>Ga0335078_10004250_pt1 | contig 21252 bp, 16 predicted proteins | sample Lox_Sample_32_FD_206711 | JGI IMG/M metagenome (GOLD analysis project Ga0335078, IMG submission 206711) | Soil microbial communities from Loxahatchee National Wildlife Refuge, Florida, United States - Lox_Sample_3.2 | ecosystem: Environmental > Terrestrial > Soil > Wetlands | place: USA...
GCGGAGGTATCGGGCGGCGACGGAATGAGCCGCACCATAGCCTCGACGACATCATCGATGTAGGTGAAATCGCGGCGCATGCGTCCAAAATTAAAAAGACGCAGGGGCTGATCGCTGAAGATCGCTTGCGTGAACAGCCACACGGCCATGTCGGGACGACCCCACGGCCCATAGACCGTGAAAAAACGCAGACCGGTCGCCGGCAAGGCAAAAAGGTGCCCATAGGCATATGCCATAAGCTCGTTAGACCTTTTGGTCGCGCCGTATAGGCTCAATGGCTCGTCAACGCGATCGGTTGTGCGCAGCGGCATGCGGGTATTTGCGCCGTAGACCGAGGATGAAGACGCATAGACGAGGTGCCGACACCGTGCCTGATGGCATCCCTCGAGAATATTGGCAAAGCCGACAAGATTGGCATCTATGTAGGCTGCGGGATTGACGGCCGAGTAGGCGACGCCGGCTTGTGCCGCGAGATGGACAACATAGGCAAACCTCTCGGCCGCGAAGAGTTTCGCCACGGCGGCGCGGTCGGCGATATCGCGCTGCTCGAAGCAAAAATTCGGATTGTTGCGCAGCTCGGCAAGCCGCGCTCGCTTCAGGCTCGGATCGTAATAGTCATTGAGGTTGTCGATGCCGAGCACGCTCCAGCCGTCGGCGGTGAGCCGGCGAGCCAGATGAAAGCCGATGAACCCGGCCGCGCCGGTGACGAGAATAGGCTCGGGCATCTCCCCTCAGCTTTGAGCCGGCTTCGCTAATCGACCGCTTTCGGCGAGCACGGCGAGCGCATCGGCCGGATTTGTCGCCGTTTCAACGAAAAAACGGGAGTTGGCAAGCCGGATTGTCTTCTGCCGCTCGCACTCGTCCGCCATCACAAGCGTGCCGCCGGCAAGACCCGCGGCCGCACCGGCGGCGAGATCGCGCGCCTTGTCGCCGACGATCCAAGAGCGCGCAAGGTCGAGATTCATGCCTTTGCCCGCCGCGAGAATCATGCCCGGATTGGGTTTACGCCACGCATGATCGGCAATCCGCAGCGGCTCCGGTCCTTCCCCGTGGTAGGCACAGGCCAGCACGCCATCGAGATGGGCGCCGGCGGCTGCCAGTGCCGCGGAAATCACCGCTTGCACCGCCGCAAAGCCGTTCCAGTCATAAAGGCCGCGCGCGATTCCCGACTGGTTCGTCACCACCACGACGGGAATCTGCAGAGCATTGCAGCGCGCAATTTCCGTAGCAACACCATCGATCATACGCACATCCTCGGCCCGGCCGACATAATTCGTATCAGCAAGGATAATCCCATCGCGATCAAGAAAAAGCGCCGGTCGTAAGGCAGCATCCGGCTTGCCGAGCTCACACCATAAGCCGATATCGTCGATCGCCATTGCTCTTTCCGGATTTTTTTCTACGGTTGCGGGAACAAAGAAATCGATTATCGCAATCGCCGCACAGCGATTTTTGGCGCTCGACTGCGTATCGCCCCGCTTCTGCTTCAGGCTTTGGCACGGGCCGTTCCAGCACCGAACAGATTGTGCTCGACCAGGCCGCAAATGGCATGGGCGGCTACGATGTGAATTTGCTGAATCAGCGGCGTGTCTGCGGCCGGCGCGGCGAGATAATGATCGCAAAGCACCGCCATCTCGCGGTGGCCCTCGCCGCTGAACCCCACGGTCGTGACCCCGATCTCGCGTGCGGCCTTAAGGGCCGCCAGAATGTTGGGCGAGCGGCCGGACGTCGAGATGGCAATCAATACGTCACCCGGCCGGCCGAGCCCGCGCACCTGGCGCTCGAATGCGCGATCGAACCCGTAATCATTGCCGATCGCAGTCAGCACCGACGTGTCGGTTGTCAGCGCGATGGCGGGAAGTGGATTGCGGTCAAAATTGAGCCGCGACAGAAACTCGCCGGCGATATGTTGGGCGTCGGCCGCGCTGCCGCCGTTGCCGGCCACCATTAGCTTACCGCCCTTGCGGAACGCGCGCGTAACGCTATCAGCAATGCTATGGATAGCGGCCCTCAACTTGACGTCGCCAGCCGCGCGGTCGAGCGTCTCACATGAGCGGCGAAAATGTACCGCAACCATGTCGTCCGGCTCACGCATCAAACGAATCCCTCGCCTCGATCGCCCGCAGTATAAAGCAGCTCCGCTGTCATGGCGACTGACGGCGGCGCCTTGGCCGGCGAAGCACTTGCCCTGCGCTACGGCGATCCTCTAGTGGTCCGATTCTAACATTCGCATCCCGTTTCGGCACCCTCTTATGCGAATGTTAGTATCAAAGGACCACTAGCAAATATATGTGCTAGTGGAGCTTTTTGGATTTGACATTCGCTACGGGAGTTGCCGGCTGGGTGGGTAGCGAATGTCAAATCCGCTCCACTAGTAGGCGCCCGCTTGCGAGAGCACGTCCGGTCCCAAAGTACGCAGGCTTAGCTGAAAGGTCACGCCCGTGTTCTGCACCGGAGTGGCTGTGCCATTGTACGCGTAGCCGGTGACGTAATTGAGTGCCAACATCAGGCAATCGTCGACATAGCCGACACCGAGACGAGTCTGGTTGAACTGGCGTGCGACGAGGTCATACCCAGCCGACCCCAACACGACCCAATTGCTCGTGAGTTTGTACGAGGCTCCCGCGAGGAACCCTTCCCGTCGCGTCAGGAATCCGAGGTCCGGCTGGGCGGCGTAGTCGCCATAGAGAAAGCTCACCCCCCAACGGTCAAAATTGGCTCGCGTCTCCAACTCAAGCCGTTCCATGGCAAAGGTTTGCTCGTCAAAGCGCGCACGCGCCAGGAACATATATGTTGAATTCGGCTGATAAGAAATTCGGCCGACGTAATCCGAAATGTTCGTATTGAGTCCGCTGTCGAGGCCCGTATTGGTGATATCGCCAACGCTGTACGAGTTGACTCCGTAGAGCTGATAGGATTGTCCGAACAGCGCATTCAATGAACCGGCCTCATTGAACTGGGCCGTGTATTGCATACCGGCATTCAGCCGACCGCCGCCTTCGATACGGTCCCAACCGGAAAACTTATTGATCGAGAAGAGATCGGTATCGTCGAAATTTAGACTCTGCGCGTCTTCGTTGGGAAATTGGCCGATGTTGGTTTCATTCGGCCGCAGAATGAGCTGGGCGATCGGCTCGATAGTTTGTGTGCCCCACGGTTCAACGTCAATCAGCGGATAGCGGTATTCCAGCCCGGCGACCGGCATGACCCGGGCAAGTTCGTGCTCCCCGGGCGCAATGTAGTTTGATACACCTGGCTGATTGTTGACGTCCACCGAAGCGACGTCGCCACGCAGCTGTAAGAACGGCGTGAACATCTGTCCGTTGCCCGTGACAACGGTGCGTCGCCAATCGACTTCCGCAGAGCCGCGCGTATACACGCCCGGTATGCCGCGCAGCAGGCAATTCGACCTGTTAAGGAGCGCCGGATCCGCGGTTTCGGCGACGCCGTTAGCGCAGATTCCGTCGGCAACGGCAGCCTGGCTGATCGGATCGTAGCTGGCCTGCTGGCGGCTCAGGCTGGTCAGATTGATCTTATAGCTGAGTTCGCCGCCCATCACCTGCTCCGGCAATGTTTTGGAATAATCCAGCACCGGAGCGATGATCGGCAGTTGGCTTTGCTGGTCGAGCTCCGAATAACCCGTGTAGTAGATCGATCGAAGATCGAAATAGCTGCGAGCGCCGCGGCCGACCAGGTAAAGTTGCGAGATGCCTTCCGAGGATTCGCTGGTACCGGTGCGGAACGGATCGAGATTGGTTCCGTTGAATTGGCCCAATGAATAGTCGCTTATGAACGTCGGATCGGTCACCAGCACTCCGGTCCAGCCCCATACCCACTGCGGCGTGATGTCGAACTGGCCGGCCGTCAGCACACTTCCACGGAAGCTCTTCGTTGCTGGCGAATTACCGCCGTATTCCGAAGCAAAATATCCCGGATCTTGCTGAAAAATACCGGCTGCTTTGATCGAATAGGAACCGTTGATCAGTCTTTGATTCCATTCACCGCTCAACATGAAGCCTTGTTGAGTCATATATCGCGGATAAAGCGTGAGATCGTAGTCGGGCGCGAGGTTGAAATAATATGGGGTCACGATGCTGAACCCAAAAGCATTGCCCGACGAGAGCGTCGGGAACAGAAGGCCGCTTTTACGCTTGACCGTGGTGTCGGGCTCCGAAAGAAACGGAAAATAAGCAACCGGCAACCCAAAAAAATCCACCGTAGCATTTTCGAAATAGAGCATCTTCTCGCTGTCGGAGTGAATGATGCGCTCCGCTTTGATCTGCCACTCGGGTGGCTTTTGCGGATTGTCCTTGCAAGGCTCGCAGGCGGTATACACGCTATTTTGCAGCACCGTGTACTTGCCTTGCGAGCGATCGGCCCGCGCCGCCGCGTAGCGCGTATCGTCGGGCGCTTCGACGTGAAGCGAATCGACAAAGCCGTCGCGGTAGTCGTCGGTGAGATTGATGACCTGGCCGTAGGTGATCCGGCCGTCCGCCTCGGTCAGCCTGGCGTTACCCTCGGCACGCAGACGCTTGGTCTTTTGGTCGTAAATGACCCGGTCCGCCTCGATCGTTGATCCCCCATAGTAGATCTGGACATGACCTACCGCAGCAACGGTGTCGTTGGTGTAATCGTATTTCATCTCGTCAGCTTGAACGAGCATTGGCGTGTTGGGCGGCACGGGTGCCGTCCTTTGAGGCTTGTTGCGGGGCGGGAAATGCAATTCGTTCGGGGCGCTGACGATTCCGACCTGGCTAAAGGCGGGCGGGCAATAGAGGACAGCGCAGATCGCCATAGCAGCGAACGCCAGAGCACCGTAGCGCCGTCGCTCCCGCCATGGCTGACGGGTACCCAGGAGGTCCGCCACTAATCGTGCTCCCCGCAAGCCAACGCGATCACTGCGCCCGGATTGTCCGGAACGCGCGGCAGAACCGATCGCCGAGGCTTCATCCCCTGGAGCTGAGTCCTGTTCTCAAAAAATGGCTTTGCCAAGGCAAAGGCCATTGAAAACAAACAAGAATTCATTCTCGATTATAAACAAAAACCGGTTAACGGGGAGCCTGCAGCCCCGGACTGTCAGTCTGAATGGCCAAGGGCCTGCACCGGCCACGCTCGGAGGGCGGCCTGGAACTCAGGTGCCGGCGATAAAGTAGGATGCGAGCCGGTTCCTTACGTTATCCGCAATCATCGCTACCGCGCGATCTTCTGCGTTGAGCCAAGCCCGCTGTTGGGCAAACCGCTGTGCCGACCCAGGGGCATCGAATGACGCTCGCCCAAATGCTGATGAGTTCACGACGACTTTGCCGGTGGCAATTTCCGTTAGAGTAAAGGTCACATTAACGGCCGAAATCTGGGTCTCCGGCCGGCCGCTCGCTACGTCCACAATGACGGTTGTAATGCCCGAATTTAGTCCCACGATCTGCAGCTTGTACACTGGCGCGGGGGACTGCGCCCCACCATTGAAATCATACATCAGCTTGTTGCGTAGCTCGACGGCCAGTCGAGCCTCGGGTGTGCCGTTGCCGGCCGGAATATCGCCAATCTCGACTCCGGCGAGTTTATCGCGAACCGAATCGCCTGCCGCAAGCGTATGATTCCCGTACACCGGCTGGAAACAAGCCGCCGTCAACGCGCCCAACGCGAGCACGACAGCGATGCTGATCAGTTGGCGCGAAATACCGATTTCCTTGCCCCAGCACATCGGCATAAATCCCCCGGCCACACTTGGCTAGCGCAGAAATCTTAACACCTATACATACTTTGCCGCTTATGATGCAAGGGTTCTGGGTCGGCCCGCCCCTACAAGCATCACAGATCTGCGCAGGGCTCGTCCAACTATTGTCTGTAAGACACGAGAAAATGCGAGGATGAAGGCGACACCGTGGCAACGGCTTCGAATTGAATTCTCCGCATCGTGCGTCGCCGCACTCTTCGCCGCATCGATCATTCTGGCGCAATGTAGTTCGGTGCCGCCGCCAGATCCAGTTCAGCCGCCGCCGCCGCTTGGTTACGGCGCACTCGTCGCTGATGCTTTGAAAAAATTCAAAGATTATTCCACCTACAGCAACTTTCAGATTTCCGGTCTGCGCTGGGTTCATGCCGCGACCGGTTGGAATTGGTTGGTCTGCATTCGCTATAACGATCGTGGCCTCGTGCGTTTCTACTCTTTCTTCATTGACGGCAACGCAATTGCCAACGCACGCTACGACGTGCGCACGGACCGATGCGCCGTGCAGCAATACGTGCCGTTTGACATAGCGACCGGAACCGCCGGATCTACCACGCAGCCCTTACAGCAGCCTATCTATTGAGATCATGCCGGTCGGCGATGTTTACCGGCGCGCGCCGGCTTGTTTGGCGCGCCGCTCAGGACTCTACCGGCGATCGCGCCGAGCCTTCTCAGAAGTTTCGCATCGCATGCTTCCGGCGCCGTAATCAGGGCATTGTCGAGCGCGCGATCAGAGCCGATCGGGCACGGCTCGTGTTCGCGGGGAAGGTCGCGAGCGAGCCGCGCAACCAGCCGCTTAGCCTTTTCGGCATTGGCCGTCAGGATCTTGATGATGTCCTGCACGGTGACGGCGTCGTGGTCGGGATGCCAGCAGTCGAAATCAGTCACCATTGCGACCGTGGCGTAACAAATCTCCGCTTCGCGCGCGAGCTTGGCTTCCGGCATGTTGGTCATGCCGATCACCGAATAGCCCAAATTCTTGTAGGTTAGGCTCTCGGCAAGGCTGGAGAATTGCGGACCTTCGATGCAAACGTAGGTTCCGTCACGCACCACATTAATGCCTTCGGCCATAGCCGCTTCCGCCAGATGGATGCGCAGCCGCGGCGAAACCGGATGGGCCATCGACACGTGGGCGACACAGCCCTTGCCGAAGAAAGAGCTCTCGCGCTTGTGCGTACGGTCGACGAACTGATCAATTAGCACGAACGTTCCCGGCGGCAAGTCTTCCTTGAAGGAGCCGCACGCTGACAGCGAGACCAGATCGGTGACGCCGGCACGTTTGAGCGCATCAATATTGGCGCGATAGTTGATGTCCGAGGGCGAATGCCGATGGCCTTTGTCGTGGCGTGACAGAAAAACCACCGGCAACCCGGCAATTTCACCGATGCGCAAAGCTGCGGATGGATCGCCCCAAGGAGTCTTGATCTTTTTCGTGCGAACTTTTTCCAGGCCGGGCAGATCGTAAACGCCCGAGCCACCGATGATGCCGAGAACCGCCTGTGTCATCAGGCCCCGTGCCTTTGCTTGCTGCTGGAAAACCGCTTCGTCGTTATGATTGAAGAGCCTCGCTGCGGTAATCCGGCACCGCTTCGCGCAACACGCCCACGATCGCGCCGCGCTCGCTGCGTTCCAGCCCGCGCCCGAGCTTGGCAACCCAATCGCGCACCACTTCGATCGACGGGCTCACCAGCGCAGCGGCGACAATGCCGTCAATGCCAATGTCTACACTCGGCTCTTCGCGCGCGAACAGAATCTCATTGAGCCGCTCTCCGGGCCGGATGCCGGTAAAGACGATCTCGATATCACGTCCGGGCTCCAGCCCGCTTAGACGGATCATGCGTTCCGCGAGATCGACGATTTTGATCGGTTGACCCATGTTGAGCACATAGACCGACGCTGCCGCGCGCGTGGGTCCGAGCGCATGGCTTGCAGCAGTGACAACGAGATCACAGGCTTCGCGGATCGTCATGAAGTAACGGACCATTTCCGGATGAGTTACGGTGACTGGGCCGCCGGACTCGATTTGAGCTTTGAATTTGGGCACGACCGAGCCGTTGGACGCGAGCACATTGCCGAAACGTACCGCGATCATGCGGATCGGCGGCTTGCCGCCGTTGGCGGATCGCCCGGCATTGGCGTCCAAGGCCTGGCAGTACATTTCCGCGAGCCGCTTGGTGGCGCCGAGCACGGAGACCGGCTCGATCGCCTTATCCGTGGAAATCATTACCATGGCTTCGGCACCGGCCGCAGCCGCGGCGTCGGCAACATTGATCGAACCGAAGACGTTGGTCTTGATCCCCTCGTCCCATTCGCGTTCGACCAGCGGAACATGCTTAAGCGCTGCGGCGTGAAACACTAAGTTGGGCGTTGCATCGGCGATCAGCCGGTTTATCCGCTCACGATCGCGGACATCAGCAATGCGGCCTTCGACCGTAGTTACGCCCGGCTTAGCCGCCAATCTTTCCAGCACAGCATGCAGCGCCGCTTCTGAATTTTCGAGTATCAACAGGCGCGCGGCACCAAAATTCACCGCGCGATCACAAATTTCAGAGCCGATCGAGCCGCCTCCTCCGGTCACGACAATGGTCTTGCCCTTGACAAAGTTCTCGAGCCGCTTGTAGTCGATTTTTACGCTCGGGCGGAGCAACAAGTCTTCGACGTCGACCGGAGCCAAGCGCAAGGCTTCATCGCCGGCATCAAGCGACGGAAGCCGGCTGGTTGCGATGCCCAGCCTACGGGCCAGCATCAGCATAGTCTCCGGATGAAGTTCGGGCGCCAAGGCCGCGGGCGTCAGCACCAGCCGGGCAACGTGAATGCCTTGGCCGGCTAGGTTCGTCGCCGTACTTTCTAGGTCCGTCAGGTAACCGCGCACGGGAACGCCGCGCAGCGACTGACCCTGATCAGCGCGCGACGGCGAGAGAATGCCGACTGGCCTGATCTTGCTGACCGCGCCGCTCTCGATCGCGCGCAGCAGGACCTCCGCATCCGCGGCGCGGCCGGCCACGAGGGTTGGGATCGCTTCCGAACTCTTGGCGTGATGCTGCTGCGTACGCGCATGGCGGAACAGACGATAGGCAATGCGCGGGCCGCCGAGAAAGAACATCTGCAGCACCCAGTAGAGCAGGATCGTGACTTTGCCGAAAAAAAAGGTGCCGTAGAAATACGGAGCCACGAGCACGTAATCCAGCACCAGCAGTGATAGCGCCAACACACTCACCGCGCGGAAAATGTTCCACAGATCGGGCAACGAGGCGAACCGCCATTTGGCCTTGTAGAGATCGAAAATCCGATAAATCGCGCCGGCGTAGACGAGATAGCCCGGCAGGATGATCAAAAGCCAATGGAGCCGATCCCCTTCGACCACATCGATGAAGCGAAAATAGAACGTGGCGAGAATCGCGGCCGCGGTGACGGCAAGGTCGTGGATGACCACCAGAGCGCGGCGCGGATTGCCGAGAAGACCCCTCATGGCGCTACCATATAGACCGCCCCACGCGATAAAAAAACGCAATATCGCGGGCTTGTCTCCGCCCTGGAAATTCGACATGGGATACTCTGCGCAAGCCATTGAGATTACGGCGATTCATTGCTGTTCCGCGACCCGCATGGCGACGCAAGGGCCGCGATTCGCTAGAAGAGGTGACGGCAACGGCGGGCGGCATTGAATTCGATGAGCGGAGCGACGGCAGCCATCTGGGTTTTTCGCGGCGCGGCAGTTACGGCTTTAGCCGCGCTCATATGCGTCACCCTGATCGTTGTTTTGCATCCGCTACTGCAGCGTTACGCGCTCGCCAAGCCCAACGCGCGCTCCTCGCACCGCAACCCGACGCCGCAGGGAGGTGGCATTGCGGTGATGGCTGCCACCATCGCGGCAACCGCGTTCGGTCTATTCAGTCTCAGTGCCGCGTTCGCCGCGTCGCTTTTGACCGTTTTCGCAGCCGCCGTTGCGATTGCTTTCGTCGGCGCAGCCGATGATATCCATCCGCTCGGAGTTGTGCTCAGGCTCTTCCTGCAAGCGCTTGCGGTCGCTGCGGTCATCTACGCGTTGCCGCAAGAGCTGCGCGTTCTCTCTATCTTGCCCTGGTGGATCGAACGCATCCTGTTGTTCATTGGCGCCTTGTGGTTCGTCAATTTGGTCAACTTCATGGACGGCATCGATTGGATGACTGTCGCCGAGATCATTCCGATTTGCGGCGCACTGGTGGCACTCGGCTGCCTGGATGCGCTTTCGCGAGATCATGCCGCGGTGGCCCTCGCGCTTGGCGGCGCCATGCTTGGATTTGCCTACTTCAACCGGCCCACGGCGAGACTGTTTCTCGGTGACGTCGGCAGCCTGCCGATCGGCTTGCTGCTGGCTTGGCTCCTTATTGTCCTAGCCGGAAACGGCCACTTCGCGGCCGCGCTGCTGCTCCCGCTCTATTATCTCGCCGACGCGACACTGACACTCATTCGCCGTTTCTCGAAGGGCGAGCGCGTTTGGCAGGCACACCGCACGCATTATTATCAACGTGCGACCGATCGCGGCTTTGGTGTTACCGAAATCGTTGCGCGTGTCTTCGCGGTCAATATTTGCTTGGCCACCCTGGCGATCACCACAGTCATTATGCCGGACATGGTTTCGACCATCGCGGCGCTTTGTTGTGGTGCCGCTCTGGTGGGTTTGCTCCTCGCCAGACTCGCACGAGGAAAAGAATGAATCGCATCCTGGTGACTGGCGCGTCCGGCTTCATCGGACACGCGTTAGTCGCCGCCTTTGCAAAGGAGGGACACAGCGTTCGCGCCGCCGTGCGCCGCCCACCGCCATATTCGTTCCCCGCAACAGTCGAAGTGCTCCAACACCCCGGCCTCACCGAACCGGTAGACTGGAAGCCTATCCTGCACGGTATCGATCAGGTCGTTCATCTTGCGGGTATTGCTCACATCAGTTCCGGCGTGGCTAGCGATCTCTACGATCGAGTCAATCGGATTGCGACCGCACAGCTGGCCACAGCGGCGGCTGAAGCCAACGTCCGGCATTTCATTTTTTGTTCCTCGCTTCGCGCCCAGAGCGGGCCGAGCGCCGATCACGTTCTCACCGAGCGCGACCAGCCGGCGCCGACAGATGCATATGGCCGCTCGAAACTAGCGGCCGAGCGGGCGGTGCGGGCCGCCGGGGTGCCGTTCACCGTCCTGCGGCCGGTAGTGCTCTATGGTCCCGGTGCAAAGGGGAACGTGGCGCTCCTTGCACGCCTTGCCGCATTACCCCTGCCGTTGCCATTGAAGAATTTCGCTAACCGTCGATCGCTGCTCGGCATCGGCAATTTCATATCCGCAGTGAACTTCGTGCTGTCGACGCCCGCGGCACTCGGCGAAACCTATATCGTCGCCGACCCGGGACCTGCGCCGCGGCTTTCCGATACCATCGCGGCGCTGCGGAAGGCAACCGGCCAAACTCCGCTGCTTCTGCCTTTGCCGCCTCGCTGTGTCGAAATTCCGCTGCGTACCATCGGAGGCACTGGATTGTGGGAGAGGTTTGGCGGCGAACTGCAGGCGGATCCCGACAAGCTGATCGCCGCCGGCTGGCACCCGGTGCACGATACGCTAAATGGACTTGCGGCGATGGCTAAAGCCGCGAGGGCGGCGGGCGCCGACATGCCCGTTTAACAAAAAAGGACACTGCGCTATCCCGTCGCCGCATTTGCCTTCGGCTTGCGCTGGTCGAAGCGGCGGTCGAACACATGTTCGGCGATGCGGTTCTTCAGCATTTCGATCGAGCCGCCGGCGATCATCCAGCCACGCGTGCGCCGCATGCAGTATTCCACCAGCGACTCGCGACTATAGCCGAGCGCGCCCATGATCTGCACCGCCTCGCTCGCCACCTCGAAGCCGGCCTGGTTGCAGGCGGATTTGGCGATCGCAGTCTCGTAAGCCGATGGCAGATTTTTGTCGGCGCTAGTCGCCGCCCGATACAAAAGAAGTTGCGCGCTCTCGAGCTTCACTGCCATCTCGGCGAACTTCCACTGCAAGCCCTGAAACTCGCAGAGCGGCCGGCCGAACTGCTCGCGCGTCGCCGCATAGTCGCGCGCGGCATTGAACGCATAGCGCCCGTAGGCCAGCGAGCGCGCCGTGTTGCCGAGTCGCTCGACGTTAAAACCCGCCATTTGTTTGCGAAATCCTCCGGGCCCCAGCAGCACGTTCTCGGCGGGAATACGGCAGTCGGCGAAATGCAGCTCGCACCATTCCTCGTCACTCATGAAGGCCGACGGCTTGCCGATGGTGAAGCCGGGCGTGCCACGCTCGATCAGCACCGAGCCGATGCCGTTAAGCCCCGGGCCGTAGCGTAGATAGACTAGAAAAATCTGCGCCTCAGCGCTGAAGGTGGAAAACACCTTGCCGCCGTTGATAACGTACTCCGCGCCGTCCTGCCGCGCGCTGGTTTTCAGGTCGGTGACGGCCGAGCCGGCATCGGGCTCGGTCATGCCCAAGCTCATTACCATGCGGCCGGAGAGCAGATCGGCGAGCCAGCGCTTTTTCTGCTCGGACGTACCGTACTCCGCAAAGGTGCGGATCGGGCCGAAATTGCCGAACTGCACGACGTCGGCGCTGCGCGGGCACTCGGCGGCAACCTGCTCGATAGCTATCACGGCATCCATCAACGTGCCGCCTTGGCCGCCATCTTCCGCCGGCAGCGTGATGCCCATGAGCCCCTGCTTTGCCATGAGTCGCGCCACATCGAACGGGAAGCCCGGATCGTGCGCGCGCTTTAACGCGCCGGCGGCGAGCTTTTCGCGCGCAAAGCGGCGGACCTGCTCGGCGAACAGCTTCTGCTCTTCTGTGAACTCGAAATTCATGACGGAAATTCCACCTCTCTCACCCGGCAACGAAGTTCCTACCCTACGCTAGCGCACGCGGCACTTCGCCGCTTTCTCCCAAGACCGCTGCAGTTTAAGCACCGCATTTGCTATTCTGCCAGCAAACAAAGCAGGTTTGTCATGCAACGACGCAAATTCGGCAATACCGATCTTATGGTATCGGTCATCGGTCTCGGGTGCTATGGCATGTCGGGCGTCTATGGGCCGGCTGACGATGTCGAGTCGATTGCCACGATCCGCCGCGCGCTCGATCTCGGCGTCAATTTTCTCGACACCTCGGCGAGCTATGGCCAAGGCCACAATCACCGACTGATCGGGGAAGCGATTCGCGGGCGCCGGCAGGAGGTCATCGTCCATTCCAAGAGCGGAAGCCCGCGCGACGGCAACCCCGACGGTGTGCGCGGCGGCGGTGATCCTCGCTATTTGCGCAAGGTGATCGAGGACAGCCTGCGTAACCTCGCCATCGAGAGGATCGACGTGTTCTGCATGTCGCGTGTCGATCCGAATATTCCGGTCGAAGAAAGCGTCGGGGCCATGGCCGAGTTCGTCAAGGAAGGCAAAACGCGCTTCATCTCTCTCTCCGAGTGCTCGGCGCAATCGCTCAAGCGCGGCAGCGCCGTGCATCCGCTCGCCTCGCTGCAAATGGAATACTCGCTGTTTTCGCGGGATGCCGAGCAACAGGGCCAGATTGCCGCTTGCAGGGACCTCGGCATGGCGATGATGGCCTACGGCGTGGTCGGGCGCGGCATGCTGAGCGCCGCCGTGCCGCAGCTCCAGCACATGACGGCGGATGATATTCGCAAGCGGCTGCCGCGTTTCCAGAATGAGAACGTCACGGCCAACATGCAGCTGCGCACAGCGCTCGAAGCGCTGGCGCATCGAAGAAATGCGACTCTCGCCCAACTTGCCATTGCCTGGACGATGGCCCGGGGCGCGCATTCCGGCACATTCGTTGTGCCGATTCCCGGCGCGAAGTCGCGCCAGCACCTTGAGGAAAACGTCGGCGCCGCCGGGATCGCGATCACCGCGGAGGACCTTGCCGAAGTCGACCGCATCGCCCCGCCCGGTGCCGCTTGCGGGACGCGCTACCCCGCGGGTCAGATGCACCGGCTCAATGTGTGAGCGGGAGTAACGACTAGGCGGCCGAAAGCTTCTCCATCATCGCCCGCATGGAGCTCACGGCGGCCGGCCCCTTGAGCGCGCTCGTCCACAGCTCGCGCGCCATCTTTTCGTGCAGCGCCAGCGCCTCCGGCGCGGAGGTAATCATGGCGACGCCGACGCGGATATTGGGCTCCTCTCCGAGGCGAAACGGGCTCAGCGCCAGAATCTGCCGGTCGGGTTGGCGGAAAATCTGAAAGCTCGTGTGCGGCAGCGTGTCGAGCACGATGCCGATTTGCACGCCGATCGGCTCATTCTCCATCAGTGCGGTGAAGTGCGCGGCTTCGGCGCGGGCGAGCGTGCGCCGCTCGCGACGCAGCTTTTCGGGCAAGTCGAGTCGGCCGACCAGTCCGTTGCGCAGAAAGCGCTCCATCTCCGACGCCGAGATCAGATTGACGATCGCCGGCTGCCGCCGGCGATAGGTCTCCTTGCGCTGGTGCAACACGGTCATCAATTCGTCGATTTGCGCATGCGCGCGGTCGCCCTTGGCGCTTTCCGGCACCGACTCGCGCAGCACGTCGCCGAGCGTGGCGTCGAAGGTGTCGGAAGAAAGCACGTATGAGATCGGACCGGCGAGCACGATAATGTGCTCGGCTGTCTCCTCGATCTGCCGCATACGCTCGAAATAGCTCACCGCGGAGGCGATGTATTCGACGCCGACGCCAAGCAGTGTCGGCACCGAGACTTGCAAGAGCTCGGCCAGATTCTCCAGAGTTTCGATCTTTGCGACTTCGCCCTTCTCGAACCGGTACAGCGCGGTGCGCGAAATGCCGAGCTTCTGAGCGATCTCTTCCGCCGACAGGGCGGAACCGAGACGGAAGGCCTTGAGGCGGTTGCCTATGTCGTCGAAGCGCAGCATCAGACGACGGAAGACGGAGGACAGAGGATGGATAAGGCCCGGCGCCGCGATGTTCTGCTGTCCGTGCTATGTCCTCCGTCGTCCGTCATCTGACCTCTGTCTTCTGTCGTCCGTCTTCCGAGCGCAATCGCTTCGCCGCATCGAGCGCGGCGATGACGATGTTCTGATAACCGGTGCAGCGGCACAGATTACCGGAAATGCCGATGCGCACTTCCGCCTCGGTGGGATCCGGATTGTCGCGCAACAACTCAATCAGCGTCGTCAGAATTCCCGGCGTGCAGAAGCCACATTGCAGACCGTGATTATCTCGGAACGCTTCCTGCAGCGGGTGCAGCGTTTCGGCGTCTGGCGCAATTCCCTCGACGGTGAGAATGTCATGGCCGTCAGCCTGCACCGCGAGCATCAAGCAAGAGCGCGCCGAGTGGCCATCGAGCAGGATCGTGCAGGCACCGCAAACGCCATGCTCGCAGCCGAGATGGGTGCCGGTCAGCCCGAGCTGATGGCGAATGAAATCTGCAAGCGTTACCCGCACTGGCACGGTTTCTTCGTAGCGTGTGCCGTTCACGGTGACCGTGATTTTACGCGTGTCGCTCATTGCCGCGCTCCTTCGGCGATGCGCTCATGCGCCTTGAGCAGCGCGCGGCGCGGCAGCACCGTCGCCAGCTGCTGGCGGTACGACGCAGGCGCGTGGATGTCGTCGATAGCGTCCAGCTTGCGCAGGGACTCGCAGATTTCGCGCATTCTTTTCTCTTCGATGACTTCGCCGATCAGCGCCCGCTCGACTTGGCTGGCGCGCACCGGCGCGGGCCCCATTCCACCGAGTGTCACCGAAGCGCGCGTCACCTTGCCGGCTTTTTCCTCAATCAACACCGCCGCCGAGACGATGGCGAAGTCGCCATGGCGGCGAGCGAACTCGACGAAGGCGTAGCCATGCCCAGCAGGCCAGCAAGGGAACGTCGCACCGGTGAGAACTTCGTCCGGCTCCAGCGCCGGCGTCATATAGGCAACCGGAAAGGCGGCGAAGTCGATGCTGCGGGCGCCGTTCTTGCCGGTCATCGTCACCTTGGCGTCGAACGCCGCGGCAATCGACACCAGCTCGGCGGAAGGATCGAGATGGCAGAGGGAACCGCCGAGCGTGCCGCGATTGCGTGTCTGCCGATGCCCCACTTGCCGGATCGCCTCGTGCATGAGCGGGCATCGCTGGCGGATAAGGTCGGAGAATTCAATGTCGCGTTGGCGCGTCATGGCGCCGATTTCGAGCGCGCCGTTATTAGCGCGGATATAACTCAAGCCTTCGACCCGATTGAGGTCGATGACGTGATCCGGTAGCACATAACGCATGTTGAGCATGGGCATGAGCGATTGCCCGCCGGCAAGAAGCTTCGCGTTATCCAGGCTCGCGAGCAGACCGACTGCATCGGCCACTGTGCGCGGATCGTGATAGGAAAAAGGCGGTGGTTTCATTCCGGATCGCTTTGCTGTGTTCTTTTGACTCTGTGCCGAAAACCGTGCATCAGTTCGAAAACCTAACTCAATCCCAATCTTGATACTAGCCAATGAAGCCTGCGGCGTTCCGCTACCACGCGCCGAAAACCGTCGATGAGGCGGTGGCGCTGCTTGCGGAAGTGGCCCCGCACGACGGGCGCGTGCTAGCCGGCGGCCAAAGCCTGGTGCCGACTATGGCGTTCCGGCTCGCCAAGCCTCCGCATCTCGTCGACATCAACGGCGTGGAGGGCCTCGATCGCCTCAGCGGCGCCAGCGGCAAACTCGTCATCGGCGCCTGCGTGCGCCATGCGGCGTTCCATTCTCGGGTATGCGAGGGCCCGCTTGGCAAACTCCTCAGCAACGTCGTGCGGCACATCGCCCATTATCCGATCCGCAACCGCGGCACCTTCTGCGGCAGCTTGGCCCACGCCGATCCTGCCTCTGAATGGGCCCTGGTGCTGACCGCGCTTGACGGCGAGGTGTTGGCGAAAAGCGCACGCGGCGAACGCCTCATCGCGGCCCGTGAGTTTTTCAAGGGAATCATGACGACCGCTTTGCGCGATGACGAGCTGTTGGTCGAGGCACGGCTACCGATGCTTACAGCCGACACGCGCTGCGGGTTTTACGAGTTCAGCCGCCGCGCCGGCGACTTTGCACTCGCTGCCGCGCTCACCACCTATCGGCTTGAGGGAGGCAAGATCGTCGAGCCGCGTGTGGCACTGGGCGGCGTCGAGCCCAACCCGCGCCGTATCGCCGAGGCCGAGCACGCGCTCATGGGCGCTGTCCCCGGAGATAAGGCCTTCCGCTCCGCCGCCGCGGCGGCCGCCGCCGCAGTCGATCCGATGGAAGACATCGTGAATAACGCGGAATTCCGCCGCGACCTGGTACTGGCGGTGACCCGTCGCGCTCTGGAGCGGGCGGCGAAACCGTGACGGTGCAAGCAAAGACGTCCTGGATCGGCCAGTCGGTCGAGCGGCTGGAGGATCCGCCGCTTGTCGCCGGGGCCGGTGAGTTCGCCGGTGACATCAATCTTCCGCATCAGCTGCACATGCGCATCGCCCGCTCTGCGCACGCGCATGGCCGCGTCGTGTCGGTCGATACCAGCGCGGCGCGCGCGCTGCCTGGGGTGTTCGCGGTGTGGACATCGGCCGATGTTGCCGATGTGCCGCCGGTCGATTTCCGGGAGGGATCCATTCCGGCACTCGATCCGTACCGCCAGCCGATCCTGGCAAGCGGTCGCGTGCGCTATGTCGGCGAGCCGGTTGCCGCCGTGTTTGCCGCCGACCCCTATATCGCCGAGGACGCCGCCGATCTCGTCGCCATCGAGATCGAGGAATTGCCGCCGGTGCTCGATGCGCAGGCCGCCCCTTTCGAGTTCTCGCCAGGCCATTCGAGCGAAGCAACGATTATCCGCCAGGGTTATGGCGACGTCGATTCAGTGTTCCGTTCGGCCAAACACGTTGTCGAGCTCGAGCTTGCCATCGGTCGGCATTCCGGCGTGCCGTTGGAGACACGCGGGGCAATCGGCCGCTACGACGCCTCGCGCGGCATTCTCGAATTGCACGGCGCCGCCAAAGTGCCTCACCGCAATCAGGAACTGCTGTCGCGCATGCTGAAAATTCCGCCGAGCGCGGTCCACGTACACGAATCTCATGTCGGTGGCGGTTTCGGCATTCGCGGCGAGATGTATCCGGAGGATTTTCTGGTCTGCGTCGCGGCCAAGCAATTCAATCGGCCGGTAAAGTGGATCGAAGACAGGCGCGAGCATTTGATTGCCGCCAACCATTCGCGCCAGCAGTTGCATAAGATCCGCGCCGCGGTGGACGATGACGGTGTCATTCTCGCCATCGACGACGTCTATTTCCACGATCAGGGCGCCTATATCCGCACCCACGCCACCCGTGTCGTACACATGACCGCCGGCATTTTGCCCGGCCCCTACCGCGTCCCGGCCTACCGGGCGGTCGGCCATTTCCGCCTCACCAACAAGACGCCGGCGGCGACCTATCGCGCGCCTGGCCGGTATGAGACCACGTTCGTGCGCGAACGCCTGGTCGATGCGATTGCGGCAAAGCTCGGCATCGATCGCATCGAGGTGCGGCGGCGCAACACCATTACATCTGCGGAATTGCCCTACGAGCGACCGCTCGAAGCATTGGGCGAGCACATCTTCATGGATACCGGCGATTACATCGGGCTGCTCGACAAGCAGTTCGCCCGGATCGGCTGGCAAAAACTCAACGCCGAAGTGAAAAAGCGCAAAGACGCCGGCGAGCTGGTCGGCATCGGCGTGGCCATGTTCGTCGAGAAGAGCGGGCTCGGACCGGCCGACGGGGTGAAAATCTCCGTTGACACCTCGGGCATGGTCGAAGTGGTCACCGGCGGCGCCTCGCTTGGGCAGGGTTTTGAGACTGTGATGGCGCAAGTCGCTGCCGACGCGCTCGGCGTCGATTATAAAAAGTGTCGCGTGATCCACGGCCAGACCGATCGCATCCCCTACGGCATCGGTGCCCACGCCTCTCGCGCCACGGTGATGACCGCCTCGGCGACACACATCGCCGCGCTCAATGTGCGCAAAAAAGCGCTCGAAGTTGCGGGCGAACTGCTGCAGGCCACGCCGGAGGCACTCGACATCATCAATGGCGAAGTCGTGCGCAAGGACCGCGAAGGCGGCCCCTCGATCAGTCTCGGAAAAATCGCGCAGCACTTGGCGCCCGGTACCAAGACGCTCGGCGCGCGCGATCCCGGCCTCTCCGCCGAAGGCTGGTTCAAGGTCGACCATCAAGTTTACCCTTACGGCAGCCACGTCGCCGTTGTGCACGTAGACCCCGAAACCGGCGGCGTGAACATTGAGCGTTATTTCATCGCCTACGACATCGGTCGCGCCATCAATCCTGCGCTGGTCGAGGCGCAGATCGTCGGCGGCTATGCCCAGGGCCTGGGCGGCGCGCTGTCCGAAGAGTTCATCTACAACGAGCGCGGCGACCCGCTTGCCGTCACCTTTGCCGATTATCTGCTGCCGGCCGTGCACGAGACACCCGCGCCCGACGTGCTCTTACGCGAGGATTTCGCCACCCCACGCAATCCGCTCGGCATCAAAGGCGCCGGCGAAAGCGGGATCACCGGGGTCGGTGCCGCCATCGCCTCCGCCATCGATGACGCCATCGGCATGCCGGGAGCGGTGACGCAGATTCCCGTGACGCCGCAGCGGCTCAAGGCGATTTTGAATAAACGCGCCGTCAGTCCGCCTTGATGCCCGCGAACTTGATCACCTTCGCCCACTTCTCCGTCTCGGCGCGAATGAATTTCTCAAAGTCGGCGGGCGTGCCGGTGAAGACGTCGCAGCCGAGATCGGTGAAGCGCTTGCGGGTCGCCGGATCGGCAAGCGCCGCATTGATTTGTTTGTTGAGCGTTTCGACAACGTTTTTCGGCGTCCCTTTGGGCGCGACGATGCCATACCAGCCATTCGCCTCGTAGCCGGGCAGAAATTCCGCCATGGCCGGCACATCCGGCAATAGCTCTTGACGCTTCGCGCTGGTCACCGCCAGCGCGCGCAGCTTGCCGGATTTGATGTAGCCCAGCGAGGCGGGCATGACGCCGAACATTGCCTGCACGCGGCCGCCGATCAAATCTGGCATCGCGGCGCCTTCCCCCTGATAGATGACGTCGACCAGTTTGACGTCGGCCATCATGCGGAACAGCGCGCCGGCCACGTAGAGCGGCGTGCCATTGCCGCTCGAGGCCAGATTGATCTTGTCCGGGTTGGCCTTGGCATAGGCGATGAACTCAGGAACAGTCTTGGCAGGAAAGGCAGGATTGAGATCCATGACCAGCGGGATCGTGGCGATGCTGGCCACCGGCTCCGCGTCCTGGATGAAGTTGAATTTCAGGTGGTGATAAAGCGCCGGGTTGATGGCGTTCGCCGACATGGCGAGAAGGAGCGTGCCCCCGTCGGGAGCCGATTTAAGCACCAATTCGGTACCGATATTGGCACTGGCGCCCGGCTTGTTTTCCACCACGAACGATTGCCCGAGCTTTTCCGACAGCCATTGCGCGATCAGCCGTCCAATGATGTCCGGCGAGCCGCCGGCCGGCACTGTGACGATCAGTTTGACCGGACGCGTGGGATAGGTTTGCGCCCGCGCCATGTGCGGCAGCGCCGGCAGCGCGGCGGCGGCGCTCGCCATTTGCAGAAATCGTCGGCGGCGAAGTGTCATAACAGATTTCCTCCCATTGATCCTGGGCATGCGCATTCACTGCACCTTGATGCCCACAGTCTTGATCACATTGCCCCACTTCTCGGCTTCGGCGGCTTCGAATTTTCCGAACTCGGCGGGCGTCATCACCATTGGCTCGGAGCCGAGCTCGGCGAACCGTGCCTTGATGGCGGAATCCTCGAGTACAGCGTTGATGGCCGCGTTGAGCTTGTCGATGATGTCCGGCGGCGTTTTTGCCGGCGCGCCGATGCCGTCCCAAACCACCGCGACATAGCCCGGCACGAACTCCCTGACCGTCGGAATATCCGGCAGCACCTTCGAGCGTGTCGCGTCGGTCACCGCCAGCGCCCGCAGCTTGCCGGCCTTGATGAAACCTAGCGACTGCAGCACCGGCGTGAATGAAGCCTGCACTTGGCCGCTCATCAGATCGGGCAAATAATTGCTGCGATAGGGCACGTTGACCAGGTGCACGCCGGCCATCATGTTGAACAATTCGCCGGCCACGTCTGTCGCCGCTCCACTGCCGACCGAGGCGAAGTTGATCTTGCCGGGATTGGCTTTGGCGTAGGTGATGAACTCCGGCAGCGTCTTGGCTGGAACCGATGGAGTGACGACCAGGACGAGCGGCAGCCGCACCAGTCCCGCCACCGGCACAATGTCGCGGATGAAGCTGAAATCGAGATTGTTGTAGAGCGACATGTTGAGCACGTTGGTCATTGTCGCAGTGAGCAGCGTGTAACCGTCTGGCGCCGCATGAACCACAAGCTCGGTGCCGATATTGGCGGCACCGCCTGGCCTGTTATCGACGATGAATTGCTGCCCGAGCTTTTGCGACAACAATTGCGCGACCAGACGCGTTGCAATGTCCGGGGCGATGCCCGCCGGATAGGGAACGACGATGCGCACCGGTCGCGCCGGATAGGTTTGCGCCACGGCCAGGCGCGGCAGAGACAG
>Ga0335078_10004251_pt1 | contig 21250 bp, 18 predicted proteins | sample Lox_Sample_32_FD_206711 | JGI IMG/M metagenome (GOLD analysis project Ga0335078, IMG submission 206711) | Soil microbial communities from Loxahatchee National Wildlife Refuge, Florida, United States - Lox_Sample_3.2 | ecosystem: Environmental > Terrestrial > Soil > Wetlands | place: USA...
CTTCGAAGTGCTCGATCCGGACGCGTGGGACGTCGTGGTGCTCGTGGACGCGCCCGCCGCCACGCGCCGGCGGCGGCTGATGGAGCGGCGTGGGTACGCCGCCGCCGAAGCCGACGAGCTCATCGGCGCCCAGCTCCCCAGCGAGCCGAAGCGCCGCCGGAGCCACATCATCGTGGACAACGACGGCTCGCTCGACGCCCTCGAAGCCGCGGCCCGCGCCGCGTGGGAGCGGCTGGAGGCGGAGGCGGCGCGGCTCCGCGCCCGGCGGCGCTAGCGCGCGGCGCGGCGGCACGGTTTTCGCTTGACAGCCGTGGAGGCCCCGAATACCGTACGGCGGCCGTCCGGACGTCCCGCACCACGTGGAGCCCCGATGTCGAAAATCCCCGACGATCTCGTCTATACCGAAGAGCACGAATACGTCCACCAGACCGACGCCGCCGGCATCGTGGCGGTCGGCATCACGGATTACGCGCAGGGCGAGCTGGGTGACGTCGTCTACGTCGAGCTGCCCAAGGCCGGCGCGACGTTCGGCAAGATGGAGGCGTTCGGCACCATCGAGGCGGTCAAGGCCGTCTCGGAGCTGTTCTGCCCCGTCGCCGGCGAGGTCGTGGAGGTCAACACGGCCATCGAGGGCGACCCTGCGGTGATCAACAAGGACCCCTACGGCGCCGGCTGGATGATCCGCCTCAAGGTCGCCAACCCCGCCGAGCTGAAGGAGCTGTTGAGTCCGGCGGATTACGCCGCCCACATCGGCCAGTAGCCGCCGCGCCCCGGGCCCAGGCCCGGGGCGCTGCGCGTTCTCCCTCGAGCCTCGACACCCATGTCCTACGTACCCCACAGCGATGCCGACATCCGCGAGATGCTGCAGACCGTCGGGGTCGCATCGCTCGACGAGCTGTTCGCCGCCGTCCCCCCCGCCCTGCGCCTCGGCCGGCCCCTGGCCGTGCCGGAGGCGCTCCCCGAGTGGGACACCGTCCGCCAGGTTGCCGGCCTCGCCGCGGCGGACGCGACCCCGGTCTGTTTCGCGGGCGCCGGGATGTACGACCACTGGATCCCGTCCATCGTGGACCACGTGCTGCGCCGCTCGGAGTTCTACACGGCGTACACGCCCTACCAGCCCGAGGTCTCGCAGGGCACGCTCCAGGTCATCTACGAGTTCCAGACGCTGATGTGCGAGCTGTCGGGCATGGACGTGGCCAACGCGTCCATGTACGACGGCGCCAGCGCCTGCGCCGAGGCGGCGATCCTGGCCGGCAGCGTCCGCCACGACCGCCGGCGGGTGGTGATGGCGCACACCGTGCACCCGCACTACCGCCGCGTCACCGAGACGTACGTGGGCGCGGGCCGCACCGTCGCCGTGGCGCCACGGCGCGCGGACGGCACGCTCGACCTCGCGGCGACCGCCCCGCTGCTCGCCGACGCGGCCTGCCTCGTGGTCCAGCAGCCCAACTTCCTCGGCGTGATCGAGGACCTCGAGGCCTGCGCCGCGGCGGCCCACGGCGCCGGCGCGCTGCTCGTGGTCGTCTTCAATCCCGTGGCGGCGGCGCTGCTCCGGAGCCCCGGCGCCTGCGGCGCCGACGTCGCGGTCGCCGAGGGGCAGCCGCTCGGCATCCCGATGAGCTTCGGCGGGCCGGTGCTCGGCATCTTCGCGGCCAAGAGCGACTACATGCGCCACATGCCCGGCCGCATCGTCGGCGTCGCGCAGGACCACGACGGGCGGCGTGGCTTCGTGCTCACGCTGCAGACGCGCGAGCAGCACATCCGCCGCGAGAAGGCCACGAGCAACATCTGCACCAACCAGGGCCTGCTCGCGCTCGCCGCGACCGTGTACCTCGCCACGGTGGGCCTCGACGGCCTGCGCGGCGTGGCCGAGGCCTCCACCGTCAACGCCCACGCGGCCTTCGACGCGGTCACGCGGCTGAAGGGCTACGCGCCGTTGTGCCCGGGCGGCGCGTTCTTCCACGAGTTCGCCGTGAAGACCCCGAAGCCGGCCGCCGAGATCGTGCACCGCGCCGTCGCGCGCGGCGTGCTGCCCGGCGTCGCGCTCGACCGGTTCGCGTCGCCGATGGAGGACGACCACGCCCTGTTGATCGCCGTCACCGAGAAGCGCACCGCCGACGAGATCGACCGGCTGGTGAACGTGCTGCAGCAGGTCTGACGCGGAGCCGGGAGGGGCCCATGCCGAAGCTCGTCTATCACGGCCACGACTGCTTCGTCCTGGAGCACGCCGGGAAGCGGATCGCGTTCGACCCGTTCCTGACCGGGAACCCGAAGGCCGACGTGGAAGCCGCCGCGCTCCCGACGCTCGACGCGATCCTCCTCACGCACGGCCACGGCGACCACCTCGGCGATGCGATCCCGCTGGCCAAGCGCGACAGGGCGACCATCGTGGCGCCTTACGAGCTGGCGCTGTTCTGCGCCGAGCAGGGCGCCCCCAACGTGCACCCGATGCACATCGGCGGGGCGCACGAGTTTCCCTTCGGCCGCGTCAAGCTCGTGGTGGCCTTTCACGGCGGCATGGTCGAGGGTGACGCCGCCGGGAAGTACACCACCTTCCCCTGCGGTTACGTCGTGACCGTCGGCGGGAAGAGCGTCTACCACACCGGCGACACCGCCCTCACGCTGGAGATGCAGCTGCTCGAGGGGCGCGTGGACGTCATGCTCGTCCCCATCGGCGACAACTTCACGATGGGGATCGAGGACGCCGTGCGCGCCGTATCGTTCGTCAAGCCCAAGGTCGCCATCCCGATGCACTGGGGCACGTTCCCGGTGATCGAGGCGGATCCCCAGGCCTTCCAGCGGGCCGTCGGAGCGCTCGCGCCGGTCACGGTGCTCCGGCCCGGCCAGGCCTACGAGTTCTAGAGGACGCTCATGCAACCCTTTCCCCTGAGCCCCGCCCCCTCGCCCCTGATCTTCGAGCGCTCGCGCCCCGGGCGCGGCGGCACCCGCGTGCCGAAGCCCGTCGTGGCGAAGCGCGCCGCCGACGTGCTGCCGGCCAAGGCGCTCCGCCGCGACCCGCCGCGCCTGCCCGAGGTGCCCGAGTTCGAGGTGATGCGCCACTTCGTGGCGCTGTCGCTCAAGAACCACCACGTCGACCGCGCGCTCTACCCCCTGGGGTCGTGCACGATGAAGTACAACCCCAAGGTGAACGAGGACATGGCGCGGCTGCCGGGCTTCGCGGCCCTGCACCCGATGACGCCGGACGCGGCGTGCCAGGGTGCGCTCGGCCTCGTCCACACGCTCGGCGAGTGGCTGAAGGACATCAGCGGGATGGACGCCATCACGCTCCAGCCCGCGGCCGGCGCGCAGGGCGAGATGACCGGCATCTTGCTCATCGCCGCCTACCACCGCGCCCGGAAGGACACGGCGCGCCGGACGGTCATCATCCCGGACAGCGCCCACGGCACCAACCCGGCGACCGCGGCGCTCGCCGGCTTCACGGTCAAGGCCATCAAGTCCGATGCACGCGGCCAGATGGACCTGGCGACCCTCGCGGCGGCGCTCGGCCCGGACACGGCGGCGCTGATGCTCACGCTCCCCAACACCGTGGGGCGGTTCGAGACGGAGGTCGCCGAGATCGCGCGGCTGGTCCACGCGGCGGGGGCGCTGCTCTACATCGACGGCGCCAACATGAACGCGCTGATGGGCGTGGTCCGGCCCGGTGACTGCGGCGCCGACGCGATGCACTTCAACCTCCACAAGACCTTTTCCACGCCGCACGGCGGCGGCGGGCCGGGGGCCGGCCCGGTCGCCGTGAAGCGGCACCTCGAGCCCTTCCTCCCGGTGCCGGTCGTCGCGAAGGAAGGGGAGCGCTACGTGCGGCAGTGGGACCGCCCGCAGAGCATCGGCAAGCTCCACGGCTTTGCCGGCAACTTCGGGATGATGGTGCGGGCGTACACGTACATCACGATGCTCGGCCGGGAGGGCATCCGGCAGACGGCGCAGGCGGCGGTCCTCAACGCCAACTACGTCGCCGCGCGGATCGAGGGGCGGTACCCGCTGCCGTTCGGGCGCGGCATGCACGAGTGCGTGGCGACGGGCACGCCCTTCAAGGAGCGGTACGGCGTCAAGACGCTCGACATCGCCAAGCGCCTGCTCGACTATGGCTTCCACGCCCCCACGATCTACTTCCCGCTGATCGTGCCCGAGGCGCTGATGATCGAGCCGACGGAGACGGCGACGAAGGACGAGCTGGATCTGTTCGTGGACACGCTGATGGCGATCGCGAAGGAGGCGGAGGAGCAGCCGGAGCTGGTGACCGGCGCCCCGCATCTGACGCCCGTGAGCCGGTTCGACGAGGCGGCGGCCGCGCGCAACCCGAACGTCCGGTACGCCTTCGAGCGGTGAGGCGCGCGGCAGCCGGGCCGCGGTGAAGCCGTCCACCCTGCTGTTTCTCGCGGCGGCCGCGCTGTCGGCCGGCTTCGCCATCGCCGCGGTCGTGCGCAACGACCGCGCCGGCACCTACGTCTTCAAGCCCCTCACCACGTTCATCGTGCTGCTCGGGGCGGCGTTCCTCGTGCAGCCGGGCGCGCAGCCCTATCGTGCCCTGGTCGTCGCGGGCCTCGCCTGCTCGCTGGCGGGCGACGTCCTGCTCATGCTGCCGCGCGACCGCTTCGCGGCTGGCCTGGGGGCCTTCCTGCTCGCGCAGCTCGCCTACCTCGCCGCCTTCAGCGTCGGCGGGCCGCCGGCCGGGGCGGTGCCGGCGGCGCTGCTGCCGTTCGCGGCGGCGGCCGGCGGCGTCGTCGCCGCCGTGTGGCGCGCACTCGGCCGCCTGCGGATCCCCGTCGCGGGGTACGCGGTCGCGCTCGCCGCGATGGGCTGGCGCGCCGCCGCCCGCGGCTGGGCGCCGGGCGTGGGGCGCGCCAGCTTCCTCCTGGCCCTCGCCGGCGCCTGCCTGCTGCTGACCTCCGACGCCCTCCTCGCGGTGCGGCGGTTCCGACACCCGTCACGGCTCGCGCACGCCGTGGAGCTGGGCGTGTACTGGACGGCCCAGGTCATGATCGCGCTGTCCGTGCGGACCTGAGAGACGGCGGCCGTGCGGCGGATGCGCGGGACGGGATCGCGCCGCGTCCCCGCCCGCGCCGCCGCGCGGCGCGCCCCCGGCCGTGGGCCGGGGAGCCGCGGACGTGCCCCCGTCGCGTGGCGTCGCGGCCCGCGGTTTGCTAAGCTTCTGGCGTTGAGAACGTGTGAAGGTCCCACCTGACACTTCGGGGTATTCCGTGCCTGCCAAGTCCAAGAAGACCAAGAAGGTAGCTCCCAGGAAGCGGGCGCCCTTCCGGCTGACCTACGGCACCATGTTCGACCCGCCGGAGGACCTGCACCGCAGCTACGAGCGCGCCCTGGCCAGGATCAAGGGCGAGCTCGGCCGCGAGTACCCGCTCCTCGTGGGTGGGGAGCGCCGCCGCGCCGCGGAGCAATTCGAGGACCGCAGCCCGATCAACACCAACTGGGTGCTGGGGCGGTTTCAGAAGGGCGGCGTCGAGGACGCGAGGGCCGCGATCGCGGCGGCGCGCGCCGCGTTCCCGGCCTGGAGCGCGCTGCCGTGGCAGCGCCGCGTGCGCCATCTCCGCGCCGTCGCGGCGCTGATCAACGAGCGCGTGTTCGAGTTCGCCGCGATCGATTCGCTGGAGGTCGGCAAGAACCGGATGGAAGCCCTGGGCGACGTCCAGGAGACCGCCGATCTCATCGCCTATTACTGCGACCAGATGGAACGGCACCACGGCTACGTGACGCCGATGGGCCACGACCCGCTGAAGGGCTACACCGCCAGCAATACGAGCCTGCTGCGCCCCTACGGCGTGTGGGTCGTGATTTCCCCGTGGAACTTCCCCGTCGCGCTGCTCGGCGGCCCGAGCGGCGCGGCGGTGCTCGCCGGCAACACGCTGGTGATGAAGCCGGCCACGGACACACCCTGGGTGGGGTACTTCCTGGCCTCGTGCTTCCACGACGCGGGCCTCCCCAAGGGCGTGGTGAACTTCGTGACCGGGCCCGGCGGGACGCTGGGCGAGGAGCTGATCACCAATCCGGGCGTGGACGGCATCACCTTCACGGGCTCGTTCGACGTGGGGATGCACATCTACCGCGCCTTCGCCGGCGGGAAGTGGCCGCGGCCGTGCATCGCCGAGATGGGCGGGAAGAACGCGACGATCGTCTCGCGGCACGCGGACCTAGACGAGGCCGCCCTCGGCTGCTACCGCTCCGCCTTCGGCCTCCAGGGACAGAAGTGCTCGGCCACCTCGCGCATCTTCGTCGAGCGGCCCGCGAAGGAGGCGTTCACCGCCAAGCTGCTCGCGCTGCTCGAGCGCACCAACATCGGCGATCCGACCGTCCTGGCCAACTGGATGGGGCCCGTGGCCAACGCCGCCGGCGCGCGCAGCTACGAGAACTACTGCGCCGAACTGCGCCAGGCCGGCACGATCCTCTTCGGCGGCCGCCGCCTGACGCAGGGCGACCTGGCCACGGGCTACTTCTGCGCCCCGACGCTGGTGGACAACGTGCCGGCGAGCCATCGCCTGTGGCGGGAGGAGATGTTCCTGCCGATCGTGATGCTCGCGGCCGTGGACTCGCTCGAGGAGGGCATGCGCCGCGCGAACGACGTGGACTACGGCCTCACCGCGGGCTTCTACGGCAGCAAGCGCGAGGCCCAATGGTTCTTCGAGCGGATCGAGGCGGGGACCTGCTACGCCAACCGGCCGCAGGGCGCGACCACCGGCGCCTGGCCGGGCCTCCAGCCGTTCGGCGGGTGGAAGGGATCGGGCTCCACCGGCAAGTCGGCGGGCGGGCTGTACTACCTGCCGCAGTTCATGCGCGAGCAGAGCTGGACGCTCATCACGGAGAAGTGATCCTCCCCGCGGGAGGGGTCGGGCGGTGAGCGACTGGCTCGTCCTGGTCGATCCGCCGGCGTCGGGGGCCTGGAACATGGCCCTCGACGCCGCGCTGCTTCGTGCGGCGGAGCGCGACGGCCTGCGGGTGCTGCGTCTCTACGCCTGGGACCCGCCGACCCTGTCCTTCGGGCGCAACGAGCCCGCGCGGCGCCGCTACGACCGCGCGGCCATCGCGCGCCGCGGGCTCGCCGTCGTCCGGCGGCCCACCGGCGGGCGCGCGGTGTGGCACGCGCAGGAGGTGACCTACGCGGTCGCCGCCCCCGCGGCCGCATTCGGCCCGCTGCGCCAGACGTACCACGAGATCCACGCCATGCTCGCCGCCGCGCTCGGCTCCCTCGGCGCCGCCGTCGTGCTCGCCGCCGACCGGCCCGCCGACGGAGTCGGATTCGGCGCGTGCTTCGCGAGCGCGGCGGGCGGCGAGGTGATGGCCGCGCGAGGCGGGAAGGTCGTCGGCAGCGCGCAGGTCCGCGGCGACGGCGCGTTCCTCCAGCACGGCTCCGTCCTCCTCGCGGCGCAGCAGGACGTCGTGGCCGGCGTCACGGTGGGCGAGGCGGCCGCGCCCTCCGCGACGGGGCTCGCGGAGCTGCTTCCGGCGGGTGCCGTGACCTGGGACCGCGTGGCCGCGGCGATCCACCGCGCGGCCGCCGGGTGCTGGGGCGCACCGGCGCGCGCCGGGCACCTGCCCGACGCCGTCCGGGAGCACGCCGCGACCCTCGCGCCCCGCTTCGCCGATCCCGGATGGACGTGGCGACGCTGAGACGCACCAGCGACGGCGCGGCGAAGCGCGCGGGCCCCGCCGCGGGGTCTGGCGGCGCACGGACGAAGGTCTAGATTCTCCCGGCGTGCGCGCCTCCGCCTGCTGCCTCGCGATCCCGCTGCTCCTCGCCGCCTGTGCCCGGCATCCCGTGTCGTCGGCCGCCGCGAGCACGATGGTCATCGCGACCACGGGTGACGCCGACGTCCTGCTGCCGCCGGTCACCACGGTCACCACCGGCATCAACGTCTCCGACCTGATCTTCTGCCGGCTGGCGGAGCTGAAGGCGGGCCTGAACACCGTGGACGACTCGGGCTACCGTCCGGTGCTGGCCCGGAGCTGGACGCATCCCGACTCGCTGACGATCGTCTTCCACCTCGACCCGCGGGCGCGGTGGCAGGACGGGGTGCCGGTCCGCGCCGCCGACGTGGTCTACACGTTCGGCGTCTACCGCGACACCGTCGTCAACTCGCCGCTGGCGCCGTTCCTCGAGCCGATCGGCACCGTGACCGCGCTCGACACGCTCACCGTGGCCTTCCACTTCACGCACTGGTATCCGGAGCAGCTGTACGACGCCACCTACCAGATGCGGATCCTCCCCCGCCATCTGCTCGACACCATCCCCGACGCGCGGCTCGCGTCCGCGCCGTTCGGGCGCGCCCCGGTGGGGGACGGGCCGTACCGCTTCGTGCGCTGGGAGGCGGGGTCGGCGATCACGCTGGCGGCGGACAGCGGCTGGTTCCTGGGCCGCCCCGGCATTGGCCGCCTGGTGTGGCGGGTGACGCCCGACCTCGCGACGGCCGTGAGCGAGCTCCTGGGCGGCGAGGCCGACGCGATGGAGGTCATCCCGGCGCCGGGGCAGCTGGCGCGCGTGGAGGCGTCCCGCGGCGTGCGTCTCGTCGCGTACCCGTCGCCGTTCTACGCGGGGATCGTGTTCAACCAGCGGCGGCCGCTGCTGGCGAGCCGGGACCTGCGGCGGGCGCTCGCGATGGGCCTCGACCGCGCCACGATCGTGCGGTCGGTCTTCGGGCGATACGCGGACGTGGCGGTGGGCGCGACCAGCCCGATGCAGTGGATCTACAGCGACTCGATCCGCCAGCTCCCGTACGACACGGCGGCCGCCGCACGGGCCCTCGACCGGATGGGCTGGCGCGCCGCGGCGCCCGGCGCGGTGCGGCGCCGGAACGGCGCGCCGCTGCGCTTCACGCTCCTGGTACCGACGTCGAGCCAGGTGCGCCAGCGGGCCGCGGTGATCGCCCAGGACGAGTGGCGCCGGCTGGGGGTCGACGTGCGGATCGAGCCGCTCGAGTTCACGGTGATGGAGCGGCGGACCGCGCGCGGCGACTTCGACGCCGCGTTCGAGTCGCGGACCATCGATCCGAGCCCCGCCTCGCTGCTGCAGTGGTGGAGCCCGGGGTCGGCGGGCAACATCGGCGCCTACGACGATCCGGCGTTCCAGACGCTGACGGCGGCGGCGATGCGCCAGCCGACGCGGGCGGGCGCGGCCCCCCTGTGGCGGCGCGCGCTGGAGCAGCTCAACGCCGACGCGCCGGCGGTGTTTCTCTTTTCGCCGCGCAACGAGGCGGCCTTCAGCGACCGCGTGGACGACGTCACCATCCGGCCGGACAGCTGGCTGGCCACGGTCACCACGTGGCGCCTGCGGCCCGGAGACGCCGCGCGCGGGCGGTAGGGCGTGCTCGGGTACGTCGCCCGACGCCTCGGGTTCGCCGTCGTCAGCATCGCCGCCGTCGTCGTCCTCACCTTCCTGCTCGTGCACCTCGCGCCCGGCGAGCCGATGCTGGGCTCCGCCGACCGCCGGATGGTGTCGCCCGAGGTCCTCGCGCGGCAGCGCGCCCTGTTCGGGCTCGACCGCCCGCTGCCGGTGCAATTCGTGCGCTACGCCGCGAACCTTGCGCGCGGCGAGCTGGGAGAATCGTTCGTGCTCCACCGCCCCGTCGCGGCGGTGATCCGCGAGGCGCTCCCCAACACCCTGCTGCTGGGCGCGGCCGCGCTGCTGCTGGCCGTGGGGCTCGGGCTCGCCGTCGGCGTCCTGCAGGCGGCCCGCCGCCACTCGCTCACCGACACGCTGCTGGGCGGCGCCACCCTGGCGCTGTACTCGATGCCCGTCTTCTGGCTGGGGCTGCTGCTGCTGCTCGTCTTCGGCGAGGGGCTCCACTGGCTGCCCATCGGCGGCATGACGGACCCGGCGGTGCACGACCTGCTCCCGCCGCTCGGGCGCGCGCTCGACGTCGCGCGCCACCTCGTGCTGCCCGCCGCGACGCTGGGCCTCGTGCAGGCCGCGGCGTTCGCCCGGTTCCAGCGCAGCGCCCTGCTCGAGAGCCTGGGCGCGGAGTTCGTCCGCGCGGCGCGCGCCCGCGGGCTGCCCGAGCGGCGGGTGCTGCTGCGCCACGCCCTGCGCACCGCCCTGGCCCCGACGCTCACGCTGACCGGCTTGTCGGTGCCCTACTTCCTGGCGGGCTCGGTGCTCGTGGAGAGCATCTTCGGCTGGCCGGGCCTGGGCCGCGTGGCGTACGACGCCATCTTCGCGCGCGACTACAACGTCATCGTGGCCACCGCGCTGATCGCCGGCGTGCTGGTCGCGCTCGGCAACCTGCTCGCCGACGTGGCCGTCGCGCTGGCGGACCCGCGCGTGAGGCTCGACCGGTGAGCCCCTGGCGTGTCGCCGGCCGTCGCTTCGTGCGCAACCGCGCGGCCGTCGCCGGGGCCGCGCTGGTCGCGCTGCTCGTGCTCGTCGCGGCCGTGGGCCCGCTGTGCACGGGGGACCCGCTGGCGCAGCCCGACCCCGTCCGGCTCCAGGACCGCCCGCCGTCGGGCGCCCACTGGCTCGGCACCGATCCGTACAGCCGCGACGTGCTGAGTCGCACCGTCAGCGCGGCGCGGGTCTCCCTGGGCATCGGCGTCGGCGCCGCGCTCCTCGCCGTCACGCTCGGCACGGCGGTCGGCCTCGCCGCCGGCGTCGCCGGGCGGCGCACCGACCAGCTGCTGATGCGCGGCGTGGACGTCGCGATGGCGCTGCCCCGCATCTTCTTTCTCCTGGCCGTGTTCGCGGTGTGGGAGCAGGCGCCGCCGGTCGCCGTGGCCCTTCTCATCGCCCTCACCGGCTGGTTCCAGACCAGCCGCATCGTGCGGGCGGAGGTGCTGAGCCTCCGGGAGGCCGACTTCGTCGCGGCGGCGCGCGCGCTGGGGGTTCCGGAGGGACGCATCGCGCGCCGCCACCTCTTGCCGCACCTCGCGGGCCCCATCATCGTCAGCGCGTCGCTCGACGTCGGCAACATCATCCTGCTCGAGGCCGGCCTGTCGTATCTCGGCCTCGGCATCCGGCCGCCCACGCCCACCTGGGGGAACATGATCATGGACGGGAAGGACGTGCTCTTCTCCGCCCCCTGGGTCGCGCTCGCCCCGGGCCTCGCGCTGATCCTCACCGTCGTCGCCTTCAACCTCGCGGGCGACGGGCTGCGCGACGCGCTCGACCCCAAGGCGCGCGCGTGAGCGCCGCCGCCCTCGCCCCGCGCACCCCGCTGCTCGAGGTCCGCGACCTCGCGGTGACGTTCACGGGCCCGGGGGGCGTGGCTCGTGCCGTGGACGGCGTGGACCTCACCGTGGACGAGGGCGAGACCGTGGGGCTGGTCGGCGAGTCCGGCTGCGGGAAGAGCGTGACCGCGCTGGCGCTGCTGCGGCTCATCGAGCCGCCGGGCCACATCGCGCACGGGAGCAGCGTGCGCCTGGAGGGCCGCGACCTGCTCGCGCTCGGGACCAAGGAGATCCGCGCCGTCCGCGGCAACCACGTGGCGCTCGTCTTCCAGGAGCCGCTCAGCGCGCTCAACCCCGTGCGGCGCGTCGGCGCCCAGATCGCCGAGGCCATCCGCGCGCACGAGCCGGTCACGCGCGCCACGGCGCGCTGGCGCGCCGTCGAGCTGCTCGGGACCGTGGGCATCCCCGACGCCCCGCGGCGCGCCTCCGCCTATGCGCACCAGCTTTCGGGCGGCATGCGCCAGCGGGTGATGCTCGCCATGGCCCTCGCCTGCCGCCCCAAGCTGCTGCTGGCCGACGAGCCCACGACCGCGCTCGACGTCACCATCCAGGCCGAGATCCTCGAGCTGCTGGACGGCCTGCAGCGCCGCCTCGGCATGGCGGTCCTCCTCATCACGCACAATCTCGGCATCGTCGCCGAGCGTACCCGGCGGGTGTACGTGATGTACGCCGGCCAGATCGTGGAGGAGGCGCCGACGGAGCGGCTGTTCGCCGCGCCCGCGCACCCCTACACGGAGGGCCTGCTGGCCGCGGTCCCGCGGCTCGACCTGCGCCGCGAGCGCCTGCGCGCCATTCCCGGCCAGGTGCCCCCGGCCGACGCCTGGCCCGCCGGGTGCCGCTTCCATCCGCGCTGCCCGCACGCCTGGGAGCGCTGCCGGACCGAGCTGCCGCCGCTGCTGCCCGTGGCGGAGGGGCGGAAGGCGAGATGCTGGCTGGTGCAGGAACCGGACAGACGTCAGGCGTGAGAGGTGAGACGCGAGGAGTGAGGGGGATGCGTGAGCGGTGAGCGGAGGGACGGCGTGAGCGGGGGCGACGCGCACGTTCGCGCGTCTCGACGTCACGCCCCTCGCGTGGCCCTCTCCCCGCTCGCTCCTCTCCTCTCACCGTGACTCGGGGGATCCACGGTGGCCGAACGCCCGCTGGTCGAAGTCATCGATCTCGTCACGCACTTCGTGCGGCGCACGGGAATCCTGGGCCGTCGCGAGGTCGTGCAGGCCGTGAACGGTGTCAGCCTCACGGTGGGCGTCCGGGAGACGCTGGGGCTGGTGGGCGAGTCAGGGTGCGGCAAGACGACGCTCGGGCGCACCATCCTGCGCCTGGCGGAGCGCACGTCCGGCGAGGTGCGCTTCGACGGGCAGGACGTGTTCGCGCTCGACCCGCCCGCACTGCGCCGGCTCCGGCGGCGCATGCAGCTCGTCTTCCAGGACCCCGACGGCTCGCTGAACCCACGCCTCACGATCGGGCGCGCGGTGCGCGAGGGCATCGAGGTGCACCGCCTCGCGAGCGGAGCCGAGGCCGACCGGCGCGTCGAGGCCCTGCTCGCGGAGGTCGGGCTGCCGGCCGGCTCGGCGGCGCGCTACCCGCACGAGTTCTCCGGCGGACAGCGGCAGCGCGCGGGCATCGCGCGCGCGCTCGCCGTCGAGCCTGAATTCCTCGTCTGCGACGAGCCCGTCTCCGCGCTCGACGTCAGCGTCCAGGCCCAGGTGCTGAACCTGCTGGTGGACCTCCAGGCGCGGCGCGGGCTCGCCTACCTCTTCATCTCCCACGATCTCGCGGTGGTGCGCCACGTGGCGCCCCGCGTCGCGGTGATGTACCTCGGCCGCATCGTGGAGACGGGGCCGTCGGACGCGATCTACGAGCGGCCGTCGCACCCGTACACCCAGGCGCTGCTCACGGCGGTCCCGGTGCCGGACCCCGTCAGCCGCCGCCCGCGCGTGGTGCTGGCCGGCGACCCGCCGTCCCCGGTGCACCCGCCGCCGGGTTGCCCGTTCCACCCGCGCTGCCCCCACCCCGGCAAGGACGACCGATGCCGGACGGAGCGGCCGGCGCTGCGCGAGCTCGGGCCGGGACACCGGGTCGCCTGCCACCTCGCCGACCGTTGAGCGCGCCGCGATGACCGCCGCGATCCTCGCGCTGCTCGTCGTCGCCGTCGCGCTCCTCGTCGTGCTCGCGGCGCGCCGGCCCGCCGGAGCCGACGGCGCCGCGCTCCAGGCGCAGCTCGTCGAGCTGCGCGCGCGGCTCGACACCCTCGCCGCCGCCCAGCAGAGCGTGCCGCGGGCGCTGGCCGACGGCCGGGCCGAGCAGGCGCGCACCCTCGCCGACCAGTTCCTCCAGCTGCAGGCCGTGCTCGGCCGCCAGCTCGCCGACACCGGCACGGCCGTCGCCGAGGTACGCGAGCGTCTCGGGCACCTCGCGGCCGCCACCGAGCGGCTGGAGACGGTGGGCCAGAGCGTCACCAAGGTGCAGGAGCTGCTCCAGGTGCCGCGGCTGCGCGGCACGCTGGGCGAGGTGTGGCTCCAGGAGCTGCTGCGGCAGATCTTCCCGGAAGCGCTGTACCGGATCCAGCACGAGTTCCGCTCGGGAGAGAAGGTGGACGCGGTCCTCGTGGTCGGGGACCGGCTGATCCCGGTGGACGCCAAGTTCCCGCTCGAGGCCTGCCAGCGCATGCTCGCGGCCGACGCTGCGTCGCTCGACCGCGAGCGGCGTGCGTTCCGCCGGTCCCTGCGCGAGCGGGTGGACGAGATCGCGGACAAGTACATCCGTCCCGACGAAGGCACCTTCGAGTTCGCCCTCATGTACGTGCCGGCGGAGAGCGTGTACTACGAGGCGGTCGTGCGCGGCGAGACGCTCGAGGACGACGCCAGCGTGGTCGGCTACGCGCTGCGCCGCAAGGTGATCCCCGTCTCGCCCAACACGTTCTACGCGTATCTGGCCGCGATCCTGCACGGGCTCCGGGGGCTCGAGGTGGAGCGGCAGGCGCGGGAGATCATGGACGCCCTCGGGGGCCTGGCGCAGCAGTTCGGCAAGTTCGAGGAGGCGCACCGGCTCGTCGGCACGCACCTCGAGCGAGCGGCCCGGCAGCACGGGGAGGCGGACCGCGAGCTGGCGCGGATCCTCGAGCGGTTCCGCGGCCTCGGCGCGACGGGGGGCGCCGCGCCGGGCTCGCCGGCCCCCGGGCGGGACGCGGAGCGCCTGGACGCATGAGCGGGCCCTCCGACGTGCCGCCGGGCGGCGCCGCGCCGTTCCAGGACCACTTCTCCCAGACGGCAGAGGCCTACGCGGCCTTCCGGCCGTCGTACCCGCCCGAGCTGGCGGACTTCCTCGCCTCGATCGCGCCGCGGCACGACCTGGCGTGGGACTGCGGCTGCGGGTCCGGGCAGCTCGCCGTGCCCCTCGCCGAGCATTTCGCGCGGGTCGTGGCGACGGACGCCAGCGCCGAGCAGCTGCGGCACGCCGCCCCGCATTCCCGGGTCGCGTATCACCGTGCCGCGGCCGAGGCCAGCGCGCTGCCCGGCGCTGCGGTGGACCTCGCCGTCGCCGCGCAGGCCGCGCACTGGTTCGACCTGCCGGCGTACTACGCCGAAGTGCGCCGCGTGGCCCGGCCGGGGGCGATCGTCGCGCAGACGGTCTACAACCTCGTGGAGGTGGATGCGGCGGTGGACGCGGCCGTGCGCCGGTTCTACGACCGACGTCTCGCGCCGTACTGGCCACCCGAGCGCCGGCACGTCGAGACCGACTACCGCTCGATCCCCTTTCCGTTTCCCCGGGTGGACGCCCCGTCGTTCGCCATGCGCGCCAGCTGGACGCTGGACCACTTCATCGGCTACGTGCGCAGCTGGTCGGGGGTCCAGCGAATGGAGCGGGCGCTCGGCCCGGGTCAGACCGAAGCCTTCCGCGACGAGCTCGCCGCGCTGTGGGGTCCGGCCGGCGCCGCGCGCGCCGTCCGCTGGCCGCTGACGGTGCGGGCGGGGAGGGTCTGAGCCGGCCGCACCGGATGCGCCCGGCGCCGCTCCGCGCGCCGGGCGTCCGCCGTCGCGGCGTCGCGTCCGGCCGCCTCCCGGCCTTGCGCAGCCGCCATGCAGACCACCGCGGCGGCGCGATCCCGCTAGCGGACCAGCCCTGGGTAGAGGCGCGCCGCGACGGCCAGCAGCGCCACGAAGGCCGCGATTTGGAAGGCGAAGTCCACGCCGAAGCCGATGGTGGTGTGCCCGCCCTGGACCATCAGGCCCCGCAGCGCGTCCACCACGTAGGTGAGCGGGTTGACGCGGGCCACCACCTGGAGCCAGCGCGGCATGATCGAGAGCGGGTAGATGGCGTTGCTCGCGAAGAACAGCGGCATGGTGAGCACCTGGCCGATGCCCATGAACCGCTCGCGCGTCTTCACGAGGCAGGCCACGATGAGCGAGAAGGTCGCGAACAGGGCGGCGCCGACCATCACCACCGCGAACACGCCGAGCAGGGACGGCACGGACCACTGCAGGCGGATGCCGAGCACCAGGGCCAGCAGGTAGATGATGACCGCCTGGGTCAGGCCGCGCAAACCCGCCGAGATCGCCTTCCCCATCACCAGCGCGCCGCGGTAGGCGGGACTCACCAGCAGCTTGTGGATGATGCCGAGGTCCCGCTCCCAGATGACCGAGATGCCGAAGAAGATCGCGATGAACAGCACGCTCTGCGCCAGCACGCCGGGCGCCATGAACTCGAGGTACGACAGGTTGCCGGTGGGAATGGCGCGGATGTGCGTGAACGTCTCGCCGAAGATGATGAGCCACAGGGCGGGCTGGATGGCGCGGGTCACCAGCTCCTGGGGATCGCGGCGGAGCTTGCGGATCTCGCCGTCCGCGATGGCGAGGCTCTCGCGCACGAAGGCGCCGACGGGACCGCCGTCAGGCGAGGCGGCGAGCGATGCGGCGGGCGCGGCTGACGTCACGGTAGCTGCCTCCGGCTTCGATGGTGCCCCCGGCGACCTGCTCGAACACGTCGTCCAGGGTGGCCTCCGGCCCGAGGCGGGCCTTCAGCTGCTCCGGCGTCCCCAGGGCCGCGAGGCGCCCCTGGTGCATCAGGGCCAGCTCGTCGCACAGGGCGTCGGCTTCTTCCATGTCGTGCGTGGTGATGAGGACCGTGGTGCCCCACTGGGCGCGCAGCTCCTCGAGGCGCTCCCACACGGTGCGCCGCGCGAGCGGATCGAGCCCGATCGTCGGCTCGTCGAGGAACAGCACCGTCGGGCGGTGCAGCATCGCCTGCGCCAGCTCGAGGCGGCGGATCATCCCGCCCGAGTACGTCCGCACCAGCTGATCCGCGGCGCCCGTCAGGCCCATGAACTCGAGCGCTGCGGCGATCCGCGCCTGGCGCTCCGGGCGCGGAAGGCGGTACAGCCGCGCCGACAGCACGAGGTTCTCGCGCGCCGTGAGCGCGCCGTCGGCGGAGACGAGCTGCGGCACGTAGCCGATGCGCGCCCGCACCTCGCGCGGGTGCGCCGCCACCTCGAAGCCCGCCACCACCGCCGAGCCCGACGTGGGCGGCAGCAGGGTCGTCAGCATCTTGATGGTCGTGGTCTTGCCCGCCCCGTTGGGGCCGAGCAGGCCGAAGATCAGGCCCCGACGCACCTCGAGATCGAGCGCGTCCACGGCCACCAGCTCGTCGTAGCGACGCGTCAGCGCCGCCGTCGTGATCACCGTTTCGGTCGTCATCGTCACCCGCACAATGTACGCGGCGCGCGCCCGTCGCGTTGGCGCCGTCCCCGCATGTTGACCGCGCGCGCCCGCCGTCGGTATGGTGGAGGCCGGCCCTTCACCGGAGACGCATCCCCGATGCCCGCCTCACCGACCCTTCCCGTCCCCGCCGCCCGCCGGCTCGTCGCCGCGATCGGCGCGCTCGCCGCGCTCGCGCTCGCTCCATCGGCCGCGCGCGCGCAGGGCGAGTCCACGCCGCTGCCGGTCGCGACGCACCCCCTCAAGGTCATCGACCCGGCGGACATGGACACCACCGTGAACGCGTGCAGCGACTTCTTCGACTACGCGAACGGCGGCTGGCTGAAGCACGATACCATCCCGCCGGCGTATTCCTCGGACGGCGTCGAGCGCGAGATGAGCGACCACAACGAGCTGGTCGTGCGCTCCGTGCTCGACGCGGCGGTGGCCGAGCGCGGCTCCCACCCGATCGGCAGCACCCAGTGGAGGCTCGGCACCTTCTACGCCACCTGCATGGACTCGAGCGCGGCGGACGCCGCGGGGATCGCTCCGATCCGGCCCTGGCTCGACCCCATCGGCCGGATCACGACCCGTGCGCGCCTCGTGCCGGAGATCGCCGCCCTGCAGGTGGAGGGGGTCAACGTCGCGTTCCGCTTCGGACCGGACGTGGATCCGCACGACGCGGCGCACTACCTCGCCACCTTCGGCCAGGGCGGCCTCGGCCTGCCCGACCGCGACTACTACACGAAGCCCGGCCCGGCCGCCGACTCGACCCGCCAGGCGTATATCGCGCACGTCACCCGGATGTTCGCGCTGGCGGGCGAGCGCGCCGCCGACGCCGCGCGCGACGCCGCCGCCGTCATGGCGCTCGAGACCGCGCTCGCGCAGGCCTCCCTCACGCGGGTCGCGATGCGCGACCCGGCGGCCACCGATCATCCCATGTCCGCGGCCCAGCTCGCCGCCCTCGTCCCGGCCGTGTCCTGGCCGCGCTACTTCCGCAGCGTCGGCCTCACGGTCAGGGTGCCGAAGGTCAACGTGGACGAGCCGGATTTCATGCGCCGCGTGGACACGCTCCTCGCCACCGCGCCGCTCGCCGAGTGGCGCGCGTACCTCCGCTACCACGTGCTGGCCATGGCCGCGCCGTGGCTCAGCGCGCCGTTCGTGAACGAGAACTTCGCCTTCAACTCGCGCTTCAGCGGCGCGAAGCAGCTGCTGCCGCGCTGGAAGCGCTGCCTGCAGGAGACCGACGGCGACCTCGGCGAGGCGCTCGGCCAGGCCTACGTCGCCAAGACCTTCCCGCCCGAGGCGAAGGCCCGGGCCAAGGCGGTGATCGCCGACATCCGCACCGCCTTCCGCGCGCGGCTGGAGCGCCTCACCTGGATGTCGGACAGCACCAAGGCCCAGGCCCTCGACAAGCTGGCGAGGATGCGCGAGAAGGTCGGCTATCCCGACCACTGGCGCGACTACTCCCGGCTGGTGACCAAGAGCGGCCCGTTCGTGCTCAACGTCGCGCGGGCCAACGCATTCGAGTGGCAGCGCACGATCAACCGCCCCGGCCAGCCGGTGGACACGACGGAGTGGGGGATCACCGTCCCGACCGTCAACGCCTACTACGACCCCTCCAAGAACGAGATGGTCTTTCCCGCGGGCGCGCTCGAGCCCCAGACTTTCGACCCGGCCGCCGACGACGGCGCCAACTACGGCTCGCTGGGTGGGAGCTGGGCGGGCCACGAGCAGACCCACGGCTTCGACGACGAGGGGCGGCACTACGACGCCGAGGGCAACCTCCGCGACTGGTGGACGCCGGCCGACTCGGCCCACTTCGTCACGCAGGCCCAGCGCATCGTGGACCAATTCGACGGCTACCTGCAGGTGGACACGTTCCACGTGAACGGCAAGCTCACCGAGGGCGAGAACATCGCGGACCTCGGCGGCGTGCTGACCGGCTATGACGCCCTGGAGCTCGCGCTGGCGCGCGACGGGCGACCCGGCCTCATTGACGGCTTCACGCCCGAGCAGCGCTTCTTCATCGCCTACGCCCAGAGCTGGCGCGTCAACACCCGGCCGGAGGCACTCCGCTTCCGCATCACCGTGGACCCGCACTCGCCCGCGCGGTGGCGCGTGAACGGCCCGCTCTCCGACGACCCGCGCTTCGCCGAGGCGTTCGAGTGCAAGCCGGGCGACCCGATGGTGCGGCCCACGGACAGCATCCCGCACATCTGGTAGGCCCCCGCGACGCACCGGCCCCCGGAGCGGCATGCGCGCCGCGCCGGGGGCCGTGCCGCGTCCGGGCTCGCCGGACGCCGCCTAGTGCATGCGGGCGTACTTCGCCTCGAGCTCCTCGTGCGACTCGACGTGGTCCGGATCCTCGACGATGACGCCGTCCACCGGGCACACCTCGATGCACTTCGGGCTGTCGAACGCGCCGACGCACTCCGTGCACTTCTCGGCGTCGATCACGTACACCGGGTCGCCCTGGCTGATCGCCTCGTTGGGGCATTCCGGCTCGCACGCGCCGCAGTTGATGCACTCCTCCGTGATCTTCTTCGCCATGAGCACAGTCCTCCGTCACCGTTGACGCCGATAGCGGGCCACGACGCGGCCCGTCGCGTGGCGACGACCGCGGATTGCCGAATGGGGAGTACCGCAAGAAAGATGCGAGACGCCCCCGCCCCTCGACCCGTCCGCGGCGCGCCCGCACGCGACCGCTGAGATTGAATCTCAAGGGGCGAGACACCAGCCCCTCAGGGCTGTCGCCGGGGCGGCGTTACCGCTCGGGTTCGCGGGCGCCGTGCCCCAGGGCGCGCGGCGGCGAGCCGCCGCGCTTGCGGGCGCAGCGATCCCGGGGCGATGTTCCTGCACCTCAATGACCGGTCCCCCCTCGCCGACGGCTTGCGGGAGCTGCGGCGCGCCCCTCCCCGCGGACGCGGCGTTCTGCATCAAGTGCGGCGCGCCGACGGGCGTGGCGCCGCAGTCCGAAACCACGATCCTCGACCGGCTCCAGCGCGCCCTGGCCGACCGCTACCGCGTCGAGCGGCAACTCGGTGCCGGCGGCATGGCGACGGTCTTCCTCGCCCACGACCTCCGGCACGAGCGCGACGTCGCCATCAAGGTCCTCCACCCGGAGCTCGCGGCCTCGATGGGCGTCGAGCGCTTCGACCGGGAGATCAAGCTCGCCGCCAAGCTCCACCACCCGCACATCCTCAGCCTGTTCGATTCCGGCGAAGCGGACGGCCTGCTGTACTACGTGATGCCGTTCGTACCGGGCGAATCGCTGCGCGACCGCCTGAACCGCGAGCAGATGCTGCCGGTGGACGACGCACTGCAGATCACCTACGAGGTGGCGGACGCGCTCGGCGCCGCTCACGCGCTGGGCATCGTGCACCGCGACATCAAGCCCGAGAACATCCTGCTCGCGGGCGGGCACGCGCTGGTGGCCGATTTCGGCGTCGCCCGCGCCGCCTCCGAGGCGGGCGAGAAGCTGACCCAGACCGGGATGGCGGTCGGCACGCCGCTGTACATGAGCCCGGAGCAGGCGCTGGGTGACGCGGTGGGCCCCACGTCGGACCTGTACTCGCTCGGCTGCGTCACGTACGAGATGCTGACGGGGCAGCCGCCCTTCACCGGCGCCAACGCGCGGGTCATCATGGCCCGCCACACGATGGAGTCGGTGCCGAGCCTGCGCCTGGCGAGAGACACGGTGCCGGAGGAGGTCGAGGAGGCGATTTTCGCCGTCCTGGCCAAGGTCCCGGCCGACCGCCCGCAGACGGCGAAGGAGTTCCTCGATCTGCTCGCCGCGCCCACGGCGACCGGCGCGACGCGGCGGATCGGCAGCCGGATCACCACGGCCCGGCGGCCGTCGGGACCCGCGCGCCGGCCGTGGTGGCGGCGCCCGCTCACGTGGGCGGCGGCCGGCGCGGTCGTGGCAGCCGGAGGCGGGGCCGGCCTCTTCCTGGCGCACCGCCACCGGCCGGCCGGCGCCGGCGGGCTCGATCCCACCCACGTCGCGGTCCTGTACTTCGCCGACGAGAGTCAGGGCGGCAAGCTCGGCTACGTGGCGGATGGTCTCACCGAGGGGCTGATCCGCGAGCTCATGGAGGTGCCCGCCCTCCACGTCGTCTCCGCCGGCGGTGCGGCGCAGTTCCGGGGCAGCACGCTCTCCCGCGACAGCATCGCACGCGCGCTCGGCGTCGGGACGCTGGTGACGGGCGACGTGGACGAGAGCGCGGGGCGCCTGCACGTGACGGTGCGGCTCGTGGACGGCGCCAGCGGGGCCGAGTTCGACCACGCCGGCTTCGACCAGCCGGCCACGAACCTCATCGCGATCGGCGACACCCTCGCCGTCGAGGCGGCCCAGCTGATCCGCAAGC
>Ga0335078_10004252_pt1 | contig 21247 bp, 16 predicted proteins | sample Lox_Sample_32_FD_206711 | JGI IMG/M metagenome (GOLD analysis project Ga0335078, IMG submission 206711) | Soil microbial communities from Loxahatchee National Wildlife Refuge, Florida, United States - Lox_Sample_3.2 | ecosystem: Environmental > Terrestrial > Soil > Wetlands | place: USA...
AGGCCGAGACCATCCACTTCCTGGATTGCGTGGCGCGGGGCAAACAGCCGCTCGTTACGCCGGAACACGCCCGCATGGTCATGCAGGTCTACCAGGCCGCGGACCAATCGGCCGAGGAAAATCGCCCTATCGAAATCGCGTGGCCGAATGCGGAACTGAGTGGCGGCGAAAAGGAAATCGTCGGCGCTCGAGCAAGCGTCCCGGCACGAGTTCGAGATTAAAAATCTGCCCATTTGCCGGCTCTCGTCTGTGTGAGGGCACCCAGAACTCCTAAGCTCGCCAAAGGACAGAATGCTGGACACGACTCCCACGTCCGCGTCGCCTAGAGCCGCCAGCCTCGAAACCGCTGTATCCAAACCGACCAAGACTCGCTGGCTTGTTCTCGTCCTGATCAGCTTCATGTACTTGATCACGTACATGGATCGCAGCAACATTTCCGTCGCGGCGCCCGCGATTGCAAAGGAATTCGGACTGAGCAAGACCGCGATGGGATGGGTCTTCAGCGCGTTCGCGTTGGCCTATGCACTGGGACAATTCCCGGGCGGATGGCTGGGCGATCGCATCGGCCCCCGAAAAGTGCTCACCGTGATCATGATTTGGTGGGCGATCGCGGCCGTTTCGACCGGCGCCGCCGCCGGTTTTTTGACATTGTTGACCGCGCGCTTTCTGCTGGGTCTAGGCGAGGCCGGCGCGTTCCCTGTGGCCACGCGCGGGATGCAGCTTTGGTTTCCCAAGGTGGAGCGCGGGCGCATCCAGGGCATCACGCATTGCTTCAGCCGATTCGCGGTGGCGGTCACGCCGTTTGTCGCCGTGGCCATCCTGAGCGCCTTCGGATGGCGCGCCATTTTTTACATTTTCGGATCGCTGGGCGCGGTTTGGGCCGCGGTTTTCGGCGTAATTTACTTGAACCGTCCCGAGGATCACAAGGGCGTCAACCAATCCGAGCTGGCCCACATTCGCGGCCTCAATGAGGACGGCACAATCAAGCAGCTCGATGCGGGAAAGCGGCGCAATGTTTCCTGGAAAGTAATCCTCCGCTCGCCCAATATGTGGTATATCGCCGCGGCGTACGGCTGTTTTTTTTACGGCACGTATTTCTTCCTCACCTGGTATCCCACATACCTTCAGGAATACCGGCATTTCTCGCTGAAGTCGCTGGGGTTCGTTGCCTCGCTCCCTCTTTTCGCCGGAATGGTGGGAGACTTGACCGGGGGATCGATCAGCGACCTGGTGTACCGCAAGACGGGCAAACTGAAACTCGCTCGACGCGCCGTGGCCGTGCCCGGTTTGCTGATTTCGGGGGGAATGCTCATTCCCACCGCGCTGACTCATAACGCCTGGACGGCGGTCACTTGTCTCGCTATCTCCTTTTTTTTCCTGGAACTCGTGATCGGCCCGGCATGGGCCGTGCCGATGGACGTGGGCGGAGAGTTCAGCGGCACCGTCAGCAGCGTGATGAACACCGCGGGAGCATTGGCGGCGTCGGTATCGCCCGTCGTCTTCGGCTTTTTCGCGCAGCGAGGGTTTTGGATTACTCCGTTCATCGTTACCGCCGGCGTGCTGCTCGGCGGCGCGATGATCTGGACGTTTCTGATCGACCCGGAGCTCTCCGTGGTCGAAAGAAATCCGGCTTAGCGCCCTTCATGCGCGCGGCCGTAGCCGCCGAACGACCAGCGCGCCCCGATTGTTGTATACAAACCGTACGGTCCCGCGGTGCCCAGGTCGGCGGGGCCGACATAGCCGCCATATTTTCCGAGCCAGTCCACCTGGTGCTGCGTCACGCGGACCTCGAAATTTTTCGGCAGCTCGATGCCGATCCCCACCGCGCGATCATAGGCGATCGGCGCCATCGACGCGGTGTATTTGAACTGCGGGACATTATTTCCGAACGAAAAAGTAGGCGTGAAGAAAAGGAACACATGCCGCGCGAAGGTTTTCCCGATGGGTTGCACTTCGAGGTAGCCGCCCAGCAAGTAGCGCGCATAGGCGTTGCAGTTGGAATTCGCTCCGCCGGCCATGACGATCACGGTGGACACCGGCGAGCAGCGGCCCAGGTCCGGCTCGTTATGCGGCGGAGCGACGGAATATTCCACGTAGCCGCGCACCCAGTCATGCGGGAAGAAAGTTTTCCCTTGGGGAACGCCCCAGGAAGCAGGTCTTGGCGCGGGGTCCGCCGCGGCAGCGGCAGCAGGCGTGGCTTCGGATAAGGTTCCAGTCGCATCTTGGCCCAGCGCCGGAAGCATGGCAAACGCCGCAAGCGCGGACAGCAACACCAATTCACGAATTCGATTTTTCAACGCATTTCTCCTTTTTGTTTCGGCAAGGGTTCGGCCGGTTCACTTCACAAATTCAGGCGCGCGGCCCTGGGACCACGGGTCATATGTTTGGGCGAAACGCATGCGCTCATCGAGCGGCGGATGGTTATAGAACCAGAATTTCACGGCGGCCGACGGCTTTGGTTCCTCGAGATCGACTTCACCGAGGATTTGAAAGGCGTGCGCCGCCACCACGGGCGCGTCTGGAATTAAGCCGTGGATCACTTCCAGCCCGTACTGGTCGGCTTGGTGCTCGAGGTGGCGGCTGTAAGCATTGGAAATGGGCGTGAAGAGAAAGCCGAATACGGATAGCAAGAGGATCAACACGGGCAGGGAAGCCAGATCGTCCGGGCCGCGAATGGCCCACGTTTCTCCCCAGCGCGCGAGCATCCAGTGCAGGACGCGATAGGCCAGATAGAGAAACACGAGGAGCACAGCGCAGGCGAAGAGAATGCCATCGCGCACGTGGCCCAAAACGTAGTGGCCCATTTCATGGCCCGTCACGAACAAAACTTCGTCCCCGCTCATGCGCCGGATGGTCGTGTCCCACACGACGACGCGCTTGCTCGCGCCCAGGCCCGAGACGTACGCGTTCAGTTCTCTCAGCTTGGCGCTGGCGATCATTTCCAGAATACGGCTTTGCGGAATCGGCGCGCCCGCGCGCACGGTCATCTGCTCGATTTCCGCGGCCAGTCGCGGCTCGGATTTGGCCAGCGGCTCGAATTTGAAAAACAGCGGCTCGACAATCACCGGCTCGACAATCGCGCCCAGAATAATCAGCGGCACCGCGGCCAGCCAGAACCAGAACCACCACTTTCGCGGGCTTTTCCGAATCACCGCGAACAACACCCAAACCAGCAAAATGGCGATCGAGATTTCGACCCCTTCTCCCTTGGCCCAGTCCGCGGCCCACGATCCCCATCCCTGAATCGACTGCTGGTATTGCAAGGCCAGGCGGTGCTCCCAAATCGCGGTGGGCAGGCTCAGGATATCGATCGTCAGCAGCAAGAGCGGCGAGAAAACGACGATCTGGCCAAAGACGCTGTCGGTCCATTGTGTGGCCCAATTTCGGTACTCGGGAGCGATGCGAAGCTGCAGCAGGAACACGAGCAAGAGGATTCCGTAAGCGACATCGAGAAAATACAGGTCGTGCCGCGCGTGCGCATAGGCGATCGCTTGCGCTTCCTGGCTGGGCGTAAGCGTGTAGCCTTGCAATTGTCCGTTTGTGGGCGGGGCAGCGGTAGGCGAAGGGGCGGCCGCGGGGGGCGGTTGCTGCTGCGCGCGGCTCGTGGGAGCAACAAACAAGACGGCCGCTAGAAAAACGAAATACGCGGAGAAAAAAGCAGCGGCTTGAACGCTTCGGCGATTCACTCGTCTTCCCCTGATGGCGCAGCGCCGCCGAAAGATCGCAGGCGCAGCGCGCGGAGTATGATGCAACCTACCCCGGCGGCGCAAGCATGGCGTCGCGGCGTTTTCTGCGGCTTCCTTTCAATTGGAGTACGGCGATTTCAGATTGTAATTGCGAATCGCGCCGCCCACCGCGATTCCCGCATGAATGGCGGAAGTCCAGCGCTCCAGTCGATGATGCCCCGTGCGGTGGAACAAGTAGGAAACGCCAATGGAGGCGGCCGTGGCCGCCACCTCGATCCCGGCCAACAGCGGATGATTATCCACAACGGAATTGGTCAGGAAAGCCTCATTAATGCCGCGGCTGCGTAGATTGAGCGTTGAAGCATAATCCAACGCTCGCCCCGCGCCAACGGCTGCGAAGAGCAAATCGTTCTCGCGATCCCAAAATTTGTGAACGTCGGGCGCCGGCGGTTTGGCGGGCTGGGCGGCCTCGGCCGATTTCTTTTGCTGCGCGGAAGGCGCGGCCCCGGCCGGTTGCGGCGCGCCGGGGGCATTTGGATCCCTGCCTTCAACCGGCTGCTGCTGTGCGTGGACCGCGGACCCAGCCGTAAGCAAGAAAACCGCACCGGTAATCGCGCACAGCATCGTTCTCCGCATACGAAGTCGTCACTTCCTTTCCTCTCACGTATTGGAAGCACAGATTGTGGGCAAGCCCCGAAAGGTTGTAAAGCAGGAAAGAAGATTTCACCACGGATGTGCTCACAGACTGGCCAGAGAGGCGGGCGGCGCGCTGATCGATTGGCAACCCCACCACTAGGAATTGTATATTTTCTCTTGACACCACAAGACCGGAAGCGCAGAATCCCCGCAACTTTTTCCGTGGGTCTCTGGTCCGGGGGGACCGGAGCGGTTCACTGAGAATGTTTTCCGTGAACGGAAAAATAGCGCGTCATTCCAGAGGGGGAAAAAGCGTGCAGTATTTGCCGGGATGGACCGTGCAATGCATCAATCCGGAGTGCGCCGCTCGCGGCCACTGGCTGCGGGCCGCCGACTCCGGAGGAGAATTGTGCAGCAATTGCAACGCCCCGCTCCACAACGTACCGCCGCCGATTAGCCCGCGCCTGCGGATGCGTCCGCGCTCGCTGGGCAGTTATCGTCCACCGGGCCGCTCGCCCGGGCGACACCGCTAGTCGCCACGAGCGGCTCTCAGGGCCGCTCGTCCCGGTCCCGCCGGGACGAGCCGTCCCCGCAACGCTTTCTTCAACAAGTGGCACAGCCATTCTTGGCTGTAAGGTTTTGCGTTTGCCGATAATGGATGGATGCGCTTAAGTAGCGAAAATCACACAGCCAAGAATGGCTGTGCCACCTAAAAATCTCCGAAACGACGCTGGAAAAGGGGAGAGCGGCCGGTGGGGGAGCCGGCCGCTCGTGGGGCGTGGGGCAAACTCAAGAAAGATGCTGTCGCTCTGGAGCTACCGGGATGGATCCGCTGGACCGTTCAAGCCCAAGAAGATCCCCGCATCGAACACCGAATCGAAAGCTCCTACATCCTTCGGCATCCCGGTCATTCTGAACCGCTCCGACGATGAGATCATTCTGCCCGGAAGCCTGGCCCATGCATATAGAGCGAGGGTTACATTCGCACCGGTACTTTCGTACGGTCATCCTGATCTTCACACGCCAAGGTCCGGAATCAATTCCAGGGCATCGTTGAAGCGGTTGGTGAAATTGGCCATGCAGATAGCCAGGGTCAGCTCGACGATTTGGCCGATATCGTAAAACTTGCGCAATTCCTCAAGCTCAGGCGCGCGGATGCCGGAGGCGCCGCGCGTCACGCGGTCAGCGTAGAGGATGGTGGCCTTTTCCTTCTCGTCGAAAAGCGGGCTGCGCGAATAAAAAGGCAGCGCGGCTACTTGCTCCGCGGTGACTCCGGCGCGCTTCGAGGAAGCGATGTGCGCTCGCGTGCAGTATTCGCAGCCGTTGACCATCGACGCGCGCAGATACGCCAATTCCTTGTACTTGTCCTCGATCGTGCCCTCGTTGATCGCGGCCCTGTACAAAGGGAGAAACTTGGCCAGCACCTCGGGCCGGTGGGCCATGGCCGCGAAGATATTGGGCACCTTCCCTGCCCGCGCGGCGAGCTTTTCAAATGTGTCCTGCAACTCCGGCGCAGCTTGCTCTTTCGTCAGCGGATTTACGACTGCCATGCTCGGTCTCCTTTTCAGTTCTTTAGTTAAGGGCTCGATGTTGCCTCGCAAGTTTAGCAACGCGAGCAAGAATCGGAAATGAGATGTGGGGCAGGCTTCAGCGTGCAGTTGAATTCTCCTTACAAACAATGAAATCCGCAGGCTGAAGCCCGCGCCACTTAAGGCTCCAACATTGAACGCCTTCCCCGTGCATGTTAGCCTACGCATAGCAAGGTCCTTCCAGTCCGCTTGCTGTGCCTGGGGAACTTCCGATGGTCTCTCCCGCACGACAATTTAACGCGGTGGCCGACGAAGAGCGCGTGCTCGAAGTGGTGCGTGAACTAGTCGCCGAGTTGGGGCAGGAGTCGGCTGTTCGTTCGGCCGGCGCGGCGTCTCATCTGGATCGCGATTTAGGGCTGGGCAGCCTGGAACGCGTCGAATTGCTGCTGCGCCTGGAAAAATCTTTCGGCACACGGCTCGATGAAGAGGTGCTGGCTGGCGCCGAAACCGTGCAAGACCTCATCGCCGCGCTGGGCGCCGCGAACGGCGCGCCTGCCGCCACTGCTATGCGCGTGGAAACCGAAGCGCGCGCGAAACAAGAAATTTCCCCCTCTGGTCTGGCGGAAGGAGTTCCCGCCGCGGAGACGTTTCAAGAAGTGCTGCGGCATCGCGGGCGGGCGGACGCATCGCGAACGCACCTGATTTTTTACGAGGACGAGGGAGAAGGCCCCACGCTCACGTTCGGCGAATTGCTCGCCGGAGCCGAGCGCGTCGCAGCAGACCTCGTGCAGCGCGGCATCGGGCGCGGCGATACAGTCGCACTGATGTTGCCGACATCGCGCGATTTTTTTCTCGCCTTCGCGGGGACACTGCTCGCCGGCGCGACTCCTGTACCGATTTATCCGCCGTTTCGCGCTGACCGAATCGCGGAGTACGCGGAACGCCATTCGGCAATCCTGACGAACGCAGGCGCGCGCTTGCTGGTGACCTTCCGCGAGGCGGCCGGCGTGGCCAAATTGCTGAAGCCGCTCGTGCCCTCTCTCGAAGGCGTGACGACGGCCGGCTCGCTGGCCGCATCGCGCACCGCTGCTCCGCTCGGGCCGCAACTTCACTCGCGCGCCTCTGACCTTGCCCTGCTGCAATACACCTCCGGCTCGACGGGCAATCCCAAGGGTGTGATGCTGACGCATGCCAATCTGCTGGCGAATGTGCGCGCGATCGGAGAGGCCCTCGCGATTCGCAACGACGATTTCGGAGTGAGCTGGCTGCCGCTGTATCACGACATGGGTTTGATCGGCGCGTGGCTCGTGCCGCTGTATTTCGGCTTTCCAGTCGTGGTGCTGTCGCCGCTGGCGTTTCTTTCAAGGCCTTCCCGATGGCTGCGCGCGATGCATCGTTACCGCGGCACCATGGGCGCGGCTCCAAATTTCGCGTACGAGTTGGCTGCGGCGAAAATTTCAGACGAAGAAATCCAAGGGTTGGATTTGAGCCCATGGCGCGCGGCGCTCAACGGCGCGGAGCCCGTTCTTCCAGCAACGCTCGAACGCTTTGCAACGCGTTTCGCAAAATGCGGATTCCATCGCGAAACTTTGTTGCCCGTCTATGGCTTGGCGGAAGCCTCCCTCGCCGTGACGATTCCGCCCCTGGGCCGCGGCCCGCGAGTGGACCGCCTCGACCGCGCCGCGTTTGCGCAAGAAGGCCGCGCCGTCCCTGCGCCGCCGCACGATTCCGCCGCGAATTCGTCCCCCAACTCAAAGGAAGATCCAAACGTGATTTCGTTCGTCTCCGTGGGCGCGCCCGTTCCCGGGCACGAGGTGCGAATTGTAAACGAGCGCGGAGAAGATGTGGGAGAGCGCGTCGAGGGACAGCTTTGGTTTCGAGGGCCTTCCGCCACACTGGGCTACTATCGAAATGAATCCGCGACGGCGGCGTTGCTTCCCGAGGGCGCCGCGGCGGGATGGGTCAACTCCGGCGACCGCGCGTATCGCGCCGGCGGCGAAATTTACATTACGGGCCGCGTGAAGGACATCATCATTCACGCCGGACACAACCTGTACCCGCATGAGATCGAGGATGCCGTGGCGCGAGTGCCGGGCGTGCGCAAGGGCTGCGTGGTGGCGTTCGGCGCGGCCGATCCGGTCGCGGGCACGGAACGGCTGGTGATCGTCGCCGAATCGCGCGAGCGCAATCGCGAGGCGCGTGCGCGCATCGCGCAGGCCATCACGGCGAAAATTACCGAAACTGTGGGACAGCCTCCCAATGTGGTCGAAGTCGTTCCGCCGAATGCCATTCCAAAAACATCGAGCGGAAAGCTGCGCCGCGACGCCACCAAGCAGCGGTTCCTTTCCGGCAAATTGGATTCCGGGGGCGCGCCCGTTTGGCTGCAGCTCGCGCGTCTCGCCGCGGCTTCGAGCGCCGGGCGCATTCGCGCCGCGCTGCGGCGCACTGCCGAAGTCGCATACGGATGCTACGCCATCGCGATGTTTGCCCTGTTGCTGCTGCCCGCATGGCTGTTTGTGCTGGTGTCGCCATCGCGGAAAAGCGCAGGGCGCGTCACCACGGCGGCGCTGCGCGCTTATTTGAAGTTGGCGGGATGGCGCGTGCGCGTCGACGGGCGCGAGCATCTGCGGGAGAACACGCCGCGCATGTTCGTCGCCAATCATACGAGCTACGCGGACATCGCCGTGCTCATGGCGGCGCTTGGGACGGACTACCATTTCGTCGCCAAGGCCGAAGTCATGTCCATGCCGTTTTTCAAAACGTTTCTTCGCAAGCTCGGCCATTTCGCCTTTCGCCGCGAAGATCCGCAGTCACGATTGCACCAGGCAGATCAAATCGAGGACGCGCTGCGGCGCGGCGAATCTGTTTTTGTTTTTCCGGAAGGAACTTTCACCGCTCAGTCCGGCGTGCGTCCCTTTCATCTCGGCGCGTTCAAAGCGGCCATTGCGGCGCAGCGGGAAATCGTGCCCATCGCACTCGACGGAACGCGGCGCGTCCTGCGCGATGGCGCCTGGCTGCCGCGCCCCGGACGCATCACCATAACGATCTGCCCGCCCATCGCTCCTCCCTCCTCCGCGGAAGATTGGCAACAAATCGTGCGCGTGCGCGATGAAGCCCGCGAAATGATTGCCCGTTTCGCGCACGAACCTCTGTTATAAATTCTTTAGGGCTGGGCAACCGCCCTTCAAAAACGTCGCATCGTATTTGCTGTTCGAACAGTGGTTTGTTTCGGACGGCTTGGGATCCCTCAGGGTGGGGCTCACCGTCTCGTTTATATGGGTCTGCGGGAACTCGCAGAATCCAAAATCATAAACAGGGGAAAATCCATATGCGTAACGTAGTGTGTCTAGTGGGATGGGTGTTGCTGTTCAGTTTCGGAGCGGCCGCGCAAGATGTCCCGAAGGTCGATTTATTTGCCGGATATTCTTACGTTCATACCAGCCCCGGCGTCGGGATTGAAGCGTTCAACGCGAATGGCGGCGTCGGTTCGGTAGCATTGAATCTTACCAATTGGGGAAGCTTCGTTGTCGAGGTAGGCGGTGTCCACGCCAGCGTGGTCAACGGAACGAATGTGGATGCGACCGCGTTGACCTATATGGCCGGCCCCAAAATTACATTCTTTCACCGCTCTAAATTTTCGCCCTTCGTTCAGGGCCTCTTTGGATTTACGAATACCAATCCCGGCTTCAACCAAACCACGATCACCCACAATACTTTCGCCATGAGCCCCGGAATCGGACTCGATTGGAACGTGATGCGCCACTTGGCGGTTCGTCTCGGCCAGGCCGATTACCTCTTCACGCGCATGCCGGCCTCAGTGGGCCAGGTGAATTGGAACAACTTCCGCTACTCCGCGGGGGTCGTTTTGCGCTTCTAACTCCTCCGATCGATTTTGCGTCCCGGCGCCGCTGCGGGAGGAGCAGCGCCGGGAAATGCAAGGGCCGAAGCACCGATACCTTCGGCCCACTTTTTTTGCGCGGCTCCGCAACAGCTAAAGTTGCATGCGCAACACTAAGGCGGTCGTGGTTTCGACTTCCTCAATCACTGGAAAGGCAAAAACCGGCAGCAACGACCAGATTTTGAAGGATATAGCGTCAGAATGTTGTAACTTCCATAGAATCAATAGATCGCCAGGATTTAGCGGGTTTTGAGTCTGAATTGCCACACTTTTCCGCGAACTACCGACTGTGTCCGTGCAATGCCCTTAGATTCAATGGATTACAAGCTTTCGCTTTTTATGCACCGTTTTTTGATGTTTATGCATCTTATATGCAGATTTTATATTTTGGGCTCGAATGTGAGGTACAAAGTCATGCGTCTTCCTTCGAAAGAGGCTGTTGGGGTTCGATACACGGGTTGGGCCGCGCTGGGCCGCGATCCGCAAGATGACACCTTGGAGTACACCTGTCCATATTGCGGGGCGCACGGCGTAAAGGCGGCGCGACGCACGCCCGATCAATACCACTTTACGGATGGTTTCTTGCAAGACTTACATGGGGAAATGGCGGCTTGCCGCTCCTGCCGGCATTCCCTGCGGATTGCCCCCGTGGTCCTGCTTCACGACCAGGACGAAAAGCGCCGCTTCGAAGGCGTTTTTTCAGACGAGCTGATTTTCAGCAAGAATTAAGTTCGCGGACCATTCCTCCAACTGCAAAAACGGGCCGCCCCGATTTCACAAGGGCGGCCCGTTGCCGTTTCCATTCCGTTTCGTCGCTCGTGCGGCGTCAAAGCCGGCTAGCGTAGCGATCGGAAATCATCATTCCCCTACCAGCGGTAGCCATAGCGGCGCGCGCAATATTCGCGGGCCGCGGCAAGCTCATGCCGGTCGTGGTTGGCCTGGCGGCTGTAGACTCCGTGGTGATTCATATCGTAGTTCAGCCGCGATTCCCATTTTTCGACGTTCCTTCGGCAACTCCCCAAATCAGCCGCCCGTACGGTCGCTCCTCCACTAACGAACAGAAAGCCGCCAGCTAAAGGGCAAGCCAGAGCCATCTTCCACAGCATCTTCGTCCAGGCCATAAAAGCACCTCCTCAGGTGCGTTCGCGGGGTCCGGGGCTGAGGCGGCCTATTTAGACTACAGTAAATTTGATTGAGGATATCGAGAATTAGGTTGCATGCGCTATTGCAGAAGCGAGTCCGGCTCCAAATGGTGCTGTTCGAGGTCATCGCGGACGCGGTCGAAAGCCTGGTCCACGGTATCGGCAAACTGCAGCAGGCCATATTCATGCCTGTTAATCGTTCCGCACCGCAACATGTGTTTCCAGTCGAGCACGCGGTCCCAATACCCGCGGCCGTAGATCAAGATCAAGTTGCGCCGGTGCAATTTCCCGGTCTGCATCAGGGTGAGCATTTCCCAGAGTTCGTCCATGGTGCCGAATCCGCCGGGAAAAACGATCAGCGCCTTGGCCAGCTGCGCGAACCACAGCTTGCGCATGAAAAAGTAATGAAACATGAAGCTTAGCTCGGGGCTGATGTAGTCATTGGGCCGTTGTTCGTGCGGCAGCTCGATGCTCAGGCCGATGGATTTTCCGCCCGCCTCCATCGCGCCGCGGTTGGCTGCTTCCATGATTCCGGGCCCTCCGCCGGAGCAGATCACGAAACGCCGCGGATGATCGCCGAGCGACATGGCCCAGGAAGTGATCCTCCGCGCCAGCTCGCGCGCCTCCTCATAGTAGCGGGACATTTCGACGGCTGATTTCGCGTCACGGAGGGCAGCGCGGTACTCCAGCGTGGCATGCCGGCGCTTTTCTTTTCTTAATTTATGAATATGCGCCGTCGCCTGGTCGCGTGACTGGATGCGGGCCGATCCAAAAATAACGATCGTGTCTCCCACCTTTTCGCGCCGAAGCCGCTCCAGCGGATCGATATATTCCGTGGTGATGCGCACGGGGCGCGCCGGCAGGCTTTCCATGAAGATCGGATCGCGATACGGCGGCTCGATTTCTTTGTGGCGGCGCCTGCGGCTCATGAACCCTCCACTGCAAGTGACTGCGTTTGACATTTTACGCACCCGCTAAGCGGAAATGCCAGTCACACAGGCGGCGCGTGTTCTGTCTTGGATACATTCTTCCGGTTCCGGCGCTGTCTGCCTTGCGGTTCGGCCGGAACGTTCTGCATAGAGGCGAGGCTGCTCCCGCACCCCTTAGACATGGCCAACGCGAGGGGGGCGTTTTCGCTTCCAACGTAGTAGACTGGTGCTGCCATGACTTCGAGACGAACGCTTGCAATTTGCCTCGCCACACTCGCCGCGGGGATGGTGTTTGTAGCCTCGCGCGCCCGCTCCCAGCAAACGCAGGGGCCCATAGCGCCCAAGCCCGGCGAGCCCGTGCAGCAAGCCCCGCAAGGAGCCATCCGCGTCAATGTCGCTCTCGTAAGCGCTCCGGTCGTCGTAATCGGCGCCAAGGGAGAGCCCGTCCTCGACCTGCAACAAAAAGATTTTCACATTCTCGATGACGGGGTGGACCAGAAGATCGAATCCTTCGATCTGGGCGGGGAGCAAGTTTCCGTCGTGCTTGTCTTTGAAACCAGCTCGCGCATCGCGCCGCTTTTGCCCGCCGTCCAGAAATCCGCGATTGTTTTTACGCAAACCGTGATCGGCCCTTCGGGAGAGGGCGCGGTCCTCAGCTATGACGACAAAGTCAACACCCTGCTGCCCTTCACGACAGACAACGACAAAATCGAAAAAACGATCGCCAACTTGGCGCCGGGAAATAGCGGCGCGCGCCTCTATGACGCGCTTTCCTCCGCCGTAGCCATGCTGCGCGATCGGCCGTCCGGACAACGCCGCGCGATCGTCGTCGTGGGCGAAGCCAGCGACAGCGGGAGCGAGCAAAAGCTCGGCCGCGTCCTGCGCGAGGCTCAACTTTCGAACATTGTGATTTATAGTGTGGGGCTTTCCCCCACTGCGGCAGGGCTGCGCGCGCCGCCGTCGCAGGTTACCCCGCCCACGGGCACGCCTCCCGGCACGTTTGGCGGCCCGTCGTTTCCGGGCACGGCTCAAACGCCTACGAGCGAGCAACAATACGGCGGGAACATCGACCTTCTGGGCCTCTCGGAGTGGGCGGTGCGGAACGTCAAAGCGGTGGTAAAGGATCGTCCTCTTGAGATCGCTGCCACGGCCACAGGCGGCACATATCAACCCGCGTTCCGTGAAGCCAAACTTGACGGCGTGATCGACGCTATCGGCGCCGAGTTGAATTCGCAATATATCTTGAGCTATCACCCCACCGGCGCGGATAACCCGGGTTATCACACGCTCAAAGTAACCGTGAATCGCTCTGGAGTGAAAGTCCGCACACGGCCGGGATACTTCCTCGAAGCGAATTGATTGTGGCAGAGACTTCAGTCTGTGACGTGTTTCACTTGCAAGGCCTAACCCCCGCAGACTAAAGTCCGCGCTACTCAACCCACAATCGAAATGGTTTTGAGGATGTGGAGCCCCGCCGCTTCGTCACCCGTCGCTCGCACCAGAGCCTTGGCTTCCTCCATCGCGATCCCCTTCGTGAAAATGCGCCACGCGATATCTTGCGGAATCGTCACCTCCGAAATTTTTTCTCCCGCCGGTGAGGCAATTAAGATCCACGAACCGCCGTCGCGAAACAGATACCAGCTTCCACCGCAATCCCCCGCGACGTTGAATTGCGCCAGTGCACCTGACTTTGCGGACACATTTCGGTAGGTGTAAGGCAGCGCGCGCAAGAAACAATCGAGAACGGGAAAGTAAAGCTCGCGCGCCATGATCCCCGGTTTATCCACGGCCAGTCGAATCTGCTGCTGATGGTGCCAGCGCTCGGTGAATTCGCGCGCCGTGTCAAACCAGTTCGCGGATTCATCCTCGCCCGCCCAGGTCACCGGATACATGGCCGTACCGAAAGGATTGAGCGCTTGATGGTATTCCACGCTTTCCTTCGACGCCGCCTCCATCCGCGAAATCAATTCCTCCGGAGGCAATCCGCGGTACTGCCGGATGCCCTCCGCGTTGAGGTTGTCGATCAGCGAGAGAAGCTGCTCACCAGACAATTTCTTCGAGTTTTCAGGATTGTACGCGTGCCGCGCCGCGGCCACCTTGCGGATTTGCGTGTCGAGCAAATGCGCCGCCACATCCTTCACTTTCCATTTCGGAGCAAGCGTTTGCTTCTCCCAATCCTCCGCCCCGAGCGAGCGCAGCAGCTCGATCAGCTTGCCTTCCAGCTTCGGGAAAAGGTGCGCGGTGAAAATCGGCTGCAACGGCTCGCCCGCTTGCCTCATGCGCTCCATTTTCTCGTTTGCTCCCAACTACCTCATTTCTTTTCTTCGGAAACGTCTTGCTCCTCCAAAATCGACGCGGCGGCGGCGATTTTGTCTTCCTCTTCGAGGCGCAGCAGGCGCACGCCTTGCGTCGAGCGGCCCGCTTCGCGAATCTCGTTCGCATGAACGCGGATCACTTTGCCGTATTCGGTAATGATCATGACGTCGGATTCCTCGGTGACTTGCAGCGCCGCCACCACCGGTCCGTTGCGGTCGGTGGATTTCAGATTGATGACGCCTTTGCCGCCGCGCGAGGTGATGCGGTATTCGGCGAGCGGCGTGCGTTTCCCGAAGCCTTTCTCGGAAACCGTCAGCATCAGCGAGGTGAGGGAATCCTTGATCGCCTCGTTCTCGATCTCGTCCAGATTCTGCGTCTCCGATTTCGTTTCCTTCTTGATGATCTCGAAATCGGGCTGCACGGGTTCCATGCCCACGAGGTAATCGCCCTTGGCGAGGTCCATGCCGTTCACGCCGCCGGCGTTGCGGCCCATCGAGCGCACTTCGGTTTCGCGGAACAGGATGGCCTGGCCGTCGTGGCTGGCTAGGAAAATCATCTGCTTGCCGTCGGTGAGGTGCGTGCCGATGAGCTCGTCGTCCTGGTCCAGATTGATGGCGATGATGCCGGTCGAGCGCGGGTTCGAGAATTCGTTGAGCGCGGTCTTCTTCACGGTGCCGTTGCGCGTGGCAAAAAAGAGGAACGTGCCCTCCTCCTCGAGGTTGCGCGCCGCGACGACGGCGGTGAGGTGCTCGTCCTCTTGAAATTTCACCAGGTTGGAAATCGCTTTGCCGCGCGTGGCCGCCGCGGCCTCGGGAATTTCGTACACCTTGAGCCAATACACGCGGCCCTTCGAGCTGAAGAGCAGGATGTAGCTGTGGGCCGAGGCGACGAACAGGTACTCGACGAAATCCTCGTCGCGCGTTTTCGCGCCGATGCGCCCCTTGCCGCCGCGCGATTGGTGGCGGTATACGTCCACGGGCGTGCGCTTGATGTAGCCCGCGTGGCTCACCGTGATGGCCATGTCCACGTCAGCGATCAAGTCCTCGAGCTTGATCTCCTCGACGTTTTCGACGATCTCCGTGCGGCGGGGGTCCGCGAATTCCTTTTGGATTTCGCGGAGCTCCTTCACGATCACGCTCTTCAATTTCTTTTCGCTGGCCAGAATTTCCTTCAGCTCGGCGATCAGCGCGCGAATGTCCGCCAATTCCTTCAGGATTTCGTCGACGGAGAGCCGCGTCAGCCTGTGCAACTGCAATTCAAGAATGGCGTCGATCTGCGGGTAGCTCAACCCAATTCCAGCGCCGGCTTGCGCCGCGCCGAAGCCGACATCGAGGAGGCCGTATTTCTTGCGGTCGAGCTTGATGCCTTTGAGAGTCTCCGTTTTATTGCCGGCGGTCAGGATTTTGACTTCCTTATTTTCAAAAAAATCGTGCAAATTCTCGCGCGCGTTCGCCCGGCTGGAGGAACCCCGGATAATTTTGATGACTTGATCGACGTGATCGAGCGAGATGTGGTAGCCGATCAGAATATGCTCGCGAGCTTCGGCCTTGCGCAGCTCGAATTGCGTGCGCCGCCGCACCACTTCGACGCGGTGGTCGATGAACAGCTTCAAGAGCGGCAGCAGGCCCAGTTCGCGCGGCTGCCCGCCGACAATCGACAACAAAATCATGCCGAACGATTCCTGCATTTGGGTGAGCTTGTAGAGGTGGTTGAGAATCAGCTTCGACTCTTCGCCGCGCTTCACTTCGATTACTACGCGCATGCCTTCGCGGTCCGATTCGTCGCGCACGTCGGAGATGCCGTCGATCTTTTTCGTTTGCACGAGTTCGGCGATGCGCTCGATCAGGCGGGACTTGTTCACCTGATAGGGAATTTCGGTGATGATGATGTTTTCGCGGTCCTTGCCGACAGTCTCGATTGCGGCCTTGGCCCGCATGGTAAAGCTGCCGCGTCCGGTTCTGTACGCGTTGAGGATGCCTTCGGCGCCGGAAATGTATCCGCCGGTGGGAAAGTCCGGCCCGGGCACCAGCTTCATGACTTCCTTGAGGGAAGCGTCCGGCTTGTCAATCAGCAGAATCGTGGCGTCGATGATTTCGCCCAGATTGTGCGGCGGGATGTTCGTGGCCATGCCGACGGCGATGCCGCTCGCGCCGTTCACCAGCAGATTCGGAACCTTCGACGGCAGCACCACGGGCTCTTCGCGCGTCTGATCGAAATTCGGAATGAAATCGACCGTTTCTTTTTCCAGATCGGCGAGCATTTCCTCGGTAATTTTCGCGAGGCGCGCTTCGGTGTACCGCATCGCCGCGGGCGGATCGCCGTCCACCGAGCCGTAGTTTCCCTGCCCGTCGATCAGCGGGTAGCGCATGTTGAACGATTGCGCCAGGCGCACGAGCGTCGGATAAATCACGGCCTCGCCGTGCGGATGATAATTCCCGGAAGTGTCGCCGCAAATTTTCGCGCACTTGCGGTAGCCGCGATTCGACGCGAGGCCCAGATCGTTCATCGCCACCAGGATGCGCCGCTGCACCGGCTTCAAGCCGTCGCGCACGTCGGGAATCGCGCGCGCCACGATCACGCTCATCGCGTAATCGAGGTATGACTTCTTCATCTCGGCCTCAATTTCGACCGGAATCATGTGTGGCTGTTTCGGTTCGTCCGCCATCGATCCGTCCTTCGTTGTAGCGCCCGCCTTCAGGCGGGCATCTGTTGTGTGTTGCTAACCTTTTAAGCCGCCTTGCTTGCTTCCCCTGCCCTCTTCCATTAGCATTTAAATATGACCTACCGCTTCTCCGCCCTAATCACCAAAGACGGCGACTGGTATGTAGCGCGCTGCCCCGAACTCGACGTAACGTCTCAAGGTGAAGACATCGAATCCGCGCGTGCCAATCTTCGCGAAGCAATTGAGCTGTACCTCGAAACCTGGGGCTGAAGATTTGCTCGATCACCTATAGATTCTTGCGGGCCATTCGGGAAATTACAAAATCCTTTACTGCATCAAATGCCGCCGCAGTGTTTAGAAATCTCTCCTTGCTAAAATGCGTCTCAATCTCAGCGAGCAGGGCATCCCTTTCAGACTCGTTCGCGCACTCGAGGGCAACTCCGCCCTCATTGTCCGGCGCCGCAGTCCGCGTCGCGCGAAACTCCGAGCACGAGAGCCCGCGCAAACCGGGTAAGGTTGTCCAGCTTAATTGGTAGAACATTTCCCCCAGCGAAGCTCGGTGATTCCAGGCCGCAATCTCAGCCACGATTCAGCATTACACCCGCACGCAACTGCTAGATATCCAAATTGACAACTTCGAGTGCGTTTTCCTCAATGAATTTCCGGCGGCTCTCCACGTTTTCTCCCATTAGCGTCGAGAATATTTCCTCGGCAGCCGCGGCGTCGTCCAGGCGCACCTTCAGCAGCGTGCGCGTTTCGGCATTCATGGTGGTTTCCCAGAGCTGCTCGGGATTCATTTCGCCGAGGCCCTTGAACCGCGTAATCGTGAAATCTTTTTTCGCGTCTTCGAGTATGTAATTGAGAACATCCGAAGCATTTTCCTTCACTTCCTTGTCGCCGTTGCGCGTCACGGTGAAGGGAGGATGATCGAATTCGCCGATCAGTTTCGCCGAGCCGCGCAGGCGCTTGTACTCCGGCGTCGAAGCGAAGGCCCAGTTGATTTTCCTGTCTCCGGGACGCGCCGCATTGCCCGGGATCAGCAAATCGTAGAGGCTGTGCTCTTCGTCGTAGACGATCTTCGAGTCGATGTCGAGCTTCGCTTTATCGATGGCTTTCGAGAGTTTCTCGAGCGCCTTCTTATCCTCGAAATCGGTCTTCTTCTCGAAGTCGCTCGCGGCCAGCAAATCCACCAGCAGCGGCTCGCGCAGCTTGCGCGCCATCTTGGCCGACGCCGAAACGTATTCCTGCACGTTCAGCAGAAATTTCGTGAGCGCCGCGCCTTGGATCGCGCCGCCTTCCTTGGGCTTCACGACGTGATCTTCCGTGGCGCGGGACATCAGCTCGTGGTTGAATTCGTCCTCGTCGCGGATATAACGGTCCATCTTGCCGCGCTTGATGCGGTACAGAGGCGGCTGCGCGATGTAGACATGCTCGCGCTTGATCAGCTCGGTCATGTGGCGGAAGAAAAAGGTAAGCAGGAGCGTGCGAATGTGGCTGCCGTCCACGTCCGCGTCGGTCATCAGAATGATTTTGTGATAGCGGAGCTTGGCGATGTCGAAGTCGTCCTTGCCGATGCCCGCGCCGAGCGCCGTGATGATGGCGCGGATTTCCTCGTGCCCCAGCATTTTGTCGTAGCGCGCTTTTTCGACGTTGAGGATTTTTCCCTTGAGCGGCAGGATGGCCTGGTATTTCCGGTCGCGCCCGCCCTTGGCCGACCCGCCCGCCGATTCGCCCTCGACAATGAACAATTCGCACCGCGCCGGATCGCGCTCCTGGCAATCGGCCAGTTTTCCCGGCAGCCCGCCCGAATCCATGGCGGATTTTCGCCGCGTCAGCTCGCGCGCCTTGCGGGCGGCCTCGCGCGCCCGCGCGGCATCAATGCACTTGCCGACGATGCGCCGCGCCACGGTCGTGTGCTTGTCGAAATATTCGCCCAGCCGCTCGTTGATCAGCTGCTCGACCGGGCCCTTGATGTCGCTGTTGAGTTTTCCCTTGGTCTGGCCCTCGAATTGAGGCTGCGGCAGCTTCACGGAAACGACGGCGACGAGTCCTTCGCGCACGTCATCCCCTGTGATGGAAACTTCGTCCTTCTGTTCCTTCAGCATGTTTGAAGACGAAGCGAAATTGTTGATTGTGCGCGTCAGCGCCGACCGGAAGCCGGAAAGATGCGTCCCCCCGTCCACCGTGTTAATCGTGTTGGCGAATGCAAAAACATTTTCCGTGTAGCTGTCGTTGTATTGCAACGCAATCTCGATTTCAACCGTGTCTTTCTTGCCCTCCATGTAGATAGGAGAATCGTGGAGCACTTGTTTGCCCTTGTTCAGGTGCTTCACGAATTCGGCAATGCCGCCGGAGAAACGAAACTCGGCGGCTTTATCGCTGCGCTCATCGGTGAGGGTGATTTTCAAGCCTTTGTTCAGAAAGGCCAGTTCGCGCAGCCGCTGCGCCAGTATGTCGTAGCTGTACTTGTGATTTTCAAAAATCTCGGGGTCGGGATGGAAGGTAATCTTCGTGCCGGTCTTGCGCGTTTTCCCGGTTGCCCGCAGCTTTGCCTTGGGTTTTCCTGCATTGTAGGACTGTTCCCACACTTCGCCGTCGCGCCAGATTTCCAGCTCGAGCCAGTCGGAAAGCGCGTTCACCACCGAAACGCCCACGCCGTGCAATCCGCCCGAAACTTTGTAGGTGTCGCTGTCGAATTTTCCGCCCGCGTGCAGCACGGTCATCACCACTTCCGCCGCGGCCCTTTTTTCCGTGGCGTGCATGTCCACGGGAATGCCGCGCCCGTTGTCCGTCACCGTGACGCTGTTGTCCTCATGCACCACCACGTTGATTTCGTCGCAGAATCCCGCGAGGGCTTCGTCGACCGAATTGTCGACCACTTCCCAGACGAGGTGATGCAGCCCCATCTCGCCCGTCGAGCCGATGTACATCGCAGGACGCTTGCGCACGGCCTCAATGCCGCCCAGCACTTTGATCGACGCCGCGTCGTAGCGGTGTTCGGATTCGTTGCCTATTGCCGAAGCTTTTTCAGCCATGTTGTGCGTGCTCCTGCGGATTTGAGGGGAAAGGCGTTGTCATTTTTGCTGGCGGGCTTCACGCTTCGCATTCATCCCCTCGAGGAGAAAGCACGCAGCGCAAAAAAAGCGAAACGCCCGCAACGATCGATTCGACCGCCGCCTTACCCTGTGGCTCTCGGCCATTGCTCGCTGCCGGAGCTCGAAGGGTTTTCTTGCTCCATCCCGTCCGGTTTCCGATCGCTCGGAAGCGGACGCGGCGAAGACTACTTTCCTCCAGGCTTTTCAGTGTCCCCGTTCACCCTGAACCGCAAATCGCGGCGAAGGGCATGCTCTGGCGCGGGCATGCATTTCAGGGGCGCTGCCAGCCTGGCCGACGTGCCGTACTGGAGGAAAACTAAGAACCGTCTGACCTCAGTTATTCTAACCTGAATGGGCCTTTTTCTCAAGCGAGCATCGGTTCGGAGAGTGTGTATATCGTCTTTCTTTTCAATAATATGGCAAGGCCAGTTCGATTCTGCGATGGGATAGAGGTCAGAGACAGTTCACGGAGTCGCGGGTCTCGATTGCATCGCTGCCTGAATACTTAAAAGGTAATGTAATGAACGGTTCATCGTGAGGACCTAAGTGGTTAGATGCGGCTGTTCGCCATCTCAACCTCGATATCTGAAACAGGGAAGCTGGCGTACGGCTCAATCTCTCCTCCGCATCTAGGGCACTCGTCGTTGCAACCGCAACTCCAGAGGTCTGCCCAGTGTGTTCCGCATTCCACGTGCTTGTAGAAATTCAAGACAGCCTCCCCATAATCCACGGCCATATGTCCTCCCTTCCTTAGTTGTAATAGGTTGTTCTAGCCAATCTGTATTGGCCTCGCCCTAAGAATGCCAGCAAACCAAGATCGCGAAGAACTTGGAGCTGTTGTCTGATCTTCTCTCGGACATGGCGGTTGTGAGGATGGAGCTGACCCAGAGAGGACTCAAGCGCGTAGATATCAGACAATGCGAAATCGCTCATGCCAAGTCCACGGACCGCATTTAATACGTCAAGGGTCCATCCACGATTCTCGCTTGTGAGCGCTCCGAGCGGGCGCAACCGGGCGTATTGTTTTCGAACCTCTGAGCTGCCAACTGCGCACCCACCGCTAACTATTGGGATTTTGGCATCCGCTGGAATTCGTCCTAAGAGGATGTTGCACCCTACCCATCCAGCCCGTCGCGCCTCAGGGCCCAAGGCTTTTCTCTTTTCAATTGCAGACATGGAGAACGCAAAATTGGGTATAAGGATCAAGTTGGAAACCGACCACTTTTCTCTATCGTAGTGCATTATGAAAAGATTAGGAGTTCTGTTTAATTTGATTGCGTCACGCATTGAGCTGTAGGCTGAATCAACGATTCGAAATGAAAGCGGACTCCCCTGACTTTTGAGTTGAAATGTA
>Ga0335078_10004253_pt1 | contig 21247 bp, 16 predicted proteins | sample Lox_Sample_32_FD_206711 | JGI IMG/M metagenome (GOLD analysis project Ga0335078, IMG submission 206711) | Soil microbial communities from Loxahatchee National Wildlife Refuge, Florida, United States - Lox_Sample_3.2 | ecosystem: Environmental > Terrestrial > Soil > Wetlands | place: USA...
GACCAATGTGGCGCGGCATTCCGGCGCGCACAAGGCGGTGGTGGAGCTGGATACGCAAGGCGGCCAGATCTGTCTGGCGATTCGCGACGATGGGCGCGGGCTGCCGCCGGCTGGCGCATCGCAGCGCGGCATGGGTATGATCGGGATGCGGGCCCGCGCGCGCAGCCTGGGCGGCAACCTGGCCGTGCGCTCGAAACCAGGCCAGGGCGTCGAGATCGTCGTGCGCGTGCCGGCGGCGGGCGCAGAACATGAGAGAGAAGATCCGCATCCTGTTGGCTGACGACCATCCGCTGGTGCGGCAGGGATTCAAGATGATCCTGGCCGCGCAGCCGGATATGGAGATCGTGGGGGAAGCCGGCAACGGCCGTGAAGCCCTCGAGTCCGCCGGCCAGCTACAGCCGGACGTGGTCGTGATGGACGTGGCCATGCCCGAATTGAACGGCATCGAGGCCACCCGCCGCCTGGCGGATGTATCTCCGCGGACGCGCGTGCTGGCGCTGAGCATGCACAAGGATTCCGTTTATGTGCGGGAAATCCTGCGCGCCGGCGCACGCGGCTATCTGCTGAAAGACGCCATTGCGAGCGACCTGCTGGCCGCGGTGCGCGCGGTCGCGCGCGGCGAAGGCTACCTGAGTCCCGGAGTGTCCGACGCGGTGCTGAACGATTACCGCCGGCATGTGACGGATCCGATCGATCTGCTCACCAGCCGGGAGCGGGAGGTGTTGCAGATGATCGCGGAAGGCAAGACCAACAAGGAAATCGCCACGATCTTGAACTTGAGCGTGTACACGGTGGACGCCCATCGCGGGCGCATTATGGAGAAGCTCAATCTGCACAGCGGCAACGAGCTGGTGCGGTTCGCGGTGCGGTGTGGGCTGGTGGATTGAACGCGGTTGCCGGCGGGACGAAAGGCCCGGGGCGGCGGACTGAAGTTCGCCCGGCCCACAGGGCGCCCCGAGCTGAAGCTTGCTCCACGCCGGGCGTGCCAAGCGCGCCTATAATCGAAACAGATGCCCAGCGCCGTAGATTACGGCGAGCTTCTGAGGCGGCTGCGGGAAGACATCGCGGATCGCAGGATCGAAAGCGGCATGCGGTGTCTGGAAGCCAACCGGGGCCTCCTCGATGCGCTCGCCCCCGAACATGCCAACGCTGGCGTCCTGTTAGGGTACGCCGCCCAATGGGTGGATATCGGATACGAGGGTCCCCAACTCATCAAATGCCTGCTGGCGCGTTTTCCCAAGGATGCGCGGGCGGGCCTGCCGCTGCTCGACTATTTGCATCTGCGCATGGCGGAAGGCCTGGTGGCCATGACGGAAGAAGAGTTCGAGCGGGCCATCCGGCATTTCGAGTTTGTGGAATCGGTCGAAGAGGAGGTACGGGATCCCGAGATGCTGGCCATCTCGAATTTTTGGATCGGCCGGTGCCTTCGCAGCCAGGGGCGCTACGATGACGCGCTCAGTTTCACGGTGAAGGCCCGGGAATTGGCCCGCGACCTGGGCTACGACAAGATGGCCGCCGTCATGCAAGTGCTGGAAAGCTGGCTGGCGTTCCAGAAAGGAAGACTGCAGGAGGCGACGCGCACCTTGCAGGAAGCCGAGGCCGCTCTCTGCGAGACGGACGATTACATCAACCGCGGCAATATCCAGTCGGCGTATGGGCGGATCGCCCGCCGCGAGGGACGCCACGAGCGCGCGCTGGAGTATTTCGCGAAGGCCATGGAAGAGTACGCCAAGCGCAATCCGCGGCATCCCAACATGGCGCGGTCGCTGGTGAACATGGCGTCCGCCGAACGTCTGCTCTGTCTGCAATTGCGCCGGAAACTGGATGCGGCGGCGGCGAGCCGGAAAGCATCCGGGAGCCGGGACCACGCGGCGGCCAGCGACACCGCCCAAAAGCGCACGCGCTTCGAGCGGTTGCGGAAGCAGGCTCTCGAGCAACTCGAGGCGGCCGGCGGCATTTACCAGAGCCAGGACAATCACCGGGGAATGGGCGCGGTCCACATCCTGCGCGGATTTCTGTGCCTGGACAGCGGCGAACTGGATTGCGCCGCTACGGAAGCGTCCTATGCGTTCCAGTTGGGGGAGCCGAAGGCGGACTACATCCTGATGGCGCGGGCGCGCATCCTGCAGGCGGTCGTGGAGAACGCCAAGTTCGACGAGCAGATCGAGGAGGCGTCCGGGACCAACCGCCATGCGCAACTGGCGCAGGACTTCGCCCGCGAGGCGGTGGAGCTGGCGAAACACACGCAGAACCGGCGGCTTTTGGCGCGTGCGTACGTCTGGCAAGGCATGACGTTCGCGAACGATTTCTTCGATAACGTAGAGGCTGCCCGGCAGTGCTGCGACGCGGCGGGAGCCTTGCTGAAACCGCAGGGACCCGATTACATCTGGGACGACCTGCAGGATTTGAAGGCGCGCATTCTGCGCCGCGGACCGGTCGACACGGTGTTGCGCGAGTGGTCCCAGGGGCTGGTGGGCGAGAAGACCTTCCAGCAGATTACCGAGGATTTCGCGCACATCATCATTCCGAAGGTTTGGGAGCGGGAGGAGCGCAAGGTGTCGCGGGTGGCGGCGCGGCTGTCGATCTCGCCCAAAAAGGTCCGCCGCGTACTGCGCGCCGCGGGACTGATGGACGGCAAGGAGACCGCCAACTGAGTTTCCGGCGCCGGCGCGTGCGCGGGCGGAGACGAACGCGCCGTGGCGGAGCGGCCCGCGGCTGGCGGGGCGGGCGGAAGCGGATACGCGCGTTTGCCCGGAAAACAGCCCGGCGGCGCGATACAATCGACTCGTGAGCCACGTCTCAGGCGGCGCGGCCCGCGTGGCGCCCGCCCCAGCGGCCGGAGGGGCGCTGGCAGGCTTTCTGCTCTCCGGGTTCCTTTTTGCGCTCCTGGGCGCCATCCTGCCAGCCTGGGGATACCATCGCGACCCGCCCGAGTTTGTCACGATCGGCAATTACTTCCTCAGCCTGGCTGTGGGGGTGACCGCTTCGGTCTGGCTGTCGCGGCGGATTCTAAGGCGGCGGAGTCTGCGCTTTCTGTTCGTCTTCGCGTGCGCCCTGGGCTGCGCCGGGCTTCTGTCGCTGGCATTCATAGCTCCGTTGGCGCACTGGCTGTGGCGCGTTTTCGGGCTGGCGGCAATCGGCCTGGCCGTGGGGCTGCTCAATGCCGCGCTGTTTCACGGCATCGCGGCCGCCTATGCGCAAGATACCGCCCGCACGGTGGGCCTGGGAGGAATCTACTACGGTCTCGGATGCCTGGCCGTGACGCTGCTGGTGGCCGGGACGTTCTACGCCTACACGGTGCCGTGGATTCTGATCCTGATGGCGATGGCGCCGGGGATCTTCGCCCTGCTTTATGCGCGGCGCGCGCCGGTGGCCGCCGCTCCGGTAGTGCAGCCGGACATACGGCAGGTGCTGCGCGATTTTCGCAGCCTGGGCACGGTGCTGTTCGCGCTGCTGATCTTCTTCCAGTTCGGAAACGAATGGTCGATCGCGGGATGGTTGCCGTTGTTTCTGGTGCGGCGTCTGGGCATCAGCCCACCGGCGTCGCTTTGGCTGCTGGCGCTGTACTGGACCGCCCTGCTGGTGGGGCGGGTGGCCGCCGTGGCGATTCTGCCAAAGGTACGCCACAGCAGATTGCTGACGGGCAGCGTAGTGGCGGCATTGTCCGGTTGCCTGGTGCTGGCCAGGACCGACAACCGGTTGGGCGCCGGAATCGCCGTGCTGTTTGTGGGCGGGGGTTTCGCCAGCATTTACCCGCTGGTGGCGGAGAAGATCGGGCACCGCTTCCCCTACTATCACCCGGTATTCTTCAGCGGGATTTTCTCCTTCGCGCTATTCGGCGGACTGGTAGCGCCGGCCACGCTGGGCTACGCCGCCGCAGCCTGGGGAATCGGAGTAGTCGTGGCGCTGCCGCTATTGGGGACCTGCATGGTTTCGGCGCTGCTGTTGCTGATCTGGCTGGAAGCCAAGGTGACGGGGCGTTGATGGGGCGCGCGCTGCTGCTGTTTTCGATGGCTTTGCCGCTGTACGCGGCCGGTTTGGCGGACCGCGTCCAGGCGCTGCTGGACGCTTCGCCGGTGGCGCGCACGTCGTTCTGGGGCGTCCGCATCGTGGATCTCGACCGGAACGCCATCTGGTTCGAGAGCAACTCGAACCGCCTGTTCGTTCCGGCATCCAACGCCAAGCTGTTCACCACGGCGTTGGCCCTGATGCGCCTGGGGCCGGAGTATCGATTTCAGACGCGCGTACTGGCGGACCGCCCGCCGGGCGATGGCGGAGAGGTAGACGAGCTGCGATTCGTGGGCGGCGGCGATCCCAACCTGTCGGGCCGCGTCGTTCCCTACCGTATGGGCGCGCCTCCCGGCAACCCGCTGGCCGCCGTGGAAGACCTGGCCGGGCAAGTGTATGCGCGCGGCATCCGCTCGGTCGCGGGCGACGTCGTCGGGGACGACACGGCGTACGTGTGGGAACCGTATCCGGAAGGATGGGGCCTACACGATTCGGTATGGGACTACGGGGCGGCGATCGGGGCGCTGAGCATCAACGACAATGCCGTTGCGGTGACCGTGCTGCCGGGAGACCGGGAACCGGCTCCAGCCCGGATCCTGCTGGCGCCGCCGGTGGAGTATTACCAGATCGACAATCGCGTGCGTACGACGGCAGGGCCGCGCAAGATTTCGATCGAACGGCTGCCCGGGTCGCAGCAGGTGCGGGTTTGGGGCGGCGTGCCTCCCAAGGATCCCGGCAGCACCGAACTGCTGGGCATCGACGATCCGGCGCTGTATGCCGCATGCGCTTTGCGCGATGCGCTGGCGCGGCGCGGGGTCGCCATTCGCGGCGCGGCGCGGGCTCTGCACCTTTACCCGAACCAGGCAGGGGACCTGCGCAAGGGTCCGGTGGCGGCGCCCGGGCCGGGCGTGGAATTGGCGGTGCGCGAGTCGGCGCCGCTGCTCGAGGATCTGCGCATCACCGACAAGACCAGCCAGAACCTGCACGCGGAGATGGCGCTGCGGGCGGTCGCCAGGGCGCGCAGGCAGATCGGCAGCCGCGAAGCGGGCCTGGCAGAGATGCAGGCGTTCCTCGACGAGGCGGGGATCGAGCGCGGCAGTTACCGGCTCGCGGACGGATCCGGCCTGTCGCGCTCCGACCTGGTTTCGCCCGCCGCGATGGTGCGGCTGCTGGCGTACCTGTACGAATCGAAGCTGCGCGAGCAGTGGCTGAGCCTGCTGCCGACCGGCGGCGAGGACGGGACGCTGCACGCGCGATTCGTGCGCACACCGGCGGCCGGCAACATTTATGCGAAGACCGGCACGCTGGCGCACACCAGCGCGCTCTCCGGCTACGCGCGGCGCAAAGACGGCCACATGCTGGCGTTTTCGATACTGGTGAATAACTACGACGTCCCTGCTTCCGAGGTGCGCGCCCTCATGGATCGCATTTGCACGTTGATGGTGCAATAGGAAGGCGCCGGGGTACGCGGGGCGAAAGGCGGAAGGCGGCGCTCAGCAGCGCGGCCAGGATCGCCTGCGGCGACCACACCGGCACGGCGCCCGCGAGCGGGATGTAGCCGTTCCGAAAACCGCGGAGCGTGGCGAGGGCCAGCCCGGCGATCACCGGCGCGATCGTGAGCAGCAAGACGGTCCTGCGGGCGGACGGCTCGGAGGCGGTCCAAATGAGCAGCAGGGTCCATCCCAACATCAAGGCGGCTCCGGCGTCGAGCGCGTAGCGCGTCTCGGCGCTGGCCGGAACGGAAGCCACGCGCAGGACGGGCTGAAGCAACACCGGGAATAACATCCCCAAAGCGACCCAACCGTCAACCGCCGCTGCGAACCCGCAGACGAGTTTGATAAACGTGGCTGGTTTCATGGCATCCATTGTGAACCCGAGGGCTGTAGACAGGTCAAGGGTTGGGATGCCGGCCAGGAGTTCGTTGAGAATGGCGGGACCCCGGACGCGCGCGGCTCCGCAGCGGAGCTTCGCGCGGCCCTGATTGCTCGCGCGGCCCTGAAACGGCGCCGCTCACGCGATTTTGAATAAGCTCCAGGCAGACTGGATGCGGCGCTCGCGATGGTCCGGTTTCGAGGGCGCGGGGCAAGCCGGCTGGGCGGAGCGGTCTGGTACAATCGAGTGGTTTGGTTATGCGAAGGATCTGGCTGCTGGCGCTGGTGGGCGCGCTGGCGGTGACGCTCTCGTCCTGGGGGAAGAAGAAGAAAGAGGAAGAGACGCAGGTCCTGCAGCTTCCTAAGGATCCCCCCACGGCGCTCACCGTGGAGACCCGCCGCCTGGTCTTTCAAGTCACGCCGCTTTCGGCCCGGGGCTTGCTTTCGCAGCAGACGCGCGACGCGCTGAAGTGGCTGCAGCATTCGGCCAACGGCAATATCGTAAAGCTGCGGGCGTTCGTGGCGGGCAGCGGAGACCTGCGCCGGGTGCGCGACCTGGTGAGCGAGACGTTCACCGAACACCGGATGGCTTTGCCGGTGCTGAGCGTGGTGCAGGTGGGCGCCTTGCCGCTCGAAGCCGCGCAGGTGGTGTTGGAATCGACCGCCGTGGCGAAGAAGGACGTCAACGAGTATGGCTTGGTGTACATCTCGGGGCAGGGGGAGACTGCGGGCGGACCGCTCGACTCGGTGCTGCCGTTGGCCGAACAATCGATGCAGCGGCTGGCCACCGCGGTAAAAGCCGCGGGCTCCGAGCCCGGCGACGTGATGCGGGTCACCTGCTTCCTGAGTTCCCTGGACAAGCTGGCGGAGGTGCGCAAGCTGGTGGAGCAGAGGTACGCCGGCGCGGCGCTGAACATCCTGCAGATCCAGCGTGCGCCGAAGCGGGCGCTGGCGGCCTGCGAAGCCGTGGCGCGGCTGCGCTGGAACACGGGCGCCGCGATGCACATGATCAATCCGGAAGGGCTGGCGCACTCGCCGCAGCTTTCCCAAGTGGCGCTCATCGGCGCGCCGAGAGTGATCCTGACCGGCAGCCAGGAGGCTTTCGGATACCAGGACGCCGACGCGCGCCTGGCTTTCGAGCGCCTGCAGAAATCGCTTTCGCAGGAGGGCGGATCGCTCAAGGAAGTGGCCTTTGCGAGCCTGTATCCGCTGTCGGCCAGCATCACGGAGCAGGTGCGCAAGATTCGCGGCGAGTTTTACGACCGTGCGCGTCCGCCGGCCGGCACCATGCTCCCGTTCGAGGGACTGCCCTCGATGGATGCGGGTTTCGCCGTGGACGTGGTGGCGGTGAAAGAATAAACCGGCATGCCGCTGACGACCGTCACCTTTGGCGAGATCATGCTGCGGCTGGCGCCGCCGGGCCTGGAGCGCTTCCTGCAATCGCCGCGATTGGCCGCCACGTTCGGGGGAGGCGAGGCCAATGTGGCGGTGGCTTTGGCGACGTTCGGGATGCCCGCCCGCTACGTCACGCTGCTGCCGCCGAAGCATCCCATCGCCGACGCGTGCGTGGCGGAGCTGCGGCGCTTCGGCGTGGACACCACGCAGATCGTGCGGGCGCCCGGCCGGATGCCGGTCTACTACGTGGAGACCGGCGCGAATCAGCGGCCTTCCAAAGTGGTCTACGATCGCGATCACAGTCCGGTGGCGCTGGCCCAGCCCGGCGCCGTGAATTGGGATGCGGCACTGGCGGGCGGCGGATGGTTCCACATTACGGGCATCACCCCGGCGATCAGCGCTTCGGCCGCGGACCTGGCCCTCGAAGGCGTCCGGCGGGCGCGCGAGCTGGGGCTCACGGTTTCCTGCGATTTGAACTATCGCAAGAATCTGTGGAAGTGGGGCCAGCCGGCCAGCGTGGTGATGCGCGAGCTGGTGCGCCTGGTGGACGTCGCCATCGCCAACGAAGAGGATTGCCAGATGGCGCTGGGCATACAGGCGGCGGTGGATGTGGACTCCGGCAAGCTGGAGCGCGCGTCCTATGCCGCGCTGACCGGCAAGGTGCTCGATGAATTCCCCAACCTCAAGATGATCGCGGTGACGCTGCGGGAATCCCGGAGCGCTTCGCATAACGGCTGGTCGGCCTGCCTCCACGACCGGCAGACGTTTCTGGTGAGCCGGCATTACGAAATCACGCATATCGTGGACCGGGTGGGAGGCGGCGACGCGTTCGCGGGAGGCTTGATTTACGGGCTGCAGACGCTCGGCGGCGCCCCGGAAGCGCTCGAATTCGCGGTGGCGGCAAGCTGCCTGAAGCACTCCATTCCGGGCGACTTCAACCGCTTCAGCGTGGAGGAAGTGCAGCAGTTGCTGAAGGGCGGAGGTTCTGGAAGGGTCGAGCGGTAGCGGCCCAGGCCGCTCCCGCGCGCCCGCCCGGGACACGCGCGGCCGCACGTTGGGTTTTTTCGCATCCTGCTAGAATGGAAGGCAACGGTATACTTCATGGTGGCACGCACTCCGCTGGCGCTGGGATTCGTCTGTCTGGCGCTGGCTCAATCCGGCCCGCCGGCCAAGCCGATCAAGGTTCAAGTCAACGAGGTGATCGTCCCGGTGACCGTCACCGACGATAAAGGCCGCTTCGTTTCCAACCTGGAGGCGAAGGACTTCCGGATCTTCGACGAAGGCAAAGAGCAGCACATCGAGTTCTTCAGCCGGGACCGCAATCAGCCGGTGGTGGTGGGATTCCTGATCGACCTGAGCAACAACGCGCGAATTCACTGGAAGAACTACCAGGACGCCGCCACCGAGCTGGTGCTCAACCTGCTGCCCGGCGATAAGAAGTTCAGCGGCTATTTGATCTCGTACGGCAACGAGGCGGAGCTGCAGGTCAACACCACGACGGAATCCGACAAGCTGGTGGAGCGGCTGCGGAAGATGAAGCCGGGCGGCGGATCGGCGCTGTACGACGCGATCTACATGGCCTGCATGCACCGGCAGTTGGTCGAAGGCGAGCCCTACGATCCCCGGCGGGTGCTGATCATCATAGGCGACGGCCACGACAACGCCAGCAAGAAGAGCCTGAACGAAGTGATCGAGATCGCGCAGCGCAACCTGGTGACGATTTACGGAATGAGCACGGTGTCGTTCGGTTTCACCAGCGAGGGCGACGACAACCTGCGGCGGCTGGCCGGCGAGACGGGCGGGCGCGTGGAATATCCGCTGAACAATCTTTATACCGACGTGGACGGCTATCTTTCGCACCCCTCCGACGACGGCAATTACGCGCTGACGGTAGGCGTGGGGGCGTATGCTTCGGAAATCTCGAGCGGCATTTTTCACGCCATAGCGGCGATCGCCGGCGAGGTGACCACGCAATACATTCTGCGGTACGTGCCGGACACCGGTGCGGGAAATCCGAAGGTGTTCCGCAACATCAAGGTGCTGGTGGACGGTCTGCCGACGGTGAAGATCCGGTTCCGCAAGGGGTACTATCCGTTTGCTCCGTAGGGGCCATTTTCGCGGCCGCGCGGACCCGGGCTACCGCCAACGGTTTGATAACCTGTAAGAAGGTTTCGGGTCGATAAGGTCAACTGGATGCCCGTTGCGGCCGTCATACCGATCCACACACGGCGTCAGGGCGAGTACGTCCGGTTGCAGTTGGCGCTGCCCGGAAGGCCGGTCGAGGACGTCGGAGTGCTGCTGCTGGATCCTGCTTCCGGCAGGTCGCGTCTGCGTCTGCGCGCGCGTTGGGACGAATTGGCCGATCCGGAGGATGCCGCGTACCTGGCGGCGATCGACGCGGATTTCCGCCTGAAGATCGAGGAGGCGGGCGCGGCGGCCTTCCTGGAGTCTTTGGAAGATTCGCTTTCGCATGTCCTGCGGGTGAGCGAGAGGGAAGTGGTCGCGGTGGATTCCTTTTCCCGCGTGGCGGACCAGCTCTTCGAGAAGCACGTGGAGAAGTTGCCGGTCGCCGAATTCCGCACGCACCTGCCGCTCTACACGCTGCGCGCGGCGGCGGGCAAGTTCGGGGCCGACGAGGAGGTCGAGGAAGAAGACTGGGTGCGCGCTCCCGAGGGCCTGCGTCTGAGCGAAGGGATGTTCGTGGCGCACGTGGTGGGGCGGTCGATGGAGCCGCGTATTCCCGACGGCAGCCTGAACATTTTCCGGGCCGGAGTGGTGGGATCGCGCCAGGGCAAGATCGTGCTGGTCGAGCTGCTGGGCGTGCACGAGAAGTTCACGGTCAAGAGATACACGAGCACGAAGGCGGTCCGGGGCGAGGACGAATGGGAGCACGCGTCCATCCGCCTGGAGCCGCTCAACTCCGAGTTCGAACCGATCGACCTGGCGCCGGACCAGCTCCGGGTCGTCGCCGAGTGGCTGCAAACGCTCGAATGAGCCAGGTTCCGGCGCGTTCCATCGCCGCCAAACTGCTGCGTTGGTACGCCGCCGGCCACCGCGATCTCCCCTGGCGCGCCACCCGGGATCCCTACCGCATCTGGGTGTCCGAGGTCATGTTGCAACAGACCCGCGCGCAGGCCGTGATTCCCTATTACCAACGATTCCTGGAGCGCTTTCCGACCGCCGCGGCGCTGGCCCGGGCCGGTGAAGAAGAGGTGCTGGCTTGCTGGAGCGGTCTGGGTTATTACTCGCGCGCGCGCAACCTGCACAAAGCCGCCGGGTTGGTGGCGGGAGGCTTCCCCGGAAGCTACGATGCGATCCGGGGGCTGCCCGGCGTGGGCGATTACACGGCGGCCGCCATTGCGAGCATCGCCTTCGGGCTGCCCTATGCGGCGGTGGATGGCAACGTGCTGCGGGTGATCGCGCGGCTGACCAACGACGCCGCCGATATCGGTTCGCCCGCGACGCGCCTCCGTTTTCGCGGGATTGCGCAGCGTTGGCTCGATCCCCGCCAATCCGGCGCATTCAACCAGGCCCTGATGGAATTGGGCGCAACCGTGTGCCTGCCGCGCGCGCCGCGCTGCGGGAACTGCCCACTGTCGGCGGTATGCGAGGCCCGGGGCGCGGGACGCGTCTCGCAGGTGCCCGTCAAGCTGCGGAAAATCGCGCCGGAGAAGATCGCCGCCACGTTGGTGATCGTGAAACGCCGCGGCCGTATTCTGTTTTGGCAGCGTCCGGCCGGCTCCGGGCGCATGGCGGGTTTCTGGGAATTGCCGTCGCCGGGACAATTGCCCGAAGTGCCCTCGCCGCGGGTGACCGGCGTCTTTCGCCACACGATTACGCACCACCATTACCAGGTCACGGTATGGGAGGCGGACATCCGGCGCCCGCTGCGGTTGCTGCGATGGCTGGCGATCGAGGACTTGGATTCGATAGCCTTGAGCACGGCGTCGAAGAAAGCCCTGCGGCTTGCCGGGGTTGCGGTGTGAGGTGCTCGCCGCATTGCCGGTTGAAGCAGCTAAAGCCGGGCTTTACGGCGAACTAAGGTTTGCCCCGCGCCGCAGCGCCACGGGAGTCAAGCAAGCCTAAGCCAATTCTCCCGAAGCGCTGCGGTTGTGATGCGCTGAGGTCGCCAGAGTGGTGGATCACCAGCCCAAGTACCAGGGCTTGTCGGATGAAGAAACCTGGGGCGTCAGGGCTGCCCTTTCTGAGGGCCTTAATTCCGGTAAGCCGGAGCGCCTTCCCTTTTTGTGACATATCCACTCTGGCCTCCCCGACGATCGCCCCGAACCGATATGCATGCGCATGAGAGGGCCGGCAGCCTGAGGGAACTCGATACGGGCCGGGATACGGTCTCCGAACTGACCCAGCAGCCTGGCTGCCTGGTTGTGGCGCACCTTCAGGATCTATCCGGCAAACCGCCCCCCGCGTGAAGTGCGGCGCCGCGAGGCGGTGCGGGTGGGCAGGATCGAAAGCAACCGGCATCACAGCCGCGCCCACCCGGGAATTTCGCCGATCAGCGGCGCGGCGTATTCCTGGAACCCCGGCAGCACGTCATGGCCGTCCGGATGAATCCAGCCCTCCGGCAGCAGGCGTTCCTGGCGGGCAACGGTTTCGAGCGGCGTGAGAAACGTGGCGGCGCGGTAGGGAGCGTTCGATTCGCGGCGCAGCGCGACCATGACATTCGAAGCGCCTTCGGCCGCCGCAGCGGCGGCTGCACGCCCGCAGGCAGCGGCTTCCTGGCGGTCGAGCGGCGAGGCGAAGGGGCCGCAACAGCGTCCCAACAATCCCGGCTTTTCGGCGCGCGCGCGGATCCCGAGCTTCCCGCTCAGCAAGCGCGCCAGGGTGTGGCCGAGGTTGGAGGCCAGGCGATGCAGGCCGCTTTCGGCCCGATCCACATCCGCGCCGAACGGCAGGCCGCGATCGTCGAGCTGTCCCTCGCAGACCGCCAGCACGGCGCGGCCGAGGCGGCGATAGACGCGTTCCACATCGGCGGCGATCCGATCCAGGCTCAAGCGCCGTTCGGGGAAGTAGATCAGGTGCGGGGCGTCGTCTTCGAAGCGCCGCGCGAAAGAGGTCGCCGCCACGATCCAGCCGGTGTTGCGTCCCAACGTTTCGAGCACGCAGACGGGCGACGGCAAGGATAGATTGTCGGCGCCCACATCGCGCGCGGCGCAGGCGAAAAATCGGGCTGTCGAGGCATAGCCCGGTGTGTGGTCGGTGACGCAAAGATCGTTGTCGATGGTTTTCGGAATGCCGACGACCTGCAGCTCGTATCGTGCCTCGTGCGCGTGCCGGGCAAGGCGCAACGCGGTTTCCATGGAGCCGTTGCCGCCGGTGTAGAAGAACGTGCGGACACCGGCGCGCCGCAGGACTTCGAGGATGCGGCCGTAATCGCCGTCCGCGAGCGCGAGGCGGCTGGACCCCAGGGCGGAGCCGGGCGCCTCGCCGGCCCGGCGGATCAGATCGGGATCGCACGCCAGCAGATCCAGAAAATTTTCGCGGAGAACCCCGGAAAGTCCATAGCGAGCGCCATAAAGAGCCTGTCCCGGACTGCGGCGCCGGAACTCTTCGACGAGCCCCTGGAGGCTCGCGTTGATCACGGCGGTGGGGCCGCCGCCATGCGCTACGACCGCATTGCTGGGCATGTCATTAATCAGGATACGTGAACCGCGGGCGCGGTTCTGAAGAGTAGCGGCGCGTTAGAAGCGGCCGTCCCTGGTTTCAAAGTGCGTGGGCTTATCCCAGGTGGGGCCGCCGGCGCGGATCCAATCGGCGGTCCAGGCGATGGCGGTGTCCGCGCTCACCGAAGGGGTCCCGAACAAGCGATGGCAGCGCGCCGCGTTATTGAGGAGCGCGGTGTCCGCCTCCTGTCCCGCGAAGACCGGCGGGCGTCCCAGAAGCTCGCCGAAGCGTCCGGCAACCTCGCGCACGGACAATAGTTCCGGACCGGTCAGGTTGAGCACGGCGGGCGGCGAATCGCACAACGCGAACGAGCGCAGGCAGACGGAGTTGGCATCGCCCTGCCAGATGGCGTTTACATATCCCATGCTCACATCCACCGGCCGGCTCTGCCACACCCGGGTTCCGATATCGAGGAGCACGCCGTAGCGCAGATCGACGGCATAATTGAGCCGCAACAAGCATACGCGCGTGCCGTGGCGCCCGGAGAAAAACTCGAACATGCGCTCGCGGGCCAACACGGATTGGGCGTATTCTCCAATGGGCGCGGGCGGTGTTTCCTCGGTGGCGCCGCCGCCGGCCACCGGAACCAGCGGATACACGTTGCCGCTCGAGAAAGCTACGATCCTGGAATCGCGATACCGTTCGGCGATGCGCGCGGGCAAGTACGCGTTGGCCGCCCAGGTGAGGTGTCGGGCGCCGGCGGAGCCGAATTTACGGCCTGCCATGAAGATCGCGTTTCGGGCTTCGGGAAGGCGGGCCAGGCGATCGAAATCCAGCAGATCGGCGCGGATGGTTTCGATGCCGGCGTCCTGAATGAGCTTCTCGGCCGCCCTGTCGGAGAAGCGCGAGACGGCTGTGATTCTCTTGGAAACGCCCGCCTCATCGGCCGCCCGCCGTGCGCGACGCGCGAGGCTCGGACCCATTTTGCCCCCGGCTCCCAGGATCAACAGGTCGCCGTCGAGCGCGCGCAACGCGGCACGATCCGCTTCGTTCGGGGAGGCCAGCAAATCTTCGAGTTCGGTTTCGGACGCGATGGGCGGCATGCGCCGTTACGCGCAGGATAACAAAGCGCGGGGCGGAGGGCGCCGCGGCGAAGCGCTGAATGGATGGATAATCTTCTAAATGAGGCGCTTTATTCCGGGGCGGATCGCGCTGCCGGCGATCGCCGGTGTGGTGGGCGTGTACGTGCTGCTGGCGCCGCCGGTGATCGGGCTGGCGAATCAGAACGATTTCAGCCGGATCCTGCAACCTTTCGGACTCACGTATCCGCCGCAAGTCGCGGGTCAAGATCGATTCTGGTGCTTCACCGACGTCACCTTCGCCTTCACCCGGCCGGACAAATCGGATCCTTACTTTTCGAGCCAGATGCTGCTGGTGTCGGCCGCCCTGGCTGTACATCACCTGGTTTCGAAGTCCGCCTGGTTCGACATACGATGGCTGGCGCTCGTGCACCTGGCGGGTCTGCTGGCGGTTCTTTGGAAACTTTCAGGCACGATACAGAATTCCGCGAAAACGAAATCCGGGCGGATGGCCGGTCTGGCATTCGCCACGCTGGTGGTGGCCGATATCGGGTACCTGGCTTATTTCAATACTTTTTATAGCGAGCCGATCGCGATCCTGTCCGGCATCGCTGTGGTGGCGTTTCTGTTCGACGCGTTGCGGCAGCCGGGGCGCGCGAACGTGAGCCTGCTGGCCGGAAGCGCCGCCTTGTTGGCCACATCCAAGTTGCAGTATGCGCCCATCGGCCCGCTGATGGGACTCTTTCTGATCGCCATGCCGTTCTGGCGGCGGGAGTGGCGCCCTCTGCGTGGCGTGTCGATGGCCGCGGCCGTGGTAGTTACCGCAGCGGGTTTCTACACGGCGTACGCGGTTCGCGGTTGGCAAGTGCAGGGGCCGCTTTACGCCACCGTATTCACCGGCGTGCTGCTGGACTCCGGCGATCCGGGCGGCGACCTGGCCGAACTGGGCATCGATCCCCGGGCGCAAGCGTACAAGGGCAGCACTCCGTTCGAGCCGCACAACGCCGGCGCCGCGGGCTACTTTCCCGGACACTGCTCGACCGGGAGGGTGCTGAGATTTTATCTGGCGCACCCGGTGAGCTTGTACCGGCGAACGAACCGGGTAATCCGGGAGGTGATGTCCAACCGGCCGCAGATGCTGGGCAACTTCCAACGGGGCTACGGCTACAGATGCCAGCAGCAGGCCGAGTGTTTTTCGATTTGGGATTCCATCCGGGCGCGATTCAATTCCCTGCCCCTGGCCGGCGGATTCTTTCTGGTGACGGCGGGCGTGGCGCTGTTCTTCGCCGTCCGGTACGGTTCGGCGAACAGCATCGGATACCTTTTGCTGGCAGTCCTGGCGGGGGCGAGTTTCTTCGTTGCGGCATTGGGCGACGGCGCCGACTACCGGAAGCATATGCTGCTTTTCCATTTCCTGTTCGATTCGTGCTGCGGCTTGACGGCGATCTTCGCGGCGGACCAGGGGCAGCGGTACTGGGCCGGACGTAAAACGCAGCGCGCGGCCACACCCAGCGCAACAGCAGGGCCGCCGGCCAGCGAGACTCCGGCCGCCACGCCGCAGCCGGCAACCCCTGCGGTCCGGGGAAAGCGGAGACGATGAAGGGCCCGCGCGCGGCTCCGCCGCTGCACGCTGAAGAGGGCGGTGAAAAAGGCGCGGCGCTCGGAAACGGAGCCTCGATTTGCGCCACGCCGGTGCGGCAATCGCAAACGTCCAAAGTCCAGCGTGCGGCTCCGCGGCGCCGGTTCAGAGCGCCGGCAGATACGCGTTGCCGCGTTAGACGTCCATCCCGTAGACGGGAATGGCCGCGCCGGTGATCTCCCCGCCCGCGTCGGAAACCAGGAAAGCCGCGAGGCTGGCGACGTGCTCGGTCTGCACCCACTTCGCCGGATCCGCGCCCGGACTCGCCGCGCGATTGGCTTCCGTATTCATGGTTCCGGGCAGGATCGTGTTGGCGCTGATTCCCGCGTCTTTGTTTTCGAGAGCCGCCGTGCGGATCAGGGCCACCAGCGCGGCTTTCGAGGTGTTATAAGCGCTCAGATTCGCCGCCGGCTCCACGGCCTGCCGGCTGGAGATCGCGACGATGCGCCCGCGCCCGGCCGCGCGCATGGGTGGAATCACGGCCCGCAAAACGTTGAACGCCGACCGCAGGTTCAGGTTCATCATGCGATCCCACGTGTCATCGCCGGTTTCGGGAATGGGCATACCGCCGGCGAATCCGCCCATCACGTGCACCAAAGCGTCGATCTTCTGAAAACGACCGGCCGTGGAAGCGGCGAGCTGGCGCGCGGACCCGGCAATCGTGAGATCCGCCGGTATCGCGGCGAAGCGCGGGCTCGCGAAGTCGGAATCCCGTATGCTCTTCGAAGACCCCACCACAATGGCGCCGGCAGCCAGAAATGTCTGCGTGACGGATGTGCCGAGGCCGCCCTTGGCGCCGGTAACCAGAATTACCTGGTTGCTGAAATCGTACATTTTTTTCTCCCTCGTTCCCGCATGGTTCGCACACGATCAAAATATCAGCTTGAGCCCGAACTGAATCTGCCGCGACGTGGTGGCCGTGGTGGTGATCAACCCGGCCGACGGGCTGATCGCGCCGCCCGAAAAAACGATGGCGTTGGGAGTCCCCAAGTTCGTATGGTTGAGCAGGTTGAAGAACTCCGATCGAAACTGGAGGTGGATTCGCTCGGTAGCCGGGATGTTCTTCGCTAAAGACAGGTCCAGCGCGGCGAGCCCCGGACCCATGTAAGTACCGCGGCCCAGGTTGCCGTAAGTTCCAACCGCCGGCGGAAGGAACGCGTTCGGATTGAACCATTGATTGGGGTCGCCCACGACCACCGGTCCGTGGAAGGCAGGATTCAATGACGGCCGGTCGGGATTTCGCGTATCTCCGTCGCCGGACTGGTTCGAGCCCATCTGCGGCGTGAACGGGAAGCCGCTCAACAAAGTCGCGATGCCGCTAAGCTGCCATCCGCCGGTCAGGGCGTCCTGCATCCGGTTCAGACTCCCCCACCAGCGCCGGGCGTTTCCGAGGGGCAGCGCGTAGGTCCAGGAGACGCTGCCCTGGCTGGTGGCGTTCAACGCCGACGGTCCCCAGTCTCGGCGCAAGTCGTCGCGGTCCAGGATCATCTGCGCCTGGTTGTTGGCCTGCGCGCCGGTCAGCGCCGAATTCATGTCGAGATTCTTCGACCACGTGTAATTGGCCCGAAACTCCAGGCCCCGGGTAAGGCGCCGGCTCACGTCCACCTGCAGGGCGTTGTAACTGCTGTTCCCCTCCGTGTACCAGAAGAAGCCCGCGCCTAGGTATGGGTTCGGCCGGAAGCCGACCGGGATGTATTGCGCGCCCTGCGGCACGATACTGGTCGTGGTACCCGGCGTCCCGCCCGCCGTGCAACCGTCGGAGCTCGCACAGATCTGGGCGGGAATGGTGTTCGGGTCCACGCTGAGAAGTCCGTGATATCCGAAAGATCCCACGTACGCCAGCCGCAAGACCGTGTCGCGATCGAGCTGCCGCTCCAGGGTGAAGCGCCACTCCTCGACGGCCGGTGTTTTGGCGTCGGGCTGGATGCCTTGCGGAGCGTACTTGGTGCACGGGGCCGGGACCGAGGGACCGCACGCGGGCGGCGGCGCCACGTCCGGAATAATCGGCAGGATCGAAAACAGCGGCACATTTGTGAACGAGAGAGCGCCGTTCGACGGTGGGACGGAGTTCAGAAGAAAGCTGAGATCGTCGATCAGCGAGTAATAGACGCCGAAGCCGGCGCGTATTACGGTGCGTCCATTGCCGAAGACATCCCACGCCACGGCGATCCGCGGCCCGAACAGCCGGGTCGCGTTGTTTTCGGTGAACGCCGAATGGCCGATCCTGGGCGCTGTTTCGAGCACGCCGGCGCCGTTGGCGATATAGTTGGCGGCCCTGCCGGCATCTTCGTTCCATCCATCGGTGAATTCGTGCCGTATGCCCGCCTCGAGCGTGAGATTCGGCCGCAGCTTGATGGTGTCCTCGATGTACCAGGCGCCCAGCAGACTTCTCCAGCCGAGCTCGCTGGGCGACGGCACCACCTGAAAGCTGCTCACCTTGCCCTGCAGAAAGGTGGTCAAGCTGGTGAAGGTGGCTTGTCCCAATTGGCGGGAAGCGGTGTCTTCGTTGTCCCGGAGGCGCTGGAACCAGACGCCGGCGCCGATCTGATGGATCCCTTTGACGATCTGGACGCTGTCGGTCCAGGTGAAGAGATTGCGGCGGTTCCAGGCGTTGGCGGCGTTATTGGGTCCGGCGGAAGTGATGGAGGCGAGACCCGTGGTGGTGACGCCGCCGCCGATTACGATTCCGCCCGGCCCCAAGCCGCTGACAAACGAGTCGCTCGCCGGAAACGAAGCCAGCGGCAATGAGTCCAGGTTGAAGCCCGCGCGCGAGAAGCCGGCGGTGAACGTGTTCAGAAATCGCGGCGAGAAAACGTGCGTCTCCTGCGCGCTGGCCACCTGGGCGCGCAACGCTTCGGCAGACGCAAACAGGGGATCGGCGAGCGGGAGGAGACTCTGGCCATCGTCGATCGTGTAGACCCCCGCGAGCCAATCCCGGCTGCCCAGGGAGTAATCCGCTCGCGCGGCGCCGAAATCCTCCCGGACGGCCTGGCGGGGATTGTTGTAGGCGAGCGCGGTACCGGTCGCGAGGCCGCCGGCGAGTCTCTCCGGACCGTTGGCCACGGGCCAGAACGACATGTAGGCGAGCATCGCCGGATTGAGATTCGGGACCGGCTTGTATGCGCCCGAGGTGTTGGGCAACAAACCCAGCCGCGCCTCCGCATCCGGCGCCACCGCTACGTTGCTGACCGCCAGCGCCTGCCGGAACCCTTCGTAGTTTCCAAACAGGAACAGCTTATTCTTGCGCAGCGGACCACCCAGCGCGGCTCCGAACTGGTTGCGGCGAAACGGAGGAACCGGCGTCTGGTCGAAGAAGTTGCGCGCGTCGAGCGCGCTGTTCCGCAAGAACTCGAACACCGAGCCGTGCGGCGCGTTGGCGCCGGCCTGTGTGGCGATGCTGACCTGCGCGCCGGCGCGCTTGCCGTACTCCGCGCCGTAGGTATCGGTAAGGACATTGAACTCCCGTATGGCGTCGATGCCCAACAGCTCCCCGCTGACTCCGCCGGGAGTGACCGCGAGCTGGCTCGAGCCCATGTACTCGATTCCATTCAACAGGAAGAGGTTCTCCGCGGTCCGCCGCCCGTCCACCGAAAAGGTGTTGCCGTCGCTGGTGCTGGTCTGCGCGCTTTTCATCGCGCTGTAATTGATGGAGCCCGGATTCAGGGTAATGAGGTTATCGAAGCTTCGTCCGTTGAGCGGCAGAACCTTGACGGCGTGCCCGCCGACCACTCCGGCGACCGAGGCGGTGGTGGTGTTGACCACAGGCGCTTGTCCGGCAACCGTGACCTGTTGGGCCAGCTCGCCCACTTCCAGCCGCAGGGTCACAACGGCTTCCTGGCCGATCCGCAGATCGATGCCGGTACGCAAGGCCGCCTTGAACCCCGGCTTCTCGGCCTTCACTTCCTGCGGTCCGAGCGGCAGGGAAGGAACCCGGAAGCTGCCATCCTGATTTGTAGCGGCCGCGCGCGAAGCGCCACTCTCCAGACTTCTGACGGTGACGGTAGCGCCGCCAATCGGGCTGCCCGAAGCGTCTTCCACTCTTCCGGAAATCGACGGCGACGCCTGTCCCCGCGCCGGAGGCGCCCAACCCGGGGCGGCCACCAGGACGGCCAAAACAATCGGAGCGCCAACGAAGCGGTTGAGCCGGCGCGCGTTCACCGCGGACTTCCCACCCTTTCCATCGAATCGCGCGCGATGGCGACGGGGCGCGGGATTGTGAGATTGGCCAGTGGCTTTCGCATAAATCCATCCTCTCACCATCGAAAGGTCCGGGAAGGACCAACCGGTAGTCCGCTAAAGTGCGGGTCAAGGTCATGGGCTACCGCTGCGAACGCTGTAGCCGCGAATGGATTCCAAGGAATGGCGAACTGGACCCCGCTGTCTGCCCGAAATGCAAGAGTCCCTATTGGAATCGCCCGCGAAGGAAAGCGGTCTCGATGCTCACGTATGAGGATTTCCGGGATAAGATCAGGAGACATTGAAGCAATCCGGCCCGCTCACGTCAACTGAAACTCGGAGTGCTGCCAAACTCCCAAGAAATTTCCGAACAACAGATGGGTACGCCGGTTGGAGCAGGACACTGTGATGCCTGGATGCCGCGAGAGGAAACGAAAAAAGCCGGCATCCAGTACACCAGGAAAGGCGCCAGCTATACCGTGCCTTGCGGATGCCCGATTCCCCCTGGCGCCCCTTGCACGTGCAACTGCGTGCCGGGCAATTGCCCCTGCGTCCAGGACGCGGGCTGCGGATGTGTCTCGGATTCGGATTGCAGTTGTGTTTCGGATTCGGGCTGCTCCTGCGACGGCGATTTCGGCTGCAAGTTGCGTGTCGGACGCAGGGTGCGCCTGCGTCTCCGACTATGGTTGCGGGTGCGTGTCGGACGTGGGGTGCTACTGCGTTTCGGATACCGGATGCGGCTGCGTGTCGAATCGGGCTGCTCCTGCGACGGCGATTTCGGTTGCGGGTGCGTGTCGGACGTGGGATGCGCCTGCGTTTCGGATACCGGATGCGGCTGCGTTTCCGATGCGGGCTGCGGCTGCGTTTCCGACGCGGGCTGCGCATGCGACGCGGACGGCGGATGAGTTCACGACGGTCTTGCTTGGCGCCCCCACAGAATGCGGCGGGCACGAATAGGCTAAGGCGCTGAAGCGGAGCTTCACGCCGCCTCGTCTCCAGGCGCCGCCGGCTTCCGCGCGGATCGCAAGCCTCTCAGGGTCGTCGAATCTGGACTCCGGCCGATGTCGTGCCGGATATTCGGACCGGCGCGCCGGAAATTCCAACATAAGCTGCGGGCCTCCCGATGCTTGCTGCCGTGTTTTCATCCACCAGCGCACCCGGCCCCCCGCGTGCATTTCCCGCAGCGGAGGCATACCTTGTCCCTCTTGAATTGGAGCGATCCGGAGACCACCTGGCTCAACATCACCAACATTTTCCTGGGCGCGGTCGTAGCCGTGTGCGTACTGGTGATGGCCGGCGGCGTGGTGCATGAAATTGTGGCGCGCATCCGGAAGCGGCGCCGCATCGAAGCTGAGATCGACCGCGACATGCGCATGCTCGCCGACGATCGCGCGTTTCATTCCGCCACGCTCGGCGTCACCATGGCGGATGGCGGCGAGAAGCGAAAACCATGAACT
>Ga0335078_10004254_pt1 | contig 21245 bp, 27 predicted proteins | sample Lox_Sample_32_FD_206711 | JGI IMG/M metagenome (GOLD analysis project Ga0335078, IMG submission 206711) | Soil microbial communities from Loxahatchee National Wildlife Refuge, Florida, United States - Lox_Sample_3.2 | ecosystem: Environmental > Terrestrial > Soil > Wetlands | place: USA...
CGGGTCCGGGCCGCGTCGGGCATCTGGTCCCATACCCGGCCGCGGTCGCGGCCTGGCCAGGGGATATCCAGCGTCAGCTGGCGGGCAGGCGCTATTGTCATGGCGCGCACGTAGGTTCCCTCTTTCCTGATCATGAGCGTGACCTGGGACGAGGCGAACTTACGTGCGTGCTGGCCGCCGGGCGGGAGATTTCCCCGTCCTGGTATCGAAGGCGGCGCGGCGCAGGCAGCGACGTGGTGGCCCGCGGGCTCCGTGCCGGTGCTCATGAGGTGTTCCCGGCCGTGCCGCGGGCACCAGGACGCCGGGCCGCCGGCCCGCCAGGACCGCCGGCAGCGGGCTGTGTCCCCGCCCCGCCGGCGGCGGTGAGGGCAGCGAGCAGGCTGTCATGGCGCTCGCGCTCGGCGTCCAGGCGCTGCTCGGCGCGCAGGGCGCGGTCACGCTCGGCTGCGGCGAGCTGCCCGGCTGCCTCCAGCCGGGCCTGGTACTGCCCATCCAGCGCCTCCCGCTCCCGGGCCGCGTCCTGGCGGGCCTGCCGGGCCTGCTCCCGGGCGCCGGTTTCGGCTTGCCGGGCCCGGGCCAGCTCGGTCTCGGCAGCACGGACCGCTGCCGCGGCCTGCTCGCCGGCCTGATCGCGTTCCGTCCGTGCCTTCTCAGCGATCCCGGCGGCCTCGGCGGCCTGCCGGCCGGCGCGGGCCAGGGCGGCTTCCGCATCGGCGCGGGCACGGGCAACTTCCTCAGCTAGCTCCCGGCGGGCCTGGGCGGTCTCCGCGCGAGCGCGGCGGGCCTCTGTTTCGGCGGCCTCCCTGCCGTGATGGGCGGCCTCAGCCGCTTCCAGCGCGGCGAGCATCTCCTGCCCGGCCTCGGCGGCACGCGCCTCGGCGGTGACCGCGCGCGCCTCGGCGCGGCGCCGGGCCGCTTCGGCCTCCGCCAGCTGCGCGGCCACCACTTCAGCATCCAGAGCCGCGACCTGCCCGCGCGCCAGCGCAACCAGCGACCCTGCCTGCCTGATCAGCGCCTCCAGCGTGCCGAGCGGGTCAGCGGCCTGCCCCGGCGGCACCGCGCCCGCGTCGCCGCCCGCCGGCCGCGCAGCGTTATGGAAACGACGCGAGCACGCATCACCGCAGAACACCCGGGTCCGGCCACGCCCGGACACCGGAACCAGGTTCCCGCAGCCAGGCCTCTTGCAGCGACGCTGGCCAGGCTCCCCGTCCAGGGCTGTGCCGCCGGAGGGCAGCAGCACCGATTCCGTGACCACGCCCGCCACATCCGTCATCGAGATTCCTTTCCCTTCCCATCTCTTTCTTCTCCCGGAAATGAGCGGAAAGGAAAAGGGAGGGCCGCGAGCACGGCGATCGTGACGCAGCAGGCCACGCAGGCATCCGTCATCTCGTGTCCTGGCAAGCCAGCAGATAGCCGCCTGCCGTGACAGCCGGCCAGCGGCAACCACGCCGGGAAACGCCGCTGGCGATGGCCGCGCGGGATCCGGCACGCCGATCGCGTCCATCACAGGTGACATGCCCGGGAACTGGCCAGAGCCGCCCCGGCAGAGCAGGCAGGAAATCCCGGCCCGGCTCGTTACCGGCCAGGACCAGGCGCATCCCCGTCCCGCAGCCGCATCACCACGGCACGCAGGCGGCGCAGGCCATCGCCATCCAGGACCAGCCCAGCGCCCGCACCAGACCGATCCGCGCCGAGCGCATCGGTCGCCTCCGCAGCCACCAGGCCCGGCATCCCGTCGGGCAGCTCCACCTTCAGATGCGGCACCCCGTCCACGTGCCGCACCGCATAGGCCCGCAGCCTGGACCCATGCAGCGGATGCGTCACCGCCGTGACCACCACCTCGCACGGCAGCTGGCCACGGAAACGTCGTAGTCTGTCGCCCTCTTGGTCCTGGGCAACCAGCCGAGCCTGAGCGGGACGCTGAACGCGCTGCCCTGGGAAGACACCCCGGTCGCCGCCGCGACCAGCGAGATCAGCCGCGGCCGCATCCAGACCCGCACCGTCCGCATCCTGCCCGCCCCCGCCGGCACCGGGTTCGAGGACGCACGGCAGGCCCTCCTCATCGAGCGGTACACCACGTACAAGAACAAAGGGCAGTGGCACACCCGGGCCGAGGCCGTCCTCTACATCACCAGCCTGGACGCGGACGACGTCACGCCGGAAGACCTGCTCGCGCACGTCCGCGGCCACTGGCGGGTGGAGCACGCCCACTGGCTACGCGACGTGATCTGGAAAGAAGACAAATCACTCATCCGGACCGGAAACGGGCCCCAGGTCTGGTCCGCCCTCACCAACTTCGCCATCACCCTGTTCCGCATACACGGAGTAACCAGCTACACAGCCGAAACCCGCCGCATCGCCCAAGACCCCCGCCGCGCACTCCAGATCCTCGACCTCACAGGCCTCTCACCTGGCTAAACACTGCTCGCGACTTTGACGAATCCCTGCCTGCCTGGGCGCGGCGGTGAAGTCGGGCCGCGACGGCGGTCATTGACGGAAGAGGAAATTCCTGTTCAAATGGAATACATTACGAGGTGGTCATTTCATACACCACTTTAGAGGCCTACCCGTTGCTCGTATCCAATGACGCAGGAAAAGAGATCCAAAGACGGACAATCTGGCCAATGCGCAGAAGCACGCGTTGATTGCAGCGAGGCGCGTGCTCGCCTTCTCGCCCCACCTCGATGATGCGGCACTGTCTGCTGGGGCACTGCTCGCCGGTCTCGCGGGTCTGGGAACCGAGGTTCACGTCGTCACGTTGTTCGCCGGACCGCCTCAAGAAGCCCTTTCGCCCGTGGCTCACGCTTTCCACCACAGCTGCGGCCTGCCGCACGACGCGACCGCAGTGGCGGTGCGGCGCCGCGAGGACCTGGAAGCGATGATGATGCTGCGTGCCCGAGCACACCACGCAGGGCTCCTCGATGCGCTCTACCGGCGCCGCCGTGATGGACGCTGGTTGTGTGATCATGACTGGGCGATGTTCGATGCGAAGTCTCCCGAGGAAGGCATCATGGCGGCGGTGCATGCTTCCGTCGAACGGTACTGGGATCTGGTCAAGCCCGATCTCATCATCACCTGCGCTGCCGTCGGCGAGCATACGGACCATTTGCTCAGCAGGACGGCTGTCACGGCGGTTACCGAGATGACGGAAACCAGATTTCTGCTCTGGGAGGATCTGCCATACGCGATCGGCACGAGGCTATCCGAAGATATCGGCAATCCAATGCGGATACCCGTATCATCCGTTGACTGGGCATGTAAGCGGGAAGCGGTGGCTCGCTACGCTTCGCAGACGCGGATGCTCTGGCCCGACCGCGGCGACTGGGCAAACGCCCTGAGGGATCACGCCCTCGACCGAGGCGCTGGCCAGCTCGTGGAAGTACTGTGGGACCCGCGTGCCGCAGCGCGATGATCTCGGCATTTCAAGATCGCCGTCGCCAGTATTTCAAGATCGCCGTCGCCAGTCAAACAGATCCGCATACCCGCGTCCGGCGAGTTCCCCTATTTGAGCCTTGAACTCATAAGCTTGCAGCGGGATATCCGTGGTTCGCGGTTGCTCTAGATCCCTGTATAGCGCGATGAACTGCCGTGCGATATCCGGCCAGGTGTATTCGCTATGCAGCCGCCTGCGTCCTTCCACACCCATCCGATGACGGAGTCCCGAATCGGCGAGCAACATCATGATCCACTGCGCTAGGTCCAATTCATCACGAGGCTCGGCAAGAAAACCGTTCACGTGATGCTTGACGATCTGCGCTAGGCCGCCGATGTTACTTGCGACCACTGGGCGCTGGCAAGCCAGGGCCTCGATGGCCACCATTCCAAAAGCCTCGTACAGACTAGGGATAACGACTAGCCTAGCCCCCTGAAAGTGATGCGCCATTTCCTGTCTTGTGAGCCATTGCGCCGTACGTACAAACTCGACCTTCCGCTCTGGGATCTCGAGACTAACGCGGAGCTTGTGAAGATGCGACCAATGATCTCCGTCACCCAGGATTCGCAGCCGAATATCGGGGAACTCCAACTGGACATAATAGAACGCTCTAAGCAGGTATTCCGGTCCTTTATGCTGCTCCAGATGGCCCGCAAAAAGAATGTAGCCATCATCCGCGGGCCAGTCTTCGCGGGGATGAAATATGGTCAGGTCGACGCCATTATTAATGACCTTCACTGGGGCCAGTTCAAAATCAAGTTCCCGGCTTCTGTGAAGCAATTGCACTCGCATGCTGTCACTATTAACGGTAACCATATCAGCGCACGAAAGACCCAGGTTCTCGATCGCGGTTTCCAATGGACTCGGAATCGGCAGGTGCATATGGAAGACCAGCGGTATATTGTGTCGCCAGCGACATCGGACACCAGCGAGAACCGTCACCCAGTCATGACAGTGAATAACATCGAACGAAGCCCCTCCCATGATCATGCTATCGACTTTGTCTGCGGCCTCGAGCGCGAAATCTAGCCAAGAATCGGCTAGGAGGTAAGAAGGATCGCTGCACGTCACCGGGATTAGGCGGATATGAGAATGCGGCGGATCCTGATAACCGGGCCCGTGGCTAGGAAGCACGATGTCAAGATCAATGTGCCTGCCAAGGGCCTCGCTTAGCTGCTCAACATGGGATCCGAGACCGCCGAACATACGAGGCGGGTATTCGGGAGAGATGAAACAAGCCCGCAAAGAGACTCCTGAAAGCTGCCTGCTACTGTTGTAACTCCCCGGCCATTGTCGATTTTCCGTACTTGGCGGCTTTCCACCAGTCAGCGTTGTTGCGGTACCAATCGACTGTCCCGCGCAGCCCCTCATCGAAGCCGATTTGCGGTACGTAGCCAAGCTCATTGCGGATCTTGCTATCATCGATGGCGTAGCGCCTGTCGTGTCCTTTGCGATCGGCGACATGATGGATCATGGAGTGGCTCGCGCCGCATAGTTCAAGCAGCAGTTCGGTGACCGCGAGGTTGTCCTGCTCCTGTCCGCTGCCGATGTTGTAGGTCTCCCCCGGCCTTCCCCGGGAAAATACCAGATGGATGGCACGGCAGTGGTCCTCAACGTGCAGCCATTGGCGGATGTTGCGGCCAGTTCCGTAGAGCGGGACCGGCCTGCCTTCAAGCAGATTGGTGACAAAGAGCGGGATCATCTTCTCAGGGAACTGATACGGCCCGTAGTTGTTGCACGACCGCGTGATCGATACCTCCAGGCCGTGAGTGCGCCAGTACGCCTGCGCGATCATCTCGGCCGCCGCCTTGGACGCGGCGTACACCGAGCTGGGCAGCAGCGGGCTGTCTTCAGTCCGCGAGCCCTTTTCGATGGAGCCGTAAACCTCATCGGTGGAGACCTGCACGAACCGCTGGACTCCTGACTGCAGGCACGCGCCGAGGAGGGCCTGCGTACCAGCCACATTGGTATGGACAAACCGCGGTGCCTGCCCGATCGAACGGTCCACGTGTGACTCCGCCGCGAAGTGCACTACCGCATCATGCCCGGGCAGCACCTCGAGAAGGAGCCGCGTGTCGCAGATGTCGCCGAGGATGAAATCAAGTCGTTGATGGGCGGCAGGGATGTTGCCACGGTTCCCAGCGTAGGTCGGCTTATCCAGAACCGTGACGTGGGCATCCTCGTAGCCTTCGTAACTGCCTTCCAGCATGGCGCGCACGTACTGGGAGCCGACGAAGCCCGCACCACCCGTGACCATGATTCTCATGCTGCGACTCCATCCACATGTGTTCAGGATTACAGATTTCCCGCACTTCGGGCTGACCGCGGCAAGTCATCATGAATGAAGCCGTGATGCCTCATAGGATCGGAAATACTCCATGCACCGCTCGTAGTGCTGAGGGTACTGCGACTGAACGCGGGACGCGAGCTTGCGAGCAGAAGCGGGCTTGCTCTTCGAGAGCCCTATCATGTGCGTATAGAATTTTGCTTCGCCGTCCGTATACGCGCGCTCCTCGGAGTCGAACAGAGTCGCAACCTGGACGGTACTGAATGGCGAGTGACGCCTCACGGCATGGTATTCGAGGCATGCCGCGGGAAGGAACATCTCCAACATGCCGGCGACTCTTGCCTTATCCCCGATATTTGCCATCGTCTCCCTGTTGCCGCGATGTTCGAGCATTTCAAACATCAGTTCAGCGCAATACCGGATGAAGTCAATCCGGTGTCCACCGTAGATGCCTGTGTTAAGGCTTACCTGATGGGTGCCATAAAGGCTTCGGCACCACTCCACTTCCTTAGGAAGCCAGCCATATGGGCAACGTCTTACTGCCTCTAGTTCACCGAGCTGGTAGTAATCGGACCACTCGGTAAAATGCTCCGGGCACTGCGCCAGGACGTCGGCCTTGAGCAGGCGTTCTGGAAGGCCTCTCCAGAGAAAGACATCGTTATCCATATGAACAAACGGCTCATCCTGCACTCGATACGCTTGCACCTTTCCGAGGTTCCACCAGTCAGGATCACATTCATCAATTTCTGACAGATCCAGCCGCACATCGTCGAATTTAAGTCCGGCACCATCCACCAGCATCTCCGCCCCAATGGGATCCGTTACTAGCCTGGTGCCCTCGAAGTGAACCCGCGCCGTCTCCACGGACAGAACACAGGCCATAAGATAGTGAGCCAATGTAGGCCAGCCAGCGCCAACGCGCGTAGCAAAGGGTTTCGACCAGTGAGACCAGACGGCCAGCATCAGAGCAGGCCGCCACCGATCGCCACTTCCGCAGAGGAAGTCGCCGCGACTTGGACTATCGTCCCGTCAGCCAGGGAGGACCCTTTCCGAGGTGATCCATCGAACCGGCGGAGCTCTATCCAGCGCGCGCAAGCCAGATCCCTGCGCCTGAGATATCTCTCCCGCTCGAGATCACGTAGAGAATCGTAGAATTCCTGGTCGCGAACTTCCCATCCGCATCGATCGCACCGGATCTTCTCTGAGTTGCTGCTCTCTCCACAGACCTCACAGATCAGAGCTATCACGTCCGACCCCCTAGTGATTCCTCATACGCTGAGCCTCTCAACGGCCAGTCTGGCACTTCTATCACGGATGCTCGCCAGCTTCCGGCGACTGCGAACGTGTCCCACGTTAACAAACTGATTGTCACCTTCTCAATACCGTAAGCTCGTCAATCTCCATTGGCCATGTACCATGCCTGTAGGGTTCCATAACCCTGTCATGGTCTTTGACCTGCAGCGTTATGGCTGGGCTGGTGGCGGTCATGCTGCCTGTTCGTACTCGTGGATCAGCCCGCCGAGGACCTTGTGACGTCGTATTTGCGCCGCCAAGTCGGCGATCGGGGCTGTGGTGATGTCCTCGCGGTCCAGTGGCCGCAGGTTCCTGGCCCGGTGCGGGCGATGCTGATTGTAGTGCGCGACGTACTCGTCCAGGATAGCCCGGAGGTGCCGCGGCCCGCAGATCAGCATCCGGTCGGTAACCTCGGCCCGGACTGTGCGCACCCAGCGCTCGGCAAACGCGTTGCCCCACATCGTCGGCCGCTTCTTGGGCGACGGGTCTGCGGGCCGGCCGGCTGGACTTCACCCTCGGGCTGAGCCCGGCCCAGCAGGCCCGGGCGGTCGAGGTGACCGGCCTGGACGAGGCGTGCCGCGCGGCAACGCGGCCGGCCGCCCCGGCCCTGTACCGGCTGGCCACCACCAACCCGCCCGCGCCGTGGTCAACAGCGCCGCCTGGCGGCCACGGAGATCCCCGTGGTCAACGGTCCCGGCACCGCGGCTGCGGTGGCCGGCTTCTACCACGACCTGGCCGCCGGCCGCCTGCTCAGCCCCGGCATGCTCGCCGAGGCAGTCACCCCGCAGTGCGCCAGGCCGGACCGGGTGTCCGGCGAGGACAACGTCCGGGGACTCGGGTTTTTTGGTCAGCGACAACGGCTCCGGCATGGGCGGGCTGGGCGGGAACTATGTGGCCACCAGCACTGAAGGCGGATATTCGATCGGGTTCGTGACCGGCAGCGCCGGAAGGTATGACCGGGCCGACACGCTGGAGAACACGCTGCACGAATGCCTGGCCTGGCGCCCCTCCCGGCCGCCGACCACCCGGCTGCAGCTGAGATGACACCGTCCGGTGCCGCCGCGTCGGCAAGCGCACTTCGGCGGCAGATCATCCAGATCGGCGCGCCCGCGTAGCAGGACGCGGAGATCGCGCTGACCGCGCATAACGAGTCCTCTTTGCTCTTCGCGCGACTGCCGTCGGACTGCCGATCACGCTCCGCGATCGGTTCGGGCGGGGCGCAGACGCATCAAGCCGCAGCAGGTGACCGCGAGGATGGGTACTTGGCCTTCGTTATGCGCTACTTGGGCCCGCAGCGCCAGTGGCGCTACGTATCTCAACGCAGCGGTTGCAGGCGGATGAGCCCGCGCCCAGCCCACTCGAACGGTGGCTGGCTGGAGGCGCTGCGCCGTCCTACTGGTGCGCGGTCCGGGGCCGGCGACCAGACAGGTCCTCCACGGCCTGCTCGATACCGACGACGTCCTGCTCGACGTCCTCCAGGTACAACCGCCCAGCGACAACCTGACCGGCAGTGACCTCAAACAGCGTCACCCCGCGCATCTCGAAGGCCTGCCCGTCGCTGCGGGTGCCCGACCAGCGCCATTCGGTCCAGGTCGTGTCACCGTCTTGGACCGACCGGCAGATCTCGGCGCAGAAGTCGGGGATTCCCGCGAGCATGGCCTCCCAGTTGGCGAGCATCTGGGCTCGCCCGGCGAAGGCCCTGCCCGGATGTGCCGGCTGCTCGCTGCGGTAGTCCTGGTGGATGAGCCCGGCCACGGCATCGAGATCATGCGCGTTCATGGCCGCAGCCAGCCGGTCAATCACTTCGGTCATCAGGCCTCCCCCAGCCATCACAGGCTATGCCGCCCCCGAGCTTGGCTGTGGTCCCTGCCGTTGCGCAGGCACTTGAGCCCGGCACGGATCACAGAACGGATGCCACATGGCACACCACGCCTGGCCGGGCGACCACGTTGCGCCAGAACGCCCGATCTGCACGGGCGCCTGCTCGATGCCGGCCTGGGACTTGGGCCGCTCAGATCCGGGTATCCGGCGCGCCATCACGATCTGCATGGATGAACCCGGGGTTGGCTCGGGTTATGCGGGCGCGAGCCGCCTGGCCACCTGGCGCATGAGCGGCGAGCCGATCGACTCTTGCACGCTGCGGGCGAATAGCCACTGCCGCACCCGGCCGCCGTCGAGCCCGGCCAGGCCCGCCATCCGGCTGGCCAGCCCGCCTGGGTCGACTGCCAGCCTGCCGTCGCAGTTGAGCATGTGCTGCAGCAGGTCGTAGGCGGGGTCACCGACATAGGGTTTGGGGTCGATGATAAGCCACGGTTCGCGCTGCGCGGCGAGAATGTTGTCACCGTGCAGGTCGGTGGCAAGCAGCACCTGGCTGTCTGCGGTATGCGGCAGTTCCCGGAACAGCGTGATCCCGGCCCTGGCCAGGCCCGGATCGATGCGGTCGGCAGCAGCGGCGGCATCGTATTCTTGCTCGAACTCCTCCGCCCACGCCGCGCACATCTGCGTGAGCGGGCGGAACGGGCAGCCCCCATGCGGTGCCGCCCAGAGCCGACCCAGCAACCTGGTCACGACCAGGTCCTGCTCTGGCTCGGGCAGCACCTGGCCCAGCGCAGTGCCGGGCAGGCAGCGCTCGACCAGCAGTCCGTACGCCGACTCGGTGCGGCAGGCACCGTGCAGCCGGACCGTCCCGTTCCCGTCCCAGACCCGCAGCCCGGCTGCCTCGTCCCGCTCCTCGCCGCCGGGGAACTGGAACGCTACCTTGAGGACCAGGCTCGCGCCGTGCGGGCCGGTGACCGGTGCCGTCCACGAGCACTGCCCGCCCGGCTGGAATGGCTCACCCACCCGCAGCGACCACCGGCCCGCGAGGTCGGCCACGATCGCGGGCAACTCGGCGATCCAGTCATGCACCCCGCGATCACGGTGCGCGGTATCGGCCAGATACCTGGGCACAGGGAAGGCCTCCATGCCGAAACGCTGCCGGCCATCGGCGGCGGCGTCAAGCGGCCCACGCTGCACGATGACCGCCCCCGAGCACCGCTGCCGGATCAGGAATGAGGCCCGGCGGCCTGCCACGCCCGTGAGCCGATGGTCCTCGCGGCGCGACCGGCGAGGTCGGCTCATCCCCTGCCGGCCGACAGGAAGCCGGTCATACGCCGGGCTCAAAGCTCGACCACACTCTGCAGCTGACGCCGGTCCTGCCTGGAGCGCAAGTACCCGATATGCTCGGTCACTTCCGTGTAGCGGTGTGGGTAGCGTTTGGTACAGATCCGGTTGATCTGATCGAACGGTGATGACAGCGGCCGGCCGCGCTCTTCGGGGAACGCAGGTGGCTGACGCCCTGGAAAATCGGCTTGCCGCCAGGCCTTGCTCCTGATCGGATTGGGCTGGTGAGCGGGCCGTTCTTTGTCGGTGGGACAGGCCGGTGCGGGACCAGTCAGCTGACCCGGGTGCTGGGCGAGCATCCGCAGGTGCACGCGCTGGAGTGGGAGAGCCGGTTCCTGGTCGACCCCGGCGGGTTTGAGGATCTGGCCCGTGCCCTGACCGTGGCCTACACCCCCTACCATGCCGATGACGCGCTGGGCCGCCTGGCCTGGCTGCTGAACGTGCGGCTGACCGGGCACAGCAAGGAGGCGTTCCGCGGCTGGGGGCTGGCCGAGGAACTCGGCATCGAGCGGTACCGGGCGGCGGTCGGCAGGCTGTGGCAGCAACTGGCCTGGTATGAGTTCGATGAGGCGGTGCCGCCACTGGGCTACCGGTCCGGGCTGGACCACGCCCCGGGCGAGCCGCGGGCGCGCCGACGGGTGGTGGCCCGTTACTTTCCCGACCGGGCCGAGCTGACCGGGATCTTGGCCGAGTTCACCGCGGGCCTGTTCGGTGCCGCGGCGGAGGCGGCGGGCAAGCGGACCTGGTGTGAGAAGACGCCGTTCAACCTTCTGTCGGTGCCGTTCTTGCTGGAGCTGTTCCCCGAGGCGGCGGTCGTGGTGATCATGCGTCACCCAGTGCATGTGGCAGCCTCGCACCTCGACCAGCCGTGGGCGCCCTCCACCCTGGGGCGGGTACTGGGCTGGCTGGAGCCGGTCTACCGGCGGTGGCTGGCGCAGCGGCCCGCGCTGCTGCAAGATCGCCGCTACGTTGAGGTGAAAGCCGAAACCCTTGCCGCCAGCTGGCCGGACAGCAGGCGCGAGCTGTTCGGGCAGCTTGGCCTGCCCGATGCCGACACTGTGAACACGTTCGCTGCCAGCCGCCTCGCCGCCCGGCGCGGCCAGCTCAGCGGCACCGAGCACGCCGAGGCCGTCAGCCGACTGGGATGGGCGGCCGGAGAACTCGGCTACCCGGCCAGGCCCTGATCCGCCCGGCCGGGATATTGGTCTGCGGCCAGATGGTTTGCCAGGCCGTCACCGACCATGCCCAGCCCGCACACCGGAGCGCGCGCGCCAACCGCCTTCGTGTTGGTAAGGCTCGGTTGCGCAGCGTCGAACAAGATGTTCTGCGGCCACGCGCTGAGCCCGTAGTCCGCTTGCTCACGCGTGCGGGCCGGCCGTCACGGGGCCTACGGTCAGCGTCGCCGTCGCCTCCATGACCATGCCCACGAGGCCGGCCTCGTCGTCGAGCTGCCGGAGTTGCGCCGCGGTCAGCTCGCGCAGCGGTTCGACAGTGAGGGCGAGCCTGCGGCCGGAGCGCCGCTGGTGCCACACCCCGCCGACCACTCCGTCGACGAGCAGCACCGGGTAGTTCCCGGCCTGGCCGGACGGGGTGAGCGCGCGGGCGGCGGCCGCGCCCGGGTACAGCCGCTCCCGGGGCTGGCCCGCGACGACGTACGCGTCGAAGTAGGGCAGCAGCCGGATCCCGCGGTGCGACCGGGCTGGCGTGCCGGTGTCGCCGGCGGCGGTCCAGGCCGGCTCGCCGTCCAGCATGACGCGCTCCAGGTCGCCGGCCAGCGTGCCGAACAGCCCGGCGGCGTACCGCGGCGGGATGCCGAGCCACCTGGCGAAGTGCTGGGGCGTAGCCGGGCCGTAGGCGTGCAAGTAGCCCAGGACAAGCGTGCGCAGGGCCGCGTCGCCGTCCGCGGGGCGGAAGCCGGGCAGCCAGCGGTGCGGGTTGGTGTAGGTGACCTGGCGGCCCCGGTCCGGCCCGAAGCACAGCACCCCGCGGTGCGCGGCCGTACTGGTGAGCTGACGCCAGCGCGGCCATTTGTCCTGGAAAGCGTCCATGGTGCGCTCGACGGCCCACGGGCCGATCCGGTCCGCGATCGCCTCAGTCAGTTCGCCGGTGGTCAGCTCGGCGTCGGCCAGCGCGTCGCCGATGGCCGCGATGACCTCGTCGGCCTGCGCGGCGGTGAAGCGGACTCCCTCCGGATGTGACGGCACCGAGGACGGCAGGGCCGCCAGCGCGCCCGTCCAGATCGGCAGGCCGGCGGCGGGCAGCAGGTGCACAGTGCCGCGCGGGCCGAACGTCTTGACCAGGGTGCGCTCGGCCCACAGCGCGCGCCGCACGTCGGTGCGGGTGGCCCCGGCGACGCGGCGTCCGATGGACAGCTCGGCGGCGCTGAGCACCTGAGCATGCGCGCCGCACAGCACGCCAGCGACGCCGGCCGGGTTCAGGTCCGCGGCCGGTTCGGCCAGCGCGTGCCGGGCCATCCGCCGGGCCGTGACACCACTCCAGGTCAACGCGGCCGGGGACACGGACTGCGAGATCATGAACGCGCATTCTCCCTGGCTCTCCCGGTACCGGTTATACCGGGAAGGCGGCGGCCAGGGCTACTACCGAGTGGTTCACTCACCGGCCGACCGAACCGCTTCGTTATGGTCGGCAGGTCACTCGGCGCGGCGGCCGTCGGCGGGCGCACCGGAACGGTTGTTCTGCGTGTACCGCGTACGTAGCTCGGAGCACCTCCAATGTCCGCTCTGCCGATGACAATGCACTCGGTCATGCGCGCAAGAGCGTACTCAAAATTGCCGTTAACGGCGCCTCGGAGTCTTCACCCCTTTCCTTGTGGGTAGGTTCCAGTACCTCCTCGTCAAGGCTCGGCCCCTCATCGACTTCGCTGTCTTCAATCCCTATGAAGGGCTGTCTCAACCCGATCCGGTCGGGGTTCCGTGCCGTGCGGTGGTGGCGGGAGGAGTCACGAACTGGCCGGGGCGGTGGAGGTCGAAGCGGTAAGCGCCTCGGGAACCGGCGATCAGAAGACCATTGCTGTCGGCGGTCCAAATGCAGGTCGCCAGCATTCCGTCGATCCGCGTGGCGGCTACTGGGCGGGGGTTATCGCGCCGCCAGACCCGTACGACGCCGGCTTCGTGGCCGACCGCGATCCAAGCTCTGCCTGGATCGATCGCGATGGTTTCGATGCGATCTCCGCGGCCTTGCCGGTCGCTACGCCAAATGAGTGCGCCGCTGTCGGCATCCCCAGAGGTCCACGATGCCGTCGTAGCCGGAGGTGGCGAACCAATCGCCGGCAGGAGATACGGCGACCGCCGTAACGAATTGCCCGCTAAGTTTGAATTTTCGCATGACTGTACCGCTAGACGAGTCCCATAGAACCGCCTCATGGTCGCTGGCGACCACGACGAGGGAGCCGTCGGCGGCAGCCGCAAACGCGGGCCCGAAACTGAGACGGCCGCGAATGACCTGCTGCAGTTCGCCATCGGTGGTCCGCCAGACGGCCACCGCGCGGTCCCCGTGGTCGGTGATCAGCCATGACCCATCCGCGGAGATCACGAGCCGAAGACCGGGCCTAACGAGTATGCGGCGGAAGGTGTGCGTCACCGTGTCCCACCGGTGGAGACCGGTCGCCGTACCTACGGCGCCCCATTTTCCGTCGGCGCTGAGCGCCACGACGTTTATCCTTCCCAGGTTGGGTCGGAGCGAATGCTGCACGACTCCGGTATGCGGATCCCGGAGCTGAATGCCTCCTTGCTCATCGCCGACAGCGACCCAGTGTCCGCCGGGATGGCAGGCCACAGCGGTGGCGCGTGGCAATTCCGTGGCCGGGGAACCGCCGCCGTCGCCGAGTTACCACACGCGCACCATGTGGTCGTACCCGAGGGATGCCATGCGCTTCCCGTCGACCGTGATGGCGACGGCGCGCACCGACGCTGCATGGCCCGCGATGTGCCGCAACACTGCTCCGGTCGCGGTGTCGACAAGGTGAATGGAGCCGCGATTGGTGCCGACAGCCAGCCAGGTCTCGTCCGGTCCGTACGCCAGTGCGGTCGGCGAACCCAACGAGGCGATGTTCGCTCTGGGTTCACCAGCTACTGGGACACCTACTTCGCCGGGCGGGCGGCGCCCTTGGGGCTCGCCGCGGCGGAGGTGGTGACGCGCTGTTCTGCAACTTCGCTCCCGGCGAGGTGGCTCGCCACATTCCGAAGGTGTGGCGCACCACCACGCCGGAAGCGGCGATCGCCGCTCGCCGGACGGGCTGCGTGAAGGCGCTGCGGCGAATCCTCGGCGATCGCGTCGGCACTCCCGCCTTCGCCCGCGCCGCCGGACTGCTGATCAAGGCGGCGACCAGCGCCCCGTTCGAGGGCCGGCCCATGTACGCCGCGCTGCGCGCGATCCCGGTCCCCGACGACGTGGTGGCCCGCTTGTTTCATGCAGGCTCCTTGCTGCGCGAGCACCGTGGCGACGGGCACATCGCGGCCCTAATGACCGAGGGTGTCGGCGGCCTTGAGGCTCACGTCCTCTTCGCCCTGGACATGGGCATGCCGGCGGAGAAGTCCGGACGCCTCCACCACCTCCCGGCAGCGCAGCTCGCCGCCGTGATCGACGGGATGCGCGATCGCGGCCTGATCGGGGATGACGGCTGGCTCAGCGAACCGGGCCGCGCGGTCCAACAGCGGGTCGAGGCACTCACCGACGACCTCGCGGCAAGGCCCTACCAGAGCCTCGAGCCGGACGAGCTCGAAGAGCTCATGGCCACCCTCGAGCCGCTCGCCACGCTGCTACTCGCCGCCCGGGACCAGGACGAAGGCTCTGGTGGTTCAGTTCGGCTGAACCGCGCCCGGCCAGATCGTGGTTCGCTTGGCTGACGCTCTGACGAGCCAGCGTCTCGGATGACTTTCCGAGCGACTCGGTGAACGGTCCGCTGATCACGACGCCTGGGCTCGATCGCCCTTGGCGGGTAGCGCACCCCTAGCTCTCGCGAGCTGGAGTTCACATCGACGTGTCACTTTCGCCGCCCTAGCCGTGGCGTAGTCGGGGTACCACCGCCTGCTCCCCTCGAATTGCTGGACCTAGGTCCCTAGGTTGCTCCACCTAAGTCTCTGCCCGCTAACACCCTGGGTCTTCAACATGAGAACGGACAGTTAGCTTGCCGGTGCTTGGAATCGGCCGGATGGAGATGACGCCACCATGGCGGCGCGACCAGCCCGCGCGGGAGATGTGCGCGCTTGGCGTGCCCGCGTTCGGCCCGATCTGGGACTCCTGACGTGTCCCAAGCCCAGGTAAGGATAAATATGAGCAGGTCATCTTTCCCGCAGGGATCCGCGTCGACAGCCAGTTCCGGCGCTCAGCGTTCGGCACCTGACTCGCTCTGCACCCAACAGCCGCAGCCGAGGATGCTCATGCCGTCTGACCCGGGGGGGTCATCTGCCCGGGGGGAGCTCCGGGCTTGCGGCGCTCTGCCAGATATCCCGGCCCGCCCGATCACCGCCGGCCGCGCCGTCACGCTCGACGGGTCCTCGCTGACATGCGCCGACGTCGACCGGGTCGCGCGGCTGGCTGCCCCGGTTCGGCTGAGCACCGAGCCCGCCGTGCGGGAGCGGGTCACTCGCGCCCGCGACACGGTGGCCGCGGCCGTCGCCGCCGGAGAAACGGTGTACGGCGTGACCACCGGATTCGGGGGCATGGCCGACACCGCGATCCCTCCCGATCTCGCCGGGCAGCTCCAGGAGAACCTGCTCGCGTTCCTGCACGCCGGGGCCGGAGACCCACTGCCGGAGCGAGACGTCCGCGCTGCGATGCTGATACGGGCCAATAGCCTTCTACGCGGCGCCTCGGGGGTGCGCTGGGAACTGATCGAGCGCTCGGTGGTGCTACTCCGGGCCGGGGTGACGCCGGTCGTGCGTGATCTCGGATCGATCGGTGCCAGCGGAGACCTCGTGCCGCTGGCCGCGATCGCGCGCGCTGTCATCGGCTCCGAGCGCCAGCAGGTCGTGACCAGCAGCGGAACGGTGACGACGGCACGCGAGGCGCTGTCGGCCCTCGGCCTTTCCCCACTCCGGCTCCAGGCCAAGGAAGGGCTAGCCCTGGTGAACGGCACCGCCGTGTCCACCGCTCGCGCGACGCTCTGCGTCCTGGACGCGGTCGACTATCTCGACGTTGTCATGGCATTCCACGCGCTGGCCGTGCACGCTCTGGGGGCGAGCAGTGAGCCATACGCCACTTTCACCCACGAGCACAAGCCGCACGCCGGACAGGCCCGGGTCGCCGGGCGAATGCGGAAGCTCACGAACGGGACCGGTGTCTTCGGATCACACATCGCCGAGCGTGTCGCGTCGGGTGAGCTCGGGCAGGACCGCTACGCGCTGCGCTGCATTCCCCAGTACCTAGGCCCGGTGGCTGACTGCCTCGACCGCGTCCGTGATCAGCTCGAGGTGGAAATGAACGCGACGACGGACAATCCGCTCGTCGATCCTGTCGAAGGACGCTTCTTCCACGGTGGGAACTTTCTCGCGGAGTACGTCGCGACCGCCATGGACTCGCTGCGGGCCCATCTCGCGCTCGCCTGCAAGCACGTCGACGTGCAGGTGGCCACGCTCATGGCCCCCGAGCACTCGGGCGGGCTTCCGCCATCGCTCGTCGGCAATACGGCGCTGACCGTGAATATGGGCCTGAAGGGCCTGCAGATCCTCGGCAACTCGATCATGCCGCTCGTCACGTACTTCGCGGCGCCGATCGCCGACCGGTTCCCGACGCACGCGGAGCAGTTCAACCAGAACATCAACTCGCAGTCATACGCAGCCGCGCGCCTGGCCCGCGAGCAAATCGAGCTCGCGCGCCGCCATCTGGCGGTAGCGCTCGTCGCCGTGACCCAGGCGGTCGAGCTCAAAGCCCAGCGTACGCACGGCACGTACGATGCCCGCGCGCTGCTCTCGCCGCCGGCCGCCTCGATTTACACGACGATCAAGGACGTCCTCGGATCGCCGATCACACCGAGTCGGCCTACCGTGTGGGACGACGCGGATCATCCGCTCGAGGCCTTCGTCGACCGCGTTCTTGCCGATCTCGCCGCACACGGGCGGATTGCCGACGCTTGCAAACTTAACTGAGTCAGTGCGTAGGCCAGGCAGCCGTCGGCGATCCAGGGTGCCGGTAACAATGGACCCGTCAGCACCGCCATGGCGTCCAGTTTCATGAACGGCTCTGGCGTGCGCTGTGACATGGGGTGGTCGTCAGCGCGGCCGGAACGGTTATCGGCGTAGCCGGGCCGTTGGCTGATCTTGCCGCGCTGGTCTCGCTCGGCCTGCCAGGCGTCCCAGGCCCGCTCCAGCCGCCGGCAGCGTCCTCCCCTCCCCCCCGTGGGTCGGACAGCACCGCGGTGGTGGTCAGGTCCTGGACCCGATGGGCCCTGGCGAGCTCGTCCACTTCGGCGGCGATGCGGTCGATGACCGCCCGCACCTGGGCCAGGTCGGTGGTCACGACGGCCCGGTCCGGCCAGTCGGCGGCCAGGCGCAGGCTGACCGCTGGCGGGTAGCTGTCAGCGTCCAGGTGCACGACCCCGTTCGCGCACTGCCGCAGCCAGCTCACCTCATCAGATAGCCAGCCGGCGATGGTGTCCCGGTCGCCGAATTCGGTGTCCTTCCGCCGGGGTCCTCCGCGGCGGGCCAGCTCGCCGCCCGGCAGCTCGCCCAGCGCGGCATCCAGCTCGTCCAGGTCCGCGCCGACCGAGAGCCCGGCCGCGGCCGCCAGCTTGCCGACACTCACGCGGCAAGCCCGTGCGGCGGATCAGATCGAGGGTGCTCTCGACCCAGTGGCCGAGTTCGCGGGAACGCGCCCGGTGATCGAGGAGTTCGGTACGGTAAGACTGGTGTTACCAGGTACACGCGATTGCGGTGAGCCCAGTTCCCGGTAGGCGGCGACGGCTTCCTGGGTGGGCGGCAGCGCACGGGGAGCCTGCCCCGCCTGGCGTGATCAAGCTTGTGCCTGCTGCCAGCGCCTGATCGCGTCGGCCATTCGGGGAACATCGTCCCGCAAGGTGACCCAGACCTCTTCGTAATCGATGCGATGGTAAGCGTGCGCGGCGATGATCCTCATACCCTTGACTTCTCGCCAGGGAATCTCCGGCGTTGCTTTGATGACCTCATCTGGCAGCTTGGTGGCGATGTCGCCCAGGCGGCCGATGACGGCCTCGCCCGCCAGGCGAAGCGGACGCTCGGAGTCCCAGCGCAGCTTTCCGAGGTTCACAAGCTCTGCGGCCGCATCGACTGCCTCGGCCAGATCTGCGAGGAGGTCGTCGACTCCCCTGGTCACAGATCCACGGCCTCGGCGCGAATGTGCTCATCCCGTGGCTTGAGCGCGCTCCGCGCGACGACGTCCACCCCGACGCCCAGGAGTTCCTCAAGGTCCTGAAACAAGCCGACGTGATCAAGAAGAGACGTACCTGGCTCGAAGTCCACGAGCAAATCCAGATCGCTGTCCGGGCGAGCCTCTCCTCTGGCGACGGAGCCGAACACGGCGATCCGATGAGCCCTGCGCTTCCGCGCGACGCGGAGGATCTCCGGACGGCGGCGGCGGAGCCCCTCCAGGGTCAGGACGTCATCAGTCACGTATCAAGCGTATCGCCACGTGCCTTGACAACGCTGGGATCGGGGTACGAGCGGCGGATCCGAGGAAGCCAGGCAGCGCAACAGGAACGAGGTCAGTGGCCGGGAGCATGCACCGGCGCAGGACAATATTCTCTCGCGTCCCAGATGTTCCTGGCCGAGTATGGTACCTGGCGGCGTCCGGAGATGATTGCGGTGACAAGGCGTTGACCCTGCCGACTTTTGTGGTGATCGGGGCGATGAAGGCGGGGACCGTGAGTCTTCGCCATTACCTCGATGAGCATCCCGACGTCTTCCTTGGGCGCGGCGGCACGCTCGGCGAGCCGAACTTCTTCGTCGCCGAGGACAACTGGCCCCGCGGCCGGGGCTGGTATGAGTCTCTGTTCGATGGCGCCGGCAGGGCTGCCGCGATCGGAGAGTGCTCTCCGTGCTATACGTGGGCCCACGTCTACCGTGGCGTCCCCGAGCGGATGGCACAGGTCGTGCCGGAGGCACGCCTGGTTTACGTGGTGCGCGACCCCGTCGCTCGCATGCAGTCGATGTACATGCATCAAGTCTCAGCCGGGCGGGAGCGGCGCCGCGCGGAGGTGGCCCTGCTCGACGAGCGTTACCTCGGGCCGAGCTTGTACGGGTTTCAGCTCGCGGCGTTTCTCGATCACTTCGACCGCAGCCAGGTACTCGTGATCGCGAGCGAGGTGCTCCGCGATAGGCCACGTGAGGCCCTCAGCGCGGTGTTTGACCACCTCGCCGTCGATCCGGCCGCGATTGACCTCGACCAGCGCCTCCAGGATCACCGCTCGGCCGACAAACCCGTCCCGCGGCTGCACGATCTCACGTGGCTACCGCGCCGTCAGGTCAAGCTCCATCCGCGATGGCGACCCGATCAACGCACCGGGCTGGCCCGGCTCCTGACGACTCGCCGGGCGCGTGCCGACGACTCCGCGATCCCGCGCGAACTCCGCGACCGGCTCGCCGAGCGCCTTACCGCCGACCTGCGCCGCTTCGAGCATCTCCTCGGCCACCAGATACCCGGTCACTGGCGCTGGTCAACTTCAGCGTCCGCTTAACCCCGACACGTCGGGGCTAAAGACCGCACGTCATCCGGCGCTCCGCCTCGGGTCGGCATCAGGCCCGGCCGCCTGGCGTTTCACAGGCGTTCCCGCGGGACGTTCCCGCGGAAACGAGTGGCGCATCTGCCCTGGTCCTGGCCTGCGGCCGTCGCGACGGTCGAGGGCCCACCGAAATGTGAAAAGGCGACGAGCAGCCCCATGCCCAAGGCCCCAGACGGGCTGGCTGACCGTCCGTGCGCTGCTCGAGCGCGGCCAGCACCCAGTCGCCGAAGGCTTGCAGGCCATTTTCCGGCACGGCCGGACTCGTCATCTCCACGACGGCCGTGCCGTCCTCCGCGGGGACCATGACCCGCAACGAGATGCGGCCTTCGTCGGTACTCATTCTTCTTACGGATTCTCAGCATGCGTCACCGCTGGCATCAACGGAGCCTACCGCGCAGCGCCGAGTCCGGGTCTCTGGGGGCGGCGTCCAGGCTGCGGCTTGCTCATGATCGCTGAATTGCTCGCTCTCACCATTCAGGGGTCTCGATGAACACATTACGACCTGCGCCATGCCGCCTTGTCGTTATGGCTAGACGCCACTGGAGCACCCGGCGAGATCGCCGCTCGCGCGGGCAACTGCGTACGCGTGCCGGTCCTTGAGCGCGCAGCGCCCTGAGGTAGGTGATGCTGATCGGCAGATGCAGCAAGACCGCGGTCAGGGTCCCGGGGCTGTACCTGGCACGGGAGTCATCACGGGCGATGCGGGCCGACATGGCGCCGTGGGCGAGCGCTTGAGTGATGCCGAGCAGCACTGGCGGCAGGCCCAGCCACTTGACCTTGGGGAAATCATCGCCGGGACGTAGAGGGCCCTGAAGGAGATGTTGGCGCACATCGCCGAGTTCGCGTTAAACGGGTAGTTGAGTGGCTGGCCGCTCTTGAAGATGCCGACATTGACCTGGCCGGAAAATAACCGGGGTCGACGTATTCCTCGTATTGGTGGGCGCACATCGTCATGGCGTTCATCACCGCAGGGCACGCAGGTTGGCCTGGTTCTTGCGCCCGGCTGGCAGGCTTGCCCCGCCCAGCGCCATTGCCTGCACCGCGGCCACCCAGGGCCATTCCTTGCGATAGACGTCCACGAGTTTCGTATTCACCGCTCGCTCTCCGCTTCGACTGTCACTTCCGCTGTTACCGCCGGGTTGCTCTGCCGGTCGAATTTGCCCCATCGTGATCCCTCCCGGCACATGACGATGAGCTCGCATCCGCACATGGCCGGGTCCGCCCGTCGTGCCGGCTGGTCGTGGCGGCTCCTCTTGGCTGGCTTCGGTGCGGGGGGACCCGGTTATGGACTCGGTTGCGCATAACGCTACTATGTAGTAGCGAAACGATCTAGTAGCGAAACGATCTAGTAGCGAAAC
>Ga0335078_10004255_pt1 | contig 21244 bp, 18 predicted proteins | sample Lox_Sample_32_FD_206711 | JGI IMG/M metagenome (GOLD analysis project Ga0335078, IMG submission 206711) | Soil microbial communities from Loxahatchee National Wildlife Refuge, Florida, United States - Lox_Sample_3.2 | ecosystem: Environmental > Terrestrial > Soil > Wetlands | place: USA...
TACTCCGTCTACGCCGGCGACGGCCCCTCCGGCAACCCCACCTCTCACATCGTCATCACCGGCAACCGGATCGGCCAGCAGTACTACGCCAAGGGCGGCCAGTTCGGCGCCGGCGCCTACTACGACCACACCGCGACCGGCAACAGCTGGACCGGCAACATCTGGGACACCACCGGGCAAGCCATCCCCGCCCCCTGACCCCTCCCGCCACCACGCCGGACACGCCGGCCCGCGGACAGCGGGCCGGCGATTCCGCGTTCAGCAGCCGGACCCGCCAGCCTCCTGAACCGGGCCTCGATCTCGCTGTCAGGCAGGTCCTGGGTCACCGGACGACAGTTCCTTGAGGCCGAAGCGAAAAGGCCCGGGACCGAAAAGGTCTATGGCTGAATGGCCCGGGCTGAATGACCAGAGGCGAAAGACGGGACAAAGGACGTGCCATACCTAGGGAATACGCCTCTTGTGCGCGGCCCCCGGAAACATGGAGAGTAGTGATTAATTCACGGAACGAATGTGAGGTGAATGCAAGAAGGGAAGAGCTCATGACCCTCGACTGGAAAACCCAGCAGGACAATAAGAGCATTCCTCGCTTGTTCGAGCACAGCAATCCCGGCCCGACTGCCTGACCCGGACTGAGCAGCAGAACCTGTCCAGCGAGGGGACCACCAGCGTCGGCGCGGCGCGGTGCGGAACACCCGCCCGGGGGCGCAGTCGGGCAGCCTGCCGGGTTACGGCGCCTGCTGGGACGAGTATATGCCTAACTACTTAACGTGTGATATTGTCACCCTTAGTGACGAGCGAGGGCGCTCACGTCGCGGCTCGCCGCGCCGCAGCGCTTTCTGAGCAGCGAGCGGGGTGACGCCACATGGTCGGTCCGGGTGTGGAGCGCCTCAACTTCCAGGACCAGGGCCAGCCCCAGTTGCAGCAGGCGCAGCGACTGGCAAGCCTCGGCCAGCTCGCGGGCGAGATCGTCCAGGACTTCAACAGCCTCCTCACCGTGATCCTCGGCTACGCATCCTTTGTCTCGGCGGAACTCGCCGCCCCATCCGGACCAGATTCGCCCGAACGCCTGAAGTCAGTCCGCCGCGACCTCAGACAGATCGCGCTGGCCGCCGAACGGGCGTCGAGCCGCACGTGCCAGCCGCGTGACTTCGTCCACCCGGCGGTGGTCCATCCGCAGGTCCTCGACCTTGACGACGTCGTCACCGACGTCCAGGAGATGCTGCGGCAGACCCTCGCCGAGCACGTCGACCTGGTCACGACTCTCGCCAGTGACCTGTGGCCGGTCTTGGCCGACCCAACCCAGCAGGCCGTCCTCGCCGCCATCATGGTGGGTGCCGCGGGCTACGTATCGAAGCGGAAACGTGGAGCCGACCTCGTGAGCGCCGTGCGGACGGTCGCGTCTGACCCGTCGATCCTCGATCCGTCCGCCTCCCACCCGGTAACGGCACCGATGCCGGACCGCACGGCCAGCGGGGACCCGGCGGCAGCGCTAACCGGGCAGGAGAAGCGGGTGCTCGAGCTGATCGGCCAAGGACTGACCAACCGCCAGATCGCGGAGCGCATGTGCCTCGCCGAAAAGACCGCGAAAAACTACGTGTCCTCGCTGCTAGCCAAGCTTGGCATGCACCGCCGTGCGGAGGCTGCTGCCTTCGCCGTCCGGCACGCTTCGGACCACGACGCTTTAACGCTGCCGGTGCGACCAAGGTTCGACCCGCTCTGCCTCAACTTCGCGGGGCGACGCCCGCCCGCGCCACGCTCGGCGCGATCCCGCACGTGTCCGTCAACGCCGAGCTGATCGCATTTCTTGCCCGGGCCAGCCTGGGTGTCGTGGGCGTCCTCCTCGCCGTCCACGTCATTGAACGCCGGACTTGAATACCCATGGGACCGCGCGGGTGGGCCGAATGGCCCGGGCCGAATGGCCCAGGTCGAATGGCCCCAGGTCGAATGGCCCAGGCCGGATCTCGGTGAAAATAGGACCGCTTGACTCCGGCTCGTAGTTACTAAGTCACGTATAGTGACTTTGAGACCTTCATGAAATGACTCGCCTCGAGGAGATGTCATGCCTGCGACGAGAAACGGCCAGACCGGCACGAGCGGCCCGCCCAGTGCCGCCGGGTCACCCGGCGGCCGGCGCCATCTCGGTCGTGGCCGGCGGCTGCGGTCCGGGACCGCTCCGCATAGCCGTACTGATGTGGCCGCGCTAGCGAGGGAAGCTGTGGTCAGCTTCATGCAGGACGCGTCGAAGGCCACGGCAGAAAGGGAAGCCGCACGAACGCGCGCTGCTACGACCGGCGCCGAGGCCACGGTAGCGGCGGGAAACACCGGCATCGCCACCTCGCCGCCGGAACCGGAGGCCATGCCCCGGGATGCGATCTCCGCCGCCAGCGATGTCGCCGCGGAGTCGGTGGCCTGGCGCGCCGCGCTGAAGCGGATTGAGGCAGCGGCGGCCAAGGTGGAGGAAGATATCGCTGTCGCTCACCGGGCGTACGCTGAACTGCAGGCCGGGGCCGGAGCCGCTGCCGAGGCCGCGGTGCGTGCAGCGGAGTCGGCCATGGAATCGGCAGGCACGGCCGTGGAGGCCGAGAGGCAGGTAAAGATCAGCCTGCGCCAGGTCAGGCAGAATGTGGTGATCACCACCGGCCTTGTCGCAATCGTGATCATCGTCCTCGTGCTGACAACAACCACCGTCCATTAAGGCAGCCCTAATACTTACGATACACGGCGGCGGAAATCTTCGAATTTATCACGGGAACAGGATCGTTAAGTGTTCTCAAGTTGTGCTGGTTGCCACGTTCAGCCGCTTTAGTATCAATTTGTGAAAATTGTTTGCTCGTACTCCGGTTTGGTGCAGGCATGACAACAGTGGCCCGGCCGAACTCGCAGGCCGGGACCTAGCGTGCTGGATACCTGCCGCCGCCGGGGGACACGCATTTCACATGCCGCTCACCTGCACCGGGACCGTGCTGTCGGTGGTGGTGCCGTCGCCGAGCTGGCCGTCGATGTTCCAGCCCCAGCACCACACGGTGCCAGCGGTCTTTTCCGCACACGTATGGCCAAGGCCATCAGAGACGGTGGCCCAGTCGGTGGCGTGCCCGCTGACCTGGACCGGGACCGGACTGTTGGTCGTGGTGCCGTCGCCCAGCTGGCCGAAGCCGTTGTCTCCCCAGCACCACATGGTGTGATCGGTCTTGACCGCGCACGTGTGGGCCCAGTTGGCGGTGACGGTGGCCCAGTCGGTGGCGTGCCCGCTGACCTGGACCGGGACCGGACTATCGGTGGTGGTGCCGTCGCCCAGCTGGCCGGAGAAGTTGTCTCCCCAGCACCACACGGTGCCGTCTGTCTTCTCCGCGCACGTATAGCCCTGGCCGGCGGTGACGGTGGCCCAGTCGGTGGCGTGCCCACTGACCTGGACCGGGACCGGACTGTTGGTCGTGATGCCGTTCCCGAGTTCGCCGTTGCCGTTGTCTCCCCAGCACCACACGGTGCCGTCGGCCTTCTCCGCGCACGTGTGGTCCCCGCCGGCGGTGACGGTGGCCCAGTCGGTGCCGTGCCCGCTGACCTGGACCGGGACCGTGCTGTCGGTGGTGGTGCCGTCGCCGAGCTGGCCGGAGCTGTTGAGTCCCCAGCACCACACGGTGTGATCGGTCTTGACCGCGCACGTGTAGGCCTGGCCGGGGGAGACGGTGGCCCAGTCGGTGGTGTGCCCGCTGACCTGGACCGGGACCGGACTGTTGGTCGTGGTGCCGTCGCCCAGCTGGCCGGCGTAGTTGAGTCCCCAGCACCACACGGTGTGATCGGTCTTGACCGCGCACGTGTCGTCCCCGCCGGGGGAGACGGTGGCCCAGTCGGTGGCGTGCCCGCTGACCTGGACCGGGACCGGACTGTTGGTCGTGGTGCCGTCGCCCAGCTGGCCGGAGAAGTTGTTTCCCCAGCACCACAGGGTGTGATCGGTCTTGACCGCGCAATTGTGGTTTCCGCCGGCGAGGACCGACTGGGCCTGGGCGGCGGTCCCGGTTCCGGTCAGCGGCAGGGTGGCATGGTCGGCGGCGGCCGCCGCGTCAACCTGAGCGGTGTAGCCGGCAGCGGCGGCGGGCCGGAATTCGATGGTCAGGGTGCAGTGCTGGCCCGGGGCCAGGTCCTGCCCTTTGCAGGTGTCGGCGGTGGTGGGGAACGCGGCGGTGTCGCCGGTCGTGGTGATCGTGGCCGCGTCGGCGGCCGCGGTGCCGTCGTTGGACAGCGTGAACATCTCGGTGGCGCTCTCTCCGGCCGGCACTTTCCCGTAGTCATAGGTCGCCGGTTTGAACACCAGATGCGAGACCGCCTTCGTCCCCGTCCCCGACAACGGCAACGTGGCGGTGATCTTGCTCAAGCCGAAGACGCTCCTGCCCCGCGCCGTGAGCCCGGCCCGGTACTGAGCGGCCTGGTCTGGCAAAAACCGGACTACTCCCGAGCATGACCCGCCCGGGCGCAAGCTCACCGCCACGCAGCGGTTGCGGCTCAGGGTGAACCCGCTGGCCCCCGGCCCGGTGATGGTGAACGTGAGCCTGCCCGCGAACGTGAGCCCGGAATTGACCAAAGTGAACCGCCGCTCCCTGGCCTGCCCGGCCGGGGCGCTGCCGTAGATTTCGCTGGCAGGGTGGAACACCAGCGGCCGGTACCACTGGCTTGCCTGCGCCGTCTGCGCTGGGACCAGCCCGGCGAACGCCCCGAAACCGGCCAGCGCCGCAGCCGCAGCCGCCCGCCGCCCCCGCCCGGCCGTCTGGCCATTCCTGCCAAATAGGCTGTAATGACGCATCTATTCCCCCCTCAATCTCCCCCTCAGATATTAATGACAGCAGTGAGCTTCAGACCACCCACCGTAAGCAAATTTGTTTCCGGGCATTCCGGGAAACTAATCCGCGGACCCCTTGATCGCAGCCTTTCCTGTACCAAGGATTGATCTTTCATCGGGGTTGATGGCTGCCGTCGGCCCGCGCGCGGGTTGTGTTCAAGGGCCGGATCTTTCCGGGTTCTGCCTCATCCGCCGAGGACGAGGCGGCCGGCGGCGCGCAGGACGCGCAGCGCCGGTCCGCGCAGGCGCCGTCGGCGCGGCGCTCGCGGACATCGCCCCTGCCATCGATCGCGGCCCGCCATGCGATCCCGGGGATCTTGCCGATCGCGGCCTTCTCCCGGGCGCCGAGCTCCAAAGCCGACGAAGTAGGTGACCTGGTGGCATCATCGAACGCCACGACGGGCGCGCCGGGGCCGAAGGCGCTGCGGGCCGTGGCGTCACCTTCTACTTCACTCTGAACGCGCAGGAGGCACGACGCTACCCTGTTATTACCTTAAGTGACTGCTACAATACATAGCGTGAGGCAGCTAGTTCCGTCCGCCGATGGCATGTTCGTCGCGCTCCTGGAGGCGATGCCTGACGCGCTGGTGTGCATAGCCGCCGACGGCCGGATCGCCCTGGTCAACGCCCAGGCGGAACGACTGTTCGGCTATGAGCGTGGGGAGCTTATCGGCCAGCCGGTCGAGATTCTGGTCCCAGATGCCGCCCGCGCCGCGCACGCGGGGCACCGGGCCGGATACGTCGCTGACCCGCGACACCGGCCAATGGGCGCGGGCCTGTCGCTCGCCGGGCGTCGCCGCGACGCCAGCACCTTCGCGGCCGAGATCTCGTTGTCCGCGATCGACACCGATGAAGGCATCCTCGTCGCCGCGGCCATCCGGGACGTAACCGCCCAGCTTCGGATGAAGGACCTCGAGGTTTCGAATCAAGGCCTGGAGAGTTTCATCTATACCGTTTCCCACGACTTGCGTGCCCCGCTGAGGTCGCTCAGTGGTTACAGCGAGCTCCTGCTTGAGGAGTACGGAGGGGTTCTCGGCGAGGAGGGCCGTGGTTATGCCGAGCGGATCGTCGCCGTCAGTGAGCACATGGGGCAGCTGATTGATTACCTGCTGCAGTATTCGCGCGTCTCGCGGGCCGAGTTGAACCTGCAGCCGGTCGATCTCGGCGAAGAGGCCGCCCTCATCGCCGAGGAGATCCGGCGCCGGGATCCGCTTCGGCGCATCTGCTTCACCATCGCCAAGCCAGTCCAGGCTCTGGCGGATCGTCGGCTTATCCGTACGGTCCTGCAGAACCTGCTGGACAACGCCTGGAAGTTCACGTTCGGCCGGGACGACACGTCGATCGATTTCGGGACGGTACCGAACGGGTACGCCACCGTGTGCTGCTATGTGCGGGACAACGGCGTCGGCTTCGATCCGGCCTATGAGGGCAAGCTGTTCCAGCCGTTCCAGCGGCTGCATGCGGCCCGCGACTTCCCCGGCACTGGTACCGGCCTGGCCAGCGTGCGGCAGATCGTGGAACGCCACGGCGGCCATGTCTGGGCCGAGGGCACCGTCGGAGCAGGCGCGACCTTCTACTTCACCTTGGACGAGAAGGAAAGCGCATGACAAGCCAAACTATCTTGCTCGTAGAGGACAATCCCGACGACGAGGCGCTGACGCTGCGGGCCTTCGAGAAGAGCAACATCCGCAACGAGGTCGTCGTACTGCGAGACGGCGCCGAGGCTCTGGCGTACCTCTTCCCAGGCGACGGCGACGGCGCGCCGCGTCCGGCTCTCATCCTCCTCGACTTGAATCTCCCTAAGGTCGGCGGGCTGGAGGTCTTGCGCAGGATGCGGACCGACGAGCGGACGCGACTGATCCCGGTCGTCGTCCTGACCAGCTCCAAACTGGATGAGGACATCCTGGACAGCTACCGCAGCGGCGCCAATGCGTATGTGCGCAAGCCCGTGCGATTCTCCGACTTCGCTGATGCAGTCCGCGCCCTAGGCGTGTTCTGGCTGCGCTTGAATGAACCCGCGCCCGGCCCCGGGCCGGAATCGGATTAGGGTAGGACAGCCATGAGTAGCGAGCAGCAGCGCAACGAGCCGGGGACGGGTCAGCCGGAGGCAATCACCGTTCCGAAGCAGGCGAACGCCGAGACCGGAGGCGAGGCGGACTCAGCGAGACGCGCGCGCATCCTGATCCTGGAGGACGAAGCCTGGGACGCCTCGCTGGCCCAGCGCCTCCTAGTCAGCGCGGGCCTTAACTTCGTCGCCGTCGTCGTTGATACCAAGGCGTCGTTTATCGAGCAGATGGACGCCTTCCGGCCAGACATTATCCTGTCCGATTACCACCTACCCGGCTTCTCCGGCCAGGAGGCGCTCAAGATCGCCCAGGAACTCTACCCGGACACACCGTTCATCATCTGGTCCGGTGTGCTCGGAGACGAGGCAGCGGTCGAGCTCATCAAGCAGGGGGCCACCGACTACGTCCTGAAGGACCGGCCCGCCCGCCTGCCCTCGGTTATCCTGCGCGCGCTGGCCGAGCTCGAGCAACGGGCGCAGCTAGCCAACCTCGAGGACCAGTTGCTGCAGGCCCAGCGCCTGGCGAGCCTCGGCCAACTGGCCGCGGCCGAAGAGGCGATGACCCGCATCCGCCAGCTGCTCACCGCCGCGCGCGGCGAGGCAAGAGTCACAGAACCCCGATCCTGAGGGCACCCCGGGCACAGGGACACATAAAGGGGACAGGGAATGCACGTGTGGGGAGACGGTCACGTCCTCGCCGGTTATCGTGGCAGCGAGGTGCTGAGAGGGCTCAAAGATAAGGCGGCCATCGCTGGCATTCCCGTCGCCATCCTGTCCGCCGAGGCCTCGCCCGCCATCATTCACGACATGCGCACCAGGGGTGTCATCGCTTATCCCACCAAGCCACTCGACCTCACCGAACCGGGCCAGCTACCCGACTTCTTCGCGACCGGGCACGACCACAGGGCCGACTCGCCCCCCCGGACGGTACCGGCACCATGAACGGCGTCGTGCTGTACATCGACGACAACCAGGACAACATCTTCCTCCTCCAGCGCATGTTCAAGCACAGGCGCCCGGATATCCAGCTGCACACTGCCATGACCGGTCGCGACGGCATCAAGGCGGCGATCGACGGCCAGCCGGCCCTCATCCTGCTCGACAACCGCCTTCCCGACACCAACGGCGAGCAAGTCCTGCTCCAGCTTTCTACTGCCCCGGCCACCGCCGCGATCCCGGTCGTCATCCTCAGCGGCGACTCGAACCCGGCGACCGTCAACGAGCTCCTCGCGGCGGGCGCTGCGGATTTCCTGGTCAAGCCGTTCGACATTCAGGAGCTCCTGGCAATCATCGGACGTTACCTCCACTGACCACCGCGGACCGCAGCCACGAACGAGGCCACCCCGCCACCCAGCCCGAGCAGGACTGCGAAGAACGGAACCGGCCGCCCGGGTATCCGGCACACATCAGCCAGAGGAGCAGCTCCGTACCGAACGGAACGGTGGTGCGGGCTGACCGATCTGCCTGCGCGTGGTCAGTTGGTGTATCAGGGTCGCGTGCCAGCCCTCCGTTCCAGTAAGGCCTCTTGATGCTGGCCCGCCGTCCGCGGCCAGGTCAGACCTTCGGGAGAACGAGCCGGGGGCTTACATGAACACGGAAGTCATTTACCGCTCGGACGGGATGTTCCTGGAGCAGGTCCGTCCGCCCTCGTCACGCCACTGGCAACTCGATGGTGACCGGATGGCGGTTGGCCGCGACCCCTCGTCAGCCGTCTACGTCAACGACGCCAGCGTCTCGTGGCATCATGCCGAGCTCGTGCGTCGCGGGCCGTCCTGGTCGATCGTTGACACGCGCTCCACCAACGGGACCTTCATCAACGAGGCGAGGGCGAACGAGGCGGTGCTGCACGCCGATGACCGCATCCGCCTAGGTCAGATCGAGCTCATCGTGAAGCAGCCCGGCCTCGGCCCGCAGGGCCGTCAGGTCAGCGCGGTCAATTACGACGTCGGGTGGCAGCAGGGCAACATCAGCAACATTGCGGGCAGCCAGTCCAACTACTACCAAGAGAGCAATCTGCGTTATATCGCCTCACGGCGAGGCCGGGCGCGGCTGCTTATCGTCTGGGGGATCCTGTTGTTCCTGGCCGGGCAGGGTATCGGCCTCTTCGAGGTCCTCAAATTCGACAACACGATCTTCGATTCCATCAATTCCAGCAGCTTCAGTCAGCCCCAGCTCCCGGCCCAGTTCATTCCGCTGGTCGGGCTGGCTGCATTCATGAGCCTGCTCGGTATCGCCCTGTTCATCTTCGGCCTCATCGCGCGGAGCGGCGCGAAGAGAGAGGCCCGCCGCCTGGGAGCTGACTGGTGATGTCCGGCGAACGCCCTGACGCGATCTTCAATATCGGAAGCCAGCACGGCAACGTGAGCAACGTCGCCGGCGACATGACCGTATACGGCGGCCAGCACTACACTGCCCTCCCTGCGGACATGATCGGGCGGGAACTAAGAAATATTCAAGGAATCATTTCGGCGATGAATCTTGATCCGGCCGCCAGGAAGGCAGCCGCCAGGCTCCTCGCCGATGCTGACCGCGAGCTCGGCAAGTCCCGTCACGATGCCAAGAAAGTGGCGCGGCCGATTGAGCGCCTTACCCGGCTGCTGAGGGATATTGGCGCAATCGCCGCTGGCGGGGTAGCCCTGATCGACCCCCTTACGCGCATCGCCTCGGGCCTGGGAGCAGCCGGCCAGGCAATCTTGCACCTAATAGCGTGATGACCTGAGCGGGCTTGCGCAGGTGGTGCCCGTCAGGCGCTGGGCCTGCTGGTGCCCGGCGGCCCAGCCAGAACCGTCGGAGCGTACTCGAGCAGCTGGATGCGACCATCGAAGGTACGGCTGCTGATCATGTCCAGTGCAACATCGGGATAGCTGTCGTAGATCCGTTCCCGGCCGCTGCTTCCGGTGATGACGGGGAAGACCACCACGCGGAAGCGGTCCACGAGACCGGCCTTCAGGAGAGAGCGGCACAAGGTGAGGCTGCCGATGGTGCGCATCGCCTTGGCGGCCTTGTCCTTCATCTCCCGTACGGCCTCAACGGGATCTTGAGCCACGAGCTGCGTGTTCGCCCAGGAAACAGGCTCGCTCAACGTGGTCGAGAAGACGACCTTCGACATGCCCGCCAGGGCATCGGTGCCTGGCTCGCCTTCGGCGGCGAATCCCGACATGAGGCGGTAAGTGGTTGCACCCATCAGGACCGTGTAGTCCGCTTCCGGCTGATCTCCCAGCCACGCGAGGTACTCGGGTCCTTCGAGCCCCCACCAGCCCGGCCAGCCATCGGCGGCCGCGTACCCATCGAGTGAGGTGATGAAGTCGATGAGGAGTTCGGGCATCGTAGCGTCCTTTCCTTGGTCTCAGGTAGCGGTCCGCTTTCCCTATCGCGGAGGCAGGAACGACGGTTAGGACGCGCGACGAGGCGAAAACTCATCGCCAGCGCGCCCGATTAGGCGACCGGCGGCGCCGAGCGCTACGCGTTCACCGAGCAGCACCTCGCCGATCCCGGGCTCTCGCCGCGCGGCATCGCCGCCGCGCACCACATCTCGCTGCGCTACCTGTACAAGCTGTTCGAGGCCGAACCGGTGACCGTCGGCGGCTGGGTTCGCCAGCGAGTACGGGATCCCGCCAGCGGAGTTCCGGGCGCGTTCGGGCGATGCCGGTCCGCGACGAGGCGTAGGCCCCTGGAGTGATACCCCGTCGGCGGCCGCGGCGGGATGGTAGGTGCGCCACTGGTCGTTTAAAACGAGTGCTTGGCGCCAGGGTAGACCTTCAGGTCGTGCGGGATACCGGCCGCTGTCAGCTCGGTTTCCAGAACCCGGGCGGGCCTTGGTGGTGATGTCCTTGTCCGGCCAGGAGCCGACAACTGGGCATAGGCGGCGGATCGCCTTGCGCGGCCTGGGCGCGGAACTGTAAAACGGGGCGATCGCAGTCAGCCGGTTATCGGTGCAGGCCCAGGTCAGTACGATGGAACCGCCCGAGCAGAAGCCGACAGCGCCGATCCAGGACGCATTGACCTCGGGATGGCTGGCCAACTGCCCGAGGGCGGCCTTCAGCGCCGGAACGCCGTAGTAGTTGAGGTTTCCGGCCAGCGTGCCCGCGAACATCCGCGCCAGGCAGACGGCGCGGTTGCGGTCTTCGAACAAATCGACACCGAGCGCGGCGTATTCTCCTGCGGCGAACCGACCGCAGATGCCGCGGATGTTGTGGTTGAGCCCGAAGGCCTCATGGACGACCAGGACGCCCGGAAACGGTCCAGGACCGTCGGGCAAAGCCGTATATGAAGAGTCAAGAAACTCGGTCCTCATCGCCTCAGTCTGCCTTGTTGCCCGCTCGAATGGGCGCTCCCGGTGTGGCTCCCGGTCGTGCTCGGCCCCCGATACCTTGGGCGCCCTGGTCCTGGTCACCACTTCCGCGCCTGCACCGTGCGCCGCACGCGCTGCTGCCCTGTGCTGCCAGACCCCTCCGCCGAACCCGGTTGCTGCCGAACCGTACGGCAGCCGGGTTCTGTCCAGGGTCGGCGTAGCCGATCACGAAGTGACGCCGGAGGCGCCCTGGACGGGTTCCGCTGGCGTGAGTACTCCTACGGCGGGTTCGGGGAGGCCACCCACATTTCCACCTGCATGGTGACGGGCGGAACCGGATTCTTGCAGATTCGCGCACTATCAGCTTGGGAATCTGAGCGAAACAGGCCATGCTCGTGCCTGAGCTACCACTTTGCGTGCCTGGTAGTGACCACTCCGGCCGCAATGCCCTCAACTTAGGGTTCTCCTCCTACGGTAATCGGCAGCATGGCCAGGGTGAGCGGTCCCCGCGGTCTGGGGCGCTTGTCGGGGTCGGCGGGCCTGGCGGGGTAACTGGCGCTGCGCTTGGCCTGGCGGGGGTCTGACCGGCCCGGGCGTTCGCGCTCTGCGACCGCGGCGATGACGCCGAGGGATGCGGTTACCAGCCGGGCCAGCCGGTCAGGGGGGAAAAGGACCCGGCTGTCCGACCGGGCCGCGCACGACGTCGAGGGCGTTGACGAAGCAGATCCGCAGCGGGTCCTGGCAGGCCAGGGCCGCCGCGGCCGCGGTCAGGTCCCGGACAGCCTGGTAGGCGCACAGTAGCGCCCAGACCTCCTGGATGACGCCGTCGGGGGTCTTGGACCGCAGCACGACCCCGGAGCCCTTCATCTGGGTCTTCAAGCGAGCCCAGCGCGGTCTCGATCTCCCACCTGGCCTTATACAGCTCTGCCAGTTCCCGGGCAGGCGCGGCCACCGGGTCCAGCAGCGTAGTGATCAGCGTGAACGTCTCGGTAACCTCGCCGTGCTCGTCTTCGAGCCGGTACTCGATGACCCGCACGGTGATGTCAGCGGCGCCGTCCTTGCGCAGCCTGCGGGGCGCCTTCAGCCGCGACAGGTACGTCCCGTCGGGCAGGATCTCATCCGCCGGCAGCGTGAATGACGCGCCGATGCGCCACAGCAGCTGCGCCCCGGTCGCGGCGGCGGCGTGCCGCAGCTCCCAGCAGGCAAAGTTCCGGTCCGCCAGGCACAGCATCCCTTCGCCCAGCTTGCCGGTCAGCTCCCGGGCCAGCGTCTTCTCACCCGTGCTGAACGCGCCGTGCACCGCGGCGACCAGTGCCCGGGTCCCGCACTCGGCCAGCGCCACCAGCCGCACCTGCGGGAACGCGCCCCGCAGCCGCTTGCCCTCCGCGGTCCTGGTGGACGGCCCGCCGAACCGCTCCCAGTTGGCCTGCTCATCCTGGACGTCCAGCGTGGTGCCATCCAGCGACACCAGCCGCAGCCCCCGCCACCACGCGTCCGGTGCCCCGGCCGGCGCGACGAACCCCGCCACCTTCTCAAACAGCAGCCGCAGCGGCTCGGCACCCAGCCGCGCCCGGGCGTTGCTCAGCGCCTCCTCCGACGGCACCTTCACCATCACGCCGCGCTCGACCCAGGCCAGCACCCCCGGCCAGCTTGCGCATCACCCGCGCCGCGCCCCGGTCCATGAACAACGCCAGCGCCAGCGTGAAATACAACGTCAGCCACGCCGGCAGCACCCGCCTGCGCCGCTCCCGCGCCCCGGCCGCGTCAATGACCTCATCGACCAGCTCCCGGGGGAACGCCTTCGCCAGCACCCCGACGGAGATCCGGTCCTCCAGGCCGCCATCAGCCTCGCCTGCATGCTGCCCTGCCCTCGCCACGCAGGCATCTTACACCCGTGCAGCTTTAAGTTGAGGGTATTGACTCCGGCCCGCCCTTGACCGCACGCTCAGAGGCCATCGTTGCTGATGAATTCGCAGCCTTTTGATCTTATGCGACGCCATTGGTCCGAATGCTCCCAGCCAAGGCCGATCCCAGCACCTTCCAGGTCATAGGTAACTACGTTCTGTTGCTGACGTTTGCGACGGTTACCGGTTAGGGCTTCGAGCTCTGGGCTTGGGCTGGCATCCTTCAAACGGAGGTTGGGCCCTTGCTTCTAGCTCGCATATCGTTGGCGATCAAATTGCATTAGCGAGGTCGTCTGTACCGACCCTTTGGAATTTGTGCTCTAACATGAAGGGCGGCATTTCGTCGTCCCAAAGTTTCAAGATTTGTCACGAGGTTTTGGGCGTAGGTCAGGGTTCTTGGATGATTCGCCCCTAGGACCCGCCGCGCACTGTCGTAAGCGTCCTGTATAAACGGCAAAGCCTCCTTGTGCCCCCCCAACGAAAAAAGGATCTCGCCCAGGTTATTGGTGATGGCCACCGTTGTGGGATGGTCTTCCCCCAGCAGCCTCCGAGCACGGTCGTAAGCTTCCTGAGTAAGCGGCAAAGCCTCCTGGCGCCTCCCCAATCTACTCAGTACTTGAGCCAGATTATTGGTGGCGGTCACGGTTGTGGGGTGGTCTTCTCCCAGCACCATCCGCGCACGGTCGTAAGCTTCCTGGCTAAGCGGCAAAGCCTCCTTATTGTGCCCCAACCCAAACAGTGTGCGAGCCAGATTATTGGTGGCGGTCACCGTTGTGGGATGGTCTTCCCCCAGCAGCCTCCGAGCACGGTCGTAAGCTTCCTGGGTAAACGGCAAAGCCTCCTTATTGTGCCCCAACTCAACCAGCGTCTGAGCCAGATTATTGACGTCAGCCACGGTGTCAGGGTGGTCTTCCCCCAGCACCTTGCGTGTCTTCCTGTAAGCCTCCTGGCTAAGCGGCAAAGCCTCCTTATACCGCCCCAAATCAACCAGCGTGCGAGCCAGATTGCTGGTGGCGGCCACGGTGTCAGGGTGGTCTTCCCCCAGCACCTTGCGTGTCTGCCCGTAAGCCTCCTGGCTAAGCGGCAAAGCCTCCTTATACCGCCCCAAATCAACCAGCGTGCCAGCCAGATTACCGGCGGACTGGAGGGTTTCGCGGTGGTTGTCCCCCAGCACTCTGCGGCGCCGATCATAGGTGTCCTTATTGAGCGGCAACGCCTCCCCGCTCCGTCCCAACGATGCTAGGGTGGCTGCCAGATCATTTTCCGACTGGAGAGTATCGGGGTGATCGTTACCCAGCACCCTGCGCCGACGCTCTAGTGTTTCTTCCTGCAATTCAAGGGCTGCTTCGTAATCTCCGCGATCGTGACGGGCATGCGCGAGGTACTGCGCTGCAGTTAGAGCATCAGAGTTGTCAGGGCCCAATTCCGCAACCCACAGTTGCTGCATGTGCTCTGCCATTGCGAGTGCTGCTTTGGCTTGCCCGCTGACGATCAAGTACCGGACGGCGGAACTTGCGGTGGGCCGGAGGGCAGCAGGCATGTTGGCGGAAATCGCGGGGAGCAGGTGTGGGACGAGCCGTGACCAGTCCGGCCAGAAGGTCGGATCAACGCTGTCGCTGGGGGCTGCAGCGACGAGGACTGCTACGATTAGGTCCTGATAAACGGGCTGGTAGTCAGCAGTGTGGTCGCACAAGATGGCTTGGGTGAGGCGATGTAGTCTCAGGCCTGCCTGATCGACCCAACCTAGCCCAATGTCCCTGATTTTCCCAAAATCTTGGATTATCTCCCACGAATCTTTCGGTAGTGGGCCTACCTGCGCTGTAAAGAAGGTGCTGTCGAGTTTCCCCACGTTGTAAAACCAGGCCCCGGGGATTGACTCCGGTGCCAAGTGGCAGCACAAGTAGAGTAGATTCGCGGCCGCTGGATCGGTCTGGGCCAATTTGTCCACCGCAATGATGGTGGATGCGGCCAGTGGCGCCGGGTAGGAGCGTGGCTTTCCCTGGGAGAGAATATGTGTGGCCTGAGTGTTCAACAGCTGCTTAAAATCTGTGGCGGGCAGCAATTGCAGGACGCTCGCGGCTTGAGCTAGCGCTAGTGGCAACCCACCGAGCGCAGAAGCGAGAGAATCTGCGTCCGCAAGAGTCAAACCATTCACTCTGCTTGTCAACAACGTGATTGATTCAGATCTACTGAATTCCTCTACGGGGATCACGCTAGCAGTCTCATACCACACGCCGGTCCGAGTGGTCCCTATCACATGACCGGCCCTGTCTGGCAGGAAGTCGGGGAGATCATCAGGATTGTCGATGTTGTCAAACACTAGCAACCATCTAGGCCGGGTCCGTAGTTCAGTAATCGCAGCCATTGCCGCGGTCTGGGCATCGGTCACGGAGGTGACCACGCCCATGGCGACGGCAAGGTTTGCAAGCTGGCTAATGATCAGCGCAGGTTGTTCGGCATTGATGACCCAGACTGTGTCGTAGTCAGCGGCGAAGCGGTGGGCGTATTCAAGAGACAACTGGGTCTTGCCTACGGCGCTCGGCCCCTGTAGGACTACCATGCCTGTCGAAGCGCCCTGGAGCGCCTCGCGTATATTGGTCAGCAGACTATCCCTGCCTATAAATCCAGAGTTACGGGGCGGAACACGCCAGACTCTCGGTTGGTTCACGCTAGGAGGCTCGGCTTTTGAGAGGAGGGCTTGCAGAGCCTGCAGCAACAAGACCTCCAGCTGCTCAGGGGATGCAAATTTCGCCGCCAGCACCCCGCCGTTCAGCACCTTGTCCCGGAATGCCCGCTGCCGCGCTTGCAGGTCAAGGTCGCGGTCCAGCATCCGTCCTGGTGGGATCGGCACCGCTGCGTCCTCGTCGAGGAAGAACATCAACCGCGGCTTGCCCGCCTCGGTCGCGGTGTCGAATTCCAGCTCGGTGTAGGAAACCTCGGGACGGTCCCGCACCGGGCTGCCGTACCGCAGGCCGATCAGCCCCACATACACATCACAGTCGCGGACCCGGGCTTGACAGTAGTCAGCGGGCTTGTCGTCGCGGGCAGTGAAATACGCCATATCGCCGATCGTGTCCCCGGCCCGGGTTACCGCATCACCAGCCGCCGTCACAAACGACCGGCCCGACGGGTACTCTCGCAACTCGCCTGTGTGACTCAAAAACACCCTGCGCGGAACCCCCACAGCAGGCAAGGTTACGCCCTTATCCCGGTTCATGGCTGCTGATCCTGTCCGGTCTTTCTAATAGGCGCTGATTCTGGCGGGTGGGTGCCAGGGCTCCGGCGTAGTTCCGTGAATGTCCGTGTCTGTCCTTAATCGAGGCCGTGGAGGCGGAGGGTTTCGGCGGGGGTGGTGTGGTCGCGTCGGCCTTCGGGGATGTGCAGGTAGCCGGCGTCTTTTAGGGCCGTGGTGACGACGGCGCGGATGGTGGCCAGCGCAACGGCCTAGCGATCCTTGGTCTCTAGCATCTAATCGTCTTCCCAGGTTGGGGTGGGGATGAGGTTCTGTGTCCTGGGGCCGCTCGAAGCGTATGCGGACGAGCGCAGTGTGGCAGTGGGCGGCGGGCGCCAGCGGGCCCTGCTGGCGCTCCTGCTCGTGCACGCCGACGAGGTCGTCTCGCGGGACCGGCTGATCGAGGAGCTGTGGACCGGGGAGCCGCCTCCTAGCAGGCCGCCAAGCCTTGACGTGTATCTTTCGCGGCTGCGGAGGGCGTTCCGCGAAGTAGGCGCGGGCGACGTGCTGGTCACCCGCGCCCCGGGCTACGTGCTGCACGTCGAGGAGACCGACGCACGGCGTTTCGAGGCGCTGGCGGCCGAGGGCAGGGAGGCGCTGGCCGCGGGCGAAGCCGAGCGGGCCGCGCGGATACTGGCCGGGGCACTGGCGCTGTGGCGGGGAGCGGCGTACGCCGAGGTGGCCGACGAGCCCTGGGCACGAGCCGAGACCGGGAGGCTGGCGGAGCTGTGCCTGTCCGCCACGGAAGACCGGATCGAGGCCGACCTGGCGCTCGGGCGGCACGCAGTGCTGGTGCCCGAACTCGAGCCGCTCGTGAGACGAGAGCCAACTCGTGAGCGGCTGGCAGGCCAGCTGATGCTCGCGCTGTACCGGTCGGGGCGGCAGGCCGACGCGCTGGCGGCCTACCGGGCGGTGCGCTGCTCGCTGGTCGAGGACCTGGGGCTGGAGCCCGGCCCGGAGCTGAGGCGCCTGGAGGCCGCGGTGCTGGCGCAGGATCCGGCCCTCGACCTGCCGGCCAGGCCAGCCGCGCCGCGCGGCTCCCGGGCCGCTACGCCACCAGGCCGACCACGGCGCAGACGCTGGCCGGTGCTGGCCGCCGTCGCTCTGCTGGCAGCGGCATCGGTCGTCACCGGAGTCGCGCTCACCAGCGGCGAGGCCAGCATGCGACGCGCGATCATGGCGGACGGGGCCGGTGCCGTCGACCCGGCCACCGGCCACGTCACGGCCAGCGTGCCCGTCGGTTCCGCGCCGGGCGGTATCGCCACCGGCGCCGGCAGCATCTGGGTGACCAACGGCGCCGATGGCACGGTCACCAGGATTGACCCGAACGGTCCTCATGTCGAACAGACGCTGGTCGTCGGGAGCTTGCCGGCTGGAGTCGGCTATGGGGCAGGGGCGGTCTGGGTCACCAACGCACTGGACGGAAGCGTCTCCCGGATTGACCCGCGAGCCAACCAGGTAGTCCAGACGATCAGCATCGGCGGGCGCCCGACCGCGGTGGCAACTGGCGTGGGCGCGGTATGGGTGGCCGGCGCAAAGGACGACACGATCGTGGCCCTCGACCCTCGCAGCGGGGTGCCACGCAGGTTCATCCGGCTAGAGGATTCCGCGGGCGGGGTGGCCGTGGGGTTCGGCGCGCTGTGGGTTACCGAGCCGCTGGCTCACAGGCTCGTCAGGATCGATCCGGTCAGCGGTGAAACCCTGGCCGAGATCGGCGTCGGCGCAGGCGCCGGGCCAGTCGCGGCGGGCGACGGAGCGGTGTGGGTGGTCAACACGCTGGACGGGACGCTCTCACGGGTCGATCCCGGGCGCAACGCCGTCGCCTCGACCGCGCCGATCGGCGACGCTCCGACCGCGGTCGCGGTCGGCGGGGGCGGAGTCTGGGTCACGGATGAAGGCACCGGAACGCTGATTTCGGTGAATCCGGGGACCGGCACGGTCCGCCGGCGGTACTCCACTGGCGCGGCCCCCGCCACCGTGACGCTCCTTGGCCAGACCCCATGGGTGGCCGCGGGCGCGCCGGCGGGCCAGGAGCACCGCGGCGGAACACTGCGGGTCGAGTACACCGCCATCGGCGACCTCGATCCCGCGGACCCGTACCCCGTGCACCCGGCGATCTGGCGGGCGACGGGCGACGGGCTCGTGGCGCTGGCGTAGGCGTCCGGGGTCGCACAACTGGTCCCCGATCTCGCTACCGCGGTGCCGGTGCCCACCGATGGCGGCCGCACCTACGTCTTCCGCCTGCGGCCGGGAATCCGCTATTCGAGCGGCGTGCCAGTGCGGGCATCCGACCTGCGCCGCGGGCTCGAGCGACTGTACACCCTGAACAGCCAGCCGACCCTCTACTACTCCGCTCTGCAAGGAGCGGCGGAATGCACGCAGCAGCCCGCGACCTGCGACCTGTCGTACGGAGTCATCACCGACGACCGGACCGGCACCGTCATCCTCCGCCTGGCTCATCCCGACCCGGACCTGCTGTACAAGCTGACACTCCCCCGGCCCGGCCGGTGCCTCCCGGAACCCCTCGCACCACCTGGCCGCACAGCCGGTCGCCTCCACCGGACCCTACCAGGTCGCCAAGTTCATCCCCGGCCGACGGCTCGTGCTCGTCCGCAACAAGCGATTCCGCGAATGGTCGCGGGCGGCCCAGCCCGAGGGCTACCCCGACCGCATCGATATCCGGATGGCCGACAACCCGCGCCACCGGGTCCAGGCCGTCCGGCGGGGCGACGCCGACCTGGCGCTCGAGATCGGCTCCGTGAACCTCGCGCCGCTGCGCGTCCAGTTCGCCTCCCAGCTGCGGCTCGACACTCAGCCTGACACCAGCTTCCTGTCTTTTAACATCCGGCGGCCGCCGTTCAGCAACGTGCTGGCCCGCCGCGCCGTCAACCTGGCCATCGACCGGTCGGCCGCCGCCCGCGGCCTCGGCGGCCCGGGCCTGTCGACCCCTACCTGCCAGGTGCTGCCCCCCAACTTCCCTGGATACCAGGCCTACTGTCCCTGGACCCGCACGCCGCAGGACGGACGCTGGCACGGAACAGACCTCTCGCGTGCCCGGGCGCTGGTCCGCGCCTCGGGCACCGCCGGAACGACCGTCGACTTCATCAGCCCCAGCAACGACCCCATCGCTGCCGCGGCAGCCGGCCCGCTCGTAAATGCCCTCCGTGAGATCGGCTACCGTCCGCCAGTGATCAGCGGCGACGCCCAGTTCCGCCGGCGCCTTGCCGACCCGCACGGACAGTGGAACATCAGCGATGGCGACTGGACCGCCGACTACCCTTCGCCCATCGAGTTCCTCGAATACTTCCTGTCATGCGCGAACTACCACCCTGACTACCCGACGCGTACCACCAACGGCGGCGGTTACTGCAACGCAACGTTCGACCGCCTCGTCAGGCAAGCCGAGACGCTGCAGCTCACCGACCCGGCCGCCGCGCAGAGCATCTGGGCCAGGGCCGATCATCTTGCCGCCGACCAAGCCGCGTGGGTGCCGCTGGCGAACACCCGCGACGCTGAGCTGATCTCCCGCCGGGCCAGTCACTTCACCCTCGATGCCAACGGCCTCCCGCAGATCGATCAGCTCTGGGTGCGGTAAGCCAGGGCGCCGACATGCAGGCCCTGGACCTCTCGGCGGCGAGCTCGACGTGGCAGGTCGAGATCGGCGGCCGCAATGGCGCGACAGTGTAGAAACGGCCCCGGGGCCGCGTTTCCGCAGCCAGGGGGCCGTTTTCGCTGGTGGTGGCAGGTGTTGTGTCTAGGTTCAGGACATCCAGGACAGGGTGTCTCAAGACATCCAGGACAGTTAGCGGCGTGCCTTCCCCCGGTGGCGGCCCGGCCGGCTGGACGCTGCCGGGATGTCGAAGGCCAGGCTCGTCATCACCGCCGTCACTGTCGAGAAGCGCCCGGTCAGCGAGGTCGCGCGGTCCTACGGGGTCGCCCGGTCCTGGATCCACGCGCTGCTGGCCCGCTCCCAGGCCGAAGACGAGGGAGCACCAGCACCAGGTCAAGGTCTCCCCGGCGACGGTCAGCCGCTACCTGGCCCGGGCCGGGCTGGTCACCCCGGACCCGTCTAAGCGGCCGAAGTCGTCCTGCATTCGGTTCGAGGCAGACATGCCGAACGATGACCCTCGCGGGATGCGCTCTCCTCGCGGGCAGATGGCTGGCCGTCAGGCTCCATGTCCGCTGGCTGGCCCGCAGTTTCAGGCGAGGTCCGCGAGCGTGTGCTCCCACCGAGCCGGGCAGGCCGCCCACGTCCGCGGTGACGTACGCCGGGCGTACCCTCACCGTCGCGAACCACGCCGGATACAGCAGGGACCCCGACGGGCGGGGCCCTGCTGCGTACCTTTGCGCTAGTTGCTGCTCTGGTTCTGCTGATCCTTGTCCTGGTCCTCGACACCGAGGTAGTCCTCGGCCTTGTCCTCGCCGGACTGGATCTGGCTGTCGTACTTGTTGCCGGTCTTGTCGCCGGCGAAGTCCGCGGCCTTGTCGAGGGCCTCGTCGGATTGCTTGTCGTGGTCGCCGGCGAAGTCCTTGGCCTTGTCAGCCATCTCACCGAAGTCAGGCATAGCGCCCCCTACGTCGCTGGTTTACCCGTTCCTTCTGACCTGGGCTGCGCTTCCCGGAGAGATGATCGCTAAACAGGCGCCTCAACCGGCGACCCGGATGCGCAGGCCGTGAAAGCCCTCCCCCCTGTTGCCGGCCTTGACCACCTGGATCCGGCCGACCTGGCGGGCCGAAGCCACGCGCGGGCCGCCGCCGGCCTCCTGGCCGAGCCCGGCGATGCCGGCGATCCGGACGTCCTTGACCTCAGGCGAACCTGTCGTGTACCAAAACGATGCCTGGTCCTGTGACCAAATTCCCAGCTCAGCACCCACGGCCGAGTTCTGGAACCCCACAAGTTACCAGGCGGCAAAGTTGACGT
>Ga0335078_10004256_pt1 | contig 21243 bp, 13 predicted proteins | sample Lox_Sample_32_FD_206711 | JGI IMG/M metagenome (GOLD analysis project Ga0335078, IMG submission 206711) | Soil microbial communities from Loxahatchee National Wildlife Refuge, Florida, United States - Lox_Sample_3.2 | ecosystem: Environmental > Terrestrial > Soil > Wetlands | place: USA...
ACATAGCCGGTTGGCTTTCGCTCTTTGACAATTGAAGCAACTGGAGGTCTTCTCCCCCAAAAGAAAAAGGGGTCTGCCCAAGGGAGGAACGCCGGTAGGGAATAGCGAAGCCTGCTTGAGAGGGAAGGGCCTGGTGGGTTATGCTACTTGAGGCAGCATGCCATCTGTCTCACGGAGAGGACATGACTTCATCGGCATCGGCGATTGTGGGTGAGAAGACGGCGGTCATCTTCGATCTCTTCCATACCCTCGTCTCCTTAAGGGCCGCGTGGGGGGACAGGCTCCCCAAGGCGCACGAGATCCTCGGCGTGAGCCGGGAGGCCTGGGTCGGCCAATTGGGAGGCAGGCTCCACGATCTCTACGTGGGCAAGTACCAGGATGCCTTCGAAGCGGTTTCAGAGATGGCCAGGGCCATCGACCCGGTAATCCCCGATGAGGCAATTAGGAAAGCGGTCGAGAGCATCACGGAGACCTTCGCGGGGGCCCTTATCCGGGTCCCGGCCGAGACGAGAGAGGTTCTCGAGCGTCTGAAAGGCCGGGGCAAGCGGCTGGGGCTCGTGAGCAACGCGTCAGTGCTGGAGATCGCCGCCTGGGACCGCTCTCCCATCGCCCCCCTTTTCGATTCCGCCCTATTCTCCTGTTTCACCGGTTGCGTGAAGCCCGACAGGAAGATATACGAGATGTCCATGGATGCCCTCGGCGTTACCCCGGAGCAGTGCGTCTTCGTGGGGGACGGCGGATCGGAGGAACTCGAAGGTGCCCGTGATCTCGGCATATGCGCCATCATGGTGGCGGGCATGATCAGGGACGTCTGGCCGGACAAGATCGAGGAACGGCGGCAGCAGGCAGATCTCATGATCGAGCACCTCCTTGAGTTGACTTGACGATTCCGATGCACTAATCTGTTTCAAATGAAGGTCATCACCACCCATTTCAACGCCGATTTCGACGGCCTTTCCTCGATGGTGGCGGCCAAGAAGCTTTACCCGGACGCGGTTCTCGTCTTCCCGGGCTCCCAGGAGAAAACGGTACGCGACTTCCTCATCCATTCGACGCTCTACTTCCTCAATATCGTCAAGATGCGGGACATCGACTACGATGCCGTGGATACCCTCATCCTCGTGGATACAAGGCAGAAGAGCAGGATAGGGGAGTTTGCCCGCATCGTGGACAAGGGGCGCGCGAAGATCCACGTGTACGACCACCATCCTTCCTCCCGGGACGATGTGAAAGCCGAGGTCAGCGTCACCGGCAAGAGCGGGGCCTGCGTGAGTATCCTTATCAACCTTCTGAAGGAGAAGGAGATCGATGTCTCGCCGGAAGAGGCGACCATCATGATGCTCGGCATCTACGAAGAGACGGGGAGCTTCCAATACCCTTCCACCGCGCCCGCCGATTTTGACGCCGCCTCATTCCTGCGCTCCAAGGGCGCCCATGTAGACATCGTCTCCGACGTCCTCGTCAAGGAGCTGTCGCCGGAGCAGATCCACGTGCTCCACGACCTCATCGAAGCGGCCGTTGTGACGAACGTCAACGGCATAGACGTGGTGGTCACCGAGGGGAGCACCGAGAACTACGTGGGGGACCTGGCGGTCCTCGTCCAAAAATTCAGGGACATGGAGAACCTAAACGCGGTCTTCTCCTTCTTCCGCATGGATGACAGGATCTACATCATCGGGAGGAGCCGCGTGCCCGAGGTGGACGTGGGTCGCATCCTCGCTGCCATGGGGGGCGGGGGCCACAAAGAGGCCGCATCGGCCACGATCAAGGACATCACGCTCGCCGAGGCGAAGAACAGGCTTTCCACCGTGATGAGCCGCTATGTAAAGCCTCTGTGGACGGCGCGCGACATCATGTTTTTCCCCGTGGTCTCACTTTCCCAGGACGCCCCCATAAGTGAGGCCAAGAGCGTGCTGACGAGGTACAACATTAACTGCCTGCCCATCACTGCGGGTGAGGCCGTGACAGGCATCATCACGAGACAGGTGGCTGAGAAGGCCGTTTTCCACAAGCTGGAAGAGCTTCCCGTCAGGGAATATATGATCACCGACTTTTCGGCTGTTGCACCGGAGGACTCCATCGAGCGGGTGAAGGAGATCATCATAGGGGGAAACCAGCGCTTCCTCCCGGTGGTGGAGCACGAGAGGCTCGTAGGCGCCATAACGAGGACGGATCTCCTGCGCGTGGTGGAAGATGAGATCAGGAAGAGCGTCCTTGGCAAGCTCGACTATCACGATGTCTTCGAAAAGCGGAAGAACGTGAAGCGGCTGATGCAGGACCGCATCGGCGCGGAGACGCGCGAGCGCCTGCGCGCCCTGGGAGACCTCGCCGACGAGATGGGCTTTCACGCCTATCTGGTGGGTGGCTTCGTGAGGGACCTGATTCTGCGAAACGAGAACTTCGATATCGACATAGTCATCGAAGGGGACGCCATCAGGTTCGCTCAAGAGATGGCAAAGCGCCTCAATGTGAGGATCAGGGTGCACAAGGAATTCGGCACCGCGAAAGCCCTCTACCGGGACGGCTTCAAGGTGGACGTGGCCACGGCCCGCCTCGAGTACTACAAGGCCCCCGCCACCCTGCCCATCGTGGAGCACAGCTCGCTGAAGCTCGATCTCTACCGCCGTGATTTTACCATAAATACCCTCGCCATCGGCCTCAACAAGAACACCTTCGGGGAGCTCATCGATTTTTTCGGCGCCCAGATGGACATAAAAGAGAAGACCATCAGGGTCCTCCACAGCTTGAGCTTCGTCGAAGATCCGACGCGCGTCTTCAGGGCTGTCAGGTTCGAGCAGCGCTTCGGCTTCCAGATAGGGAAGTTCACGATGAACCTCATAAGGAATGCGGTGAAGATGAGCTTCCTCTCCAGGATAAAGGGCGTCCGCATATGGAGAGAGCTTGCCCTCATCCTCATGGAGGAGAACCCGGCGGCCGTCCTATCAAGGCTCCAGGAGCTCGACTTGTCCAGGTTCGTCCATCCGTCCCTCGTCTTCGACCGCGAGAAGGGGAGGCTCTTCCGGGAGATGGACACGGTCCTCAAGTGGTACAATCTCTCGTACAAGGGGAAGTACAACCGGGTCTTCTACTATCTTCTCGGTCTCGTCGACCGCATGGACCTCGACGACGTCGTGGAGCTTTGCCGAAGGCTTGCCCCCGCCGAGTCCGTGCGGCGCAAGCTGCCCCAGGAGGTGGCCAGGGTGAGGGATACCATGGGGAAACTCTCCGTTGCCATCCGCCGGATGAAGCCGAGCGAGGTGTATCGGCTCCTCGAAGCGCTTTCTCCGGAAGGGCGCCTCTTCATCATGGCAAGGACCCATTCCGAGGAGGTAAAGAAGACGGTCTCGAACTATATTATTTACGCCGACAGCCTCACGCCCCTCGCGACCGGGGAGGACATCAAGGTGATGGGGATCAAGGAAGGACCTGTCTACGGCGAGATTTTGGAGGCTTTGCGAACCGCGAAGATCGACGAGAACCTTGCCACGAAGGAGGAGGAGCTGGCCTTCGTGAGGCGCTTTATTGCGGCAAAAGGCATATCGGCCGGGGGAGCCGGATGAACTTCATCGCCCAGACTCTGGAGCTCCAAATGGATTTTTTCGAGGGGCCCCTCGCTGTCCTCGTCAACCTCATCAAGAAGAACAAGATCGATGTCTTCGACATCCCCATAGGCTGGATAACCGAGCGGTTCCTTGAGTACGTGGACGTGGTGAGGGAGATGAACCTCCGGATCGCCGAAGATTTCATCGAGATGGCCTCGCTCCTCATCTTCATCAAGTCCCGCATGCTCCTCCCCATCGACGGCGAGGACCCGAGGGAAGAGCTCGTGGAGAAGATCATAGAATATGAGAAGATCAGGGCCATGGTGAGGAGCTTTGACGCCTTCCCGGTACTGGGAAGGGACACCTTCGTCAGGAACACAGCGATAGTCGAGGAAGAGGACGCCGACATCCTGAGCCTGTGCACGCTCTTCTTCCAGCTCATGAAGGAGAGGGAAGAGCGGTTCATCGTCATACAGGAGATACGTCCGACCCTGGAGGAGAAGCTCGCCCAGATCAAGACCTTTCTTGCGCAAGACGGAGTCTTCACCTGGAAAATGAGTCTTGAGCAGGAGATGAGGGATAAGGTGGCTACAGTCCTTGCGATCCTCGAGATCACCAAGCTGAAGATGGCCCATGTCTCGCAAAGAAGACCGTTCGGCACTATAATTCTGAGAAGAAGGTGACAGACCATGGCATGGAGTCGGAAAAAAAAGGCCTTTATCATCATTCTCTCGGTCATCGTCCTCGCCATTATCGTCTCCCTTGTGGCCTCGCGCCTGCAAGGTCCGTCAGGGGACCGCATAGGCGTGGTGGAGATCGAGGGCGTCATTTCGGGCTCCAAAGAGGTGATGGATGACATAGTCGAGTTCAAGGATGACCCGTCGATCAAGGGGGTCATCCTCAGAATAAACTCTCCTGGAGGAGGGGTGGGCCCCACCCAGGAGATCTACCGGGAAGTGGTCAAGCTCAAAGAGAAGAAGAAGGTGTATGTCTCCATGGGGACGACCTGCGCCTCCGGCGGCTACTACATCGCGTCCGCAGGCCAGAAACTTTATGCCGATCCTTCGACGATCACCGGGAGCATCGGCGTCATCATGGAGCTTATGAATGTGGAGGACTTGCTCAAGAAGGTCGGTCTTAAGGCTAACACGATCAAGGCAGGCGAGTTCAAGGACACGGGCTCGCCTTTCAAGCCCTTGACCCCCGAAGAGAAGGCATATCTGGACGGCATAATCACGAACATCTATGACCAGTTCATCAAGGATGTGGCCGTGGGCAGGAAAATGAACGTGGAGAACGTTAAAAAGCTCGCTGAAGGAAGGATATATACGGGAACCATGGCAAAAGACGCAGGGCTAGTCGACGCCATCGGCAATTTCTACGACACGGTCGATGCCATGAAAGCCGAGCTTGGGATCAAAGGGAAGCCGGTTCTTGTTTATCCGGAGAAGCCGTTCTCTCTCGCGAGGTGGGTCTTCGGGACCATGGGCCACGACTTTACCCGTGAGCTGGCCAATCAACTCTCCGCCTCCCCCTTCAAGTTCCTCATGTCCCAGTAGGGACTGCCCAATTTGGTTCGAACGACCGGCTGGAGGGGTGCTTACGCCGGTTGCAGAGCACCTCAAACGGCACCCAATTTTTTGCGGAACGTCCCGGGTGACTTTTTCAACGAAAGGCGCATCGACAAGTGAGGAATTAGACGGGACCCAGAGAGACATCACGGCTTAAGAGGCTCTCTGCTGATCAATTGCTTGGGCGAGGGAAGACGCGAGGCATCCCAACCTCCGCCGAGGGCTCCGATCAGGCCCACACTGGCCGTCATCTGCTGAATTCTAAGGCCGATCGCTGTCTCCTGATTCGATAAGAGCGAGATTTGCGCCGTGACAACGCTGAGGTAGGAGTCGATACCCAGTTTGTAAAGATCCTCGGTGATCGTCAGGGTTCTTTCGGCCGATTTGACTGCTTCGTCCTGATGTCGGATCTCCTCCGACAGAATGCGCAGCGACGCAAGGTTGTCTTCAACTTGTTGAAAGGCGGCAAGCACCGCTTCCCTATAATTGGCCACGGCTTGGTTATACTGGGCCTTGAACTGTTCGACCGTAGCCCGGCGCAAGCCCGCGTCGAAAATGGTTTCAGCAGCCGCCGGCCCGATCGAGAAAAAGCGGGCTGGCCATGTGAGCCAGGTGTTCGCCGAAAGGCTTTCGAAACCTCCCGTTGCGCTCAATGTGACTGTCGGAAAGTATGCGGCTTCCGCGACGCCCACCTGCGCGTTGGCCTGGGCAACCAGGCGCTCCGCAGCCGCGATGTCCGGTCGCCGCTCGAGGAGCTCTGACGGAAGACCGAAGGGAATCGCAGGGGGGCTCGATGCAAGCGGTTCGCTGGGAATCGAAAACGTGGAGGCTGCCTGCCCGATGAGCAGTGCGATAGCGTGCTCAAACTGGGCCCTCTGGATTCCCACGGCGGCGTCCTGCGCCTGCGTGCCTTCGAGCTGAGTCCTGGCTTGCTCCACGGCTTCCGCGGAGCCGATGCCTGTCTCGTATAGGGCCCTCGTCAGATCGAGAGACTGTTGATAGGCGACCACGGTAAAGTCCAATAGCCGTTTCAGCGCATCCTGTCCGCGAAGCTGAAAGTAGTCCGAAGCGAGGTCGGTCCGGACGGTGAGGCGGGTATTCTCAACATCCGCCTCGCTGGCCTGGGCACCGTAAGCTGCCGATCTAACCGTGTTCCGGATGCGGCCGAATAAATCCGGCTGCCACGACGCGTCGAACGGGAGGCTGTAGTCGGTAAACGTGAGTGCCGTGGAAGAGGATCCCCCTGGGGCGCCGGATGCAGTAGACGGCGTCCGTTGTCTCGTGACGTTCGGGCTAGTCGTCACCGTAGGGAAAAGTTGCGCCCGAGCCTCCCTGACCAGGGCCCGGGCCGAGAAAAAGCTCGCCACGGCCGCTGCGATATTTTGGTTTGAAATGTCTACCTTCTCCTCCAGCGCGTTCAGCTGAGGATCGTTGAAAATCTCCCACCATTTGCCGCGAAGCTCATTGTCCCGGGGCTGTGCCGTTTTCCAACCCTCCGTGTTCTTGAAATCGGCGGGACTGAGTTCCTTGTACGCTGTCGGAATCTGCGTGGACGGTTTACGGTACTTCGGACCGATGATGCATCCTGCGAGGAAAGAAAGTGTGACTACGAAGCAGATTGCGCCTTTCAGGGGGAAAGAAGTCATGATGTCACGCACTCCATGATGGCTCCACTCAATTTCTGTCGCGGCAGCGGCGGCCCTATGACTCAGGCACGCCGTTGCCGCCTTATCTTCATCCTCAGCCGCAGCCTGTCGAACGCCAGATAGACGACCGGCGTCGTATAAAGCGTGAGCAATTGGCTCATGATCAGTCCTCCCACAATGGTGATGCCGAGGGGCCGGCGAAGCTCATACCCCGTGCCCGTCTCCAGGACCAACGGCAGGGCGCCCAGCAATGCAGCCGTGGTCGTCATCATGATCGGACGGAAGCGCAGCATGGACGCCTCGAAAATCGCATCGAACGGGCTCTTTCCTTCTTGACGCTCTGCTTGAAGAGCGAAGTCGATCATCATGATTGCGTTCTTTTTTACGAGTCCGATGAGAAGCACGATGCCGATGATGGAGATGACGTTCAGATTCTCCTTAAAGAGAAGCAGCGCGATCATGGCGCCCACGCTCGCCGACGGGAGGCTGGAGATGATGGTCAGCGGATGGACCAGGCTTTCGTACAAGATACCGAGAACGATGTAGACGGCCAGCAAGGCGGTGAAAACCAGCAGGGGCTCGGTGGCGAGGGACTCCTGGTAGGCCAGAAGCGTGCCGGCAAAGAAACCCCGCAGCGTGGAAGGCGCGCCGAGCCTTTCTTGCATCCCGATGATTCTCGACGTGGCCTCGCTCAAAGAGACGTTCGACGCGGTATTAAACGAGACCGTCACGGACGGAAAGAGGCCCGTGTGGTTGATAGCGAGGGGTTGGGTATCTGCTTGAGCCCCGGCCATCGCGAGGAGAGGAATATTACTGGTGCTCGCAGACGTATGGAAATATATGTCTTTCAGCCCTTCCGGGCTTTGCCAGAACTGGGGCGCCACTTCCAGCACCACGTAATACTGGTTTAACGGCGTATAGATGACGGAGACCTCCGACTGGCCGAATGCGTTATAGAGCGTCGAGTCGAGGGACTGCACGGTGATGCCGAGCTTTGCCGCACTTACGCGATCATAGTTCAACATAGAGACGAGGCCCTCATTCTGCTGGTCCGTGTTCACGTCCTGCAGACCCGGCAGGCGCTTCATATCGGCCAGCAGAATCGGAGCCCACCTCGAAAGCTCCCGGATGTGATCAGATTGGATCGTATACTGGTAGAGGGCGTTGCTCAGGCGGCCGCCGATGTGCAGGTCCTGCACAGGCTGGAGGAATGCAGAAGCCGCCGGCAGGCCGTTCAATCGGGGGCGCAAGCGGTCGATCACCGTGAAGACGCTGACCTTGCGCACATTCAGCGGCTTGAGGGCAACGAAGACAAAGGCGCTGTTTGTGGCCCCAAAACCTCCGGTAAAGGCCACCATATTCTCGACGGCTGGGTCGCTCCTGATCACGGCCCCGATCTGCTGAATGGCGTTGTTCATCGCCAGGAAGGATGAATCCTGAGGCCCCTGCACCCCGCCGACGATCACCCCTGTGTCCTCCAGAGGGAAAAACCCCTTGGGTATCTTCACTATCAGCGTTATGTTGAGCGCTACGGTGAGGAAAAGGACGACGAGGGTGAGGGCCGGATGGTCCAGGGCCCAGTGCAGGCTGCGGCGGTACCAGGACATGACCCGGCCGGAAAACCTTTCTCTGGTCCTACGCATGCTTCCGTGCTTCCCAGCCTCCTTTAACAGATGGGCGCACATCATGGGCGTAGTGGTGAGCGACACCATCATGGAGACGATGATGGCCGTCGAGAGAGTGACGGCGAATTCGCGGAAGAGGCGGCCGACGATCCCGCCCATCATCAAAAGGGGGATAAAGACGGCGATGAGAGAAATGCTAATGGTGAAGACGGTGTAGCCGATTTCCTGCGCGCCTTTCAGCGCCGCGGCAAAGGGTTTCATGCCGCCTTCGATGTGGCGCACGATGTTCTCCATCACGACGATGGCGTCGTCGATAACGAATCCCGTTGAAACGGTCAGCGCCATGAGCGAAAGGTTGTCGACGCTGTATCCGAAGAGATACATGGCCGCGAACGTGCCGATCAGCGATACCGGTACCGCCACGCCAGGAATGAGCGTGGCCCTGCCGTTGCGCAGGAAGAGGAATGCCACCATGATGACGAGGCCGAAGGAGATGAGGAGCGTCTTCTCCACTTCGTCAACGGAGGCGCGGATGGTAGTCGTGCGGTCGAGAACGATGGTCGTGTCCATGCCGGCGGGGATGGATGCCCTGATAAAGGGGAGCTGCGCGCGTATGCGGTCGACGGTCGCGATAACGTTGGCGCCGGGCTCTTTGTAAATGATGACCATGACTGCACGCTTGCCGTTCAGGTATCCCGCAGCGCGTATGTTTTGCACGGAGTCGGTCACTTCGGCGATGTCGGACAGATGAACGGCGGCGCCGTTGCTATAACCGACGACGAGAGGTTTGTAATCCTCCGCCCGCGATAACTGGTCGTTGGCAACGATATCCGCGGTCACCATACCGTCGGAGAGTTGCCCCTTTGCAAGGTCGGCGTTCTGGAGGCTCAGGACGGACTGCACATTTGCGAGGGTAAGTCCGTAGTTGGCGAGCTGAGTGGGATTTGCGTCCACACGCACGGCAGGCAGCGCGCCCCCTCCGACGGTGACATACCCGACGCCACTGATCTGAGACAGCTTCTGCTCTATGACGGTGGAGGCTTTGTCATACAGCTCACCGGGTGGGTATACGTCCGATGTGAGGCCGAGGATCATGACGGGCGCTTCCGATGGATTGACCTTGCGGTAAGTCGGATTGCCGGGAAGGTTGGAGGGAAGGTTGGCGCGGGCCGCATTGATGGCGGCCTGCACGTCGCGGGCCGCGCCGTTGATGTCACGGCTGAGATCGAACTGGATGGCGATGGAGGTGTTGCCGAGGGCGCTTGATGACGTCATCTCAGACACACCCGCGATATGGCCTAATTGCCGCTCCAGGGGCGTGGCCACGGACGACGCCATTATGTCGGCGCTCGCTCCGGGCAGGCCTGCGCTGACCGAAATGGTGGGGAACTCCACCTGCGGCAAAGGTGACACGGGGAGGACTATGAACCCGATGACCCCGGCAAAGACAATTGCCGCCGTGAGAAGCGTCGTGGCAACGGGCCGGCGGATGAAGGGCGCTGAGATGTTCATGGCGATCAGGTTTCCCCTTCTTTCGGCGTCTTAGGCTTGCGCCCGAGCCTCGCGGCGAGGTTGTCAAAAAAAACGTAGATGACGGGCGTGGTGTAGAGCGTGAGCGCCTGACTCAAGATCAGCCCGCCCACCATGGCTATGCCGAGGGGCCTGCGCAGCTCCGAGCCGAAACCGGTGCCGAGGGCGAGGGGCAGGCCGGCCAGCAGAGCCGCCATGGTGGTCATCATGATGGGGCGGAAGCGGAGCAGGCAGGCCTCGTAAATTGCGTCCGTCGCGTTCTTTCCGCGCTTCCGCTCCGCATCCAGGGCAAAGTCGACCATCATGATGCCGTTCTTTTTCACGATGCCTATCAGCAGGACGATGCCGATTATGGCCACCACGCTCAATTCTTCGCGAAAGAGAAGCAACGCGAGTAAAGCGCCCACGCCCGCCGACGGCAGCGTGGACAGGATCGTCACGGGGTGGATGAAGCTCTCGTACAGGACGCCGAGCACGATGTACACCGTGACCAGGGCGGCGAGAATGAGGAGCGGCTCATCGGTGAGCGAATCCGTGAATGCTGCAGCACTGCCTTGAAAGCCTGCCTGGAGGCCGGGTGGCATGTGCATCTCCCGCTCCATTTTGTCGATCGCCGAGATGGCGCCGCCAAGAGCGGCATTGTGCGCGAGATTGAAGGACGCGGTGACCGCCGGGAATTGCCCCTGCCGTGTGATCACGAGGGGCTCGGTCGTGTTCTCGAAGTGGCAGAACGCGGCGAGCGGTACCGCGCTGCTCACGGAGGAGGTGGGAGGGGCCGGGAGGCTCGCCAACCTCGCCGCCGAAAGGGCGGATGAGGGAGGGGTGAGGGTAGCCGCTGAAGGAGTAAGGGGGGCCAGCGTCGTCAGCGCGTTCGAGCCCGCCGGAGACGACCCGGAAGAGGCGAAAGAAGCGAAGGCCCCCGGAGCTGTCGCACTGGAGGACGCACTGGATCGTATATACAGGTGGTGAAGTTTCTCCGGGTCCGTCTGGAATTGGGGCTCGGCCTCCTGCACGACGTGGTACTGGTTTACCTGCGTATACATGACGTTGACCTGCCGCTGGCCGAAGGCGTCGTATAAGGTGTTGTCGATGGTCGAGGTCGCGATTCCCAGGCGCGATGCGGTGACGCGGTCGATCACGAGGGAGACGGCGAGGCCTCCCGGCTGCTGGTCGGTGGCCACGTCTTCCAGTTCCGAGAGCTGCTTGAGCCGGTCGACGAATCTGTCGGCCCACACATTCAGCTCATTTGCGTCGGCGTCCTCGAGCGTGTACTGGTATTGCGTGCGGCTCACCCGGTCGTCGACCGTGATGTTTTGCACAGGCTGCATGAAGAGCTGTATGCCGTGAACCTTCTCCAGCCTCGGCTTGAGCCTGCGGATCACGTCTGACGCGCTGATCTTGCGCACGTCGAGGGGCTTTAAGTTGATCGACATGCGGCCGCTGTTCATCGTTATGTTCGTGCCATCCGCCCCGATGAAGGACGAGAGGCTCTCGACCGCCGGATCTTCCAGGACCGCCTTTGCAAGCTCCTGCTGCTTCTCGGCCATGGCTTTCGAGCTGATCTCCGGAGAGGCCTGGGAGATGCCCTGAATGACGCCCGTGTCCTGCGCCGGGAAAAAGCCTTTCGGGATGATGATGTAAAGAGAAACCGTGAGGAGGAGCGTGCCAAGCGCCACGAGGAGCGTAATGGTCCGATAGCCGAGGACAAATTTCAGCGTCCTGCCGTAGAGCGCGATCATCCGCTGAAAAACGCGCTCGGAGGCTGCATACACGCGCCTCTGCCGCTCCTCCGGCCTGCGTCGCAAGATTCTCGCGCTCATCATGGGGGTGAGCGTGAGGGAAACGACCGCCGAGATGACGATAGTCACGCTTAGGGTGACGGCAAATTCGCGGAACAGGCGCCCGACCACGCCGCCCATGAACAACAGGGGAATCATCACGGCGACAAGGGAGACGGTCAGCGACAGGATGGTGAACCCGATCTGCTCGGCGCCCTTGAGCGCCGCTTCCATGGGCGGGTCGCCTGCCTCCACGTACCGCGAAATGTTCTCGATCATCACGATGGCGTCGTCCACAACGAAACCGGTAGAGATCGTCAGGGCCATGAGAGACAAATTGTCGAGGCTGTAGCCAAACGCGTACATCGCCACGAAGGTGCCGACCAAGGAGAGCGGCACGGCCACGCTCGGGATGATGGTGGCATAGAGACTGCGCAGGAAAAGGAAGATGACGAGCACGACGAGACCGACCGTCAGGAGCAACTCGAACTCGACGTCGGAAACCGACGCCTCGATGGAGGTCGACAGATCGGTGAGCCAGGTCACATTAAGATCCGCGGGCAGATTGGCCTTCAGCTGCGGCATCAGCCCCTTGATGCTTTTTGCCACGCTGATGGTGTTGGCGTCCGGTTGGCGCTGTATGTTGACGATCACCGCGGGGGTCAGATTCATCCATGCAGCCAGACTGTTGTTTTCCACGCCATTCACGATGCGCGCCACATCGGTCAGCATTACCGGTGCATTGTTACGAAAGGCAACGACCACGCTCCGGTAATCCGCGCTCGTGACGAGCTGGTCGTTGGCGTCGATCTGGTAGTCCTGGCTCGGCCCGTCAAAGTTTCCCTTGGCGGCGTTCACGCTGGCCTGCGTCAGCGAAGTGCGCAGGTCCTCGAGGGTGATCCCGTAGGATGACAGGGCAGTCGGGTTGGCCTGGATGCGCACCGCGGGCTTTTGCCCGCCGCCGATGGTGACGAGGCCGACCCCATTGAGCTGCGACATCTTCGGCACGAGGCGCGTGTCGACGAGGTCTTCCACCTGGAGAAGGGGCATGGAGCTCGAGGTAACGGCCAGCGTCAGCACCGGGGCATCGGCCGGATTCACCTTGCTGTAGACAGGCGGCGAGGGTAGATTTGACGGCAGCAAGCTTTGCGCCGCGTTTATCGCCGCCTGCACCTCTTGCTCGGCCACGTCAATATTCAGGGCGAGGTTGAACTGAAGGACGATGACGGAGGTGCCGCTCGAGCTGGAGGAGGTCATCTGGCTCAACCCGGGCATTTCGCCAAACTGGCGCTCTAGAGGCGCCGTCACCGTGGTCTCTACCACGTTTGGGCTTGCGCCCGGGTAAAATGTGAGCACCTGAATGGTCGGGTATTCGACTTGTGGCAATGCGGAGACGGGAAGCTGGGTGTAGGCGACAACACCGGCCAGGAGGACTGCGGCCATGAGCAGGGCTGTCGCAACCGGCCTCCGGATAAACGGACTGGAAGGGCTCATGGGGGGCTGCTCGTGCCAGGCGCGGCCTGGCGATGCGTGGTCGAAATAACAACCGCGACGTTATCCTGCAGCCTGTTGAAGCTGCTCGTTGCGACGACCTCTCCGGGGTTGACGCCTTCAACCTGCGCCATGCTACCTTCTGTTACGCCTCGTTTTATGCTTCGCCTGTGAGCGACATTATCCTGAATTACGTATACAAAGGATGCTTGCTCATTCTGCTGAATGGCCGTTGTCGGGATGAGGGTTACCCCTCGCAACGTATCCACCAAAAGACGCGTGTTGACGAACTGGTTCGGGAAGAGGGCCTCATCCTTGTTGTCGAAGAGGGCCCGTCCCTTTACCGTTCCTGTCGTGGTGTCGATCTGATTGTCGAGCGTCAACAACACCCCGCTCGTAATCTTCGTCTGTGCGGTGCGATCGAGGGCATCGACCGTCAGCTTGGCCTTCTGGCGCAAACGGTTTTCAACCTCGGGCAGGCTATCTTGCGGTATGGTGAAAATGACGGTAATGGGCTGAAGCTGCGTGATGACTGCCAGTGTCACGGTTCCGGTAGACTGCACCACGTTGCCCGGATCGACTAGCCGTAAGCCAACCCTGCCGGCGATCGGAGCGGTGATGTGGCAGTAGTCGACCTGAATCTGAGCGAACTGGACCGCTCCCTGGTCATTCTTTACTATGCCCTCATCCTGCAGCACGAGTTTTTCCTGGTCGTCCAGGGTTTGCTTTGGAATGGCATTGCGTGCCCACGCGGCGCGGTAGCGTTCAAGGTCCATTCGCGCCTGGGCAAGCAGGCTCTCGTCTCGCTCCAGGGCCCCTTGTGCCTGCAACAGCGCTGCGCGATAGGGACGCGAATCTATGTCGATCAGGGGATCGCCCTTGCGTACCCGCTGGCCCTCTTCATAGTGCACCTCGATGACGAGGCCATTCACCTGACTGGTGATCAGGTTGGTATAGACCGGGGTGACCGTGCCGATCGCGTCTAGGTACATGCCGATGTCGCCCTTTTGAGCAACGGCGCTCGTGACCGTAACCCCCGGCCTCGGCCGCGCCAAAGACGCAGTTTCTTTAGCTTTCTCATGGCGATATGCGAAAAATGCAAAGACGAGTAAGGCCACCAGCACCGCCAGTCCCCAGGCGACAAGGGGCGTAGCCTTGCGTCGGGGACGCGCCGGAGTATGAGTTGGGCGCTGATTGTCGGGACCTGCGGCCGAATTTTCGTCTGCACGGTCGGTCACGGAAATCTCCTTTTGGCGCTCCACATGCTTTGTACCCCACCCTGATAGTCGGCTTGGCGGAATGGCGCACATCCCGGGGAGTTCCCCCGGGCTGCTGCGCCTCTCAGATCAAATGTCCTACCCTGTTGCGTCGAAGCAGCTGGACAGACCATTGTCTCTCGCGGTTATTACCGCTCGGAGCAGCTTCTCCGTTTTTCCGGAGGCGTGTAAACAGGGTAATCTGCCAGCCCTGAAACCGTACGAGTTGCGAAAGAAGCCGCATCGGGAATCGGCTCAAGCATGTGCTTTTAGCGGTCGCTCGCATCGTTGCTCCCTCGGTTGGCCATTTCTTAATTTCAATGCCCCCGACAGTCCATAACCGCCGTTTCTTCTGCGCGACCCATCCGCTTGGACCCCCTTAGTCCCTTGGGCCCGGAACATCTCAAAAGTAAGTATCATCGCCTGCTTTAGCCATTTCAAGATTCACTGACACTCGCGCACGCCTTGGGGCTCTCGTGTCATCTAAGAGGGCGCCACACGATAATCGGATGAGCAGTGGTCATCGTTGAAAGGGCAGCGGCGCGTTACTCAATACTTTCAGTAAGGGGGGGTGGGCCGGGTATCCGTTGACTGGGGTTCTGCAAGACTAGTCAGCTGACGGGGTGGTTCAGAAAAAGAAGTCCTTTCCTTTCGCAACGCTCGCGCTTCGTTATCGCTCCGGGTCCATGCGGGCTTCTACGAGCTTGGGCTTCGTCGCATAACCTCACACCCAACAAAAAAATATCCCGCCCCTTAAGTCTTTTCGTAATACGTCCGATAACACTGTCTGACGGGTCTGGCCTTAAGGACCCTAAGAAGGAGGAGATGGTAAAGACGAGACGAGACAAGAGATTCCCTAGCTTCAAAGAGGTACTTCAGGAGGAGGTGCAGTCATGTCGATAGAGACGAGCCAACCCATAGCGGCCTTGACAGGATCGGTCCAGCAGAAGACTTCTCAAGCTGCCTTTAACAAGCAGATCACTGAAACGTCGTCTGGAACGAAGGCGAGACGGCCCGTTCAAACCCCGCCGGGAACGGTAATGGAAGAGAGTCAGCCGGATACCACAAGCATCAGCAGATCGGGCATCGTGGCTCTCGAGACCACGCAGAACGTAGGCTCGGAGAGCGTGATCAGAGACAAAGATTCGGCGGATCAAGCCCTCGCGTATACGGAATCGCAGATAACTGCCTTTCCGGACCAGGCTACGCTCGCCCAGGGGAACCAGACACCACAGCAGGTCCTGGCCCTGGAGACGTTTTAGCGTCAGATTGACTGAAGGCGCGCGGGGGAAAAGGGCCCTATCGCGGGAATGCGATGCGGGCCGAACCCCGCCCAGAACCGAGGAGGGGTACCACGTACCGGCTGGCCATCACGAGATACCTGGAGCAGGAGATCATGGCGGCCGGCCGCGTCGACCTCGTCATCAGGACCTTAGAGGTGGCCATAGTCGCCTGCAATCAGGAGAACTCGGGCAAGGCGCTCAAGGCTTTGGCTATACTCGAGCATAGCCTCAATACCCATGCGTTTCCTGAGCTGGTCGCGACCCTTGCCCGCATATACCGATATTGTCGGGACCTTATACTGAAGGGCGCGTTCAGAGAGGCCCGCGGGTATCTCGACGTTCTTCGCGATGCCTGGCTTGAGGTGAAGGCCGGAAAAGAGGCAGCCCCCCTTTGGCCGCCAGGTGAACCGGCCTTCCCCGTCCCCCCTTCGGATTAGCCTGCCCTGAATCAGTCTCCTCACCGAAAGACGAATGGTTCCGCATTATCCGCCCGGCGCTCCTCGATCCGCGGCTCCTCATCCGCGGACCTCCGCTTAAGACTCCGAGCAAGTTTAACCGCTCCAAGCGAGCCACCTGAGGTCCGGAGCTCGCGTTTTTATGCGGCCTGACGCGGGTACCCCCGAAAACACGGCGAGCAAGACGTACTTTTGCACGCCCCGGCAGTGGCTTGCCAACCGGGAACGCCCTACCGTAATGGTTTGGCCATGTATCAGTCGGTAAGTGCCCTTCTGAAACCGCTCGTACGAGCCGAATTGGACAGGCCTGGCGTAAACACAACTTTACAGAAGGACTGGAGTATTGTACAATCCATTTCTCCCGGGATCGAGGGTGCCCGACGGGAAGACGGGCATCACACAACGAGGGGCTTGAGGGATGGCATCTTCGACAAAAAAGGGCTCGAGGCACTGGGAACTGCGTTACAAACACCTCGTTTACGCGGCAAAAGACCCCACCATCTTCTTTGACTGGCAGGAGCGGATCTTAGAGTGGAACCCCGCAGCCACTTCCCTGTTCGGTTACAGTCGCCGCCAGGCTCTTGGCTCCAGGCTCTCCGATATCTTAGGAATGACAGAAAGTGCTTTGGACGGGTCCGAGAGCGAAGCGACCCTGAGAAAGAAAGACGGATCGGAGGTTCTTTGCGAAGTTTCCGTCCGGGTCAAGGGACGCGGGGAGGGTAGGATTGGGACTCTCCTCGTACGCGACCTTACCGAGACGAGAAGGACGGCGAATCTCATCCGCTCCCAGAGACAGCTGGCCCTGAGTCTGACCCGGGTAGAAACGCTCGAGCAGGGCCTTCGTCTGTGCTGCGAGACCGCGATGGAGGTCTCGGAAATGGATTGCGGGGCCGTTTACCTTGGGGAACGGTCCGGCAGGATGAATCTCGTGTTCTGCAAGGGCATCTCTTCCGGCCTTGCCCAAGGCCTTTTTGACAGCGCCGACTCGGCCCTAGCGCGCTCCGCGATGGCAGGCTCGCCCTTCTATGCCGGACGCGCCGAGATGGAGCCGCCCATTACCGACACCCGCCTGAGAGAAGAGATACGCTGCCTTGCCATCGTGCCCGTATGGGGTGAGAATCACCACATCGGCTCTCTGGTTGTTGCTTCCCGCAGTACCAACGAGGTACCGCCCTTCGCGCGAGTGGCCGCTGAGAGGCTCGCTGCCCTCACGGGCGGCGCGCTTGCCCGCCTGCGGGCAAAAGGGGCCTTGCGCGACACAGAGGAGCGGCTTCAGCTGGCCCAGGCAGCGGGCGTCGCTGTTTTTGACTGGGATGTTCGTAGCGGCGAAGTGGTGTGGGGTCCAGCATCGAACGGGCAATCGATGCCTTTGGAACACTGGTCCGGGCATAGCTACGAGGCATTTGAGCACATTCATCCGGAAGATGCGACGAGGCTGAAGGCGTTTTTCGCGGATTGGCTTGCCTCGGGTCGCGGCAAAGAAGAGTTCGAGTTTCGGGTGTTTCATCGGAACGGAGAGGTGCGGTGGAAACTCTCCAGCGCGCGAATTATCCGCAGCCCCGAGGGCGAAGCCATACGCATCATAGGCACGAGCGTCGACATCACGGGCCGCAAGAGGACGGAAAACCTTCTCAACGCCCAGCGGAAATTGGGCCGTGGCATCACCGGGGCCAGTACCATCGAGGAGGCGTTGCGGCTCTGCACGGAGGCGGCCATCGAAGCATCCGAAATGGATTGCGGATGGGCCTATCTGGTCGACTGGGCGGCCGGCGACCTGAGTCTTGTCTTCCATAAGGGGCTCCCCCCCGGGCAGGCGGAGAAGCTCGCCCATCCGAGCGCCGCTGTTTTGAATCGTCGCCTCGCAGGGGTCGGCCCGCTATTCCTCAGCCGCGAGGAGCTGGATCCTTCCATCTACGGGTCCCGGGGTGAGGAAGAGATCCGGTCAGTGGCAGCCGCTTCTATCTGGAGCAACAACCGGGTGGTCGCCTGTCTCAACGTTGCCTCGCTTAAATGGGCTGAAGTGCCCTCTTTTTGCCGGATGGCCATAAGAAGGATAGCGGGCCAGACGCAAATGTGTCTCGCCGCCATCAATGCGGCAGCCGCCCTTCGGGAGAGTGAGGAGAAGTACAGGAGACTCTTCGAGGATTCGAGGGATGCGATTTTCCTTGCCTCCCCGGACGGCAAGATACTGGAATGCAATGAAGCTTTCTGCGGCCTTCTCGGCTACACCAAGGGCGAGGCCACCGGGCTCCAGGCCGGCGAGATTTTTGTCAAGCCGCGACACCGCCTCAGCCTTCTCCAGGAGATAGACAAGACGGGGTCGGTGAAGGACTTCGAGCTGAGACTGAGGCGAAAGGACGGGACGGAGGCGGACTGCCTTGTCACGGCCTCCAAGAAGCACTCACAAAAGGGCGCGGTCGCCGGCTACGAAGGGATCATCAGGGACGTGACAGAAAGGCGGCGGCTCGAGCTCGAGATCTTGAGGGTAAGCGCTATCGAGAGGCAGGGGATCGGCCAGGACCTTCACGATAACATAGGCCAACAGCTCACGGGTATCGCGTTGAAGGCCAAGTCCCTCGCCAGATCCCTCGCCAGGAAGTCTTTGGCCGAGGCCGAGGAAGCGGGTGGGCTCGCGGACCTCGTCAACCAGGCGATCGGGCAAGTGCGCGACCTGGCCAAGGGGCTTGTCGTTGTGGACGTCGATGCGGGGGGTGTCTGCACGGCCATCCGGGAGCTGGTAGCGAGAATGCGCGACATACGCGGGGTTTCGTGCGAGGCATTTTTCTCGCCCGACACGATCGATCTGGGAGGGTTGACGGGAACGCAGCTCTACCGGATTGCCCAGGAAGCGGTGATAAACGCATACAGACACAGCGAGGCGAAACATATAGAGATTCATCTCCGTCAGACGGACGGGGTAGTGACGCTCAGGGTGAAGGACGACGGGATAGGTATCGGCGGCGCCTGGGAAGGAAAGCGGGGCTTGGGCCTTCACCTGATGAAGTACAGGGCGGAGCTGATGAACGGCTCATTGGAGGTGAAAAACGGGCTGAACAGTGGTACCATAGTGGAATGTGTGGTAGCGGAAAGCGAAAGCACATCACGGGCCTCAGAGGACGGCAATAAGAGAATGGCGGAGGTGAAGGGAGAAAATGACAAGAATACTGATCGTCGATGATCACCCCATAGTCTGTGAAGGGCTCGCCCAGTTCATCAATCAGGAGCAGGACCTCGAGGTGGTGGGCACCGCCGGCGACGCGTCGGAAGCGATGAAGAAAGTGAACGAGCTGAAGCCCGATCTCGTCATCGCGGACATTTCCCTTGTCGGGAAAAGCGGCATCGAGCTCATCGGCGAAATTAAGGCGCACGACGAGAACATACCGACGCTTGCCCTCTCGATGCATACCGAGGCCCTCTACGTAGAAAGGACGCTGAGGGCGGGGGCGAGGGGATACGTGACAAAGAACGACGCCACGAACGTTATCATCAAGGCGATCCGCAAAGTGCTGAGCGGCGGTATATACTTGAGCGAAGGCATGTCCGACATGCTCCTCGACTCCCTCTACGGAAGGAAGCGGGAGCAGGGTGGTACTGCTGTTGCGCGACTGAGTGTGCGGGAGTTCGAGGTCTTCCGGCTGATCGGCCAGGGTATGAAGAATTACCAGATTGCGGAAACTCTCGGCATCAGCACCAAAACTGTGGATGCTCATCGCGAGCATATCAAAGAGAAACTGCGCCTCAGAGACTCCCAGGAGCTCTTTCGTTATGCCCTTCAATGGACCAGGTCGCCGGAAGAAAGCTAAAACAATTAATGGGGTTCAGCACCCCCTCCACCGGCAAAGCCGGATGGAGCCTCCCCCCTCAGAGACTCGCTTCGCTCGCCTAAGAGCGACTGCCGGTACCATAACCTCCCCCCCTCACACTCGCTTTCGCCCGCCTAAGAGTGACTACCGGTAGCAGTCCGCCCAGCGGCGAACAGGTACCCCGTAGTGGGAAGGGTAGAGATAGGCGACTTACCTTAAGGTTATAGGCGATAGTACTAAGAATAAATCCTCTCCCTGCCGATTTACATACCCTGTAAACCGGTCTACTGTAGTGCGGCCTTGATGGCCGTTCCCGGAACCAAGCGTTCGGGGATGTCAGGCCGCACCGGGAGAGGGTAGACGTGAAGACGGGCAAGCCACGAGGAAGATCGGGGGGCACCGGACCAACGCGGACAGGCCCTGGCCGCCGCGGAAAGGGTCCGGCAAAGTTAGCCGGCCCAGTGGCCCGTCCCTTTTTCGGGAAGTCATCCGCCGATCGATCGGTCACCCACGGGTGGGACAAGGCTTTCGATAAGAGCACCGACCTCATCCTTCTTCTTGACGGGGATCTCACGATTATCAAGGCGAACGAAGCCTTTACAAAGACCTCAGGCAGGGAGCTTGAGGATCTGGTTGGCAGGAAGTGCCACGAAATCGTCCGCGGGATTACTGAGCCACCCCCCGCGTCTCGTGACGGGCAGACGCGTGGATTGGCAGATGCGGCAGTGGAGCTATTCTATGTCGCCCGGATCGGCGACCGCTTTCTCCTGTCCGTCCCTCACGCCTCTCTGGACCCTGACCGCTTTCTGCATTGCATCCGGGTCGCCGTGGAGATCGCCAGGCCGGAAATCAAGGAAAGGCTGCCAGGGATGACTAACGGACGGGACCGGACATGGGTCGACGGGCAGGACAGGCTCACGCCCCGCCAGCATGAGATACTGCGACTTCTCTGCCAGGGCCTGCTCGTTAAGGAAATTGCCTTCCAGTTGAAGATATCCGCTCGGACGGTTGAGTTCCACAAGCGCAAAATGATGGAGAACATCGGAGTGAAGACTTTCGCGGAGCTGATCAGGTACGCAATCAAGCAGGATATCGTCACGTAGGTTGTCTTCGCCTCCTTGATATCAACTGCAATCTTTTGTTGCTGAAGCGTTGCAAGCTGGCGGAACGAGGCTTACTGTCGTTCTTAGGAAGTCCAAGAACGCCGCACCGGGGGATTGCTCTATGAAAAGACTCTGCTTTGTTATCGGCATTGCCTATTTT
>Ga0335078_10004257_pt1 | contig 21240 bp, 22 predicted proteins | sample Lox_Sample_32_FD_206711 | JGI IMG/M metagenome (GOLD analysis project Ga0335078, IMG submission 206711) | Soil microbial communities from Loxahatchee National Wildlife Refuge, Florida, United States - Lox_Sample_3.2 | ecosystem: Environmental > Terrestrial > Soil > Wetlands | place: USA...
GCCAAGAGCCGGCCGCGCACGTCCCGGCGGGGACAAAGGTCGAACACAAACCCGTAGCTACGTCACGGCGTCACCACCGAACCTCCTCCACGCAGCTCACTCACCACGCGCGACCTCGTGTCGCAACCAGCACCTCATCCCACACCGACCCAGCCACCGGCCGTCTCCTATCCGTCGCGCACCGTCACCTTCCGGCACGGGACGCTACCGGGGCACGGGCCGCCCGCTTTGGACCGACACGCCGCAGAAATCAGTAACAACCCAAAACCTGAGAGCCGGGGAGAGCGCGGGGAGAGCCCACCGATGACCAGGAACGCTCCTTGATCGCCATAACTCAGGCCATAGGAATAGATCTTGCTATTCCTTTGGGCTACTTTCGCGACCGTTGGGGCAGGCCGCCGCCTTCAATCAGTTGGCGGTTAAATCAGGGAATAATCTGAAGCAGGCTATTCAGTCGACTGCGGATATCGTCTGGATATCGTCCCTGTTCAGATCAGTTCGTGACCTCGTGCTTCGTCGCTCCTGGTTGTCCAGCGTGGTCCAGAGCATTCCAAGGTTGTTCATGCGGGTGGCTCCCAGGGTGGCTCCTCCCAGCCGCACGACCCGCCTCGTCCTCGTTGTCATCGAGCGATGCGGGGAAATATCCTGCGATGTAAGCACAAAGCACGTCGGACACGAAAAATAGAGAGGAAAATAGAAGACATGGATGTAAAATTTGAAGACAACACGCTTTACGTGTACGGCAGTGACGATAACCACATTGCCAAATTTCGCCTCGTCGAGCGTCCACCTTACGGTGAGATGCTCCGAGGAATCCGGCTGGTCGTGGAAATAGTTACTGATCGGGAGGTTTCCGCCTACGAAGTGCAAGATGTTCTCGTATGAGATGAGCAGCTCAGTCGCGGTCGTCTGGATCGGTTCAGGCTGGACCAACATCCCGCGGACCGCGACGCGCGCACTCCAGCCTGTCGGTTCGTCCCGTCACCGTCGGCCCGCCCCCGGGGAGCGGGCCAGGCCCCGAGGGTCAAGATGCAGCGCCCGACTGGACCAACGATCTTGACCCTCGGGGCCTGGTCTGCTCGGCTTTGTCTGGGCCGACGGTGACGGGACGAACCGGTTCCAACCTCAGCCACATAAGGAGGCTTGTCCCCCTCCATCCCGGAGCCCGAGGTCCCCGCCGGCGGCATCGAGATCTGCCGTACTGTCAGCTTGGGAATCTGTGCCGCCTGGGCTGTCGCACGGCCTGACCTGGGAGGCGGGCTGTCCGTGAGTGACCGTGAAGGACCACTCTTCACCGAGGTGAATGGCCCGCTAATGGCCCGGCGGCCGGGTCGGGTGAAGCACCGACCGTCCGTTTTTCAGGCCGAACATATCCCCAAGTCGCCGCGCGCCATGCGAGCGTGTAGCGGTGTCGCCGATCGCCACCGGTTGCCGTTGGTAGCTGCTGTTGCTGTCACGGTTGCTGTCAGCTCAGGCCACGTTGTCCGGTGGGCAAGCCGACCCAGACCGCGGGGCCCTGTACGCCCGCCGTCTACGGCAGGCACGACGCCTGGCATCTCGGCGCCCTGGTGCTCGTCGCCATCAGCGGACCTTCGTCCGGCGCTGTGACCGCGCTTTTGCCCTGCCCAGACCCTCCCCCGAACCCGATAGCTGCCGAACCTGACGGCAGACGGGTTCTGTCATGGGTCGGCGTAGCCGATCACGAAGTGACGCTGAAAGCGCCCTTGACAGGTTCCGGCTGCCGTGAACACTCCTACGGCGGGTTCGGGAGAGAGAACACCCACACTTCCACCTGCATGCCGACCGTCGATAACCAATGGCCGGGCGTGTAACGGCTGAGCGGTACTTCGCCCGCCGGGGGTGAGGTGCGGTCATGAGGCTGGTACGTATCCTTGGTTCATGATCGCGCTGTCGGGCGGCTGCACCGCCGTATGGCTGGTAGACGTTGCGACTCGAATCGGTGTGAGGAGCAGCAATGGGTAATGCCTTCGACGTGATCATGGCGGCTTATCCGTCCATCGGTCCGGCCCAGACGGACTTTGACGCGCTCGTGCAACTCGTCAAGGACAAGGTGGTCGTGTCGGAGGGCGTGATCGTGGTCGCGCATGACACCGACGGCCAGGTGCGGGTGACCCATACGGGCGATCATCTGGGTCGCAAGGGCCTTGGGTGGGGTGGTGGTGTCGGGCTAGCGGTTGGCTTGTTCTCACCGCCGCTGCTGGCCTCGGTGGTCGTTGGAGGGGCCGTCGGCGGCCTGGTCGGCAAGTTCACCAAGCACAAGGTGGACAGCGGTATCGGGGAGGGGCTGGGTGACAAGCTTCAGCCGGGCACGGCGGTCGTCATTGCCATCGTCAACGACGGCGACCGGCTGGCGGCCGAGCGGGCGCTGGCCGGTTCCCTCGCGAAGTCGGTCGCCTCGATGGATAAGAAGGGCCTAGGGAACCTCAAGGCGGCGCTGGCGGAGGCGGCGGGCAAGTTCAGCCCGGACCGCACGGTGCTGCCGATATCCGACCACAGCTTCGGCGGGACGATGGGCCGGACGATTGACCAGTCGGTTCCGGACTGGACGGTAATCCCCGGGCCGAAGGCGCCCGAGGACGCGCCGAACGTGCTGGTGGTCCTGATCGACGACGCCGGGTTCGGCAACCCCGACACGTTCGGCGGCCCGATCTCCACCCCGAACCTGACCCGGGTGCAGCGGATGGGGCTCACCTACAACCGGTTCCACGTGACGGCGGTGTGCTCGCCGACCCGTGCTGCGTTGCTGACCGGCCGTAACCATCACCGGGTGGGGTTCGGCTCGATCGCCGAGTACCCTGGTCCGTTCCCTGGGTACACCGCGGCACGGCCGCGCACTTGTACTGCCCTGCCGCGTATCCTGCGCGAGAACGGCTATGTCACTGGCGGGTTCGGCAAGTGGCATCTGACTCCCGACAACGTCCAGGGCGCCGCGGGGCCGTTCGACCACTGGCCGCAGTCGTGGGGATTTGACCACTGGTGGGGGTTCCTGTCCGGGGCGGCCGGTCAGTACGACCCGATCATCACGCAGGACAACTCGGTGCTTGGCGTTCCGGAGGGCAAGGACGGGGAGCAGTACTACTTCCCGGACGACCTGACCGACAAGGCGGTCGAGTGGCTGCATGGCGTGCGGGCACAGGACGCGGCCAGGCCGTGGTTCATGTACTACTCCACCGGCTGCGCGCATGCGCCGCATCATGTGGCGAAGGCGTGGGCCGACAGGTACAGGGGCAAATTCGACTGCGGCTGGGACAAGCTGCGTGAGGAAACGTTCGAGCGGCAGAAGGAGCGCGGGATCATCCCGCCCGGCACTGAGCTGACCAAGCGGCCGCAGCTGTTCCCGGCGTGGGACTCGCTGTCTGCTGCGGAGAAGAAGCTGTACGCCCGGCAGATGGAGGTCTTTGCGGGGTACTCGGAGAACGCGGACTGGAACGTGGGCCGACTGCTTGATGCTCTCGAGGAGATGGGTGATCTTGGCAATACGCTGATCTTCTACATCTGGGGCGACAACGGCTCCAGTATGGAGGGCACCATCACCGGCTCGTTCAACGAGATGACCTTCCTCAACGGCGTTGTGCTCGACCCCGAGCAGCAACTGGCGCTCATCGACCAGTACGGCGGCATCGAGGCTTTGGGTGGTGACCACACCGCCCCGCACTACGCCGCCGCGTGGGCGCACGCCGGTAACACTCCGTTCCAGTGGGGCAAGCAGATGTCCAGCCACCTCGGCGGGGACCGGGACCCGATGGTGGTCGCCTGGCCGAACCGGATCAAGGCCAGCGGTGACCTGCGGACCCAGTTCACCCACTGCATTGACATCGGCCCGACCGTCCTGGATGCCATTGGGCTGCCTGAGCCGACGACGGTCGACGGGATCGGCCAGGAGCCGATGGACGGCACCAGCTTCGCCTACACCTTCGGTGGCGCGGACGCCGCCGAGCGGCACACGGTGCAGTACTTCGAGATGTTCGGCAGCCGGGCTATGTATAAGGACGGCTGGTGGGCGTGCACGAGGCTGGACAAGGCCCCCTGGGACATGTCGCCGGAAACGATGAAGAGGTTCGCGCCGGGGGTCTACGACCCGGAAAAGGACGTCTGGGAGCTGTACTACCTGCCCGACGACTTCTCCCAGGCCCACGACCTGGCCGCCGCCAATCCCGGCAAGCTCAGGGAACTGCAGGACCTGTGGTGGGCCGAGGCCGAGCGTAACCGGGCACTCCCGCTGCTCGGCGGCTTCTCCGTCTTCTTCGGCATCTTGCCGCCGCTGTCCACCATCACCCGGTTCACCTTCGCCGGGGACGTCCAGAATGTGCAGCGCGGCATGGTGCCACGCATCTACGGGCGGTCCTATGCCATCGAGGCCGATCTCTTCATCCCCCCGTCAGGCGCCGAGGGGGTGGTCGTGGCCAACGCCGACTTCATCGGTGGGTTCGGGCTGTGGGTTGACGGCAACGGGACGCTGAACCACACCTACTCCTTCCTCGGCGTGGACACCTACAAGCAGACCGCCACCGAAAACCTCCCCACCGGCGACGTGACGGTGAAGATGCTGTTCGAGGCGGACCAGGCCAAGCCCGGCACTGGCGGCACCGTGACCCTGTGGGCCAACGGCAGGCAGATCGGCGAGGGCAGGATTGACCACACCGTCCCCGTAGCGTTCTCCAGCTACGCAGGCATGGACGTCGGCCGCGACAACGGCCTGGTCGTCGACCGCACCTACGAGGACAAGGCTCCGTACGCCTTCACCGGAACCGTGAGAAAGGTCGTGTTCGACCTCAGGCCAGCCACCCACGAGGACGAGAGGGCCTTGCACGAACACGCCGCGGTGCAAGCCATCGGCCACGGAGCCGCTGGCTGAAAGAAGCAGAACGGGTACCGGCGGCCCGCTAATGGGAGAATCGGGCGAGAGGAAGTCGGCGCCTGCGGCACCGGTTGGCGTGACGATGAGCCATTCAAATCAATGCCGCCTGGTGGGACGGCGCGGGCGCGCCGGGCGGGGCCTCCCAAGGCCAGAGCCCGGCGCGGGGAGCGCCGGACACGGCGCCGCAGGCGCCGCCTTGATCAGATACGGCTTAATTCGGCAGTGGTCTCGACCGTCGCCTGCGTAGGCTAAGGGGATGATGGCGGCGGTGGATCAGGCTCGTGAGCTGGCGCAGGATCTGCTGGCAGAGGCGCTGCCCCGGCGCTGGGCGCATGTGAAGGGTGTTGCCCGTCGGGCGGAACGCGTTGCCGCCGGATTGAGCCAGCCTGGGAGCGCGCTGATCGCTGCGGCCTGGCTGCACGACATCGGGTACGCGGACGCCGCGAAAAACACCGGGTTTCACCCGCTCGACGGTGGCCGGTATCTGCGTCGCTTTGGCCTCGACGAGCAGATCGTCCGCTTGGTCGCGCATCACTCGTTCGCGCTGCTGGAGGCGGCCGAACGCGGCCTGGACGGCGAGCTGGCCGCCGAGTTCCCGCCGGGGGACCCGATTTTGACTGATGCGCTGTGCTTTGCGGACATGACCACCTCACCGGACGGGGAACCGGTAGATCCGGATGACCGGCTGACGGAAATTCAGGCGCGGTACGGGCCGGGCGATGTGGTGACGCGGTTCATCGATCGCGCCCGCCCAGACATTCTCGCGGCGGTGACCCGGACCAGGGAACGCCTGGCGGCCGCCGACACTCAGCCGATATAGGGGCTTGACCGCCGGTCGAGGTAGTGGCTGATCCGCTGCCGCATCGTTGGGTGCATCGTCAGCTGGCCGACCTCGGCCGCAGGCACCCAGACGACCTCTGATGATTCGCTGCTGGTGGCGGGTGTTCCACTGACCGGCCGGGCGGTGAAGACAACGGAGAACTCCTGCCGGACCTCGCCGTTGCTCGTGTACTCGATGACGTGGTGCGGGTTGGTATAGATGCCGACCAGGCCGGTGATTTGGCACCGGACGCCGGTCTCTTCCTCGGTTTCGCGCACGGCCGTCTCAGCGATGGACTCGCCCAGGTCGAGCGCGCCACCGGGCAGTGAGTAGTTGCCGTTGTCGGTGCGGCGGATGAGCAGGATCTGCCCGTCGTCCCCGGCCACGATCACATTGGCCGAGGGCACCATGCTGTTGGCCTTGGGAGCGTTCGGGTCGTTGAGGTAGTCAATGCGGCGGCCCATGGCTCTACTGTGCCTGATCGGCCCAGGCCGGGCGGCTATGGGCCCAGATCCGCTCGAAGCTGTCGGCGTAGGTGTCGAACAGATCCCCGGCGGACAACTTGCGCAGGTGCAAGACAGGCGCGTGCGCGGCAGGCACACCATAGATGTGGGTGTTGACGAACATCTCCTCATCCAACCGGAACACCGAGTTGTAGAGCGTCGTAGCGTGGAGCCGGACCTCGATGCCAGGCACGTCCGCGATCGGCCGGTACAGCACTAGGACGTTGCGGATCTTGCCTGCCATCGCCTCACCGATACCCTCTTCGGCACCGCGTTCTGTGACCGCTGCAGATTCGGGGTCACCGAGCAGCATGCGGACCTTCGCCCCGGTCTCCGCCCGCTCACGCAGCAGGGCGAGCAGCCGGGCGTTCTGCTCGGACAGAAACAGGCCCGCGTACACCAGGACATCGATGCGCTCACCCGCGCCCTTGAGCATGCGGGCCCAAAGGTCAGCGGGAACGGCCGCGCGGTGCGGGTAGACCTGCACGATTTCTGACTCTGCGACTTCCGTGCGCCGGTCGGCCGCTAGCGCATCCGGCCATAGATAGCCTTCGCCTTCACCCACCATGGCGGCGATCGCGTGCCGGTAGCGCGGGTAGGGCGTCCGGCCCATTGTGATCCACCGCTCCACGGTCTTCCGATCCACGCCTAGCCGGTCCGCGACCTCATCGGGCGTCAAGCCGTGCCGCAGCAGCAGGTCACGCAGACGATCGTTCGGCATCGCGCACTTCCCTACTTCTAAGGACGTCTCATCATAGCACGGACGTCCCTAGTCGTCCCTCTGTGTGGTATCGGCGTCCCGCCTTTTCGGGCGAACGTGAGACCAGCAAGCCGCGAAACCGGCACGGAAGGTCCGTGAGATACCCGCCGCGGCAGAACAACAGCAGGAGGACTCATGGCGTTGCAGGGCGCGATCCCGGTGGAGTTCGGGATGTTCTTCCCGGACGGTGCGTACATCGCCGGGCCGATGGAAAAGCTGCGGGACTTTGACCGGTCCAAAGGGGACCGGATTGTCCAGCAGACCGACAAGCACACGGGCGTGCCGCTGTGGACCGTCGATGTGATCGACGCCGACCCGCAGGCGCGGCAGCGGATGGTGAAGGTGAAGGTGAAGGTGGCGGCTGAGCATGCCCCGGTGCTGCCGTCGCCCCCGGCCGGGTCGCCGTTCACGCCGGTGGAGTTCACCGGGCTGACGGTGACCCCGTACGTCAACGACGCCAAACGGTTGGCCTACTCGCTGAAGGCGACCGGTGTCCGGGCTCCCTCGCGCGGTCTCAGCCGCCCGGCGGCTGAGAACAAGGACGCGGCCTGATGGCGGGGCGCGGCGGCAGTCAGAAGCCGCATCTGTGCCTGCCGGTCGGCGCGCGGCATGAGGTGGCGTTCTTGCCGTTCCCGCGGCGGGCGCCGATGTTCGTGATCAACACCGGGTCCACGATCGTCAGCCTCACCATTCCGGACGAGCCGGAAGCCGTGCAGGTGGCCTTCGCCCGGCAGCTCGCGGCGCAGGCCGCCGTGTATGCGGTGGCGGTGGAACGCCGGTTCAGGGGTTTGCCGCCGCTGGAGGATGCCAAGGCGGTGACGGCATGACGGGGGTAGCGACCGCGGCGTCAGTCCGGTTCAGCGGGGGCCACGTGCCCACCGTCGATTCAGCTGTTCGGCCGACCTGCCGCACGTTCATCGACTGCCATGTCTACGAGGATTGCGCGCCGATTCTGGTCATCCAGGACGTGCAGGTCTCGGTGTCGGTGACGGTCCCGGACAGCGGCCAGGTGACCGAGGAAGACCTGATCTGCGGCCGGGCGCTGGCCGAGGCGGCGGCCCGGTACGCGGCCGAGCTGGAACGCCGCGTGGCCCAGACCCGCGAGAGCGAGGAAGCCTCCAGCGCGGCTTCGGGCACGGTGGCGTGATTGCAATGACGTGTAGGGCGGGGCGGCTGGAGCTGCAACCTCCGGCCGCCCCTGGGTTCTCTCCCGTGGCATCCAAGGAAGAGGTGAACAGCTTATGCGGAGGATCGTGACCGGTGAGCAGATCGCCCAGCTGACCAACCCCGACCCTTTTGCGGTCCCGGCCTGGCGGGCACCGGTCTACCGCACCCCCGGCTGGATCATCGCGGCCGTCCAGCTCGGTCGGTTCCTGTGGTGGCTGATCAAGCTGATCATCCGCCACCCGGTTGCTGACGCCGTGCTCGCGGTTCTGGTGCTGGTGTGGCTGAATGCGGGCGGGCCGGGGCTCGTCGTCCTGGCCGCCGCCGTCATGCTGATTCTTGGTGTTTGGCGGTGGGCTCGGCCGGTCTTGTTCAGCCGGTGGATCGCCACCCCGGCGCGGGGCAAGCGCCGGTCGTGGTTCTACCGGCGTCGGTGGGGCGCGGTGATGACTGTGGCTGGCCTGGCCCCGTTCTATCAGGGCCGTCTCCTCGTGCCAGTGCTCGGCAAGGTCTCCTCGACCCGCTACACCGATCGGGTAGCCGTCCGGCTGGTATCCGGCCAATCCGCATCCGACTTCGCGGACCGGGCCGACAACCTGGCGCATGGGTTCGGCGCGCTGCTCTGCCGGGTCCGCACCGCACGATCCGGTGCGGTGCTGCTGGAGTTCGTCTGTCGCGACGCCCTGGCCCAGGTCGTCCCGGCGCTGCCCGTCCCGTTGCACCCGGACCTGCGGGCGTTACCGGTCGGCAAACAGGAGGACGGGCTGCCGTGGCTGGTCCGTCTCCACGGCACGCATGTGCTGATCGCGGGCGCGACCGGGGCGGGCAAGGCCTCGCTGCTATGGTCGCTAGTCCGGGCGGTACTGCCCGCTATGCAGCTCGGCCTGGTGCGGGTGCTGGCGGCCGATCCCAAGCTGATGGAACTGGCGTTCGGGCGGATCATCTTCGAGCGCTACGGCGCCTACGCCGCCGACCCGGAAGACATCGCGGTGATGCTGGAGGCCGCCGTCGCGGACATGCAGGAGCGGGCGGCCCGGTTTGCCGGGAAGCGACGCGATCACGTGCCGACCGTAGACGACCCGTTCGTGGTGGTGCTGGTGGATGAGGTCGCGTTCCTGACCGCCTACCAGCGGGATCGCAAGCTGCGCGAGCGGATCATGGCCGCTCTCGCCACCTTGACCACTCAGGGCCGGGCGGTCGGCTACAGCGTGGTGGCCGCGTTGCAGGACCCGCGCAAGGACGTGCTGAGTATCCGGAACCTGTTCCCCGACCGGATCGCGATGCGGCTGGACGAGCCCGAGCAGGTGGACATGGTGCTCGGGGACGGCGCGAGGGATCGCGGCGCGACCTGCGAGCTGATCTCCACCGATCCCGCCACCGGGGCCGGGGTCGCGTTCGTCCGGCTCGAAGCCGATCCCGATCCGGTACGGGTCCGCGCCGGATGGGTCTCCGATGGCGACATCTGGGCCATGACGGCCCAGGTGGAGACGCGGGTGCTGGACGAGGTGCTCGCATGAACGCGGCGACAGTCTGGCGGATCGATGAGCCGTGCCCGGTCTGCGGCACTTGCCTGATCGTGCTGGAGGACGGCGGCCAGGCGATGACCGCTGAGTGCCGGTTGTGCGGCTACGCCGACATCTGGACCGGTGACCAGGACGACGGAGGTGACCAGTGAGCGGCGAAAGCACGACCAGGACGACGCGGGCGCAGCGGCTAGCCATGCCGTTGGCTCGTGAGGTCGTTGTCGATCTGGCCGTCGAGCACGGCGCATGCATCCGGCCGGTGCAGCTGCGCCGCACCAACCTCGATACCGGACGGATAGAGCAGGTGCTCGTGCCCTGCGGGCATACCCACGCCAGCGTGTGCCCGTCGTGCGCCGAGCGGGCCCGGACGCTGCGGGCCGCGCAATGCGGGGAAGGCTGGCACCTCGAGGACGAGCCGGTCATGGACTCGGACCCGGCCACCGAGGCTCAGCGGTGGTGGATCCAGACCCGCGCCGAAGCCCAGCGGCTCCGGGACCAGGCCGCTAGCGACGGGCAGGACACCAGCGACCTGGACGAGCTCGTCACCGAGCTGGACGCTGAGATCACCAACGCGGGGATGCGGGGGAAGGTTCTCCCGGCCCGGCCGACGCGGCACCGCTCGACTCGACGCCGTCAGGACGCCCCGGACTTGCCCCGCCGCAAGGTCAGCAGCCGTACGGTCGGGAAGACCTACTGCGCGCCGGACGGCAAGACGTTTCGGCCGTCGATGTTCCTCACGCTCACATGCCCCAGCTACGGACGAGTGCGGGAGGACGGCACCCCCGCCGACCCCTCCGCCTACGATTACCGCCGTGCGGCGCGGGACGCGTTGCACTTCGCGGCGCTGTTCGACCGGTTCATGCAGAACCTGCGCCGGTTCCTCGGTTACGACGTGCAGTACTTCGCCGTCGTCGAACCACAGCGCCGCCTGGCCCCGCACATCCACATCGCGATGCGGGGCACGGTGTCGCGTGCTGAGCTGCGCCGGGTGCTGGCCGCGACCTATCACCAGGTGTGGTGGCCGGGCAGCTCGGGCATCAAGTTCGACGGGGACGCGCGGCCGGTGTGGGATGAGCAGACGTGTACGTATGTCGATCCGTACAGCGGGGAAGTCCTTCCCACGTGGGACGAGGCCCTCGACGCGATTGGCGCCGAGGACGGGCCGGTGCATGTGGCCCGGTTCGGGGACCGGTTCGACGCCCAGGGCGTGCTCTCCGGATCGAAGGACGCCGCGCGGTGCATCGGCTACTTGACGAAGTACCTGACCAAGCAGGTGGCCGACTGCCATCAGGCGCAGACTGATGCCGAACGCGCCCATGCCGACCGACTGGCTGAGGCGTTGCGGTTCGAGCCGTGCTCGCCCCGGTGCGCCAACTGGCTCCGGTACGGTATCCAGCCCAAGAACGCCCGGCCGGGCCTGGTCCCCGGCGCGTGCAAGGGCAAAGCCACCGCCGTGAATATCTCGGCTACGGCGGGCGTCGCGTCCTGAACTCACGCAAGTGGTCGGGTAAGACCCTGGCCGACCACCGGGCCGACCGGAAGAACTGGCTCATGGCCACCCTCGGGATTTCGGCAACCGACACGGCCCGCTACACCTGGGAACCCGTCATTCCCGGCGACCCCGACCACATGGAACACTCCCGGCGGCTGCTGCACGCTGTCGCCGATCGCGCCCGGTGGCAAGCAGCACTCGTTGAAGCCCGGCGGAGAGCCGCCGAACAACTCGGATCTGAATCCGCAGTCAGCAAGGTCGCATGACATCGAAGGGAGTTACTCGCATGGCAAAGGCCCACGACGAGCTGATGACTGTCGAGCAGATTCTCGCTGAGCTGTGCGGCGTGTCTGAGCGGACTTTCTATCGCTGGCGCGAGCTTGGCCGCGCTCCAAAGGGAATCCGGCTACCCAATCGCGAGCTGCGCGTATGGCGGAGTGAGTTCCTGGCTTGGCTCGAATCTCTTCGCGAGGACGCGGCGTGAACGAGACGACCGATGTCCGGTTCTGGGATGTGCGCCGCAATAGGTCCAGCAGGTCGATGTCTTATGAGGTGCGCTGGGTTGTGGGTGGTAAGCAATTCTCCAGGACCCGCGCAACCAAGGCGCTTGCGGAGAGTTTCCTTTCCGAGTTGCGGCAGGCGGCGAAGCGGGGCGAGGTGTTCGACACAAGCGAGGGCCTTCCGCTGTCGATGCGGCGGGCGAAGCATGCGACGTCGTGGTTCGCGTTTGTGCTCGCGTACGTTGATGTGAAATGGCCTCGCGCGGCGGCCAAGACGCGCGACAGCATGACGGACGCGCTCGCGACTGTCACGGCCGCGCTCGTGGACGACAGGCCTGGACAACCGGACCCGCTGGTGGTGCGGCGTGCGCTCCGCCAGTACGCACTAGTGCCCGCCGCTCGCAAGCTACCGCGCCCCGCCGAGATCGTTGCCGCGCTCGGCTGGCTCGACCGGGCCTCGCTGCCGGTGGTAGAGCTGGAGAAGCCCCGCAATGTCCGGGCGGCGCTCGACGCGCTGACGTTTTGCCTTGACGGCACGGCGGCTGCGGCAACGACGATCCGCCGCAAGCGAGCGGTCTTCCACAACGTCTTGGGCTACGCGGCCGAACTGGAGGAGCTTTCGGCAAATCCGCTCGACCGGGTGAAGAGGAAGCCGCCGAAGGTGGCCGAGGTAGTGGATCGCCGAGTCGTTGTGAATCCCGGCCAGGCTCGGGAACTGCTCATAGCCGTCACTTATGTCGGCCGACCGTGGCGTGGTCGTCACCTCCGGGCGTTCTTCGCCTGCATGTACTTCGCCGCCCTGCGACCAGGCGAGGTCAAGGCGCTGCGCAAGGACGGCTGCTGCCTTCCCGTAAGTGGCTGGGGCAGGCTCACCCTGTCGAGGTCGCGACCGCAGGCAAACAAGCGATGGACCGACAGCGGAGAGGGATTCGACGACCGGGGTCTGAAGCATCGCGCAGACGACGACACGCGATCAGTGCCGATACCGCCTGAGCTCGTGATGATCCTGCGGGAGCATATCGAGGAGTTCGGGACCGCCGCACACGGGCGCCTGTTCAGAACCGCAACCGGCGGCATGATCTACGACCACACCGCCACATGGGCCGCTGCCCGGACGTTTGCCCTGACACCGGAGCAGGTCGCCTCACCGATGGCGGGCCGACCTTACGATCTTCGGCACGGAGCTGTCTCACTCTGGCTGAACGGCGGAGTCGCCGTTACGGAAGTGGCCGACCGTGCCGGGCACAGCGTCGAGGTACTGCTGCGGGTGTACGCGAAGTGCATCGATGGCGGCGAGGAGATCGCTAACAGGAGGATCGATAAGGCACTGGCAGCGTGACCGATCTACCATGCAAGGGGCCTGGTATCCGCCGGGCCCTCTTTCTTTCGTACTCCGACCTGCGGAAATACGTCAAGATCCATCCCGCGTATATCCCGCGACCAGCGACATACGGCGGCATTTGGCTGCATCTGGTTGCGGCCGAGGATCAGGTGACAACCCGAGAAAGGAGGCACATAAGCCCAGGTCAGGCATGGTTTTACCATGTTGAGCGGAGGGCGTGGGATTCGAACCCACGAGGACCGTCACCGGCCCTAGCGGTTTTCAAGACCGCCGCCATCGTCCACTAGGCGAGCCCTCCTTGCTACAACAACGCTCGGATCACGGCCCGTCAGGTGTCCGCTGGTCCGTCGCTGGTCCGCAGCTGCGACACCAGGCCGTCCCCGAACGGCCCCGGCGTCGGCTCCCAGCCTCTCATATCCCGCCATCCTCTAGCGCCCGTGCAATCCGCTCGTTGGCGGCCAGCTCCTGGCCGTCGACACAGTTCGCATAGCGCTTCAGCAGCATTGCCACACTGTGCCCGAGCCGCCGCGCCGCCTCAGTTGCCGGGACGACTGACGCCCGAGTTGAGCATCAGCGATGCGCACGCATGGCGAAGATCGTGGGGCCGCCGCGTGAGTGAGCGAAACGGATACCTCACGATTCCCGAGGTGATCGCAATTCTGCGGATTCCGCGCTCAACTTTCCATCGGTGGCGCCAGCACGCCCGGGGGACCGGTGTGGTGGACAGTCGCCATGTAGTGGGTCATCAAGATGATCGTGACCCCGCGGTCGCGGACGTGCTCGATGAGCTGCCAGGTGTCGCGGCGGGCCTGCGGGTCCAGGCCGGTGGTCATCTCGTCGAGCACCGCTACCCTGGGATTACCGATCAGATCCAGCCCCCCCAAGCCCGACTGAGACAGCACACAGTTATGAACCCGCAGCGCAATTGCCGTGGCTGTGGCGGCAGGTGCCGGTGCCGCAGGCCGCGTGCCGGGCGGCCCGGTCGGCGAGCGCCTGCCGGTACTCGCTGAAGCGGGGATCGCGGTAGGCGTAGGTGCCGCGGCCGGCCCGGTGGACCTGCCAGCCGTTGGCGGCGGCGATCTGGTTGTCGCGGGTGAGCCGGTGGTCGCGGGCGCGGCGGGCCTGGCGGGCGAGCCAGCGGGGGGCGGTGCCGTCTTCCGGCCGGGGCCAAGATGGCGGCGGCCCGGCGGGTGCACCGGCACCACCCGCCCGGCTGCCTGGGGCCCGCTCGGGCCGCTTCTGATGCGCATTGTTGGTGTGCTTGCCCGCTTCCCGGCTTTAACTTGCCGCTGGCCGCAGGCCGCCCGGCTCACGATTCCGGAGGCGGCCACAGAAGGGTCCGACTGTCCCTTCCATTCGGGCCTTTTAACCCTACAGGCGCGGACGGTCGGCCCTGTAGGCCCCATCCCGCTGGCGTGAACGTGGACCTGAAAGGCGAGAAGGGAGGTCGCGATGAAGCTGTCATCGCTTCACGGTGTCCCCGTGACGACAGCAGACCAAGCGGCCAGACCCCGCGCCGGCCGCGGCGCCGAGGCCGCTATCGAGGTCTCGCATCTGCGCAAGACCTACGGCCCCGTTGTCGCGGTTGACGACGTCTCGTTTTCGGTCGCCGAGGGTGAGATCTTCGGCATCTTGGGCCCGAACGGGGCGGGGAAGACCACCACCGTCGAGTGCGTGATCGGGCTGCGGACCCCTGACGCGGGCCTGATCCGGGTCATGGGCCTGGACCCCCACCGGGACCGTGAGGAGCTGCACACGATCGTGGGGGCCCAACTGCAGGCCAGTGCCCTTCCCGCGAAGCTGAGGGTCGGCGAGATACTGGATCTGTTCCACTCCTTCTACCAGCACCCGGCCGACCTGGCGGAGATCAGGGACTCCATGGGGCTGACTGAGAAGAAGAATGACTACTACCGGTCCCTGTCCGGCGGGCTCAAGCAGCGGGTCTCGGTCGCGCTGGCGCTCATCGGTAATCCCAGGGTCGCGGTGCTCGACGAGATGACCACCGGCCTGGACCCGCAGGCCCGCCGCGACACCTGGCAGCTCATCGAGCACGTCCGCGACCGCGGGGTCACGATCATCTTGGTGACCCACTACATGGACGAGGCCGAGCGGCTGTGTGACCAGGTGGCAATGGTGGACCACGGGCGGATCGTCGCCATCGACACTCCCGAGGGCCTCGCCCACCGGGCCGGGGTGGCCAAGCGCGTGCGGTTCGCGCCGTCCGCGCCGTTCGATGACCGGCTGCTGACCGGCCTGCCTGGGGTGCGCAGCGTCGAGTACGTTGGCGAGCACGTCGTCGTCACCGGGTCCGGCGACGTTGCGAATGAAGTGATTCTCACCCTGGCCGCGGCCGGGGTCACCGCCGCCGACCTGCACCTCGATTCGGCGAACCTGGAAGACGCGTTCGTGCAGATGACCGGGCGCCACATCCACGAGGACCAGATAGGGAGGGTGCACCGATGAGCAGTCACGTTGTACTGCTGCCGGAGCGGACACCCCGGTCCGCATTCGGCAAGCTGCTGCAAGACGAGGGACGGTACGCCTGGCGTGTACCGGTGGGATTAATGTTGGGCGTTGCGATCCCGGTGCTGGTCCTGGTCATCCTCGGCCTCGTACCGGGCGCGAACAGGCCCAGCAAGTCGCTGGGCGGCCTGACCCTCTTCACCGTCTACGTCCCGGTCCTCATCGTGTTCGCGCTGGCCGCGCTCGCGCTGCTCAGCCTACCCACACACCTGGCCAGCTACCGTGAGCAGGGCATCTTGCGGCGACTGTCCACCACACCGGTCCCCCGGGCGTGGATGCTGGCGGCACAGGTCATCATCAACCTCGCCCTGGCCGTGGTGGCCCTTGCCATCCTCGTGGTGGCAGGTATGGCGGCGTTCGGTCTCAGCGCACCCAGGCAGCCGGGCGGGTTCACCCTGGCGCTGGTGCTGACGGTCGCTGCCCTGTTCGCCATCGGGCTGTGGATCGCGGCCATAGCCCGCACCCAGAACACGGCCGCCGCAGTCGGGCAGCTGCTGTTCCTTCCCCTGTTGTTCTTCTCCGGCTTCTACTGGCCCCGGGCGAGCATGCCACCGGTCCTGCGGAACATCGGCGACTGGACCCCTTCCGGCGCCGCCGTGCACGCGCTGCAGGATGCGATGCTGGGCTCGTTCCCGTCAGCAAAATCGCTGCTGGTCCTGGCCGCCTGGGCGGTGATCTTCGGCATCCTGGCCGTGCGCTTCTTCAGATGGGAGTAGAAGAAGCCGCGTGCCGCCTGCCCAGCAAAACGAGGAGGTGGACACATGTCCACAACAGAAATCAAGGGCGAGATACCACTTGAAGAAATCCAGCGCACCTTGAGCGAGGCCCTGGGCCACGCGTACCGGGTGACCGCCACGTCGGACTCCACGCTGAAGATCCGGCGCATGCCCCTGATCACCGCCGAAGTCAAAGTCGGCTGGCACGACGACGGGACTGCCCTGCGAGCCGCCCCCGGCGAAGCCTGGATCCTCCAGGGCATCAACGCCCTCACCATCTACCCCAAGCTACGCCGAACCCTCGCCCAGGCATTCCCGCCAGCACCTGACGGCCACGCCAACACCGGCCAGGCCAGCCCATCATGACCCGAATGCCACGACCAACGGCCCAGGTGATAGCCCTTAGCTGAAATAGGCGGAGTTGCATCAGATGCATCATTCCCCGAGAAGGGTGATTACGACGCAGTAAGGGATGCAGCATTGGACTTGGCGGCGGCCCACGCTGGCCGTCAGCGCGAAGCCCCAGGTCAGAGCGCCGTGTGAATGCCAGGTTGCGTCAGGTGCCACGGCGTGACATCCAGTTGGGTTACATCGAGCGACCGCTTGATGCAGCTGAGGCAACAGCAGAAACCCATCAACGAGGACAGAGGATGGCAATTCTCTGTGCTTCAAGCTGAGGTATTCGACGCGGTTGGTAAACCGCTCATTACCAGTTATAGTGCGGGTTCGATTCCGATTCCGGGCACCGACGCGCCAGGCGTCGAGCACGGCCGGGAGCCACGCTGGGAGCCACACGGACGAACGATATCTTGATTCTCCGGACTTCTACGGACAACCGACGGGAACGCGCCCGAGATCACGGACCCGATCTGAACCGGTCCGGACGCCCGCACATGGAACTACGGATCAGAAGGACCCCTCGCAGCTCAGCCCGTACGGGGATTGCACGCTAATGGTCCGGACCCGTCCCTCCAACCTCAAGAGCGCTTCGCGTCGGCTTCGCCGATGGCCTTCGACCACTCTTGACCTTGGAGCCTCTACGGGTCCTTGGGGCAGGAGGAGAGGGCGGGGCGCGGCCTGCCCCAGGATTCGCGTGCGATCCCCGGAGAGTGCGACGTGGAGACGGTGAAGATCAATGTCAGTGGCCCGGTAACTGTCGAAGCTACGTCTCATCGGCGGCCCGTTGAAGGGCGTGACCGGCACAGTGGCGTGGTCGGACCGGCAGAGGTGCGGCGTGGTAGGCGTGTGGGAAGGGCACTAGGTGAAGGCGCGAGACTGGCTCCACCACGTCGTCCGGGTGCAGCCAATGGTGCAGCAGCCCATACCCCTGGACAACTGCGGACTGCGGCGCACGGCGGCAGCAGTCTCCAGCAGGACGGCGACGGTCGAGCCTGCAACCCTCAGCAATCTTAAAGACCGCCGCCATCGTCCACTAGGCGAGCCCTCCTGTGGTGCTAACCATACGGTGCGGCCGGCTAACCCGGGGCCAGTCCCCGGCAGTACGAAGACCTGTGAAAGCCGGGTTAGCGGCGCTAGCCTGCGGACGCCCGCACCAGCCTGGGCCATGCGAACCCGTCACCGACCGTCGCGGCGAGCAGCAGGTACGCGTCGGCCGTCTCCGGGTTGAGTTGTTCAAGGTCCACCTCGGCGCCCTCCTCCAGATGCGCGTCGTAGGGGATCTGCGCCACCGCCCGGCATCGCGACGCGAAGTGCTGTTCGAGCCGGTCGAGGTCGATGCTGCTCTTGCCACGCGGACGGATGATTGAAAGGACGACCACGGCGTTACGCACCAGGTCGTCGAAACCGTGCGCGTCCAACCAGTCGAGTGTTGCGCTCGCGCTGCGCGCACCGTCCACCGACGGTGAGCTGACCAGAACTATCTGATCAGCAAGGCGCAGTACCCCGGACATCGCCGAATGCAGCAGGCCAGTCCCACAGTCGGTGAGGCAGATCGAGTAGTAGTTCCCGAGCACGCGCGCGACTTCGTAGTAGTCGTCCTCGCTGAAGGCGACCGACACGGTCGGATCACGGTCGGAGGCAAGCAACTCGAGCCGGCTGGGGGCTTGCGAGGTGAAAGCCCGCACGTCGGCGTAGCGCTGGATCTGCCCGCGCTCGTTCAGCAGGTCACGCACGGTCGCCGCGGTCTCGAGGTGGACCTTGTCGGACAGCGTGCCTCGATCCGGGTTGGCATCAACGGCGATGACCCGGTCGCCGCGTAGTGACGCGAGCATCGCACCGAGCCCAACCGTCGTCGTGGTTTTGCCGACTCCGCCCTTCAGGCTCATCACGGCGACACGGTGGTGCCCGCCGGCGACCGGAGTCCTCGCCCGGACAATCAGCTCTCGCCTGTGCAATTCCGCATGTGAGTCGCCGGGCCGGATCAGGCCACCCGTGACACGGTAGACGGCGCGGCGCCAGCCCGGCGCGGGGGGCGGCTTCTTCGTCGGCAGCAGGGTCTCCGACGTCAGGCTGTCCGCAGTCTCCCTAGGCGGCTGATCGGTCCGCCGTGGCGGGAGCGGCGCGAGTGTGTCGTCCGGAGCGGGGGGCCCGGTGCGCGCGTCGCCGACCATCGGGCTCCCATACCCGGCGCCGCTCCCAAAGTCACCGGCGTTGCCGTAGTCACCCCCGTTGCCGTAGTCACCTGCCGCGCCATCGCCAGCGCTGTGGCCCTGATCGCCAAGTGCGCCCGGGTACGAGCCAGGGGCGCCGGGATAAGTGCCAGGGGCTGTCGGATAGGCACCAGGGGCGGCCCGGGGCGGCTCGGGCTGCGGCGAGGGACCAGGGTATGCGGGAACGCCATACTGCGGCGCGGCGTACGAACCCTCCTCGGCGTAATCCCACCCGCCTTCCTGGTCAGGTTCGCCGTAAGGCTGGCCGTACCCGTAGTCAGCCGGTCGGTACGGCGGTGCCTGCGGGGCAGCCACCCCGCGGCCTTCGTAACCAGCCTGCGCGCCGTAACCGCGCTGGCGCTCGTAACCAACGGGGCCGTTGTAGCCAGCGGGGCCGTTGTAGCCAGCCGGGCCGTAACCACCAGGGCCCTCGTACTGCGGCGCATCGGCAGGCGGTCGGTACGCGGGGCCACCATAGGACGGGTCGCCACCATAGGACGGATCGCTGGCGTAAGACTGCTCGCCGCCCTGGGACGGGTCACCGTCTTGGTACTGGTCGCCACCATAGGGTGGATCTGCGCCGTAGGACTGTTCGCCGCCGCCGGACGGCTCACCGGCGGAGCCGGGAGTTGGCGTGGAAGGCGGCGTCGGCTGACCCGGGATCTGCCCGGCAGGTGGCGGGTACGGAGCGGCCGGCAGTCCCGCCGACTGCGCACCCGCGTAACCGCCGGGGGCGGGCGGCGCGAACGGGAGCCCACCAGGCGGCACGTACGGGACCCGAGCAGGCGCCACCTGGCCAGCCGGAACCTGGCCGGCCAGGACCTGAACCACCTGACCGGACGCTGCCTGCTCGGACACCACCTCACCGGACGGGGTCTGACCGGACGCCGCCTGACCGCACGGCACATGCTCACGCGCCGACTCAGCGCCATTGTCCTCCGCGCTACCTGGGCTCGGCTCGACCTCCGCCGAACCCGCAACGGCTGGACCGGCGGCGTCTCGAGCGGCTGGCTCGTCATCAGCAGCGGCGTCGGTATCGTCGGTTGGTACCGGCTCGTCGGCCTGAGTCGGCGTATTGTGATCCTGGTTGGCCAAAAGTCCTTCCCCCAGCTTCGTCTGTACGAGAATGTCATGCCCCGCACGGGCCGGGATACCGCTATAGGCCGAGCCTAGGCCACCAGAACGCCGGGCCGTACCCATGCAGCGGAATCGCATACTTAGCCGCTTGGAGCACCCATGCACGCCATTGTCATAACCAGTCCCGGTGGCCCGGAGGTACTTAGGTGGACGGAAGTCCCAGATCCGGAGCCGGGACCCGGCGAAGTGCTTATTGACATCGCCGCGAGCGCCGTCAACAGGGCCGACCTGCTACAACGCCGAGGTTTTTACCCTCCGCCCGCAGGCGCGCCACCATATCCAGGCCTCGAGTGCTCGGGCCGCATCGCGGCAGCAGGGCCAGGCGTGACCAGCTGGCGTGCGGGCGACGAGGTGTGTGCGCTGCTGGCCGGTGGCGGCTACGCGGAGCGGGTCACGGTGCCCGCCGGGCAGGTGCTGCCGGTGCCCGGGGGGCTGCAGGTGACTGACGCCGCGGCCTTGATCGAGGGTGCCTGCACCGTCTGGGCCAACGTTTTCCAGCTTGCCAAACTGGCGCCGGGTGAGACCGTCCTTGTTCACGGCGGCGCGAGCGGTGTGGGCACGATCGCGCTGCAACTCGCCGGGGCACACGGCGCCCACGTGCTTTGCACCGCTGGCTCGCCGGAGAAGGTGGCCAGATGCGAGGAACTCGGCGCGGACCGGGCGATCTCCTATCGTGACGAGGATTTCGCCGCGGTAGTGAGGGAATTCACTGGCGGCGCCGGCGCGGACGTCATCCTGGACATCATGGGTGCCAGCTACCTGGCCCGCAACATCGACTCGCTCGCAATTGGCGGCCGCCTGGTGGTGATCGGGTTGCAGGGCGGTACGAGAGCCGAAATCGACCTGCGCGCGCTGCAGTTGAAGCGGGCGAGCCTGCACGGCACGATGCTGCGGTCCCGTCCAGTCGCGGAGAAGGCCGCCGTCGTGGCCGCGGTCCGTGAGCACGTCTGGCCCCTGGTGGAGGCGGGGAAGGTGCGGCCGGTGATCGACCGCGTGCTGCCGATGAAGGACGCGGCGGCGGCGCACGAGGTGATCGAGGCAGGCATGCACGTCGGGAAGGTTCTGCTCGTCACCTGAGACATCATGAGTCTTAACGGCTGCCGCATGGCGCGCCGCCCGCGCCGCCCAGTGCGGTTCAGGGGATCGTGCGGTTCAGGGGATCGTGCGGTTCAGGGGATCGTGCGGTTCAGGGGATCGTGCGGTTCAGGGGATCGTGCGGTTCAGGGGATCGTGCGGTTCAGGGGATCGTGCGGTTCAGGGGATCGTGCGGTT
>Ga0335078_10004258_pt1 | contig 21232 bp, 18 predicted proteins | sample Lox_Sample_32_FD_206711 | JGI IMG/M metagenome (GOLD analysis project Ga0335078, IMG submission 206711) | Soil microbial communities from Loxahatchee National Wildlife Refuge, Florida, United States - Lox_Sample_3.2 | ecosystem: Environmental > Terrestrial > Soil > Wetlands | place: USA...
CTCGCGGGAGGCGAGATCTCCCCGACCGCCCCGTTCCGGCTCACGGCCGAGAAGGTCATCGCCACGTTCCATGGCCAGGAGCGAGCGCTTCGGCGCGTGCTGAAGCGTCTCGACCGCGAGGAGTTCCCATACCGCGTGGTCCGGGCGTCGGGGCGGCCGTACGTCCCCGACGAAGGGGCGACGCCGCTCACGCCGCTCCAGTCGCGGCTGCTCGCGCGGGCGTGGGTGATGGGCTACTATGCGGTACCGAGACGGATCACGCTGACCCGGCTCGCTCAGCAGACCGGTCGCAGCGCTCCGGCGCTCGGAAAAGTGCTACGTCGGGCCGAGGGTCGCATCGTGGCCCGATGGCTCGCGACCGAAGGTACGGTTCCCGAGAGCGACCCGGCCGAGCCGACGGCCGCGCGGGAATCGTAAAGAGACCGGCGAGCTCCCGACCTCCGTGCCACGCCGGGCGCGGACCGTACGGGTAGAGCGGGTCCCCGGGGCCAGCGAGGTTCCCCTTCCCGCGCGAGCGACCCGGGGCTCCGCGTGCTTCGACCTCGCGAGCGCGGAAGCGGTCGACCTCGAGCACGGCCGAGTCACGCTCGTGCGGACGGGGCTCAAGATGCGCTGCCCCCGCGGGACGTTCCTCGAGGTTCGTCCTCGCAGCGGCCTCAGCAGCCGAGGGGTCCTCATGGTGAACGCGCCGGGAACGATTGACTCCGACTACTCCGGCGAGGTCCGGGTCCCGATGACGTTCCTTTTCGAGGGGCGGTATCGCATCGAGGCCGGGGACCGGATCGGGCAGGTCCGTCTCGTTTCGGACGAACCGGCCGTCTTCCGCCCCGGTCGGGTGGACACCGTGCGCTCCCGGGCCGGCGGCTTCGGCAGCACGGGTCGCTAGGGGAACTCCGACAGGATCCTCTGCCTGCGCTTCGGCTCGGGAGGCGGAGGGGGCCGACCCTTCACCACCTCATCCTGGATCTCCTCGAGCATCTCGTGCATCCGACGTTCCCGCGAGAAGGCGGAGCGGTTGAGCCCGACGTCCCGGGTCCCTTCCGCAACGAGCACGACGGCGCGCCCGGTCCGGGCCCGGCCGGTCCGCCCGCGGCGTTGGATCGTACGGATCACGTCCGGGACCGGCTCGTAGAAGACGACGAGGTCGGTCGCGGGAATGTCGAGCCCTTCCTCGGCGACCGAGGTGGCCACGAGACAGTTGACCGTGCCCGCGCGGAACTGGTCGAGGATCGCGACCTGGTCGCGTTGCGAGATCCCGAGGTCCGTTCCCCGGCTCGCTTGGCCCACGAACCGGGCCGCCCGGACCTCGGGGTCCCCTAGCCGCTGCGCTTCCGCGACGATCCGGTCGACGGTCTCACGGTACTGGGCGAAGACGATCACTCTCGCCCGGGGGTTGCGGTGAAGTTCCGCGCTGAGGACCTCCATCGTCTTCGCGAGCTTCGGTAGCTCCACCTTCAGGGTCGGGAGCCGACGCACCACCTCCTCGACGTCCGGGTCCTGGAAGAACGCCCGAAGCGACGGGGTCCAACGCTTCCCTTCGCCGGGTCGCTGACGGCGGAGATAGTCGCGAAGGGAGTCGACCCCTTGCGTCTCGACCAGGAGGAGGGCATGGAGGCCCTTCATCGCGGCGGCCTGCGCGGTCACCGCTTTCCACAGAGGTCCCGACGCCGTGCCCGACCGGGCCTGCTCCGCCTCGATCTGGTGATGCACGCGGCTGCGTACCTCGAGGAGCACGCGGCGGGTCGCCTCGCCCGGCGGCAACAGGTCCAGGCTCCGGAGGACGTCCACCTGACGCTGGACCGCGGCGCGAAGTAGGACGGCAAGGTGGCGTACTTCCGGGGGTACGGGCACCTCGACGGTCTCGACACCGACCCCATGGATGTACGGGGCGACGTCCGGACTCGTTTCGGTCCGATATTCGAACCGCTCGATCCCGAGGTTCGCCCACACCTCCCGGATCCGTCGACGACTACCACCGGGGGACGCCGTCATGGCGAGCACCCGGGCCTTGGGCCCCTCACGGTTGGCCTTCGCGATCGCGACGTACGGGTAATCCCCGACCGCCCGGTGCGCCTCGTCAAAGACGATCAGGGAGAACGTGTCGAGCGGGAACTGCCGCGCCTCGAGGTCGTTTCCGATGACCTGCGGGGTCGCCACGACGACCTGCGGAGGGTGCAGGAGGGCGGCGCGCCGATCGGGTGGGATCGCGCCCGTGAACGTGAGCGGATCCGGAGCGAGGAGAGTGCGCGCGACCTCCCGAGCATGCTGGACGACCAGCGGTCGGGTCGGTGCCAGGAACAGCACCGACTGCGTGGGCGCGCGGCGAAGGTACTCCGCGGCCACCCGGAGCGCGACCGGGGTCTTGCCGAGGCCGGTCGGAAGGACGACCAGGGTGTTGTGCTCGGCCGCGGTCTCCGCGATGCTGGCCTGGTAGAGCCGCTCCTCGAGAGTGCCCGGACGGACCCGAGGATGCTCTACGGAGGTCATCGGCCGCGCTCGGCCCGTGCAGCGGCCACGGCTTTAATAGGGGACGTCTGCGGCGAGCGATGGTCCCCCTCTGGGTCGAACTCGTGCTCCTCGCAATTTCCGTGGGGGTGCTCCTCTACCAGGGATTCGCGCTCCTCTTGGCAGCCCAGATGCCCCGCCTCGACCCTTCCCCCCCGACCACGGTTCGGGATGCGCTTCCGACCGTCAGCGTGATCATCGCGGCTAGGAACGAGGAACAGGACCTGCCGGCGACGCTCGACGACCTCCTCGTCCAGGACTACCCGGGCCTCGAGATCATCGTGGTGGAGGACGGCTCCACGGACCGCACGGGAGCCGTGATCGACGCCCGCGCGCCGGCCGTGCGTCGGGTCGACCCTCCCCCGCTCCCCGACGGATGGGTCGGAAAGAGCTGGGCCTGCTGGAACGGCGCCCGGGCGGCGACCGGCGAGTGGTTCCTCTTCATGGACGCGGACGTGAGGACCCACCCGACCGCGGTGCGCACCACGATGGAGTGGGCGCTCCGGGAGCACGCGGACCTCACAACGATCGCTCCCCAGGTCGAGATGAGGACGTTCTGGGAGCGGCTCGTCCTGCCGTTCTACATCCAGGTGGTGCTGACGTACTTCCGGACTCCGCACGTCAACCGCCCCGGCTCGAAGACCGCGATGGCGAACGGACAGTACTGGCTCACGCCCCGAACGACCTACGAGGCGATGGGCGGTCACGAGGCGATCCGGTCGATCGTCCTCGAGGACGTCGCGATCGCCCGTCGCTACCGGGCGGCGGGGCGAGCGATCCGCGTGGCATGGGCCCCCCGCCTCGCTGAGACCCGGATGTACCGGAACCGCAAGGAGATGTTCGAGGGACTCCTCAAGAACATCCACGGTACCGAGTTCTCGGCCGCGCGACTCGTCGGGTCGATCGCGGGCCTCATCGGACTGTTCCTGCTGCCCCTTGGGCTGCTACCGCTCGGGCTGCTGACCGGCTCGCTCGCGCTCACGGTGATGGGCGGGATCCTGTACTTTGCGCTGTTCGGTAAGCACGTGGTCTTCGCGCGCGCGGTCGGGTCCCGGGCGGTGTACGGGCTTCTGTTCCCCATCGCGGTCGCCTACTACGTCGTGCTGGTCGCCACCTCGCTCGGTCGCGGCCTCCGGGGAAAGCCGGTCGCGTGGAAGGGTCGCGCGTACCCGATGCACCCGTAGCGCGGCGCCCCGAACCTCTAAGAGGTCCTCCGGCCGTGGCGGCGCGCTGCCATGGCCGCTCGCATCGACTCGAGGTTCGAGCTCGTCATCGAAGGTCACGAGGTCCCGGGTACTCGGGGGGAACACCGTCCGGTCGTCGACCCGGCGACCAACCTCCCGTTCGCCGAGGTGGCGGTGGCCACCCGGGACGACGCACGCCACGCGATGGAGGTCGCCGACCGCGCTTTCCGCGAGTCGAACTGGGCGGCGGACGATGGCGCGCGTCGAGGGAAGGCGCTCTACCGACTCGCCGCATTGCTCGACGGGCAGTCGGAAGAGTTCGCCCGCCTCGAGACGCTGAACGTCGGCAAGCCGCTGCGCGAGTCGCGCGTCGACATCGGCTACGTGGTCCGCACGCTCGAGTACTTCGCGGGCGCCGCCGACAAGCTCGAGGGCGAGACGATCGCCGTCCCCGGCCCCCGGTTCGACTACACGCTGCGCGAGCCGCTCGGCGTGACGGTCCACATCGCCCCCTGGAACTACCCGCTGCTCCTCGCCATACGCGCGGTCGCCCCCGCGCTCGCCGCGGGGAACGCTGTCGTGCTCAAGCCCGCGAGCTTGACGCCCCTTTCGGCCGTCGCGTTCGCCCGCCTCGCCAAGGAGTCCGGGATTCCGGACGGGATCCTGAACGTAGTGCCCGGGAGCGGGAGCGAGGTCGGCGAGAGCCTCGTGACCGACCCCCGGTGCGCCTCGGTCACGTTCACGGGCAGCGGCGATGTCGGCCAGCGGATCGCCGAGCTCGCCGCGCGGAGGATCGTCCCCCTGACCCTCGAGTTGGGCGGAAAGGGTCCGGTCGTCGTGTTCGCGGACGCCGACCTCGAGCGGGCGGCGAAGGGGATCGGCTACGGAATCTTCCAAAACGCCGGCCAGATGTGCTGGGCGGCCTCCCGACTCCTCGTGCACGAGAGCATCCGTGAGCCGTTCGTCGAGAAGGTACGGGGAATTGCCGATGGCCTCAGGCTGGGCCCCGGAACGATGGACGGGGTCGAGATGGGTCCGCTCGTATCGAAGGAGCAGGCCGAACGGGTCCTCGCCTACGTCGAGGATGCTCGTCACCACGGTGGCAAGGTCGTCGCCGGGGGAACGCGCCCCGACGCGCCGGAGTTGGCGGCCGGCAACTTCGTCCGGCCGACCGTGCTCAGCGACGTGGCTCCCGAGTCGCGCGCGGTCCGGGAGGAGATCTTCGGACCGGTGCTTGTCGTCAGCTCGTTCTCGGACGCAGAGGACGCGGTCCGGAAAGCGAACGACACGCCGTACGGTCTTCTCGCCGCCGTCTGGACGCGGGACCTCGCGACCGCTCACACGGTCGCACGCCGCCTGGAATGCGGCATGGTCGTCGTGAACGAGTCGCCGACCACCTACCCCCAGACGCCGTTCGCGGGAATGAAGTCGAGCGGGGTCGGGTTCGAGCAGGGTCTCCGAGCCCTCGACACCTATAGTCGCCGCAAGAACGTCCTCGTGAACATCGGGGTCGCCCGGAAGAAGACCGGGGCCCCGTAGGTTCGTACGAAACCTGAAAAGACGCTCCCGGGGGTCGTCGTCCCCACCATGGCCGACCCCTCCCCGCCGGACCCCACCCCCTGGGGGTCCTGCCGCTTCTGCGGCGTTGCCGTGCCGCCCGGCGCGTCGAAGTGCGAGATCTGCGGAGCGGAGGGTCCCCTCTCGGCGGCCCAAGAGGCGGCGGCCCCCCCGAAGGTCCGGCGATGGATGCGACTCACCCGCGTGTTCCGGACGTTCGTCGTCGTGGTGGTCGTGGTCGGTCTCACCTATGCGATCCTCTCCGCGGTGCTGAGCGGCCCACCGACCCTGTCGAGCGACCCCCTCACGACCGCGGGAACGTACACGCTCGCTCCGGGAAACTACACGGTCCTCTCCGGCGAGATCACGGGCGGCGACTATGTGACCGGGAACTTCACGACGGTCGCCCCGCGCGGGGTGAACATCGTGGTCGCGGTCTACAACTCGAGCGAGTGGGCGCAGTTCACGGCCGGCGCGACGCCGTCGCCCCTCTACGCCGTCTCCCCGACGTACGACGCCCAGATCGTCTACGCACCCCAGGTGACCGACACCTACTACTTCGTCTTCACCAACCCGTACCCGGCGTCGAGCCACCTGACCATCGGGGTCTACATCACGACGCTCTACAACGCGAACGTCGCGAACGACGGGTTCGCGTAGGCCCGAACGAGCTCCGTTGGGCTTCGCAGAGCCGGCCGCACGCCCCGGCCTACGCGGCCGGGTCGTGTTCCTCGGTGTGCTCGGCGGGGGCGGGCGCGACGACCGCGGTGGACCGGCTCAGGTACTCGGGAGGCACTCGGTCGACGAGGTAGACGGTCTTCCCGGCCTTCATGATGACGATCCCGTCCGCCCGGGCGCGCTTGGTATCAACCTCGAGGATGACCGGTTCGGGGGTCCGGACCGACCCGGCCGCGTGGGCGTCCTCGGCGGTCTTGGAGAGGTGGACCTTCTTTCGGTCCGACGGCTTCAGACCGACCTCGAGAACGATGGCCGCCTCCTCGGAAGTGACCGGGTAGTAGAGCCGTTCGGGGATGTTCTCCGTCGGAAGGTCAAGGTCGACGTCGACCGTGTGGCCGTACGTCGCCCGGATCCGGTCGTCCCGGATCTCGTACCGACCCTTCGCATCCGTTTCGACGATGGCGATCACGTGCTGGGGACGGAGCCAGTGGTACGCGGGGTGCTTTTGCGAGATCGCCCGCACGAGCTGGGGCAGCGCGACCCACCCGTGCGGGTCGATCGGGAGCTGGTAGCGGTCGGGGAAGTGCCGGAGGATCCCCGTGACGATCCGGCCGAGGTGGTCGAGCTCCCGGTCGTTCATCAGGAACCGACCGGGCTGGCCGCAGACCGGGCAGCTCTCCGCCCGGAAGTATCCGTGCTGTGCGCACTCCTTCAGCATCGCCCCGGCCCTCGTCAGGCCTTGACCTTGTCCGCCTTCTTCTCGAAGTCGGTGAGCAGGTCGCCGTACAGGTCGGTGAGGTCCTTGAGGACCCGCTTCAACACCTGCTGCGGCTTCTCGCCTTTTGTCTTCACGTAGAGCGTCGGGCGGTCGAGGAACGGGTGGCCGAGATAGTAGCGCGCCTCGACGACCTTCTCCTCCTTCTGGAGGGCCTCGACGAGCGGGATCAGCAGGGTCTCCTCACCCTTCGGGAACTCGACCCGAAGGAGGTCGTGTTCCTTCTCGACGACGCGGATCTCCATCGATGGCACCGGGAGCCCGGCCACCTGCGACCGCTTCTTAAGCGTGGCGGGCGCGACGGTGACCGCGTCGCCCACCGATGTCCCCCGCCGACGCCCATATAACATTCATCGCCTCCTCCGCGACGCGAAGATGCGGTTCCTCGTGGTCGGGGGCGGCGCCCGAGAGCATGCGATCGGCCTCGCGCTCCACCGGGCCGGGTCCGAGCTCTACGTCGCGAGCTCGAACGCGAATCCCGGCCTCGAGCGCCTCGCGCGTCGTTCGGCTCGGCTCGACCCCACTGACCCGGCCCGGGTGACGTCGTTCGCGAAGGAGGTACGCGCCGAGGCCGCGGTCATCGGTCCGGAGGCCCCCCTCGCCGCGGGCGTCGCGGACGCTCTGCGGGCCGCCGGTGTGCCGAGCGTCGGCCCCGACCGGGCGGCGGCCCAGATCGAGAGCTCGAAGCTGTTCTGCCGTGAGCTCCTCGACCGGCATGCGGTCGGTGGCCAGCCGCGGTTCGACGCTCCGAAATCGGTCGAGGAGGTCGACGCCGCCGTCACGGGCTTTTCCGGGCCGTTCGTTGTCAAGCCATGCGGTCTCACCGCGGGCAAGGGAGTGTGGGTGCAGGGCGCCGACTTCACCGACCCGCGCGAGGGAGCCGCGTATGCGAAGTCGATCCTGGTCCAGGGCCAGCGGGTCCTTCTCGAAGAGAAGCTCGAGGGCGAGGAGTTCAGCCAGATGGCGTTCGTGACCGACTCGGGGGTCTACCCAATGCCGGCCGTCCAGGACTTCAAGCGAGCGCTCGAAGGGGACAAGGGCGGCAACACGGGAGGGATGGGCTCGTACTCCCAGCGGGACCACCTCCTTCCGTTCCTGCCGGCCGCCGACCGAGACCGGGCGATCGAGCTCATCTCGAAGACGGCCGCCGCCCTGCGCGCGGACGGGCTCTCCTTCCGGGGGATCCTGTACGGAGGGTTCATGATGACCGCGGACGGGCCGAAGCTTCTCGAGTTCAACGCCCGGTTCGGCGACCCCGAGGGGATCAACGCCCTCACGCTCTACGAGCCCGGGGACTTCGAAGCGCTCATGTTCGGTGTCGCGACGGGTCGGGTGGACCCGAACCTGATCCGGTTCCGTCTCCGTGCCACGGTGGTGAAGTACGTCGTGCCGCCCGGATACGGGGCCCATCCCCGTCCGGGTGGGCTCGTCTCGGTCGACGCGGGGGCGATCGAAGCCGCGGGTGTCCACCTGGTCTACGGGAGCGTCGACGAGGTCGGGCCCGGGACCGTGAGGTTGAGCTCGTCGCGGGGACTCGCCCTGGTCGGCGAGGCGAGCGCGATCCACGAGGCCGGCAGCCGTGTCGAGGCGGCGCTGGCGTTCGTCCGAGGAGAGTACTCGGTCCGCCATGACATCGGGACCAAGGAGGACCTCTCCCGACGGACGGAGCATATGCGCAAGATCCTCGCCCCCAACGCCAAGGGCTCGCCCATCCCGCTCTCCGTGGCTCCGCCCGACGCGCCGCCATCGAGCGCGGCGACCCCCGACCAGGTGATCGGCTGAACGGTCGTCGGCGAAGCGTCAAATACGGCTCCACCGATTTCTTGGACTCTTGACCATGTTCTGTCCTTCCTGCAAACGGTTGATGCGCCCCGACCGGGCCGCCGGTGTCTGGCGGTGCACGTCGTGCGGCAAGGAGGTCCCCCTCGGAAAGGGCGTCGAGGTCCGGCACACCTCCGCGACCGACCGCGGGGCCGTCGCGGTCGTCGAGACGAAGCAGGTGACGTTGCCGAAGGCCGAGGAGACGTGCCCGAAGTGCGGGAACGGCGAGGCGTACTGGGTGCTCCGACAGACGCGCGGGTCGGACGAGCCCGAGACCCGTATCTTCGAGTGCACGAAGTGCGGGCACAAGTGGAGGGAGTATTCGTGAGCCCGGACGAGCGTGCGTTCTCGCCCGTCAGTCGGGCCTTCGCCCCGGATGCGCTCGGGAAGAGCCTCCGACTCCGGGGTTGGGTGCTCCGCACGCGGTCGTCGGGGGGGATTCTCTTCTTCCTCCTCCGGGACCGGTCCGGGGTCGTCCAGGTGACCGGCCGCCGGGACGCTCTCGGCGACGCGGCGTTCGATGCGGCCGAGCACGTACAGATCGAAGGGTCGGTCGCGGTCGAGGGGACGGTCGCCGAGGACCGACGCGCGCCGGACGGACGCGAGGTGCGTGCGAGCCGGATCGACGTGATCGACGCCGGTGAGCCGTTCCCGATCTTCTCGGACCAGACCGAGGAGTTCCTCCTCGACCAACGCCATCTCGCGATCCGTTCTCAGGAGAGCGTCGCGATCTTCCGAGTGAAGGCCGAGCTCCTGCGCGCCTTCCGGGAGTTCTTCGACCGGGAGGACGTCCTCGAGATGACCCCACCGATCCTGACGGGGAACGCCGCGGAGGGGGGCGCGGAGGCGTTCCAGTTCGACTACTTCGGCCGGCCGGGATACCTCTCGCAGACCGCCCAGCTCTACCTCGAGGCCCTCCTGTTCCCTCACGAGCGTGTCTACGCCCTCACCCCGTCGTTCCGGGCCGAGAAGTCCCGGACCCCGAGGCACCTCACCGAGTTCCTCAACCTCGAGGTCGAGCTCGCGTGGTGCGACTTCCCCGGCCTGCTCGACTTCATCGAGCGCATGATGGTCGCCACGCTCCACGCCGTCGCCGAACGTCGACCGAAGGAGCTCAAGTCGCTCGGACGACCGCCGGAGGAGCTGCTCGCGATCGTCGCTCCGTTCGACCGGATCACCTACACCGAGGCGATCGATCGGCTCGTGAAGCTCGGTTTTCCCGTGGAGTTCGGGAGCGACCTCGGCACCGCCGAGGAACGGGCGCTCACGCTCGAGAGCAAGAGCCCGCTGTTCGTCACGCACTATCCTCGCGAGCGCAAGGCCTTCTACATGCTCCAGACCCGGGACGACCCGCGCACCGTCGAGGCCTCCGACCTCCTCGGCCCCGAGGGCTACGGGGAGATCGTCGGCGCCTCCTGCCGTGAGACGGACATCGCCCGACTGAAGGAACGCATCGCCCAGATCGGGGCGCGCGCCGAGGAGTACGAGTGGTACCTCGACCTTCGGCGGCACGGGAACATCCCCCACGCCGGCTTCGGCCTCGGCGTGGAGCGGGTCCTTCGCTGGATGCTCCGGCGCGAGCACATCCGAGACACGACGCCGTTCCCGCGCACTCCCTCCCGCCACACCCCCTGATCGCGCTCGACGTCGGCCGGGACCGGCCGAGTTGGTGGGTAATGTTCAAGAACCGCCGCGGGTCTGCCCCTTTCACGCTCCCCGAACGGAGAACGTAGCGTGGCACCAGCGTAACAAATGGACCGGGGAAGCGAGCGGTCGGGGGCACCGACCGAGAAACCTGCGGGGGTCCTCCTCGTGGAACGGACGACCCACCAAGACGTCCCTGCGATCTGCAATCTCCTCAAGAAGGTCTGGGAGCCGGCGCCGGCGCGCGTCCCCGTCGAGCTCGTGAAGGCGTGGCAGCCGACCGCTCTCGAGTTCACGAGCTGGATGGGTGGGGTCACCTACTTCTCCGCCCGCAAGGACGGTCGATTGGTCGGCGTCGTCGGGGGCGAGCTCCATCACGGCAGCTGCCGGCTGGTCCACCTCGCGGTCGACCCCGACACCCGTCGCCAGGGCGTCGCGACGGCGCTGGTCGCCGCGGCGAACGAATGGGCGAAGAAGGCGAACGCGGCCTCCCTCTGGGTCGACACGCTGCACGCGCTCGCCCCCGCGACGGCGCTCTTCCAGCACCTCGGGTTCACGCTCGTCGGGTCGCTGCACCGACACGAATGGGGCGAGGACGTCACCCTGTTCGAGCGGGTCCTCTGACGCGTTAGCGCGGCGCTCCCGGTCGACTGCTCGCCCGGGTCGGGCGGGTCGGCATCACGCCGTGGCGTTGCTGAAGCACCCGCAGCCGGCGTACCCCGTCCTCGGGACGGCCTCGGAAGAACTCTCTCGCCCCGCGGGCGAGCTCGATCGCTTCGAGCTCGGTCGCGATCCCGTGCGCCCGTTCGTTGAGCAGATAATCGCCGTACTCCGAGATGTACTGGGGCAACCCGGCCTTGAGCCGAGTGACGGCCTGCAGGCGGATCGCCCGGATCTGCTGTTTCAGCGGTGCCAACTTGCCGGCGCGCAGCTCGCTCTCGAGGTCGTCAGCGATCTCGGTCGTGTCCTGGGGCGGCTCGATCCCGAGCGCCTGCATGTCGTGAAGGAGGGCGATCACGCGCTCGAGCTCCTCACGCGCCTGGTCGAGGTGGCGCTCCTTGAGAGAAACGACCCGGTCGACCTGCTGGTAGGCGGAAAGCGCCTGGGCGATGTCGCCGGCCTTCGCGGAATGGACCGCGTCCTCGATCTGCTCGCGCTCGAGGCGGCTATCGACGGAGTACGCTTCGAGGCGGGTCAGCCGAACCTTGGTCCGCTTCTCCCACTCCTCGAACGCCCCCACGACCCGCTTCTGGGCGATCCGCTCGATCCCTCGGACCACCTCGGCCCAGGGTTCCGGGTTGGAGGCGGTCCGGGCGATCTCTTCGGCCCACTCCGGGAGCCGGGGGAGTTCGACGCCGAGCGGTTGCACCCCTTCCGACCACTGGTGGAGACGAGCGAGCCGACGCCCGAGCTCGGCGGCGAAAGGGTTCGCTTTTCCCGAGGCGGCGGTACGGGGCACGCGGGCCGGGGGGGTTCGCTTCGGAGGCGATGGCTCGACCGGTGTCGGGGTGACCGACGGTGGTGCAGGGGATACCTCAGGGGCCGGGTCGGTGATGTCGGACGGTCCTTCGAGCAGGGAATGGCACTCGGGGCAGACGAGCGTCTCGGCGGTCACCGAGGTGCCGCACTTCGGGCAGACCACGCCGCCGTCGACCATTGCACCTCCCACTGTGAGGTCCGCGGACTCTTATAAAACGCGAGTTGCGAAGGAGCCTGCCGCCCACGATGCCCAGCCCGCCCCCGGACGGTCGATTCGCCGACCCGCGGCGCGTGACGCGGCGGGCCGGGACCGTTAGCGACGGTGGGCCGACTTGCGCTCGGTGAAGAACCGCTCGACCACGTTGAGGTGGCGGAGCATCGCCGTCTTCTTCGCCTGGTGGGACTGCATCCGCCGCAGGATGTTGTCGAGCGCGCGGACGGCGACCGCGACGTGCGCGCCCTTGTTCAGCATCACGCACTCCGCGCGCACACCCATGGCCGCGTCGGTCACTTCGGCACGGGTCGGTAGCCCCGTCTTCGTGAGGCCCTCGAGCACCTGAGTGGCCCAGATCGCCGGGATGTGCGCCGCCTCGCACAACCAAAGGATCTCCTCCTGCACTTCAGCGAGGCGTTCGTAGCCGACCTCGACCGCGAGGTCGCCCCGGGCGATCATCACGGCGGTCGGCGGATGCCGGAGCGCCGCGAGCAGGATCCCCGGCAGCTCCTCGAAGGCGGTACGCGTCTCGATCTTGAGGACGACGCCCATCCTCGGGCGACCGAGCCGCTTCAGTTCCTGGCGCAGGAGGGGGATGTCGTCGGCGCTGTGCACGAACGAGTAACCGACGAGGTCGGCGTGCCGGACGATGAACCGCAGGTCCTGGAGGTCCTTCGGCCCGATCGTCGGCAGGTCGACGGTCGTCTCGGGGAAATTCATCCCCTTGTCGGCCGCGAGCCACGCCCCCGACACGGGGGCATGGGTGACCTCGACCAGGAGCCGCTCGGGGCTCGCCGACCGAACGACCCCACCGATGCGGCCGTCGTCGAACCAGATCGGGTCGTCGCGGTGGACGAACTGGAGGGTCTCGGGAGCCGTACAGGCGATGTGGGCCGGTCGACGAACGCGACCGTTCGAGTCGAGCCGCGCGTCTTCGCCGGGGTCGGACCGCGCCGTCACGACAAGGGGGTCGCCGACCCGCAAGCGGATCCGTTGCTCGATACGGGGGACCGGTCCGATCGAGGTCTCGTCCTCCTGGCCGTTCTCGAGGGTGGCGACGAGCCGCGTCCCCGAGGTGATGTAGCAGGTCTTCTCGACCTCCGCCCGATACCGACCTCCGATGTGCTCGACCAACCGCAGGACCCGTCGGGCGCGCCGAGCGTCGCGGAACTCGACCTGCTCCCGAAGGTGGCGGCGCAGCAGCCATGTCCGGGGCACCACGATGCTGGCGGCCTCTGCCACCTCGGTCGACGGGGTGAGCCAGACCGACCCGGGCAGCGACACCCGGCCGATCGCGTCGCGCTTCGGCCGCACCTTGAGCACCGCCGGTCCCGGCCGGATCGCTCCCGTCCGGATCTTCGGACCGGCGATATCCATCTCGATCCGGCAGTGGCGCCCCACCGCCTTCTCCGCGCGGTGGATGTGCGCGATCATCCGGGACCATTCGCGCGCGGTCTCGTGGGCGCAGTTGATCCGGGCGCAGTCCATCCCTCCCTCGACCAGCTCCCGGACGAGCCCGTAATCGGTCGCGGCCTCGGCCGGCATCGTGACCATGATCCGGACACCCCGCCCGGGTCGGGTCGGTCCGAGGAGTCTTCGTGCATTGAGGGCGAGGATCCGTCGTCCCCGTTCCGGGTCCGGCACGCTGCGCACCGCCCGTCTCGTCGGGGCCCGTCCCCGCAGTCGGTCGAGGCCGCTCAGGACGGCGTCGAGGTTGTAGAGGACGTGGCTTTCGGACCGGCCGAGCGATGAGAGCCCCCAGTGCGCGAGACGATTCTGGTCGCTTCTGAGGTCGAACCGACGGAACGCGAGGTAGTGCAGAAGGTTCCGTGCGCTATCCCGCTGGGTCCCGAACGGAGCGAGGTCGACCGCTTCCTCGAGCTCGATCAGGCTGGTTCGAAGGCGTTCGAGCCGCGCCGCCAGCAGCCCGAGCGAGCTACGTTCGGCGGAGTCCGAGCGCTTCCGCGAGGGCATGGTAACAGCTCCCCTGAATGGAGGCCGGAGGCATTAATGCCGAGGTACCTCGGCTCGCCGGGGTCCCGTGTCCGCCTGGGGCCCGAAGGGCGGGCTCAGCTCGGAGTCGGGCCGAGCTCTTCGCGGCGAATCTCGTTCCACCAGACGATTCCACGCCAGCTGCCGACGCCCACCAGCACGGGCCCCAGCACGAGAAGAGCGAGCGCCGCCGCCCACAAGGCAGGGACCCCGCCGACCGCCGAGGCGACCCCCTCGCCCACCGTGGCGAGACTCCCGAGCGCGACCCATCCGATCGCGGGCGGGTACGCGACGTACGCCACGAACGTGCCGACGAACATCTCGAAGACTCCGAGAATGACCGCGGAAAATCCGAAGTTCACGGCGACGACCGAACCTCTCGCGAGCACCATCTCGGTGAGCAGGCCCGTGACGAGGACCAACCCCCCGAAGACGGCAATCGAGATCCATCGGCGCATGAGGTCCTCATCGAACTCGGCGAATTCCTTCTGCGCGTGCCTCTCGTCCCGTTCGGGGATGTGTCTTCCGTCGGCGGCTGAGGGTAGGAAGGGCTTGTTGAGGACGCCGCCCATGATGCCGTACGTTAGGTCGTCCGAGCCGATAAATGGGTGGTCCCGAGTCCACGCCGCGCCGGAGCTTCCGCCTTCGCCGCACAACCCCCGGCGATCGGCCGGGGCAGGCGGCCCAAAGACGAACGCAGAACGGACCCGTGAAGGCTACCGAGAGGGCGGTGGCGAGCGATCTCCGGTCGGTGGGGGGGAGGCCCCGGAGTTGGGCCGACCACGTTGCCGACGACGCAGCAGTGCGACAGCCGCCATCGCGAGAACTACGGCAACGATCCCACCGACCAGGGCATATCCCTCGTTATTGGGCAGATTCAAGAGAGTTGCCGAGCTCGACCGGTTCGAGCTGAAGAGGAGCGGCACCGACATCGGGAAGCCCTGAAGGGTGATCTGGACAACGCTCCGGTTGGCGGCATAGCCGGCCACCGGACCCACGGTGAACGTGTACGTGCCGTTCGGTTCGGTGAAGACAAGAGAGTTCGTCATCGATCCCATGACCGACCCGCCCAACGCCACGCTCCAGGAGGCTCCGTCCGGCAGTCCCGTCTCGGTAAAGGTCACCGAGTAGGACTCGCGGACGAACACGAGACCTTCCTCGGAGACGGGCCCGCCGTCCACGGTAAGATTGCCCGCGTACGGGATGGTGGACTGATGCCAACCGGGAACGTCCGAGATCCGGTACGGATAGGTTCCGTTCAGCTCGGAAAAGGAGATGGTGCCCGACATGGATCCCACCGGCGATGCTCCCCCCAGGGAAACGCTCCAGGAGGCGCCGGTGGGCAGGCCGGTCTCGCTGAAGGTCACGGGGTAGGATTGAGTCGCACCGCAACGAGGAATCGCGGACGAGTTGAACGTCATCGAGTTGATGGAACTCTCGTCCAAAGAGACGATAGAGGGCGGGAGGGGTGCGTAGTACATGGGAGCCGAATACTGCTGCCCGACGGAGACCATCCACCAGAGGAAGTCGACCAGGTTCTCTGCCTTCGCGAGCGTGTACGCCGGGTACGCCGCACTTAGGTTCTGGTAGACCAGCACATAGGTCAGGGTGGAGATAGGGTAATCCTCGGGTCCGGGAGCGTTCAGCACGGAGACGTTGTACCAGTCGCCGGTGGGCGTCGGGAAGGTCGGGTTCGCGTCCTGGACCGCGGACTCGAGGTTCGTGACGTTGGCGAAGATGTAGTTCCCGGCCGGGTTCTCCACCGAGCCGAAGGCGACGCTGTTGACCAGCGCGTAGGTGAGGTCGACGTACCCGATGGTGTCGTTCGTGCTCTTCACGGACGCCACTACGCCGGAGTCACCGACCGACCCGATGCCCCCAGCGGGCCAGTGGACGGTCGTCCCGCGACCGACGGTGGCCGCCCATGTCGCGTTGGACGCCGAGAGGTAGCTGGACCAGACGAACGTGGTGCCGCTCCCGTCCGAGCGGTGAACGGGCAAGATCGCGGCGTGGGGGAGGGTGACGCCCGGGTTGACCGCTTGGAGCGCGGTGTTGTTCCAATTCGTGAGGTTCCCGAGGTAGATCGCCGCAAGGATCTGACCGGTGAACTTCAGCGCGAAGGGCACTCCGGGCAGGTTGTAGATGGGCACTAGTGCCCCGGTGGACTCTGGGAATGTGAGGACCCCGGGGGCCGCCGCTCGCTGGGTGACGTTGAGCGGGGCGTCCGACGCGCCGAAATCGACCGCCTTCGCGGTGATGTCGCTGATCCCGGCTCCGCTACCGACCGCGGCGTAGTTGACGGTGCTCGCGGGGTAGGCCAGCGCCCACGCATCCATCAACGGCGCGACCAGAGTTGAACCGGCACCGTCCAGCGTCGCGGCTGGCGGGGGCGTACAACCCGCCGGGACGGCGCTGGCGCCAGCCGTTCGACCGGGTGGAAGCCCGGAAAGAGTCGCAAAGGCTGTCGGTACCGGGCGCTCGCGTACTGGGAGTGCGGAACTGCTTACGAGAATGACCACGAGCACGACGCCGATGACCGGTAGGAGTCCGAGGAAGCTTGGCGCACAGATATGCGACCTCCAACGCGCCACAGTCCCGAACCCCGATTCGTTGGGCCTTCAAAATGGCTTTCCAAAGTCGACGGCGTCTCCGCTCGAAAGAGTGAATGATCCTTCGCGTAGGGCAACCATCAGTACCGTCGTCCCTCATGCGGAGCGATGGCTCGGGGGGCCGCCCACCGCTGCCGCGCCGTGGCCGGCGAAGCCTTCGCCTTCCTCAGGAGAGGTGCAGGGGGTGAGATTTGAACTCACGAACTCCTACGAGACTAGGACCTCAACCTAGCGCCTTTGACCAAGCTGGGCCACCCCTGCACGGGTCCACGCGCGCGTAATGGGTTAGGGCGATAACCTTTACGAGCGCGGCGGGCGCCACCGGCGGTCCGGGCGCGGGCCGCAAAAGGACTTGTACAGGGAGGGAGTGCTGGGCCTTCCATGACCGACCACGGCGCGACCGGTGCCACCGTGTTCATCGGCCAGAAGCCGACCATGACCTATGTGTTCCAGGTCGTCAGCCAGCTCAACTCGGGCGCCGGCCCGGTCGTCGTCAAGGCCCGCGGGAACGCGATCGGGAAGGCGGTCGATGTGGTCGAGGTCGTCCGACGTCGGTTCCTCGAGGGCCACGTGAGCATCGGCGCGATCGTGATCGACACGGAACGCCTGGTGAACCGCGAGGGCCGGGACGCGAACGTCTCGTCGATCGCGATCCCGCTCAGCCGAATCGGCCCGCCCCCGGCGGCACCGCCGGGAACGGGGGCGCCTCTGCCCCCGTCGGGACCGTCGGCCCCGTAGGCGCCGGTTCGGGCATTCTCCGGACGACCCAGGTCCCCGCCCACAAGTCCCCGAGCCTCTGTCGCTCAGCGGTCGCCGCGATCAGGACCACCGCTCCTCCGCCGAGGAGGCCGACACCGCCCGCGACGAACACGATCACGGCGGCGAGAGCGAAGAGGCTCGACGGGAGCGCGACGCCAGCGTAGCTGAGCGAACCCGGGGTCTCGCCCTTGAGCCCGTAGGCCAGGGCGATCGCGAGGCCGATCCCGACGACGGTGAGCAGGGGAAGCACCGTCGAGTTGCGGACGAGCGACGAGAGCCCCGTCGGCGACTGGAACGATCGTTCGCGGACCTCGAGACCGAACAGTCGCTTTCCGAGCGTGGTCCCGACGAACGTCTCCGCCAGCACGAAATAGAGAAACGCCCAGGTGATGAAGCCGTAGATCGCGGCGTTGAACGTGACGTTCGAAAGGGCCGCGTCGACGCCGCCGGGGATCGTGGCGAGGAGAACAGCCCAAACGATTACGGCCGGGACGGTCACGAGCACCAGGTCGACGAGGAACGCCATGGCGCGGACCCCGATCCCGCCGAACCGGCGCAGGCCGAGGTCCCTTCCGACCAGCACCATCCAGCGCGCGGTCCGCCAGGCGCGGAAACCCTCTCGTCCGTCCGTCGTGCCGGCCTTCGCGCTCGACTCGAGGTTCGCCTGGTCCGCGACCAGCCACCCGGGGACGTGGAGGTCCTGCCAGGGCCGGTCCTCGTTTCCCGGCGGCAGGGCCAACAGCTGACGGGCCTGGGCCGCAGCGGAGCGGCCGGCGGCGGCCGACTCGTGCAAGGATTCGGTGAGCTGCCCGTCGAGGCCCGAGCGGAACGCCCGAGCCAGCTGGGTGGTCGGCGACGGAGCCGCCGTCGGCACAGGAGTCCCGACGGGCGCGAACGAGCGTCCGTAGAGCCGGTGACCGAAGTAGGCGCCCGCGAACGCCAGGAACCCCGACAGGTAGACGAGGTCGAACACACCGGCGCCCCCGATCGTGTAGACTCCCGAGGGTCCCGTCCCGTAGAGCGGGGGTTGGCGCAACAGGTCCGCGCCGAGGAGCACCCCGAAGGTGCTTCCGAGGAAGGCGGTCGGGATCGCGAACGCCTCCTCTCCGGGGAACACGCGGCCGGCGACGGCCGCGGCCACAAGCCCGGCGAGCAGCGGGGGCACGAGGTAGAACGGGAACGACTCGGTGATGCCGACACCAGGGATCGCGCTCGACGCCACGAACGTGGAAACAAGGACCCCTGACGTGATCAAGAACAGGAACGCCACCTTACGGCCGAGAGGGTCCGGTGACGCCAGGGATGCGCCACCGATGGCTCCGGCGAGAGCGACCGTGCCGATCAGCACCACGATCTCGTTGCCTATGTACTCCGAGACCCCGAGCGGTCCGGCGATGGCGCTCGAGAGTCCGGTCGTGGCCGGCAGCACGAGCAGGAACAGGAGGCCTCCGGCGACCGCCAGCAGGAGAAGGTAGCGGCTCAGCGAACGGGACCGCGGCGGAGCCGCCCGGCCGAAGGCGAGAAGTCCGACCAGCAGCGGGAACATCGCTCCCGCGAGGCTCACCGCCACCCAGTCGGTCGAGACCGGCGCGATCGGGAGGAGGCCGAACGAACCGAACACCGCTCCCGGAAGGAGCAGCCAGAACGCCCTCCGACCGAACCCGATGCTCTCGGCGAACGGTGCGCGCTCCCACGCGATGAGGAACACGAGCACCCAGAGGAGGGCCGGGGCAGCGAGCGAGACGGTGTAGGCGACGATATCGCTCGTCAGCTGCCATGCGTCGACCACAGGGGTTCTCCTACGGGCAGGGGGTGCCCCCGAGGAGCCCGAGGGGCCTAAACGTTTTGTCGCGGGCGCCGCATCGCATCGGCATGACGCCACCTCGCCAGGAGAAGGATTCGCTGGGTCCGCGAGACGTTCCCGACACGGCGTACTGGGGGATCCAGACCCTCCGCGCCAAGGAGAACTTCCCGGTGAGCGGGCTCCACGCCTCGAAACACCTCATCCGGGCGTACGCTCTGTTGAAGCTCGCCTGCTGCCACGCCAACGTCGAGAAAGGGGGCCTCGACGCGGAGCGGGGGAAGCTGATCGCCCAGGCGGCCGAGGAGATGGCCGCCGGACGGTTCGACGGGGAGTTCATCGTCGACGTCTTCCAGGCCGGGGCCGGCACGTCGACCAACATGAACGTGAACGAGGTGCTCGCGAACCGGGCCCTCGAGCTCGCCGGCAAGCCCCGGGGCAACTACGAGTACATGAGCCCCAACGACCACGTGAACCGTGGGCAGTCGACGAACGACACGTACCCCGCCGCCGCCCAGGTCGCGGCCCTGTTCGCCCTCAAGGACCTGAAGGTCTCGGTCGAGACCCTCGCCGCGAGCCTTCGCCGCAAGGGACAGGAGTTCGCGGCCCTTCCGAAGTCCGGACGAACGCACCTGAAGGACGCGCCTCCGATTTCCCTCGGATCGGAATTCACCGCGTACGCGGTCGCGCTCGACCGGGTCCTCGAGCTCCTCCCGAGCGTCGAAGCCGGGCTCGCCGAGATCCCTCTCGGTGGAAGCGCGGTCGGTACCGGTCTCAATTCGGTGGTCGGGTTCCGTGCGCGGGCGGTCGAGGAGTACGCGCGCCTCGCAGGCCTGCCGCTCCGGGTCGCTCGCGACCCGTTCGAGACGATGCAGAGCCGCTGGCCCCTCGGCGCGGCGTCGGGTTGGCTGCGGACGCTGGCCCTCGAGCTCATCCGCATCGCCAACGACCTGCGGCTCCTCTGCAGCGGACCGGCCACGGGGTTCGACGAGATCCGCCTCCCCGAGATCCAGCCGGGCTCTTCGATCATGCCCGGGAAAGTGAACCCGTCGGCGGCAGAGGCCCTCGACCAGATCGCTTTCCACGTCATCGGCGCGGACACCGCGACCGCGTTCGCGGTCCAGGGTGGCCAGCTCGAGATCAACGTGATGATGCCGCTCGCTACCTTCGAGGTGCTGTTCGCGTCGGAGATCCTGACGAACTACTTGCCGGTCTTCGCCCGCTCGTGCGTCGACGGGATCACGGCGAACCCCGCCCAGCTCGAGCGGTACATGGTCAAATCCGCGGCGATCGCGACGATTCTGACCCCGCGTCTCGGTTACATGAAGGTCGCCGAAGTGATCCACGAGGCGGAGCGAACGAACCGGCCGGTGAAAGAGATCCTGGTCGAGCACAAGCTGCTCACGCAGGAAGAGGTGGAAGCGCTGCTCGGGAACGCGGCGCTCCTCAAGCTGACACGACCCGTGCCCTAGGTCCGGCGGGCCACCCGCCGGGTTAAGTCCCCGCGGTCCGTCCGCGGGGTCGCTCGATGGCGACCATCGAAGAGACGGCGGTTGCGCTCGGCAACCAGACGTCCGAGGAGTTCCGCAAGGCGGCCGAGGTGCTGGGGAAGGTCGGCCTGACCCAGTACGAGGCCCGGGCCTACATTGCGCTCGTCGCGCGGGGGCTCGGCGACGCGGCGACGCTCGCGACGGCGGCCGGTATCCCGCGCACGAGCGCCTACAAGGTCCTCGAGTCGCTCGCCGAGAAGGGGTATGCGAAGCCGACCGGCGGAAAGCCGATCCTGTTCCGCCCGACCCCCCCGCTCGACGTCGCCGAGACCCTCAAGGGGGCGATCCAGGAGGTGTTCGAGAAGCTCGCGCTCCTCCACCGGGTCGTCGCCGAGCACGGGGAGCCGCAGCTCGTCTACCTGCTCTCCGGTCGCGAGCGGGTCCTCCAGAAGATCGGAGAGCTTCTCGACCAGTCGACCGGGGCGTTCATCCTCACCACGCCGCAGCTCGCCGACCTTCGGGACGAGCTCGGCAAGAAGATCCAGCACGCCGTGAAACGCGGCGTCCACGTGACGTTCATCACCACCCCGCTTCAGCGGATCCCCGAGGGGGTCGAGTTCGTCCCCCGGGAGAACCTCCGGGCGACGGAAGTGCTGTCGGACGGGGCGCACGCGCTGCTCGCCGCACCGGGACTGGAGGCGTGCGGCTTCACCGACAACCCGAT
>Ga0335078_10004259_pt1 | contig 21232 bp, 20 predicted proteins | sample Lox_Sample_32_FD_206711 | JGI IMG/M metagenome (GOLD analysis project Ga0335078, IMG submission 206711) | Soil microbial communities from Loxahatchee National Wildlife Refuge, Florida, United States - Lox_Sample_3.2 | ecosystem: Environmental > Terrestrial > Soil > Wetlands | place: USA...
GTCCGGCTCTGCGCCCGCGCAGGGCTCTCCCGTCCTGCGAGTGGCGCTGGCCGCCGGTGACGCGACCGCGCTGCCGCTGCGTGACGGCACGACGGACCTGACGCTCGCGGCGCACATGCTGTACCACGTCCCCGGGCCGCCGGATGCCCTCCGCGAACTGCGCCGCGTCACCCGCCCCGGTGGCCGGGTCGTCATCGTGCTCAACGGCGCGGGCCACCTGCGCCAGCTGCGCGCCGCCATCGCCGCGGCGCTCGGCGACGCCGCGGCGGCCCGCGGCGAGCGCGTCACCCTAACCGACGGCGAGTCCCTGGCCAGGTCCTTCTTCAGCCAGGTCACCAGGCACGATTTCACGGCGGAGCTCCGCGTCCCTGCGCCGGGCCCGATCGCGGACTATGTGCGCTCCCTGCCAGGCACGCCGCACGGCGCCGGCGGGTCAGACCTCGCCGAGACCGTGGCGGCGGCTTTCCCCAGGGCCCCCGATGGGCACTACGTAATCACCGCCCACACCGGCTGTCTCATCTGCCACGTTGACTAGCTCTCGATCGCCTCATCTATGCACTCCAGAGCATGATCATGAATACTTTTTCGCGTTACCATGCCCAAAACCCTTCACAATCATCAAAGCCTTCATGATCTTTGCCCTGGTAGGTGTGATGTGGTTAGGGCACGTGCATCACGACTCTCGCCAGTCTCTGCAGCCCCTCGGGCCGCGGACTGGCCGGAGCCTGATCGCGCCACGGCTTTCGGAGACGCGGTGCGACGGGTGCAGTGCGCGGTGCGACGGGCGCGGGGGCAAGCCCTCAGCTCAGTGCCTGCCCCAGGTGGCGAAGAAGTCGCGGGCCTGCCTGGTCCACAGCGGGATGACCGCGGCCACGCCGAGTACCCAGACCAGGAGGTTGAAGAACCGGGCGCCCGGGTCGTTGTGGGTGCCGCCAAGGACGAACAGCACGACGATCGTGTACACGCCGAGCAGCACCGTTCCCGCGACCCGCGTCCAGCCCCGGCCGCGCCGGCAGGCGATCGCGAGCACCACCCAGCAGGCGATGCCAAGGACGTCCGCGACGACGGCGACGGTCATCAGGCCGGCCATCTGGTTCTCGTGCGCCTCGAGGGTGAGGCGGAAGTTGTTCTTCGCCGCGGTGGCGTTGCGGGCGTACGTGCCAAGGGTCGTCAGGCTGGAGAGGAAGGCGACCACGGTGGCCGCCAGACCGCCGTACATCAGCCGGGTCGCGGTGTGCACGGCCCCGGGTATCTCCGCGCCGAGCGGGTTGCGCCGCCCCAGCCGGTACTGGCCGAGCGCGTCCGCGCCGCCAGGGTCGCCGGGAGCGCCGGCCCCGGGCCAGGAGGCCGCGCCGCCCGGCTGCTGCGGCCAGGGCGGCGAGGGAGACTGCCCCTGGTAGGGCGCGCCGCCCGTGCCCCCGGCGAACCCGCCGGGTACCTGGCCCGGATACCCTGACATCGGCCCGCTCGGCGACTGCGCGACGTAGGTCTGCTGGCCAGGCACTGGCGCGCCTGGTGCCGGGCTTGGCGTGACCCGAGGCTGCGCGGCGGCCGCGTAGTAGCCGTCCGAGATCATCGGCGCGTGCCCGGTGGCGCCCGAGCCCTGCCCGGGGGGCGTCGCGAGCGCCGTCGGGGTCCGCTCGGCAGGCGGGCGCGGCGCCAGGCCGTCCGACCCGGTCATGCCGCTCGTCGCCGCCATGCCGAATCCCGCCGCCTGACCGGGCGGGGTCAGCCCGGCCGGCGTCTGGCTGGCCTGCTCCGTGGCGATCACGCGGGCCACGGCCGCGGGCCAGAACGAGCCGAGCGACGCCGCGGTGGCCGGCCCGAGCGCGGCGATCATGCTGGTCAGCTGGGTAAGGTCCGGCCGTCGCGCCGGGTCCTTCTGCAGGCACGCCTCGATGAGCTGGCGCAGGCTGGCCGGCACCGTGCTCAGGTCAGGCTCCGACCTGACGACCCGGTACAGGATGGCCGCGGCGGTGCCCTCGCCGAACGGCGGTCCGCCCGTCGCCGCGTACGCGAGCACGCAGCCGAGGGAGAAGACGTCGCTCGGCGGGCCGGACGGCGCGCCCTCCGCCTGCTCGGGCGACATGTAGCCGGGGGTGCCGACGACCATGCCCGCCGAGGTCAGCTGCGTGCCCTGGAACGCGCGCGAGATGCCGAAGTCGATCACGTGCGGCCCGTCGTCGGCGAGCAGCACGTTCGCCGGCTTGAGGTCCCGGTGGACGAGGCCTGCGGCGTGCACCGCGCGCAGCGCCTCGGCGAGCCCGGCGGCAAGCCGCCAGACGGCCGCCTCGGGCAGCGCGCCGTACCTGGCGACGACCGCGGCGAGCGGCGGCCCTGGTACGTACGCGGTGGCCAGCCAGGGCGGAGCGTCGTTCAGCCCGGAGCCGACGACGGGCGCGGTATACATGCCGCTCACCGCGCGGGCGGCCGCGACCTCGCGGCCGAACCGCTGCAGGAACTCCTGGTCGCGGGCGAGCTGCGGGTGCACGACCTTGATCGCCACCGCGCGGCCGGCGGGGGAGAAGCCAAGGTAGACCTGGCCCATGCCGCCGGCGCCCAGCCGTGAGTGCAGCCGGAACTCCCCGATCATCCGGGGGTCGTCCGCGGATAGCGGTTCCATCCCTGCTCCAATGCCGCCCGTGCCGCCGAGCCGGCGACAGCGCGCCAGCACGCAGAGACTACCTGGAATGCCCCAAGAAGGTTAGCCCTTGCGTGCATTCAGGCTCAGCTGAGCTCATCTGGCCTGGCCCGCCCGCCCCGGTGGAGTCAGCCACAGCCTTAGCCCGTGCGGGCGGGCCTGACAAGATCGCGGCTCTTGCGATCGGGCCCGCCCGCACGGGCATCGGGGGTACGGGGGTCGTCCCCCCGGGTGACTACCGCAGCTCGTCGAGGGCGATGTTGAGTTTTAGCACGTCCACCCGTGGCTCGCCGAGGAAGCCGAGGTTGCGCCCCTGGGTGTACTTGCTGACCAGCGCCTGGACCGTGGCGACCGGCAGGTGCCGAGCCGCCGCGACCCGCGCGACCTGGATGTCCGCGTACTGCGGCGAGATGTCCGGGTCGAGGCCGGAAGCGGACGACGTGACCGCGTCCGGCGGAATCTGCGAGACCGGCACGTGGTCGAACGCCGAGATCTGCTGCTGCAGCTGCTTGACCGTGGTCAGCAGGGTGGTGTTGTCAGGGCCGAGGTTGGCGGCACCGGAGTAGCCCGCGTCGCAGCCGTAGTCGCCCTTGGCGCCGCTCGTCGCGTTAGACGGGCGGGGCTGGAAGTACTGCGGCAGCGGGTTGCCCTTGGCGTCCACGAACTCCTGGCAGAGCAGCGAGGACCCGACAACCTGGCCCTTGTAGGAGACGAGCGACCCGTTGGCCTGGTTCTTGAACCCGACCTGGGCGACGCCCCACATGACCACCGGGTACACGATGCCGCACAGCACGGTGAAGGCGAGCAGCATGCGGAACGCCGCGATGTGCTGGCGGACGAGGGATGGAAGACGGTTCATGGCAGAGGTCACCTGAATCCGGGGATGTTCATGATGATGAGGTCGATCCCCTTGATGCAGATGAAGGGGAGGATCAGCCCGCCGACGCCGTAGATCCAGATGTTCCTCGCGAGCATCGCGGACGCCGACGACGGCTTGTAGCGGACACCGCGCAGCGCGAGCGGGATCAGCGCGATGATGATCAGCGCGTTGAAGATGATCGCCGAGGCGATCGCCGAGTCCGGGCTGTGCAGGTGCATGATGTTGAGCTTGCCGAGGCCGGGGAAGACCGACGCGAACATCGCGGGGATGATCGCGAAGTACTTCGCGACGTCGTTGGCGATCGAGAAGGTGGTCAGCGCGCCGCGGGTAATCAGCAACTGCTTGCCGATCTCCACGATCTCGATGAGCTTGGTCGGGTTGGAGTCGAGGTCGACCATGTTCCCGGCCTCTTTCGCGGCCGACGTGCCGGTGTTCATCGCCACGCCGACGTCCGCCTGCGCGAGGGCGGGCGCGTCGTTGGTGCCGTCGCCGGTCATCGCGACGAGCTTGCCGCCCTCCTGCTCCTTCCTGATCAGCGCCATCTTGTCTTCCGGCGTCGCCTCGGCGAGGAAGTCGTCCACGCCGGACTCCTCCGCGATCGCCCGGGCGGTCAGCGGGTTGTCACCGGTGATCATGACGGTGCGGATGCCCATCGCCCGCATCTCGGCGAACCGCTCGCGGATGCCTTCCTTGACGATGTCCTTGAGGTGGATGACGCCGAGCGCGCGCGCTTCGCCGCCGCCGCTTCGCTCCGCGACGACCAGCGGGGTGCCGCCCGCCGCCGAGATCCCGTCGACCAGGGTGCCGAGTTCGCCGGGCACGGTGCCGCCGTGCTCGGCGATCCAGCCGGTCACGGCGGACGCGGCGCCCTTGCGGACCTCCCGCCCGTCGGCGAGGTTGACGCCGCTCATCCGGGTCTGCGCCTTGAACGGCACGAACACCGCACTGCGTCCGTCAACACTGTGGAGCTCGCCGGCGGACCGTTCCCTGATGCCGAAGTCGTTCTTCGCGAGGACCACGACCGAGCGGCCTTCCGGCGTCTCGTCGGCGAGCGACGAGAGCTGGGCGGCGTCCGCCAGGCGCTCAACGGTGACATCACCGACCGGCTGGAACTCGGTCGCCTGCCGGTTGCCGATGGTGATCGTGCCGGTCTTGTCGAGCAGCAGCGTGTTCACGTCGCCGGCCGCCTCGACGGCCCGGCCCGACATCGCGAGCACGTTCCGCTGCACGAGCCGGTCCATGCCGGCGATGCCGATCGCCGACAGCAGCGCCCCGATGGTGGTCGGGATCAGCGCGACGATCAGCGCCACCAGGATGATCAGGTTCTGCGGCGCCTTGGAGTAGTAGGCCATCGGCTGCAGGGTGACGACCGCCATCACGAAGATCAGCGTGAGCGAGGCGAGCAGCACGTTCAGCGCCACCTCGTTCGGCGTCTTCTGCCGCGACGCGCCCTCGACCAGGCCGATCATCCGGTCGATGAACGTCTCACCGGGCTTGGAGGTGATCTTGACGATGATCTGGTCGGACAGCACCTTGGTACCGCCGGTGACCGCGGACCGGTCGCCACCGGACTCGCGGATGACCGGAGCGGACTCGCCGGTGATCGCCGACTCGTCCACCGAGGCGACACCCTCGATGACGTCGCCGTCGCCGGGGATGATCTGCCCCGCCTCCACGATCACCACGTCGCCGACGTCCAGGGAGGTGCCGGGCACCTCCTCGATGCGGAACGCGGTGTCGCCTTGCTTCCACCCCACCAGGCGGCGCGCCACGGTCTCCCGCTTGGTCCGCCGCAACGTCTCCGCCTGCGCCTTGCCGCGGCCCTCGGCGACCGCCTCCGCCAGGTTGGCGAACAGCACGGTCAGCCAGAGCCAGACGGTGATCGTCCAGGCGAAGATCGAGTTGTGGATGATCGCCGAGTAGGTGGTCAGCGCCGAGCCGACCTCGACGACGAACATGACCGGGTTCCTGACCTGAACCCGCGGGTCCAGCTTCTTGACCGCGTCCGGCAGCGACTTCCACAACATGTGCGGGTCGAGCAGCCCGCCGCCGACGCGGCGGGCCGACGCGGCCGGCGGCGCCGTCTGGGAAACCGCGATGGTGCCGGAGCCGGCCGCCTCCGTTCCGATGCCCGATTCCTTTGATTTTGACTTTGACTGGATGTCAGCCATCAGTGCAGTCCTTCAGCGAACGGCCCGAGCGCGAGCGCGGGGAAGTAGGTCAGGCCGACGAGGATGATGATCACGCCGACGAGCAGCCCGGCGAACAGCGGGCCGTGCGTTTTCAGCGTGCCCGCCGACTCCGGCACCTTCTGCTGCCCGGCGAGCGAGCCGCCGAGCGCGAGCACGAAGATCATCGGCACGAACCGGGCGACCAGCATCACCACGCCGCCCGCCAGGTTGTACCAGCCGGTATTGGTGCCGAGGCCGGCGAACGCCGAGCCGTTGTTGTTGGCCATCGAGGTGAACGCGTAGACGACCTCGGTCAGCCCGTGCGGCCCGGGATTGAGTATCGACCGCTGCGGCACGGCGAAGCCAAGCGACATCGCGGCGCCGCACAGCGCGCAGAACGGCGTGGCCAGGATGTAGGCCGCCGCCCACTTCATCTCGGTGGGGCGGATCTTCTTGCCGATGTACTCAGGCGTGCGGCCGACCATGAGGCCGCCGATGAACACGGTCAGCACGGCAAGCATGAGCATGCCGTACAGGCCGGCGCCGACGCCGCCGGGCACGACCTCGCCGAGCATCATGTTGAACAAGATGATCATGCCGCCGAACGCGGTAAACGAGTCGTGGAACGAGTTGACGGCACCGGTGGACGTCACCGTTGTCGACCCGGCGAACAACGACGATCCGGGTATGCCGTACCTGACCTCCTTGCCCTCCATCGCGCCGCCGGCGGCCTGCAGCGCGGTGCCCGCGTGCTGCCACTCGAAGTACGAGATAAGGCCGACCGAGGTCAGCCAGAGCCCGACCATCACGCCGGCCAGCAGGTAACCCTGCCTGTTGTCGCCGACCATCTTGCCGAAGGTGCGCGGCAGCGCGAACGGGATGACGAGCAGCAGGAAGATCTCGAACCAGTTGGAGACCGGGTTCGGGTTCTCGAACGGGTGCGACGAGTTGGCGTTGAAGAAGCCGCCGCCGTTGTTGCCCATCTCCTTGATGACCTCCTGCGAGGCCACCGGGCCGCCCACCATCGTCTGCTGGCCGCCGGTCAGCGTGGCAATGGTGTGGGTGAGGTTGAAGTTGTCGATGACGCCGGTGGCCATCAGGATGATGGCGCCGATCACCGACAGCGGCAGCAGCACCCGGACGACGATCCTGGTGGTGTCGACCCAGAAGTTGCCGAGCCGGTCGGTCTTCTGCCGCATGAAGCCGCGCACGAGCGCGATGACCACGACGATGCCGACGCCCGCGGACACGAAGTTCTGCACGGCAAGGCCGGCCATCTGGACGGTGTAGCCCATCGTGGACTCGCCCGAGTAGTTCTGCCAGTTCGTGTTGGTGACGAACGAGGCGGCGGTGTTCCATGCGAGGAACGGCGAGACGCCGGACATCCCGTTTGAATAGGGCAGGTAGTGCTGAACCCGCTCGAGCAGGTAGAGGAAGAGCACGCAGACGCCGGAGAAGGCCAGCATGGACCGGGCGTAGGTGCCCCACCGCTGGTCCGCCTCCGGGTCGATGCCTACCACCCGGTACCAGGCCTTCTCCACCCGCCAGTGCTTGTCGGAGGTGAAGGCGCGGGCCATGTAGTCGCCGAGCGGCTTGTAGCAGGCCGCAAGGGCGGCGACGAGCAGCAGGATCTGCAAGATGCCCGCGAGAGAACTACTCATCAGAAGCGCTCCGGCCGGACGAGGGCGTAGATCAGGTAAAGGGTGATGACGATGGCGGCGATCAGGCCGACCCAGTTCTCAGCGCTCAAGGCGTTCCACCACCCTGACGAGGAGGAAGAACGCGGCGAAGACGACGATCGTTATGCCGACGATGAGCAGGTCATTCATGGCTTTATCAAAGCCCTGATCAGCGGGGTAAATTGCCGTCCTGACGGCTCCCATGCGCCTCCGCGCGGCTTCCTAACGGACCCCATGCGAAGGCCCGGCGGACCGCGCCCGCGGCCGCCGGGCCATGACAACGAAGGCCCGCCACGTGCGGGTAACGTGCTACTCGCCCGGAATGGTGGAAATGCTGGGAATCGGCTCGAGCGCGCGCCTGTGCCGCAGCGGCCACGGCCGCAGGCCACGTTGCATCTCGCTCATCAGCGCCGACGGCGGCACCGCGAGCACCGGGCAGGTGGCGTGCGCGAGACAGTACCGCCCGACGGACTTGCGCAGCGCGCGGCTCACCGCGTTTCTCCGGCCGGTTCCGATGACCAGCAGGTCACCCGGCTGATCGGCGACGTCGACGAGTACCGGGCCGGTGTCGCCGCGGGCCACGAGCGACCGCACGCACAGGTCATCGGGAAGGCCGCCGAGGCCCTCCTCGAACGCCGCGCTGAGCCTGTCGCGGGCGGCGTCCGCCCATAGCTTCCGCAGGTAGGGGGAGGGATGGGAGCGTTCGGCCATGTCGCCGCCTGGCGGGACCCAGGCGATCACCGGCACGAGCGGCACGCGCCGTTCGCGTGCCTCCTCGGCCGCCAGGCGCAGCGCCTGCAGGCTGCCGAGCGACCCGTGGACTCCGACGACGATCCGACGCACCGCGCTCACGATGCATCTCCTCCTGACCTCACCGCCTGCCCCCCGTCGTGCGCTTCCCCGCTGGGCAGGCCTCAAGGGATACGGGGGACAGGCCCCCGGGGGATAGCTGCGTGCTCTCTTCCATACAACCCCCGCTCCGCCGCCGCGGCTTCGTTCCTTGCAGAACCCTAATGAAACATCACCGAAACGTTACATTTCGGTCTCTAAGTGATTACCGCCAGCATCAAAAGTCAAAATCAGTACCACCCAGAACGAGGGCGTGTTTCACCTCTTCCGCACCCGCCCGCCGTCCGGCCGCTGTCCGCCCGCTGTCCGCCCGCCGTCCGGCCGGCTCCCGTGCGATGGTCAGCGCGCGCGTTACCGTCACATTCAGCAGGGTTCCTAGGCGCCGTTGACCGCGGTGACGCCGTCCAGGGTGCCTAGGTAGGCGGTACCGCCGCCCAGGGACAGCGACGAGAAGTGCGGCAGGCCCGCGCCGATCGCTATCTGGTGCTCGACCGCGCCCGTCGCCGGATCGAGCTCGTACAGCGTGCCGCCGCTGCCGGAGTAGCTGGTGACCCAGACCGCTCCGCCGCCGACCACCGGGGAGCCCTGGGCGTCGGCCGGGCCGCGCCACAGCACGCTGATCGTCTTGTCCGCCGCGCTGAGCTGGATGGCGGCCATGCCCCCGTCCTGGCACGGCTCGTACACCGTGGCGCCGCTGACCGCCGCGGCGCCCTTCGCGTCGCAGATGGACTGCGAGGCGAGCTGGCCGCCGATCCCGCCGAGGTTCGCGGCGCTCAGCAGGTACCCGGTGCCACGCTTGCCCATGATGAACACCGCGTTGCCCGCGGCGAGCACCGGCTGGGTGGAGCCGAGGTCGAGGTCGCTGGCGTTGTCGTCCGCCCAGGTGGCGGGCGCGAAGTAGGCGACGCGCTGCAGCGCCGGTGTGAGTTCGGTGACCGAGTCGCTGCCATCGTAGGCGCCGGACTCGGCGGCGCCGTTGCCGATGGAGACCCAGAGGTTGCCGTCGGGCCCGGTGACCGGCCCGGCGGTGCCCCAGATGGCGCCCTCCCTGCTCGTCGGGGTAAGCCAGCGGGTCAGCGGCCCGTTCCCGGCGAGCGGCGCGCTGACGACGCTGCCCTGGTAGGCGCCGCAGTCCCCGTACAGCCCGCCGAACGCCGCGTACACCCGCCCGTTGTCGATCGCCAGCCCCGGCCGCTGCTGGTTGTTGGCGGGCTGGTTCGCGGCGGTGGGGCTGTCCAGGTCGCGGCTCAGCCGGACGGCACCGGTGGCCGCGTCGAGCGCCACAAGCAGGTGGTGGTAGCCGGTGGTCTCGGCGACCGCGTAGACGAGGCCGTTGCCCGCGTCGTAGACGGGGGTGCCGGTAATGCCGAGCGGGTCGATGTCGCCGCACTGCAGTGCCGACAGCGGGACGGGGGTGCCGACCCGCGTGTGCCAGGTCACCTGGCCCGTCGCGCGGCTGAGCGCGTAGACGCTGTCGTTCTCCGTCGCGGCGATCACCTCGTCGCCGACGAGCAGCGGCTGGCCGTAGACGGCGCCGTCGAGGCGCGCGGTCCAGGCGGTACTGAGCGCTCCGGCGGCGGGCAGGCCGGCGGCGACGCCGGTGCGCGCCGGGTTCGCGTTGTATTCCGGCCAGCTGGTGCCCGTGCTGCCCGCGGTGCCCGTGCTGCCCGCGGTGCCCGTGGGGCCGGCGCTGGCGCCGCTTCCCGCGCTTGCGGTGCCGGCGGGCGCGGTCGTGGCCCCCCCTGTCGCGCTGCTTGACGAGGCGCCGGTCCCCGAGCACGCCGCGACGACGAGCATCGCGAGCACGGGCGTTACCCGGCCTGCCAGTGCGCGGCGGCACGTACCTCGGGCGGGGCGCGGGCCCGTCCGCAGTGCTCCAGCGAACTCTGACCTGATCAAGGCAGTTACACCCCGCAATCGGTTGGTAACTCAAGTGTCCTGGCATGATGGGTGACCTATGGACGACAAGCTATTCCCGCAACCCCCGGGCGATGCGTCCTTTGTGGCGATTGGCGACAGCTTCACCGAGGGCCTCAACGATGCCGTGCCTGGCGGCGGCTTCCGCGGCTGGGCCGACCGGCTGGCCGGGCTGCTCGCCGTCGAGTACCCCGGGCTGCGCTACGCGAACCTGGCGATCCGCGGCAAGCTGCTGCGCCAGATCGTGGCCGAGCAGGTGCCCGCGGCGGCGGCGATGTCGTCCGGGCTTGTCTCGGTCGCCGGCGGCGGCAACGACCTGCTGCGCCCGGGCGCGGACCCGGACACGCTCGCCGAACTGTTCGACGCCGCCGTCGCCCGGCTGTCCGTCACCGGGGCGCGGGTGCTGATGTTCACCGGCTTCGACCCGGTCGGCTTCCCGGTGATCCGCCTGCTGCGCGGCCGCATCGCGGCGTACAACATGCACCTGCGGGCCATCGCGGACGCGCGCGGCTGCTACCTCGTTGACCTGTGGTCGATGCGGTTCCTCCGGTCGCCGTCCGCCTGGTCACCCGACCGGCTGCACCTGACCGGGCAGTCGCACCAGCGGATCGCGCTGCGTGCCTGCGAGGTCCTCGGCGTCCCGGTCACCGAGGACTGGCGCGACCCGCTCGACGCGGACCCGCCGCTTGCCCCGGTGCCCGCCATGGCCCGGGCCGCCTGGGTGGCCGCCCGCCGCGAGGACGCCAGGTGGGCCAGGGAGTACCTGGCACCGTGGGTAAGCCGCCGGCTGCACGGCACGTCATCAGGCGACGGCAGGACGGCCAAGCGGCCGTCACTGGAAGAGATGCTGCCGCCAGTGATCATGTGACACCTGGCCGGGGTGACACCTGGCCGGGGTGACACCTGGCCGGGGTGACACCTGGCCGGGGTGACACCTGGCCGGCGTGGCGCCGGACGGCGCGGCTGGCCGGCTCGCGCTGCTAAGCCCCGCCGGTGGTTACCGGCTCGCGGACCAGCGGCGCGGGGCCGACGCTCACCTTCGGCCAGGAAAGGGCAAGCAGCACGGCCAGGCCCGCGACGATCGGCACCCACCAGATCCAGACGGCATGCGACGGGCCCTGGGCCGCCGCGGTGAGGCCGCCGGCCAGCAGGCCGGCGGCGAGCAGCCGCGGCCAGCTGAGCGTGGCGGCCGCGATCAGCGCGACGGCCATCGGCGGCCACGGGTAGTAAGAGACCATGACGGGCTCGAAGAACGAGCGGAGCGCCAGCGTCAGCGCGACCCACCAGAGCACGTCGGCGAGCAGCGCCGCCGGCCACGCGGCGCCGTCACGCCCTCCCGTTCCCGGCAGGCTGGCCTCCCCGGCCGCGCTCATCCGGTTCCGCCAGTGGCGGCGCACCGCGAGCGCGCACAGGCAGGCAAGCAGGATCGTGGCCAGCCGGAACGGCCCTGCGGCGACGTTCTGCCCGGCCATCTGCGGCGCCAGCGACGTCCAGATGGTCGGGTGGTTGATCACCGGTGAGTCGGGCTGGCTGGTCACCGACAGGTAGGTGTCATGCCAGTTGGCGATCGCCACCGCCCCGAGTAGCAGCGCGGAAGGGAGCGCCGCGCGGACCAGGAACGGCACCATGCGCCGCCGCGGCAGCGCCGCGAGCATCACCGGCAGCGCGAGCAGCACCAGGGGCTGGACGCAGACCGCGGCACCGGCGAGCCAGCCGCCCGGGCCGAGCCGTCCCTTGCTCTGCGCGAGGATCGCGTAAAGCAGCAGCCCGACCGCGACCGCGTCCTCCGGATGGCCCCAGCGGGCGGACACAGACCACAGGATCCCGGCGCTGGCGACGGAGAGCAGGCCGCGCTTCCAGAAGTCCGTGCCGAGCCGCTCCGCGAGCGCGTCGGCGGCGAACAGCGTGACGCAGCACAGCGCGATCTGGTAGGGCCCGGCCACCAGCCAGACGGCGGGATGCAGGTTGTGCGGCCCAGGGATGTCAAGTGACAGCCCGAGCGCCGAGATCAGCGCCGCGCAGGGCACCAGGATGACCGCCGCGCCGGGCAGCGAGATCAGGCCGGTGGGCGGCGCGTAGATGCCGCCGATGTTCCCGTGCGCGAGCCGGGTGGTGGCGATCAGCGTCCCCCACAGGTCGTAGGGCAGCGCCCATTCCGTCCTGCCCAGCATCGCCGGGCCCCAGGTGGTGGAGTACATCCCCACGACGATCAGGCCCGCCGACGCGATGAGCGGGAACGCCCGCCGCCGCACCAGCTCCCGTATCAACCCCATCCAGGCCCCTCCGCATGCTCGCTCGCGCCGTCACCCGCCCCGGCTCGTGCGCCGTGCCTCGTGAACCGCGTGTTAGATTACAAGGCGCCAGCCTGTACGGTCATCCCCCCACAGGCTGACAACGTGCCAGGTAGCGAAGCCGGTGAGATTCCGGCGCTGTCCCGCAACTGTGACGATCCCGCCCGCGGGGTCCAAGCCAGGTCGCCTACGGCATGTGTGACGATATCGGCCCTCGTGGGAAGGGTGATCCGTCCCGGCGAAGCCGCGGTCTGCGGGCCAAGGCGCGCCAGCGGTCTCGCCTTCCTTCCCGCCCGTACGGGAGGAAGTAACCAGTCAATGAGAACCCACCTGAGAATCACGGCTGTCCTCGGGGCGGCCACCGCCTGCGCCGCCGTCCTTGCGGGCTGCGGCTCATCCGCGAGCAGCACCTCAGCCCCCCCGGGCAGCGCGCCCGCGGCAAGCGGCGCCTCCGCCGTCAGCTCCGCGTCCGCCTCCGCCGTCAGCTTCCCGGTGACCGTCACCGCCGCCAACGGCGCGGTCACCATCAAGTCCGCTCCCGCCCGGATCGTGTCGCTGTCACCGACGGCGACCGAGGACCTGTACGCGGTCGGCGCCGGGCCGCAGGTGGTCGCGGTCGACTCAGACTCCGACTACCCGGCAGGGGTACCTAAGACTAGCCTGTCCGGCCTGACGCCGAACATCGAGGCGATCGCGAAGTACAACCCCTCCCTGGTCATCGCCTCACAGAACAGCGGCGGCCTGGTCAGCGGGCTGGCCAAGCTCGGGGTCCCTGTGCTGATCGAGCCCGCGGCCGCCACCATCGCCGCGGCGTACGCGCAGATCGGCCAGATCGGCCAGGCGACCGGTCACGCCGGCCAGGCGGCGACCGTGGTGGCGGGCATGGAGCAGCGGATCGCCGCCGACGTCAGGCAGGCGGGCAGCGGCCATCGTGACCTGAGCTATTACTGGGAGCTTAGCGCGAACCCGTTCTACTCGGCGACGTCCACGACCTTCATCGGCCAGGTCGTCGGCCTGTTCGGGCTCAAGAACATCGCGGACGCCGTGAGCAAGCCGGCCGACGGCGGCTACCCAGAGCTGTCACAGGAGTACATCGTCACCGCCAGGCCGCAGCTCATCTTCCTGGCCGACAACGAGGCCGCCGACGGCGGCCAGACGCCTGCCGTGGTCGGGAAGCGTCCCGGCTGGTCGGGCATACCTGCGGTGCAGGACCACGCGGTCATCGGGCTCAACGACGACGTCGCCTCGCGCTGGGGCCCGCGCCTGCCCGAGCTCGTCGCGGAGATCGCCCAGGCGGTGGAGCAGGCGTCCAAGTGACACGTATGACTTGGACGCCCGCCGAGCTGAGTAGGGCAGGCGAGTGAGGAAGCCCGGCGCGCTGGTCGTCGCGGCGGCCGTCCTGGTCGCCGCGGCGCTGGTCGCCGCGTTCGTGGGCGCCGCGGACCTGAACCCGCTGGCGACGGCGGCCGCGCTGGTCGACAAGGCGGTGCCGTTCGCCCGCCTCCCGTCCAGCCTCGGCCCGGTCGACAGGGCGGTGCTGTTCCAGATCAGGCTCCCCCGGGTGGTGCTCGGCGCGCTGGTCGGCGGGCTGCTCGCGCTGGCCGGCGCAGGCTACCAGGGCGTGTTCCGCAACCCGCTTGTCGACTCGGGGATGCTCGGCGCGTCCGCCGGCGCCGGGCTCGGCGCGACGCTCGCGATCGTCTACCTCGGCGGCGCGGGGCCGGAGACCGTCCCCGTCGCCGCGTTCGCCGGCTCACTCGCCGGGGTGGCGGTCGCCTACGGCACCGGCGCCGCGGCCGCCAGGCACACCGTGCTCGGCGACGGGGTGGCGACGCTGCTGCTCGCCGGGATCGCGGTGGGCAGCTTCCTGACCGCGGTGCAGACGTTCGTGCTGCAGCGCTCGGCGTCGGACATCCAGGCGGTCTACAGCTGGCTGCTCGGCTCGCTGTCGGCCGCGTCCTGGCAGCAGGTGACCACGATCGCGCCGTACGCCGCGGTCAGCTCGGTCGTCATCCTGCTGCACGGCAGGCACCTTGACGTGCTCGCCGTCGGCGACGAGGAGGCCAGGGCGCTCGGCATGCGCCCGGGCCTGGTTCGCGGGATCGTCGTCGCGGCGAGCGCGCTCGCCGCCGCGAGCGCCGTGGCGGTGAGCGGCCTGATCGGCTTCGTCGGCATCGTCATCCCGCACGTCGCGCGCAGGCTGGCCGGGCCGTCCTATACGAGCGTGCTGCCGCTGTCGCTGCTCGGCGGCGGGGCCTTCCTCGTACTCGCCGACACCCTGGCCCGTACCGTGCTCGCCCCGGCGGAGCTGCCCATCGGCGTGGTCACCGCCCTGGTGGGCGCGCCCGCGTTCGTCTGGGTGCTGCGCGGCACCAGCCAGGTAAGCACCTGACAGGAAGGAGCGGGCATGACCGCGCTGGCTGCAGAAGGCGTCACCGTCGCCCTCGACCGCGCGCCCGTGCTGCACGGGGTCAGCTGCGCGGTGCCTGGCGGCGGCTGGCTCGCGCTCCTCGGCCCGAACGGCGCGGGGAAGTCGACGCTGATCCGCGCCATGGCGGGACTCGTCCGCTATACGGGGACGGTGACCATCGATCAGGCCGACACGCGCGCTCTCAGGCCACGGGAACGTGGCAGGATGCTCGCCTACGTGCCACAGGAGCCGGTGCTGCCGCCGGACCTCACCGTCACCCAGTACGTCATGCTCGGCAGGACGCCGCACCTGGGCTATCTCGCCGTCCCCGGCAGGCACGACAGGACACGTGCCATGGCCGCGATGGAGCGGCTCGACGTGGCGCGGTTCGCTGAGCGCAGGCTCGCCCGGCTTTCCGGCGGCGAGCGCCAGCGGGTGGTGCTCGCCAGGGCGCTGGCCGCCGAGCCCGCCGTGCTGCTGCTCGACGAGCCGACGTCGATGCTGGACGTCGGGCACGAGCAGCAGGTGCTCGAGCTGGTCGACGGTCTCCGCAGGGAGGCGGGCCTCACCGTGGTATCCACCCTGCACGACCTCACGGTGGCCGGCCAGTACGCGGACAGCCTCGTGCTGCTCGACGCGGGCCGGGTGGTAGCCGCGGGCAGCCCGGCGACGGTGCTTACCGCCCCGCTGATCGAGGCCGTCTACGCGGCGCGGGTGCGGGTGATCGCCGGCGACGACGGTCACCCGGTGATCGCCCCCGTGCGACGTGGTGAGCGCGACGGCCGGTTGGTGAGGCCGGGTGACCTCCCCGGAAGCACGCCGTGAACCACGTCACAACAGCCTGGCACGGGACCGGAGCGGAACTGCGGCGATACTGGCGTTGTGACGGCGGGCGAGCTCGGACTGTACCTGCTGGCCGGGTCGGCAACGGTGCTCGTGGCCATCGTGGCGGCCAGGCTGGCGCACAGCCTTGGCGCAGGCTGCCGCTGCCGCCGCCGCTCAGCGGCATGCTCGAGGGAGAGTCCGGACTCAACGACCCGCTGTCCGTGCTCGGCGTCACCCTGCTCAGCGTGCATGCCGTGCACGGAACGTCGCCCCTGCTGATCGCCGGGCAGGTGGCATGGCGCTGCCCGCTACCGGCCTTTACCCGGTCGCGGTGCTCGCACTCATCATCGCCGGCTACGGCGCCGCGTCCCTGGCGCGGGCGAGCGGGTTCCTCGCCGTGTACGCCGCGGCCGTCCTCCTCGGTAACGCCAGGCTCCCGCACGGGGCGGCGACCAGGGGCTTCGCGGAAGGCGTCGGCTGGCTCGCGCAGATCGGCCTGTTCGTCATGCTCGGCCTGCTCGCCTCGCCGTCCCGGCTGCCCGCGCAGGTGCTGCCCGCGCTGGCGGCCGGGCTGATCCTGGTGCTGCTCGCGAGACCCGCAGCGGTACTGGCCAGCACGCTCCCGTTCCGGCTGCCGCTACCACAGCAGGCGTTCCTCTCCTGGGCCGGCTGCGCGGCGCGGTGCCGATCGTCCTGACCACGATCCCGCTCAGCGCGGACGTGCCGGGCGCGGCGCGGCTGTTCGATCAGGTCTTCGTGATCGTCGTCGCGTTCACCCTGCTCCAGGGCCCGACCCTGCCCTGGGTCGGCAAGCGGCTCGACGTCACCGCGCCCGCCGAACCGCTGGAGATCATCGTGGACGCCGCACCGCTCGATGACCTGCACGCCGACCTGCTCCAGGCGCAGGTGCCCGACGGCTCGAAGCTGCACGGCGTGGAGATCTTCGAACTCCGGCTGCCCGCCGAGGCCAGCATCGCGCTGATCGTCCGCGACGGCCACGCCTGGTACCCGGCCCGGCCACCGTGCTGCGCACCGGTGACCGGCTGCTCATCGTCGTTCCCGTGGCGGCCCGCGAGCAGACCGAGCGCCGCCTGCGCGCGGTCAGCCGCGCGGGCAAGCTGGCCGGCTGGCTCGGCGAGCACGGCGATGGCCCACTTCCTGAGCGTCGCGAGGGCCGCCTTTCCCAGGTGACCCTCGCGTTCCGCGTGCGGCGCCGGCCGCCGCTCAGTGCTCGGCGGCGCCGCCCCAGGTGACGACCCGGGCGGGCCTGATCGTCACGACCACCCTGGTCTGCCCGGGCTGGTCCATGGTGCGCAGGTCGGCGCCGTACTTGGCGCCCACCTTGTCGGCGAACTCGTAGTCGGGATCCGGGGTGATCTCCGCCTCGCCGCGCAGCTCGACGTACTTGTACGGCGGGTCGCCGAAGATGATCAGGCTGACCTTCGGATTGGCCTGGAGGTTCTTCACCTTTTGCCTGGCGGTGTTCAGCGAGAGCCGTACGGTGTCGCCCTCGGCGAGGAACCAGGTGCCGGACAGCTGCGGCCGCCCGCTCGCCCCGATCGTGCCGAGCACCGCGACCTGGGCGCCGAGCAGGTCCTTGTGCGTTTGCGGAATCTCAGGAGTGGTCATGGCACGAACTGTAGCCCTACCGGAGCGAGAACCCCTGGCAGCTGAGGCGAATCTAGGCCGCCGCATGGGATGCGCTTGCGGGTGCTGATCCCGGCTCGGGACAGGAGTCTCGGGACAGGAGTAGGGTCGGCCTTGGTACCAGCTCCCAGCGGGTAACGGTTAAGGGGCCGTCATGTACGAGCGATTCCCGGGCGGTGCCGGCCCGTCCGGCCCGTCCGGCCCGTCCGGCCCGCCGACGGCGCAGGCGATGATGCCGCAGTCCGTCCAGCGGGCGGTCCGTGTCATGTACGTCGGCGCGGCGGCCAGCCTGATCGGCATCGCCGTCGACCTGACCGCGGTCTCCGCGATCCGCCGCGCGATCGCCAAGCGCAGCACGACCATGACGACGGCGCAGCTGAACACCGCGGTGCACGTCGAGGTCGGCTTCCTCATCGCCGGCGGCCTGATCGGCGCGGCGCTGTGGCTGTGGATGGCGCAGAGCTGCAAGGCGGGCAAGGGCTGGGCGCGCACCGTGTCGACGGTGTTCTTCGGCATCGACACGCTCAGCTTGCTCGCAGGCCTCGCGGTCGGTGGCGGCCTGACCAGGTTCTACGGCCTCGTCGTCTGGGTGATCGGCCTCATCGCGATCATCCTGCTGTGGCAGCGGTCGTCCTCCGAGTACTTCCGCGGCGTCCCGCGCTACTAGCGGCGGTTTCCGGAGGCCGACGAAGGGAGGTGAGGGCGGTGAGCTGCCTGATGTTCGCCTCATCCACCTCATCCGCCCTGGCGGGACACGTTTCATAGAGACTTTTGGTGTTATGAAGGGTTGTTGGCGCGGGAGCGCCAACAACCCTTCGCGATCGTGACCGTCGGCTACGACGATGGCGCTGCTGAGGCCGATGGTGTTCAGGATGCTCGCCGCGTGGCGTTTCCAGGCACACCGTCTGTCTGCTGGATGGCGGCGTCAGTCACTCTCGTCCCGCGGACCATGTCCGGCCCTGGGCCCCTCAGGCAGGCACCCCGCCCCGGTTGTCTCACGTGACCGGCTCGGTCCAGCTCGCCTGCCACGTTTTCGGGCCGACGAACCCGTCGACCGACAGGCCCACTTGCTGCTGGAACTGGCGGCAGACCGACTGCGACTGGCTGCCGAAGCTGCCGTCCGCGGTGATGTTCCAGCCCCGGGCGGCCATCCTCCGCTGCCAGGTCATGACGTTGCCTGAGTCCGGCGCTCCGTTGATGCCCGAGTGGCAGTGCGGGTCGGGGGAGGGGACGCCGAGGTAGTCGGTGGCGGGGTAGGGGAAGGCGGGCGCTGTGGCGGTGGCGGGGTGCGAGGGGGTGACCGGGGCGGAACCGGAGAAGCCGAACATGTTCATCAGGTCCTGCTGGCTCATGCCGTCGGCCGAGTTCATGTCGCAGGTGCCGAAGGGCACGCAGGGACCGCGGTCCGTGTACTGGTGGCCGAACATTCCCTGGTAGCTCGGCTTGGATCCGTAGGCGGCGATGACCAGCCGGATGCCGGAGGGCTTGGCCGGCCAGAGGGTGCCGAGGTCGGAGGCGTTGCCGTAGCCGATCACCCGCCTCGGGTCGCCGAGCCAGGAGGAGAGCTCGTTGAACTGGGCGTTGATGGCCGCGCTCTGGTTGCCGCTGACCTGGCCGCCCGCGCTCTCGACGTCGATCATGGCCACCATGCGCGGGTCGGGGGTGCCCACCTGGGCGATGAGGTTCTTGGCGCCGTCGATTCCTGGCCGGTAGAAGTAGTAGACGATGAAGCCCCACAGCTTCCCGCTTGCCCGGCGGGACTTGCACCACGCCAGGTTGGCCTGGATGTTCTTGTCGATGTGGTTCCCGTCGTTGGAGCGGATGCAGATGAAGTTGTAGGGATAGCTGTCGCTGACCTGTATCTGAAACTCTGAGATGTCGGCCCACTGGGTGTCGGTCATCTGCGGCCTCTCCTTTGCGCGCCCGGGCCACGCCGGGGATTTGTAAGGTATGTCCCCTATTGCTTCTCCTTAGCAATTGTCCCCGGGTAAAACGGTACGCCTAAAGGATTGATAGCGTTCGATATTCCAGGAAAGAATCGAGCTCTTGCTCGGACTAATACTGCCTGTCCGGAAGAATCAAATCCCGGCCTGAAATGTGACGACCTGAGCGGAGATAAAATAATAAAAGGTCGCGGCCTACCGTTCCGCGGTTGCCGGGTCGACCCTGGCGAAGCCGCGCACGTCGGGGAACGGCTCGGGGTCGCCGGGCTTCAGGTCGACCTGGAAGGTGTTGAGCAGCATCGCCAGCATGGAGAAGTTGCCGAGGCAGCCGATGATGTCGACGAGGCCGGCCTCGCCCCACTCGGCGAGGGCGGCGTCGAATGTCGCCTGGTCGACGAAGTGGTCGTGCAGGACCTGGGTAGCGAGCGTATGGAGCAGCTGCTCGTCGGCGTGCGCGAAGTGCGGCGACTGGTTGCTTGCCAGCTCCTCGATGGACTCGGCGGAGACGCCGGCCTCGATCGCCTTCCCGTGGTGCGCGTTCCACGAGTACCGCGCGTCGAAGTGCCTGGCCGCGATCAGCAGCGACAGCTCGCGCAGCCGCTCGTTGATGCGGGAGTCGAACCGGCAGTACGCACCGAGCGCGTCGACCCTCTCGGCCAGCTCAGGGGAGCGGAGCCAGATCAGGAACGGCCCGCGGGTGGCACCCCGCTTGGCGGCGATCGCGTCGCTTACCTCCTGCTGGCGCTGGGTGAGCTCGGTAAGGGCGGGCAGGCGCATCTGTCTCGTGGTCCCTCGTCTGTAGTGCCTTGATCGTCTTCCATCGAATTGTGCCTGCCGCGAGCGAGCCTGCGCGGAACGCTAAGGATGCACGCGCGGGCGGCCCTGGTCCCTGGCCGCCGCTGTAGCCTCGCGACCATGACGGTCATCAAAGTTGAGAGCGTGGAGCGGCTTGGCCGTGGCGGCGGCGTGGTCACGATCCCGCTCATCACCCGGCAGTCTGCCGAGGAAGAGAACCTGATCACCACCGGCATCAGCACCTACCCGGTCGGCACGGGCGCGCCGTACCACTCGCACAACTGCGACGAGCACGTGACGCTGCTCGACGGGCTCGCCGAGGTGGAAATCGAGGGCGCGGGCACCTTCACGCTCGTGCCGCACGACACGACGTACGTGAAGGCGGGCGTCTTCCACAAGTTCACCAACATCAGCGACACGGCGGCGATGAAGATCCTCTGGGTGTACAGCTCGGCGTACGTGACCCGGACCTTCTACGACACCGGCGAGACCGTCGAGCACCTGTCGGCAGCCGACGCGATGGTCAAGGACTAACCGCCGCGGGCTATGACGTGAAGCCAGTCTTCCCCGCTTGTGACGTGGTCGACGGAGGCGCCCGGCCAGCCGGCGCGGTGCAGCGCGGCACGGACCGCCGGCTCTCGCCAGTAGGTGAAGTGCCGTGGCAGGCCCAGCTTGCGATCGCTCCACCCGTCGCCGTCGCCCTGCTTGAGTGTGAACGCCAGGACACCGTCGGGTGCTATGGCCGCGCGGGCCCGGCGCAGCAGGTCGTCGAACTGGTCCCGGCTCAGGTGGAGCAGCACGGCATTAGCCATGATGCCCCGGTAGGGGCCGCCGAGCGGATCCGTCCGGACATCGAGCAGCCGGGCGTCGTGGCCCGCTTCCCGCAGCAGGTTGACGAAGGCGGGCGTCGCATCGGTACGGATTACCCGCACGCCGCGGGTTTCCAGGTAGTCGGCGTCTCGTCCGGGCCCGCTGCCGATCTCAAGAACGGGCCCCGGGCAGGCCAGGCAGGCGAACCGGTCGAGGAAGGCGATCAATTCCGGAAACGGCCATGGCGTGCGGCGCAGGTATTCCCGCGCCCGGCTCTGGTAAGCGGCCAGCGTCGCGTCGTCCGGGTCGGTCATGAATTCATCTTCCGCCAGGCCGCCAGGCCGGGAGTGCCGGGAGTGCCGGGAGTGCCGGGA
>Ga0335078_10004260_pt1 | contig 21230 bp, 23 predicted proteins | sample Lox_Sample_32_FD_206711 | JGI IMG/M metagenome (GOLD analysis project Ga0335078, IMG submission 206711) | Soil microbial communities from Loxahatchee National Wildlife Refuge, Florida, United States - Lox_Sample_3.2 | ecosystem: Environmental > Terrestrial > Soil > Wetlands | place: USA...
GGTCGCACACCCCAACTTTGTTGATTGGGAGGTTGCGATGGTCGGCCTGGCTCTGGATGTCGTGCATCGTCAAACCTCCGCCTCGCCGGCATACACGCAACCGGATGTGCATGTTTCCCGAACCACAACCTTGCTCAGGCCGGACAACGATGGCTTCAGCCTCTGCCAAATCCAACGCGCGATGTTCTCGCTTGTAGGGTTCTCCAAGCCATCTACTTCATTGAGATAGCGATGATCGATCTGTTCTTCAAGGGGCCTGAAGGCGCCTTTTATGTCGGCAAAATCGATGACCCAACCAAGATTCCTATCAAGCGGTCCTTCGACGTGAACCTCGATCTGAAAACTGTGACCGTGTAACCGTCCACACTTGTGTCCAACAGGAACATGGGGGAGGCGATGAGCCGCTTCGATCGTGAATATTTTGAATATCTCCATCCTTGCCTCCGTTATCGAATTCCTGCGACCTTGTGTGTCTGAAGGCTCAAGCGCCAGATCGGATTACCGAGGCAGTATAGGATCGCCGCGTTAGTGTTGGATTTTTGGTTTGGCCCATCCATCGGCTGTAGGAAGAAATGCCGAAAAGCTAGTGATTGAAAGCCTTCTGGCATTGCCTCAGCTTGGGGAAATACCAACTTCAATTCATCTCCGGTCGTCTGAATGAGCTTTGTCCCCGCTTTCGGGCTGACACAGATCCAATCGAGCCCCTGCGGCGCAGCCACCGTTCCGTTGGTTTCTACCGCCACTTCAAAGTCACGCGCATGCATGGCATCAATAAGTGTGCGGTCAAGTTGCAGCAGCGGTTCCCCGCCTGTGAAGACCACAAATCTCTTTGCGGTGGGAGAAGCGGATCGCCACGTTTGATCGATGCGATCCGCCAGAACAGACGGCGTTTCGAATTTGCCGCCATCCGGGCCGTCATATCCAAGGAAATCGGTATCGCAGAATTTGCAGATCGCAGTTGCGCGATCTTTCTCGTAGCCTGACCAGAGATTGCAGCCAACAAAGCGGCAGAAGACGGCCGCGCGGCCGGATTGGGCACCCTCCCCTTGCAATGTGTAGAAGATCTCTTTGACGGTGTAGCTCACGGCTGGGCCTCGGTTGCTGTCTCTCGATACTTGAGAGGATCGCTGATGTCGTTATCGCGGAATCCTTTTTGCCGAAGCACACAGGAATCGCATGCGCCGCATGCCTCCCCAGAGGGCGAAGGATCGTAGCAACTGCTGGTCAGGCCGTAGTCCACTCCGAGTTTCAACCCCGTATGTATGATCTCGGCCTTAGACAACGCGATCAGGGGAGTATGGATCTTCAGGTGTTGGTGTCCTTCGACTCCAGCTCTCGTGGCCAGGTTCGCAAGGCGTTCAAACGCCTCGATAAACTCCGGTCGGCAGTCGGGATAACCGCTGTAGTCCAGCGCATTCACTCCGATGAAGATGTCGCTCGATCCCAAGACCTCAGCCCAAGCCAGCGCAAAAGAGAGGAAGATTGTGTTCCGAGCCGGTACGTAGGTGACCGGAATCTTCTCCGACATCTGGTCCAGTGAGCGCCCCTTCGGAACGCTGATATCCGCAGTCAGCGCGGAGCCGCCGAAGACGCGCAGATCAATTTGGGCAATACGGTGATCCTTCACTCCTGAAACCGCGGCGATCCGGCGGGCGCATTCAAGCTCCCATGAATGCCGCTGACCATAAGAAAAGGAGAGCGCATGTGTCTCGTACCCTTCCGATCTCGCAATCGCGAGAACCGTTGTTGAATCGAGTCCACCGCTCAGAAGCACTACCGCCCTTCGCGCCTTTTCGCTCATGGTTCCTCCTCCTGCCGGGACCTTCTGCTGAAGAGCCCCAATTGACGCACCGTGCCGCTGCCGAGTTCGATCGGCTCCAATCGGTTGGCGAACAGTCGAATCTCCTCTACTTCTTCTGCCGTAAAGAGGACTTGGCGGGTTCGATACCGCATTCCAGCGGGGATGCTCCGCTTGTCCCGCCAGCGCCATAACGTCTGACGGCTAACCTTCAGCTCATCAGCAACTTCCGAGTTCGTGTAGTATCGCTCGCCCTGGATTTCGACCGGCATGTTGCAATTCTCATCATGATCCTACGGCTTGTTTCACTATGCCCGCAACGGTAAAGAACGTTGCATGACGTTGCACGCCGTAATGAGCCTAGGAAAAACCGGTACACAACCTCAGGTCTAAGCCGCTTTAACTGGCCAGGTGGATAGGGCGTTGTGGGATTCGATGCGATCGACAAGTACGAGGCCTCGAACCCGCTTTGAGCTTGGGAGGTAGGGGCCTATCCACTTGCGGTCAAGTTGGACGTTTCGAGAGACGTTGGTCGAATCCGCGGAGGACAGTGGCAACTGGCTGAAGAGTTCGGGGTTGAGCATTCTGAGCCCATGGAGGCGCGTACGAGGCATTCCGGAAGCGTCGCAGCAAACGCGCATTGCGCTCTTCATTCGATTCCACCACGCATGATTTCCAGGAGTTTGAAAGGCTCCGCTCGAGCCGATTGCGACGCGCGGCCATTCCTTTGCCAGACGCTGAAGACGTCGTAAACTTTCGTGCATATGCCAGACTGCGCATCCATGCCAGCGTTCGAAAGGCCATCGCTCAAGGAGTTCATCGTTCTCTTCCTCGGTCCCTTCAATGCAATCCGGCACTACCGCAAAATCGCACCCTGGATGCCGAACCCAGCGATCGACCCACGAGTAATAGCGCTCGAAATTAGGCTTAGCCTTGCGCCGCCACACTGAGAATGCTCCATTATCAAGACAGAACGACTGGCAAATGCCAGACGCCAACCTTATCTGCTCAGGTCGCGCAAAACTAATGATGGCATGCCGGCCTCGCCACACGACTACAGCGGTCAATGGGTCGCTAAACGGCCCTCCATGATAGTGGACCATAATACTCCTTATTCTGAGCCGGTTTGCTGGGTGCGACTTCTTTTCACATCCGAGGCAAGCCGTGTATATCGCGTCGATCGAGAGGCCGAGGAAGTGGCGTGATGCATTCCAATCGTTGTGCATGCAAACCACTGCGACCGAGTGCCCCGGGGCTATCTCGTCCGCGATAACCACAATAGCCACGCAGAGTTTGCATGAGAAGCGGGGTGCACAACGGTTCGCCTTTCTGTGACGGTAACGGGGCGCACTCGGATTGACAGATTCAAGACATGGGCGAGCGCAGACCAGATACGATGTTGTCAGAAGGTCCCGAGACCAATCGCAGCTTGGAGATGCCCTGTGAACAAAGAACGTGACCTTGGAAATCTCGGCGCAATTTGGAATGCATTCAGGAACAAGAGCATTTCATTCTTCCCGCGATCGATCGTCGGGCCGAACGGTGAGATCCAGAGAGTTGACGAATTGAAGATTCTTGAGGACATCTCAGCCGTTCTTTCCAGGATTAACGCTGAGGATGGCGTTGACATAAAAGCCTATCTCGAGCGGGGTCGAGAATCGCTCGACGAAGTCAAAGCTTTGACCCAATATCAGGATCAAAAAGCAACGAATCTTCTGACGATTATCGCGTTCCTCACCGCACTCGCAGGTGCACTGTTCACGAAATTCGTCGACATCTATCCGATTCATGCAGTCAAGACCGGGTGGGAACCCGGTTGGCAACAGTGCCTAGTCGGTCTCTCCTACGTACTTTTTGCGTTATTCGTCTTGAGCGCTGTTTCGGGAGCTCTCATCATTTTTCACGCTACGCGAACGCTGTTCAAATATCCAAAGGCTCATCCATTCGAGCAGACCGGCGCGGGAGAACGCACTCGCTCTTATCTTTTTGTCAATGGCATCGTCGCCACGCCGCCGACTCTTTGGGCGGCTAGTTTCATCCGCTCTGAAGGAATCGTTCGCACCGGACAAAAGGAAGAGGCCATTGAAATCGACCCCGCATTGCAGCTCAATTACTTCAAGAACTACGTTGCGGAAAGCTATCTCGTTGCGTGTAAGGTTGCCGACAAGATTCGATACTTGCAGCCTGGCCAGGCTATTCTGTCGACTTCGATTCGAATCCTTCTGATGTGGATCGTGCTTACGGGTGCGACCTGGGTCTTTGTCAACCCAACTCAGCCGGAGTCATCGCCTGCACAGCCGCAAATCGTGAAGCATCAAGCCCCCTTGTTGATCAAGGACAAGCCTGGGAAACCAGGACCGTCGCCTGCGACGCCCACGGACACCTCGAACAGCAAATAGGACTTCAAACGACACTCGCTTCGGATCCCAATTGTCCGTGAATTCGCTCATCAGATAGCGCGTCTTTCGTTAGTCCATCCACCACTTATTAAGACATCATCGATGATCGCCGGAACCTCAGTGAAGCTCGATATCCGGTAATCGGGTCGGACTCCCCTTTCGCCAATTTCCCACTTCGGTCGGAAATTGCCCGGAAAATGTATTGTGCTCAATCCGGCTGCTTTGGCTGGTCGAATGTCGCGTTCGAGCTGGTCTCCTATCATGAACCCAACGCTCGAGGGGTGAAAAACTTTGAGAAGCCGCTCGTACAGCCGCTGATCTTTTTTGGCTTCCATCACTCGCGGAATGTAGCGTTCCAGACCATGAATGCGGATGTTATCTTTTACTCGCTCCAGTTTGCCTTCAGTCAATACCAACATCGGAAAGCCTTGTGTTACCAGTTCAGACACACCGGACATTACTCCTGGGCGAAGCGCAGGGGTTCTGCGCAGGTCCTGCACCATTCGAGTTTCCACCTGCTCAACCGTTTCGCTCGTTAGACGGTTGGCTTCCACTCCTCCGGACCACGCCAATCGGATGGCACTTGTCTTGTCCGATCCAGTCAGTGCAAGCGCTAGCGCCTTAATCAGGAATCGGGGAGGATATCGGAGACCCTCGTGATGGCGTTCGGCCAATCCTTGGTCTATGGCCCGAACAAATGCGAGGCGATCCGGTTCTGAAAACTGCACTCCGAGCCGACCTTCCAGTTCCTTTAAAAGAGCGAGTTGCGCGTCCGCAAAGACCCCATCCGTGTCCCACAGAGTGTTATCAGCATCGATGAAGACAGCAGTTAGGGGTGAATTTGTGTCACTCATGGAAATTTCTACGCCATCTTTCTGGCAAATGAAGCCGAACGGTGTGCTGATTGAAGTGTAGAGGAATTGAGCCGGTTCAGTGGTTCAGACACTTGCGAGTCGCCTTGGACGGTGGCAGACCTCCTTCGTCAAGGCAAAGATGAGCAGCTACTGACCATCAAGCATCGTCCTCGCCATAGATCTCACCGCGAATTGCGGAACAGGGTGGATCGAAAAAGGGCAACTTGTGACCGAATACACGACCGAACGGTTTAATGAGTGCGTAAAGTGGGTGGTATTGATCGTCGGAATCGTTCAGACACATCAAGCCATAGCGAAAATGCGACACTTCCAAGCTCCCTTCATGCCACTCGCAGGTGCGAACCGCGGCGAACTTCGGCCCCTGGGACGTGTTCGTTGCGCATCACAGCCGCTTTGATCGCGTCAGCATTCGGTCGCGCCTCCTGAACAGACGACTGCAAGGATCTCGAGAGTTCGTCTGGAAGAACTGAGAGCAAAGTCTCCCAAATGACTCCGTCAATCCGCGCATCAATCCTGCAGTAGCACTTCGGCACTGCGGCTTCGTCGGTAATTCGCACGGAATCCTGGCTGTTCTTCTGCGCACGCAGCGTGAACTGCTGCCCTTCGATCTTCTGCAAATCTCGGCTCAGCAGGTAGTAAAGGACCATATTCTTGGTGCGCTCGACCTTGCCGGCTGCGGTGCGGGCCCGCTCGCCCAGTCGCGATGCTTCGCTGCGGCAGAACTGTTCCCGAGCCTCCATCATGCGGACGAAGCGGCCGATCCGGTCTACCTTGTCGCCGTGAGCCGCGCAGAACTCGTGAAAACGGGCCATCAGCTGCTCCGAGAGCTGCCCCCCAGCCTCAGCCTGCACTTCCATCTCTTCGAGCAGCAGGTCGAGTTCGGTATCGATTTCAAACAGTGAATTGGTTTCGGCTATGGTCGCCATGATGGTACCTCCCCGGCATCGCTCAAGAGGAGCAGCGGATTGACGCCGCTCCTCGATATTGGGTCAGGTGGTTCTGATCACGCTGCCGTGGGTAGCACTTCGCCGGCGAACTTCATCAGTTCGAGCTTCCGCTCCGGATCGCCGGTGTTTCCGGCAACCCAGGAGATCGCGTTCGAGAGTCGCCAAGTCGTGTTGCCGGCGGGCAGGTTCTGGGTGTCGGGCGAGTTGTATGCCTCGATCACGGCTTCCGACTCACCCTTGAGGAGCGTCCTCCGGAGCAGATCCCTCGCAGACCCCGCATCCACGCGCTGCTCGTGGGCTAGGCGAACGGATTCCATTCGCCGGCGTAGTCCTTCCGCGTTCAGCTGTGCGCCGATCACGTCTCGTAATGCGCTGACCGTTGTCTCAGCGTCGAGCTCGTAGGTGCGCTGCGAGTAAAGGACGGATTCGTCCAGCCGCCTTCCCAGATGAACCTGCCGCATCTCCTCTTTCGTGATCGCGAGATTCGAGCACCAGATGCGCAGGAGATAGGCCCGGACCGAGAGCGCGCCGTTTCCGAAGTCTGAGTTCTCGAGGCTCAGACCATAGGCGACCATCTCGCCGGGAATGGGCTCGTACACCTCCGGAATGATCGCCTGCAGAGCGACTTTGGTGTCGGTGACGTAACCGTCGTAGGGTAAAGCGCCCTTCTGCTGGACAGCCGTCGCGAAAGCCTCGACAATTGGCCGGGAGTCGAGACGACGGTAGCGGTCCGAGAGAAAACCCCGCACTTCACCGCTTACCGAGCGCAGCAAATAACGGCTCTTGGCGAAGCGATTGGCAAAGACTGTCTTGAGGTTGTGGGCAAGTAGTTCCCGTGCCCACGGTTCTGTCGTCTGCTGCAGGCCGTCGATGAACTTGAGCGGAAGGTCCGTTGTTTGCGCCATCTGCTGTACGGAGTGGCGATGCAAGCGCTGTCGAATCGCACCCGCATCCGGGTCCGAGTACTCGATCAAAACGGCATTCGTCTCTTTGTCCGGCGCGAAGTTGAGTTCTCCGCCTCGCGCGAGGCGGTCTGAGGGTTGATGGTTCATCACGTGGTCCACAACCTCGCTCGCTTTGGTTCGTCCCTGGGCGATCAGCTGTTCGAGCTTGTGAGTTGCGGCCGTCTTCGATTCCATGGTGAGAAGCATGAAGAGTCTCCATAACTGCCGGTTGGTCGTTCGTTGCGAGGCGGGGCGCGCAGCGGCCGTCGGTGGCGAGGCTCCGCCGCAAAGGCTAACGAGTTTTCGAGTGGAACTTCCCGAGCGGCCGGATGCGGCCCCAGGAGGTGGTGCGCGGCTAGGCGTCCTACCATGGAGGCAGGATGAGCGGCCGGAAAATCGCGCACGTCGACATGGATGCCTTCTATGCGTCCGTCGAACAGAGGGATGATCCTGAACTGCGCGGCAAGCCTGTGATTGTGGCCTGGAAGGGAAAGCGCTCTGTCGTCTGCGCAGCTTCGTATGAAGCCAGACGCTTTGGCGTTCGCTCGGCCATGGCGGCAACCTATGCCGAACGGCTATGTCCGGAGGCTGTTTTTGTTCCCCCCGACTTCCCACGCTACCGTGCCGTCTCGCGGGCTGTCCGCGAAATCTTCTCACGACACACGGACCTGATCGAGCCCTTGTCGCTCGACGAAGCCTATCTTGATGTCACCGAGAACAAGACCGGCTTGACCACAGCAACCAAGGTCGCTAGCGCCATTCGACGCGAGATTCGCGAGGAGCTCAACCTAACCGCCTCGGCGGGCGTGGCCCCCAACAAATTCCTAGCAAAGATAGCTTCAGATTGGCGTAAGCCGGATGGACTATTCGTGATCCAACCAGCCGAAGTCGAGGACTTTCTCACACCTTTGCCTGTGGGCCGCATTCCTGGCGTCGGCAGAGTCACGGAGGAGAAACTCGCGAAACTCGGATTGAAGACCGTTGGCAACTTACGAGCCCGCTCCCTCGAAGAGCTTTTGAAACTGTTCGGGCGTTACGGACAGCGTCTGTTCGATTTGGCGAGAGGAATCGACGAAAGCCCGGTCGTCCCCAACCGGCCCACGCAATCCATCTCGGCCGAAGATACATTTGAGTCGGACGTGCTGTTAGCAGAGACTGAACCGATGATCCGCCAGCTCGCGGAGAAAACTTGGGCCGCCTCGCGCAAGGAGCCGCGCGTCGCGCGCACCGTAGTTCTTAAACTGAAGACGGCTGAGTTTCAGATTCTTACGCGCAGTCTGACACCTTCATCTCCGCCGGCGTCGTGCGATGAGTTAGCCAAGATCGCGCTTTCGCTTCGCGAGCGGGTACTGCTCGATCCCAAGCAGAAGTTTCGACTAGTGGGTGTCGGGCTGAGCAACTTCTCTGTATCGGACGGTACTCCGGAACATGGGTTGTTCGATTGAGAGCGCGTTCAGGTTTGGTGGACTAGGTTTTTCAAGTGGACGGAGAAGATCAATGTCCGTGCACGATCTCGATGGACACTCGCCCGGTGCCTTGCCGAATTAAGCCGAGGGAATGAGCCGCCGCGGCGGAAAGGTCGATGATCCGCCGGTTGCGCTTGGGCATCCGATCGGTAATCGTGACCACGACAGATCGCTGGTTCCTCAGATCGGTAACGCGCACACGCGATCCGAGTGGAAGCGAATGGCTTGCTCCTGTCAGTCTGTGTTCGTCAAATCGATGGCCATCGGCCATACGTCGGCCTTCATGTTCGTGGCCATAGTAGCTGGCAATTCCTATCGTCTTCCGCGCCTGGTTCGGCGCCGTTCTCGCCGCGAGCGGCAGCGATATCAAGATGATGAGAACCGCAATACCGAGAATTCTTCGCCTGGGTCGCTGGTCTACGCTCAAAATCGGCCCGGATAGATGAAAGGTCTTTAGCGTCAATTATATGTGACGACAAACTCCCAGGGCTTTCGATTCGGTGTGCAGAGAATCTACCTGAGCAGCACTTTCAGATCAGTTGCCAACTCGATGACAAAGTCCTCTGGCACACGCTTGCTGATGAGCGGGCGCGAGATTTTCGCGCTTACAAGATCGGACGCCTTCACTCGGCTGCCAAACAGCACGACCGCCAGCGCCCGGTCATCCTGCCGCGAGGACCAAAGAAAGCCCTGAATGTGCGGATGAGCGGCATACACCTGCTCGGCCCACCCACGAGTCGAGGGGTAATGCGCTTTCGTGGTGTCGATGAGTTGCCGAGGAGGAATGCCGAGCCCGCGCAGCGCGACCTTGCTCAGATCGAGAATCTGAAAGTTAGCCTGGAAAAGAAGCGTAGAGCATACCTTGCCCTCTAGTCTCTTGGCATCGACGTGTTTGAATCCCGTCCGATAGGGAACGTCACGAAACACGCTCTCCATCAAAGCGCCGCGATCCGTAGTCGCCGCATAGAGAGTCGGAATCACCATTCCTGACGCGTCAAAGATCGGGCTGAAGCGGGCGTTACCTTTGGGGCTCGGGTTGAACTGATCGACGGCATAGATCGCATCATGCACGCGATACATAGTCTTGCCCGATCCCCACGCGGTGGGTTTGATCTTCGACGGGACGGTCGGCGAGGTGACTGTTGCTGCTCGCTTAGCCATGTTCGAACTCAGCCATCTCGTCCTTGGCCGCGGCAATCACCTGCTTGGGATCGGTGGCCAGGACATCCTGCGGACGCTCGTCGTCCAGGAAGCTGTTGAGCCCCGCGAACCAAAACGCCAATCCCCATCCATCCTTCGCACCACCGAATATATTGAGAATCTCCGCCATCTCTTTGCGCGGACGATGATCGGAAGGATCGAGGCCATAGAGCGGCAGATAATCGTCACGTCCGTGCTGGATCGCGAAGATCTCCTGGTTCCGCTTCCATTTGTTGGGCTGCACACTTAAGTTCGTCGCACTGAAGCCGGCAAGCTTCGCAACTTCCGTGGCCGGCAGAAAATCGCCGCTGTTCAGGATGGCAGTCTTGGCATCGATAAGCATTCTCGCCTGCTCGCGCGCAGCCTTCGACGGAGTGACATCGGTCAAAAGGACATTGACCACTTTCTTCAGGGTCTCTTCCTGACGCTCCTGGATGAGCTGTGGCAAGAACTCCACGACCTGGTGAATGACACGCTCGGCTGCTGCGCCCTGTTCGTCGTCGGCGAAGGTTACCGCCACCGTTCTCCGCTCAGGCGAACGGTTGAGCTGCCGGACGACTTCACGCCCGGTGCCACTCAGAACTGCGGATCTAACCACCCGATTTTGCTTTACTTGTGGCATGAAAGCCTCCATTGCGGTGGATCGCTATCAACCTAAGATTATCATAGGAATCGTACTAACCACAATAATCTTACTCCAGCCGGCCATGGGGGCCGTCGCGGGTAGCCTTGGAAGACGGCAGATCGCTCCCGATCAGGCAGCTTCGTCGAGTCCGTCTTCGTTGCTAGTCTGCTCGTCATCCGAGTCTTCGATCAGGCGCTGCTCATCCTCGTCTGTATCAGGCACCGGAGCCGCTGCCGAGGTTGTCGTGTCGAAAAGGCTGGCTGCGATGGCGGAATCGGGCGATGTTTGAGGTGCGGGCTTCGGGGTCTCCGCAACCTTCGCTTGCGGTTTTGGCGTGGGCTTTGTGGCGGCTGTCTTACTCTTCGACCGGGCCTCCGCTTGCGCCGTTTTGGCTGCGGTGTCCATCTCCTGTTTCGCCCGGTCCAGCGTGTTCTTGAGCCCGAGGTGCGCACCGACAAAGTCGACCAGGGTCGACGGCAACTCGCGGTCCAGTTCTTCAGCGGTTCCCGTCACTGTCAGCGGTGTAGTCAGAGCCGGGTTTTCCCCATCCTTGATCTTCTGCGGGATGACGTTGACTCGAATCTGGTCTTCTTCAAGATGGGCAACGGTCAGTAGAACGGCGCGCTGCCGCAGATACGGAGCAAGTTCCTTGAACATTAGAAGATCTCCTTGTGTGGTGTGGAACGAAGTCTCAAGCCGGTTTAGCCGCGGCTCGTTTCGGAAGAAGTATGTGTTCCCCGCGTTCGCTGTCTCGTTTTCGACCACAGTGCAGGATCGACGGGCAACGCGCTCATTTGTCCTGTCTTCGCGTTGAAGAAAGCGCCGTGGTGCGTGAGCTTCCCATAGCGGAAAAGTTGCGCCAGCATGGCTAGTGCACTCATCGCGAGCGTCTGATTGATGAAAGGCTCCTGGCGGTCGAGGGCTTCGACCGCGGAGCAGCTTGGCAAAGGATCTTCACCGGCACTCTCGTCCACAATCTCCGGGAACAACTCGCTCACCGTGCGGAGTCGAGTAGCTTTCCGGCGATTGTGCGCATTGAGAGGCTGGCCGAGGACGTATTGCCCGCTTGCCGCGTTGTTGCCAAGATCGAGCCAATACGAGACACGATTCAAGGCACGCAAAAAAGAACTTTCGATGGCCCTGCGTGCCGCGCGCGTATCCACGCAGCCAATGACGAGGTCGGGGTATCGGTCGTAGTTTCGTTCAAAGGAACGCTCATGGAATTGATTAGGAACGGCCTGCCAGTTGGTGCCCCAGAACAGATTGATCCGATTGATGAGAACGGTCGCCTTGTTCTGCCCGATGTCCGAGACAGAAAACGGCTGGCGGACACAGTTTGTCTCGGAGACGAGATCGGCGTCCATCAGCGCGACCGCGAGACCGTGCCGATAACCCCAGACTCGCATCGCCTGGTCGAGATACGGCAGGCCCATCACAATGGCGCTCCCCGTTCCACCTGCGCCGATCACCAGAACCCGCACCGCGCGATTTTGCGCGAGATCGGCCGGAAGTGTATGTTCGATGCGCATGCTACCTCCGCTCTCCGCGGACGAATTGCGCCAGTGTCTGCGGCAACTGGATCAGGGTTGCTATCGGAAAGGGCTTGCGCTTGTCGGCGAGCTCGCTCCACAGCCCTTCAAACCCGCCTTTGTGTCGAGTTAGCCGGCCCACATTGGCATGGGTGAAGGCGCTTTCATAAAAGGCGTGTTCCCACTTTGAGATAGAGGCGACGGAAGCATTGTCCGGACTGCGCATTGTGCCGGTGCAGACACGGCCGTCATCCGAGAGATTCCAGAACGGAGCGACCGCCAAGGTCATCGATGCATCGGGCCGTTTGTTTTCTCGAAGCGCGCGAATCTTGAGGCCAGCATCGTCTATGCGCCACACCAGGGGAGGCTGCGGAAAGGTGCGGCCGTTAAGGGATGCAGCTCTCTGTTCGGCGTTGTCGTAGAACATCTGGCGACGGCAGGACGGAGTCCACCATACAATCAGCCGGTCACCTTTCGCGAGTACATTCGCCGGAAGAACCTCTGCCAGAGAGCCGCCCCATAGTGAGCGCACCAACGATTCAACAAAACCGAGCGTCAGCGGCTGTGCCGCTTCAAGTGTGGGTGGCCCACCTTTGTGAAGCGTCACTTGATGCCGGGTGACAAAGCTCCGCTGCCGGTCCCCGTAGATCAGCAGCGCCTCGCGCAGTTCGAAGCGATGGCTCTCCCCGATCGAGATGTGTACTTCCATGGCATTTCTCCCAGCTCTGCATTTCTTCAACCATCTCGAAGAGGGCAACATTTATAGCGACAAACCGCCGCACAGCACGAATTGCGTTCCTTACCTCGTCGGGTTTTAGCGGAGAGAAGACGACACCGAGAGTTGGTTCCGCGCTCGCTTCAAGCATGTACTGGCTTTCCTCGTCGAAGCAGGCGACGATCGCGTCATGGTCCTTGAAAGCGACGACGAGGGACGGCAGTGGAATCGTGTCGTATCCGCCGTCCTCGCGAAAGTTAGTATCGACCGGCAGTTTGATCCTTGAGAGTTGCTCGATTTTGCGCAGACGCTCAATCCACGAATGAAAGGGGCCGCTTCGGTGCTCCTTGAGAAGGCGCCGCGCACGCCGAACAAAAGCGTGATGGTCATCGCGCTTCAAGGAATTCCGAATACAGTCGGGGAGTGCCTGCTCGACCTCTGGGAACTCTTCCCGGTTTTCTGGATCGTCTCCCGCGCACTCCCGCATCTGTTCTTCATACTGGAGCGCGTCATCGTGGTTGTAGATGCGCATCACGCGGTAAAGCGCATAGGTCAGCGTCCAGTAGAAGGCCGCACCCAAACCGGCAGCCTCCTCTTCCAGGGCCGCAATCGCCGGACCGATCTTCAGGTATCCTGCGCCGCCGCACTCGATAGTTGCAGCGAGTCGCTCCTTAACAATCGGCAGGTCCTCGCCATCTCGCTCCGCCACATCGCTCACGGAAAGGTGATACTCGACATTGCGCTGAAGAAGGCTCCATCGCCGCTCGCCGATGTTCTCCATGATGGCGCGCTGAGCAAACGCGACACAGCTGTCCTCGCACTTCTGCCAAGTGTTCGGCCCCGCGAGCCCCTCCCGCACTACAGCCGCGCAGAGATCGTAAAGCAGTTCCGCGCGAAACTCGTGGCTGTAGGAGGTCGGTACGTTACGGAGCGCAGGTAGCCCTTGCGAAAACACAGGGGCCAGTATTGCTACGCCAGCGGTGGCAGAATCTCCGTCGGAACTGTAAGCAACTGGCCGTCGTTTCCCGCGTAGCGGTCCATGGCATCGACTATCGCGCGTGAAACTGCCAGCGACTTTTTGCATTGGAGATGCCTCACAAGCATCAGGCTCGATTCCGGAGGAGGAGCCGCAGCCCTGGTCTCGAACAGCACAATCAGTGCTTGCGTTGTCATACCCGCCGCCGGCATAACTCAGCCCTTCGTGCCGATGGCGCGGCTGAAGGTATAGCGAAGCGTGGTTCCGGTAGCTTCGGGACCGGACAGCGACGCGGTTGCGATCTCCGGATATTGGGGTGTGAGCAGGTCGCGAACCTGCTCAACGGTCAATTCCGGCCCAGGATCGGGAATGCGAACCCCGTTATAGTGAAACTCGCGCAGCAATGCTTCAGTTTTGAGTATGCTCATTTCTGTTTTCCTTTGAGGGATATGGCGGTTCGGCGCAACCGGTCCTGTACCAACCTCCACCGGGCATTATCATTTACGTGTCGACTAACAACTCAGGACGCGCTTAATAAGCTCTGGCTAGGCTCGCACGGAGGACCGCATGTTCCGAACCCTCAGCAAACTGATAGTCTTGGCTCTTTGCTATGTTGTATTAGCTAATGCTTCCTCGTTCGCTCAGGACACCGCCGCGCAGATCGAAACTCGTCTGGCGGGTAGCCACGGCCGCGACTGGATCTACAAGAAGATTGTTGGCTTCCTGGGACCAGGTGAAAAGTGCGAGCAGGGCGAGAAATACCGTTTCAAGGCAGATCACACCCTGGTGATCACACAGTGCATTGACTCGCGGATGCATATCGAAACGCAAGATTGGTCAATTGAAAGCGTTGACGTTCTCGAAACCCATATAAAGGTCGGGAATAATTCTTACATTCTCAGGTTCTGGGATACCCCCAAGGGCCATTTCATGGCGCTCCGAACGAAGGCCATAGACAAAACGCAGGAGACTACTGACAAGGAATTCCAACTAGCAGAGGAATAGAGCAATGGACGAAGAAACTAAACGCCGTTGGGACGTCAGATTGGGAATCGTTGCGCCAATTCTTACAGTAGTTGGGCTGCTAGTTGGTGTTTGGCAATTCAATAAGGGCGAAGAGAACAAGACCCGCTTGGAATACGAACTCCTCGATAGAAAAGATAAAATCGACTTTCAGCGAAAACTCTGGCTGGAGCGTCTGACCATCTATAAGTCGATCGCTGAGCAGGCGGGCAAGATCGCGATCACCGACAAAAACGACAAAGCCTTCAAGGGACTCGTCCAGACGTTTGACGCTTCGTATTGGGGCATGATGATCTTTGTCGAGGATCCCGATGTCGAACGTGCCATGATCGACTTCCACGACGAAATAGTTGATTACCAGAAAGGTCAGAGCAGCGAGGACAAAATCAAACTGAGGGCCAACAACCTCGTTAAAGCCTGTAGGAAATCGGTGGAGCCAGGAACGGCGCCATGAAGACCATAATCACCTTGCGCATAGCAGTGTTCCTTTGCGTGCTCACAGCAGCCCTGCCCGCTTCCGCTCAGAGTGGTCGTTATCAGGTCTATTTTGTTGCCGTTGGTTCAGGTTGGTATGCACCGGCTCCCTCGAAAGACGTTCACGATTTCAATGTTATCGACGGTGCGAATAAGAGCGCGACCATCGTAGCGGACGGTCTAGCTTCAGGTGGCGCCGTCTATGGTGTCGAACTTACCGCAGACGACGGAAGCTATGTAACAACGGCGGACATTGAAAAGGCAATCAGCAAGATTGTGGCGAAAATAGCTATTCAAAAGCCGACGAAGCCTTTGTTTGTGTTCTATATCGCAAGTCACGGCATGTCGGAGGGTATCGCCTGGAGCCATTTCTCGATACCTGGAGATTTTGGATATCGCGGCGATCCCGATAATCTCGATATCGAAAAGCTCAGCGACAGTACGCTCTACGCCGGTTCACTCGTGGACGAACTCGAGGAGCTTCATATTCCATTCTTAGTCCTTCTCGACAGTTGCTACGACGGGAAAGAGAAGCACTTCGAGCCAAAAGTATTGTCAGCGCTGGCGACGCGAAATCTGAATGATGTCGGCGCGGCACTGCGAATAATGAACGAGTTCCGCGACACATACCCGGTGCTCTTCTCCGCCACACCCGGCGAATCCGTCCGTACGGTAACAAACCCGCTGGCGCCCGATTCGAACGTCGATATTGGACCTTTGGCGCGGCGCTTCAGCTTGTCGACGAAACAAAGCCTCGCGCAAGGTCAGCCAATATCCTTTGCAACACTGATCAGAGAGATGACTTCTCCTCAATTGGACAGTCTTACCGCACCCGCCGTGACCCATTCGAAAATGCCAGTTGGAGGGGATGCAACAATGTTGCTGGCGACTGCGACTCCACATGACATTGATTCCATGGCGGGCTCCGGCTCACACATGAATATCTGCTGCAACCCAAAAGCCGCGGGGTCGAATTCCGCTGGTCACCCGTCCGCCCACTTTACAGGCACGCTTTCGCTCTCCGGGGACGCGGGTGAGTTCGTCAGTTCCGGTAAGTCCTGGATGCTGAGGAACCCCGCCCAAGAAGTTCAGTTGACGCAGGATGGCCCTGGTGAGATCGAAATTTCATTCGGCCACGGAGAGAGTGAGTTTGACTCATCATTCTCTACTGAAGATGGCAAGCGCTTCGAACTGAAGACTTATGCTGCCGCGGAGCGATTCGGATTCGCGTCCCATGGACACCCCGGGATCGAGGTGTCCGGTGATGGCCGCGCTTGCAACGGCATCGTCGGCAGTTTCACAGTCACCAAAGTGAGCTACAAGCCCGATGGGACAATTTCAGGGTTTGCTGCAACGTTTTCGCAGAGTTGCGATGATTCGAGACTGATAGCGCGTGGCTCCGTCGACGTGGTCGCGCAATAAATCCGGATTTTGACCCAAAGGCCAATCGCAAGCGGAACTCAAGCTGCTGCTGAGCTGAGTTCTCGCAGTTTGCGATACAGAGTCGTCTTTCCGATGCCAAGTAACCGCGCAGCTTCGAGGGGCTTGCGATTGGATCGCCGGTAGGCTGCCAGGATCATCGCCCGCTCTACTTCAGCCATCGTCGGAAATTGATCGGGCATTGCGTTCGGCCAAGGAATAAATGGCAACGGCGAGTCCACACTCGGATGCATCAGTCGATCCGACGCCTCTGCAATGAGTTGGCGCGCCTGATCAAGGTTCTGAAGGCACTGCGGATCCTGACAGAATACGATCTTCTCGACGACGCGCTCCACGACTTTCATGATTGGTTCCGGTAGTGCCACGCCACATCGCCGGCAATTTGGTCGCTCACTCCATTGCGCGAGTTCGCAATTCCGGCATCGAACTCTTTCTCGTTCTTCGTTCATTGCAGATGCCTCCCAGTTTGTGAATTCGCAACTCAGTCAAACAAGCTGAGCTGCACTGTTGTTTCGGTAGCCGTTGGCCAGAGTGTAGCCTTATTCCGCCTCTTCGGCGTTGGCAGCTCTGTCAGTTGAATGCCGAAGGTCATTGGTAAAGGCTGCAATGCGGGTAGCGCCGCCAGTTCGACGACTGGGGTGGCATCTTCTTCGGGCTCCGCCTCCGCCGCCGACCGAGGCTGCACCTTCTCGCGTTCCCGGTCGAGTTCACGCCATACGGCGTCGGCTGATTCACCGACGCCGGCCTTTTCGACCAGTTCGCGCGCCATCGCGCTCATCAGGTCCTCGTCGCTGTCGAGTGCCTGCAAGCCTTCGCCCGAGAACTTTCCCTCCATCATCATAGCCACAAGCATCTTCTTGCCCATCAGCCGCAGGCACGTCTCCTGCATAGTTCCGGAGTAGGTGACGAACTTCACGCGCACAGGAAACCTTTGTCCAATGCGCCACGATCTGCGGCTGGCTTGTCGCAGTGTGTGCAGGGAATAGCCTGTCTCATAGAAATACAAAGTGGGAAACGCCAAGAGGTCGAGGCCCGTCTCCACTAGCTTGGGATGGCAGATGACAACCTCGATTCCAGCCTTCAACTGCCGCTCGTACCAATCTTCGCGTTTATCCGTCGGCACCGAGGAGCGCAGGACTGCAACCCGCATTCCTTCCTGCCGCAGCACAGTTTCGAGTCTCTGTGTGACATCCTTCTCTCCGGTGTAGGTGGCATAAATCTGGCACCGGCGACCCTGCCGCAGTTCCTCTTTGACATCGGTGACGAGAGCGCGCTCTTTTGCATATAGCGCCTCACGCGAGAGGTTCTCGGGTGTCGTCACCAGGAACTTTACGTACTCCTTCGACTCGGGATCAAAGGCCCGCGCCCAGATATCGTCGAAGTCGTAGGGATGGTCGGGATAAAGCAAGAGCGTGTTAAGCAGAATGCTCATCAGGCTCTTGTTTCCGCGATGCTCCCGCATCGCCGATCGAATTTCCTCTTCCAGCCGCTCATAGGCTCGTTCCAGCTCATCGTCCATGTCGACCGAAATAACACTCTCGTCATAGCGCGGGAGATTGTCCGAGATGTCTTCAAGGGCGAGGAAGGCTGTTGTATTCATCAGGAACTTCCCGAAGAGCAACGGTGAGGCTCCGGGCTTGCGCAGCACGCGAACCGTCTTCTTCGTCGCCCGCGAACAGGCGTTGTCCGCCTCCTCGATCTTCTCGATCGTTTCGAGAACGCCGTATTGCTCTTGGAAATCCCGGCGCCCTAGGCCTCCATAGGCGAAGCCTTCGCGCACCATCGTGCGCGGCTCCATACGCCAGAAGATGTTGAAGAGATCGTCGGCGTAGCCGCCCATGAGCGTTCCAGTGAGCGCGATCAATCTATCTGCGGCGCGTCCGAGCACGCCCAGCGCATTGCCTTGCGCCGTGTCGCCGGCAAGCTGGTGTAACTCGTCGGCAATGGCGAAGTCGAACCAGCCGGTCATGAAGCGGCCGATGTACTCGATGGGCGCCATACGCTGAATGCCCGTCCGATCAGCCTGCCAAAGTGCAGAGAATCGTTTCGTGCCTCCGCGCGACGACATCAGCACTTCCGAGACCTTTACCTTCTCCCGAAAGTCGAGCGCGGTGAGCTTCTCCATCTTAGAGTCGAGAATCGCCATACCAGAATCTGGGTTGACTACCCCACCCAGGTTCGGCCCTGAATTCGCCTTGAGATACGCATGGTCCCAGAAATAGCTGAGCTTGGCCTTATCCTTACCGGCGATGAAATAGGTAGGACCGGAGAACCGGTTGCGCCATTCCTTGCGGCCCACTCGCCGCATCTCCGCCAAGCTGAATCTCCTGCCTTCGCAAACGATCTTGCCTTTGCTGAGCTTTACTTCACAGACGCCATGAGGTTTCGCGGGATCACCGCCGTTGCGCATGTCCTCGATGAGAAAGGTTCGGGCCCGCGGTATTGTCAGTAGCACCTCACGCGCCCACTTATGCGTGATGTGAGACGGACACATCACCAGCGTCTTCGTCGGACCTCCGTCCGAGAGCGTATGGATTGTGCCCAAGGCCATGAAAGTCTTCCCGGCACCGCACTCGGCCACGATGCGAGCGGATTTGGCTTTGTGTAGATACTTTGCCGTCCCTGTGATGGCGACCGCCTGCGCGGGGAGAGGCTTACGCAGCAGGTTGGCAAGCGATGGAGCGACTGGATCTCTGGTGCTTTGGAGCGGTGGGTAGGTTTCAAGGATGCGCTCGGCCAGCACTGGGCCGAACTCGCGTAGGTAGTCAAAGGTCGTCTCCATGGAGATGCCTCCTCGAAGCTGAGTTGACGGACTGCTGACTGATTGGGGAGTCTCTGAGTTTTTTACGCTATAAGATAAAAAGCAATCCCTATAGGAGCGGCGTCGGTCGTACCACGACCGATGCCTCCGTAGGCTCGGTCAACAATTTAATTGCTTCAGGTTTCCTGACATTCTCTCAGGCGCTGACTCACAGACAGGCGAATTGCGTTGTCGTCATTTGAAATACCTGGTAACTGCAGCGGCAAAGACTAGAGCCAAAATCCAGCCTAAAATGATCAAAAGCCAACGAACTAGAGATAGGCTGAAATATCGCATCTCTTTCGTTGCCTGTCCGGTCGTTCGAGGTTCAGACTGCGGAGGCAGCAACGAGAAAAAAGCCTTACACTTCACCCACGTGCTTTTGGCCCATCCAGTTACCATCCACATGGACCGCGGAACGGACTTTCGGAGAAAATGGACGAATCCAAAAGGAAAGCGCGTCAGCCAGAAATACCACAAATGACCATGCCCCGAGGTCACAAACTTCTGGTAAAGCCGTCGCCGGCGTTTGAGACGGCGCATGCTACGGCGCGCTTCCGGGTCCACTCGCCAAGCGCTGTCTTGCCCGAGTCTGATAACCGGCAAAACGTTCTCCAAGGAATAGACTGCCGGATGGAAATGCACGTAGTGCGGAGGTAGTTGCCCGGCTTTGAATTTCTCGTATGCGTTAGGATCACTTGGAACCATCATACGTTTATATCGCCAGAACACGAGAAAACCCACGAACCAGAGTGCCCCGATAGCCCCGAGACTATATATCGGCTCCTCTTCGAGCAGACTAAGGAACTTTCGCTCAGGGCGCCAAATCGCCCACCCTGCATTCGCTTGCGAGCACTGATATTCATAGGTAACGTGCCTTGCACCATCTGCGTTCCCCTTGGCAACTAGAAGACCGGCTAGTTGACTCCATGGCTGTGAATACAACTGCTCACGTGGAGGCTGCAGCCTGAGCCACTCGACACGTCGGTCCGGATTCAAGGGGAGTGATGGCTCCATTTCATGACGTTTAGTGAAGTCACATGTAAGAGGTGCGTGTGTGATGAGGTCGTTGTAAGTAAGGTCATACAAATGAAGCTTTCCTGTCATCGGCCAACTAGGCTGATCATCGTGAATTTGGTTAATTTTCGCACCCTGCAGAAACAGTTCCGAGTTTTTAGCGTCTGAAATGCCTGTCCATATCCATCGTCCCCCAACTTCGGTTCCGCTGAAATCAAGGACATGGATTTCACCACCACTGCAATCAAAATCGGCTTTAATCGTGGACTGGATAGCAAGTACATTGTGCGCTCGGAAGGTGTCACCGCACGAGCCGCTTCTCAAATAGGCATTACCTCCTATCTCTGCCGAATCAATCCGAACTCCCGTGTCACTTGTCCCCGGGGACCCTATCTGCGCACCGGACAAGTGCAAGTCCCCACCGAGTTTTGCCTCAGGCATATAGATCGAACCTGAAGACTGAAGGGAATCTGCAATCAGCGACCCTTTAATGACCGCCCGTTCTAAATCAATTCCTCGATGTATTCCTCCCAAACGTGCACCTGACAAATCAAAATCGCTTCCAACCTGAACTCCGGTCGCCGATACTGATCCTTCGGCTTGAAAACCGGGGGACAAGAACACACCCTTCTCAATTGCCGCATAATCCAAGTCCAAAGCATCCTTCGAAGTATGAAATACCGCATCGTAAGACCAAAGGGAACCGCTAATTCTTGCGTTTAGTGCCCTGATGGTGCCTCCAGACCTAACGCCATTCAAGATGAGATCGCCACCGATTCTGGTGGATTCGAGGTGAACAGTGCAATCGTCCGAACTGAGATCTGATTTGCTAAGGGTGACGATTCCTCCAACCTCCATATTCGAGATGTCCAATGTGCGATTGGATGACACACTGTCGAGTAGAACGTCTCTTTTTACCCAACTTCCATTGAGGGTAAGCGCAGTTCCGGTCGTGTTTATGCTTGTTCCAGTCATCTGAATAATGCCTGAAACACTCATTGA
>Ga0335078_10004261_pt1 | contig 21230 bp, 18 predicted proteins | sample Lox_Sample_32_FD_206711 | JGI IMG/M metagenome (GOLD analysis project Ga0335078, IMG submission 206711) | Soil microbial communities from Loxahatchee National Wildlife Refuge, Florida, United States - Lox_Sample_3.2 | ecosystem: Environmental > Terrestrial > Soil > Wetlands | place: USA...
ACGCCGCTGCGGCCTCGGCCAGCCGCGAAACGCGATGGCGAACGTCTCCGCTGCGAGATCCGCGGCGAGCGTGGCATCGAGCGTCCGCCGCGCGAGGAAGATCAGCACCCGCTCGATCTCCCGCGCGTACATCGCGGAGAACTCAGTCTCGGCTCCCATCTGGGTAGAGAATGCCGCGACCGCCGGATCCTGTGACAGCCCGCGCCAGCGGTCCCGCACGAGAGACTCAGGTGCCGGCAGGCTTCGCGTGCGGCGCCCCGACGCGGATGAGCTCGAGCGTGTTCTGCTGGACGCGCTCGAGGCTCATGGTGAAGCTGGGGGAATAGAGGGCGAGGTGGTCGAAGTCGCCCTCGCGGCGGGCGATTCCCGCCCGCACCTGGTCGGGGGTCCCGGCCACTCCGATCGCGTCGAGCATTTCGTCGCTGACCGCGTCGAGCATCGCCTGATGGTCACCGGCGGCGAACGCCTCGCGGATCCGCCCGGCCTCGGCGGCAAACCCGCTGGCCTCGAACATCGGCGCGTATGCCCGCGGGGCGGCGTAGAACGCGATCTGCGCCGCGACCTCACGTCGCGCCACCGCCTCGTCCTCGTGCACCGAGCACAGCAGCATCCCGACTATCTCGATCTCGGCGGCCTCCCGCCCCGTGAGCGCGGCGCCGCGAGCGATGGCCGGCCGGACGACGTCGCTCACGTACCGCGAGCTGAACGTGGGGTGGCATACGAGCCCGTCGGACACGCGCCCGGCGGTTTCGATCATCCGCCGGTTCACCCCGGCGGTGAAGATCGGGATCCGGTCGCGGGTGGGGGGCAGGACCTCGGCGGTGGGGGTGAGGTTCATCGAGTAGAAGCGACCCTCGTGCTTGACCGGTCCCTCGTGCAGCCTCCAGATGCGGCGCAGGAGCGGCACGAGCTCCTCCAGGCGCAGGGCGGGGGACTCGGGATCCTTGACGCCGTGCCAGCCGATCTGCATTCCCTTTGTCCCGGTCCCGAGGCCGAGCACGAGGCGGCCGCCGCTGAGCTCGTCGAGACCGCGCGCGTCGTTGGCGAGGATCAGCGGCGAGCGCCCGACGCCATACGCGATCGCGCTGCCGATCCGGCACCGGCTCGTGTTGTGGGCCATCGCCGCGAGCGCGACGATCGCTGAGCGGTCGTTGAACTCGCCGGTCCACGCGGTCCCGTAGCCGGCGGCGTCGGCCGCCGCCGCGATCTGCACCGTGTCGGCCATCCGCCCGGCCAGCACGCACACCCCTCGCGTCGCCATGACCTGAAGCTACCAGTGTGCGTGCGACGTCACCCGCGGCGCTGCGAGGATGTGGGGCGATGCCGACGCCTCGACAGATCGCCCGGCGGCTTGGCTCGGACGAGGGCGAGCTGGTCGGGGCGCTGCTGGCGAGCATGGTCGACGCGGGTCCTCCCGGCGGGCGTCGTGACGTACGAGATGGAGCAAGCGCAGCTGAGGGCTCGCCAGGCTGCCGAGGACCCGCCCGAGCGGTGAGCGTCCGGCGACACTGTTGACGGCGGCCGGAGGACCGGGCTACCGTTCGGGCTCGACACGTGGAGGGTGTGGGCTTGACGACGGCATTGGCAGACCGGTTTCTGCGGGAGGAGACATACGCCGCGACGCGTCGCCCGGTCGCGCTGGCGCAGACGCTCATACCCGAGGCGTACACCTCGGAGGAGTTCTTCGTGCTCGAGCGCGAGCGCGTGTTCGGGACCGGCTGGGTCGCGGTCGGGTGCACCGCGCAGGTCGAAGACCCCGGCGACGCCCTGGTGGTGACGGTCGGCGGCCGGTCGGTGTTCGTCCTGCGCAAGCCGGACGGCGAGCTCCGCGCGTTCTACAACACGTGCCGGCACCGGGGCACACAGCTGCTCGAGCCGGGCGAGCGGCGGATCAAGCGGTTCATCCGCTGTCCGTACCACAGCTGGGCCTACGATCACGACGGGCGGTGCGTCGGGACGCCGCTGTTCACCGGCTCGGAGATCCCGCCCGACCAGCAGGCGGCGTTCTCGATGGATGACGTCGCCGCGTTCGATCGCGCCGACTACGGCCTGCTGCCGGTCGCGGTGCAGGCGTGGGGACCGCTGCTGTTCGTCAGCCTCGAGCCCGATCCGGGACCGCTCACCGATCATCTCGGCGACCTGCCGGTGCGCACCGCGGGGTACCGCCTCGACGAGTGGGACGTCGTCCGCACCGCGCACTACGAGCTCGACGCCAACTACAAGCTGGTCGCGGAGAACTTCATGGAGTACTACCACCTGCCGTGGGTCCACCCGGGGCTGGTGAAGGTATCGCCAATCGATGCTCACTATCGCTGGCAAGGCGACGGGATGTACGCCGGCTTTTGCACGACCCCGATCGCGCCTGACAGTGACGACGCAGGCTGGAGCCGCGGGCTACCGGCGATCGGCGGCCTGACCGGCGCAGATGCGGTCAGCGCACGTTTCGCATGGGTGTTCCCCAACGTCGCGCTCAACGTACTGCCCAATCACCTGTTCATCATCCTCGCGCAACCCACGTCCCCACGGCTGACCAGCGAGACCACCTACCTGCTCGCACACCGAGGCGCCGGCGGCGACGAGACCGCCGCCGCGATCGACGAGCTCGCGGCGTTCTGGGACACGGTCAACCGCGAGGACATCGACATCGTGGAGCGCGTCCAGCGCGGACTCGACCACACCCCGTTCCCGGGCGGGCGGATGTGCTACCGCTTCGAGGAGCCGCTGCACCGGTTCCAGAACATGGTCATCGATCGCATGGTCGGCCGGCGGCGCGTCCCGCCCGGCGACCGAGCCGACACGGTCCCGATGTTCGGCGCCCGTACGGATCGGTAAGCGCGGCGCGTGGCCGATTGGGTGCTTCAGCGGCGCTTCGACGCCGACGGCGGCCAGATCGCGTGGGACCGCTTCGGAGAGGGACCGCCCGTGGTCATGGTGCACGGAACGCCGTGGTCGTCGTGGACGTGGCGTCGCATCGCGCCGAGGCTCGCCGAGCGGTTCTGCGTATACGTGTCCGACCTGCTCGGCTACGGCGCCTCCGAGCAACGTGCCGGGCAGGACGTGTCGCTGGCCGCACAGGGCGCGCGCCTGGCCGCGCTGCTCGAGCACTGGGGGCTCGACCGCCCCGCGATCGTCGCTCACGACATCGGGGGTGCGATTGCGCTGCGAGCCCACCTGGTGCATCGGCGCGAGGTGAGTGGGCTTGCCCTGATCGACGTGGTCGCGCTGCGCCCGTGGGGCTCGCCGTTCTACCGGCTGGTCTCCGAGCACCAGGCGGTGTTCGAGCAACTGCCGCCCGTGATTCACGAGGGCGTGTTGCGCGCGTACGTCAACACGGCCCAGCCGCGGCCGCGCGACCCCGCGGTCGAAGACATGCTGATCGCCCCATGGCTCTCTGCGGAGGGACAGGCGGCGTTCTACCGCCAGATCGCCCACGGCGATCAGCGCGACACCGACGAGATCGAGCCGCTGTACGGACACATTCGCTCCCCGACCGCGGTGATATGGGGCGAGCTCGATCCGTGGATCCCGGTCGCCCGCGGCGTAGAGCTGGCCGATCGCATTCCCGGTGCCCGCGTGCACGTCATCCCGGGCTCCGGCCACCTCGTGCAGGAGGACGAACCCGGGCCGCTGTTCGAGCTGCTCGCCGGGCACCTCGAAGGGATTTTCGCGGGAGGGGTGGCACCCGGCGCGAGCAGACCTCCGCGTTGACCGGGCCGCTAGGCTCAACGGTGTCAGAGGAGGGGGGACGCACGTGCGTTACCCGAGGTCATCCTGGAGGTGGTGCTGATGAAGGCCGTCAGTCGGCGTAGGTTTCTCCAACTCGCGGGCGGCAGCGTCGCCGCGACGATGCTTTCCGACAGCATCGCGCGCGCGCTCGCCATCCCGGCGAACCGGGCCACCCGCACGTTGAAGGACGTCGAGCACATCGTCGTGCTCATGCAGGAGAACCGGTCCTTTGACCATTATTACGGTGTGATGCGCGGAGTGCGTGGATTTGGTGACCCGCATCCGGTGACACTCCCCAGCGGCAAGCCGGTCTGGTATCAGGCCGACGGCGCCACCGTGGTGCCCCCGTTCCGCCCCAATGTCGGCAACCTCGCGCTCACCTTCATCGAGGACCTCGACCACAGCTGGGACGGCACTCACCAGATGTTCAACAACGGCGACTGGGATCAGTGGCTGCCGGCCAAGACCACGACCTGCATGGCGCACATGGAGCGCTCAGACCTGCCGTATCACTACGCGCTGGCCGACGCGTTCACCGTGTGCGATGGCTATCACTGCTCGATGCTCGGTCCGACCGACACCAACCGCTACTACATGTGGACTGGCTGGGACGGCAACGACGGGAAGCACGGCGGCCCGGTGATCGCCAATGACGAGCTCGGTTACGGATGGCAGACATACCCGGAGCGGCTGGAGAAGGCCGGGATCAGCTGGAAGATCTATCAGGACATCGGAGAGGGCCTCGACAAGCGGGGCGTCTGGGGCTTCACGTCGGACCCGTACATCGGCAACTACGGCGACAACTCGCTGCTGTACTTCTTCAACTACCAGAACGCGGCCGCGGGCAGCGCGCTGTACAAGCGCGCCCGCACCGGAACCGACGTCAACAACGGCGGCGGCTTCTTCGAGATCCTCGCCGCCGACGTCAAACACGGGCGGCTGCCGAGCGTGTCCTGGATCGTCGCGCCCGAGGCATACACCGAGCACCCGGCATGGCCCGCGGGCTACGGCGCCTGGTACACCGCCGGCGTTCTCAACGCGCTGACCAGTGACCCCGATGTGTGGTCGAAGACCGCCCTGCTGATCACCTTTGACGAGAACGACGGCTTCTTCGACCACGTCGTCGGGCCGTATCCAAATGTGGGCGGCCTCGCCGGGCGGTCGACGGTGCCGCTGGACCACGAGCTGTTCGAGGGCACAGCCGGGACGCCCGGCGGCTCGAACGGAGTCGTCGGACCGTACGGCCTCGGCGTCCGGGTGCCGTTGCTCGTGATCTCGCCGTGGAGCAGGGGTGGCTGGGTCTGCTCCGAGACGTTCGACCACACCTCGCTGATCCGCTTCCTCGAGAAGCGGTTTGGCGTGCACGAACCCAACATCACCCCCTGGCGGCGGTCCGTCTGCGGCGATCTGACCTCGGCGTTCGATTTCGAGAGCGCGTCCGATCGCGTCCCGGCGCTTCCGAGCGTCGCCGCCTACAAGCCGCACCAGGGCACGACCCCGCCGAGCTACCACCCGGTTCCGCCTGCGGTCGGATCGGTCCCGACCCAGGAACATGGGGTGCGCCCGTCGCGCCGGCTGGGCTACCGGGTCCACGTCGGCTTCAACGCCGACCCCGGCAAGCTCCACCTGACCATCAAGAACCAGGGCAGCCTCGGCGTCGGTCTCCAGGCACGATCGTTGACCGTGGCCGGCGGGCCCTACAGCTACACGATCGGCGCCGGCCATCAGATCGCGGTTTCTCTGGCGAACCCGGGCAACTACGACCTCAGCCTGCACGGCCCGAACGGCTTCTTCCGCCACTTTGCCGGTTCTCCCGCGACGACCCTACGGGTGCGGGAGGTAGGCGACCACGACGCCGGCAAGCTGACGCTCCGGCTCACCCACGGAAACAGTCGACATCAGGTCGTCGTCCACGTCGCCGACGCCTACGGCCACAACCGGCAGGTCACGGTCCACGGCACGAGACAGATCACGATCGACACCCGGCACTCCGGCGGCTGGTACGACATCGCGCTGACGACGCCGAGCGACGCCGGCTTCGGCTATCAGCTTGCGGGTCGCCTGGAGTCCGGCGGCCGGTTGACCAGCGATCCGCAGTTCGGTCGCTGACAGCCGCCAGACCGATCAGGAATCGAGAAGCGCAGGTCGGCGGGCCGCGCTAGCTTGATCGCTCGAGCCCGCACGTCCGCGGGTCGTCGTGACCAATGACTTCAGGAGTGACCATGACCGGATCTTCCACCGAGGGAATCAAGATCGTGCTGCACCCCGTGTCCGACCTGGAGGCGGCCAAGGCGGTGTACACCGCCCTGCTCGGCGAACCGCCACAGGCCGACTCGCCCTACTACGTCGGCTTCGATGTCGCGGGCCAGCACATCGGGCTGGTGCCGGGCGGCGGGCCGCAGGGGATGACCTCGCCGGTGGCCTACTGGCGCGTGCCTGACATCGAGGCGAAGCTGGCCGAGGTGACCGCCGCCGGGGCCACCGTCAAGGAATCCGCGCGCGACGTCGGCGGCGGCCGCCTGGTCGCCACCTTCGCCGACCCCGATGGCAACGTCCTCGGGCTGCTCCAGGATCCATGAGCGCCACGACGGAGACGGAGCTGCCTGCGCCGCACGCTGCCGACGGCCACGATCTGATCCGCGTGCACGGGGCGCGGGTGAACAACCTCAAGGACGTCAGCATCGAGATCCCGAAGCGCCGGCTGACGGTGTTCACCGGCGTCTCGGGGTCGGGCAAGAGCTCGCTGGTGTTCGGCACGATCGCCGCGGAGTCGCAGCGGCTGATCAACGAGACCTACAGCGCGTTCGTCCAGGGCTTCATGCCGACGCTGGCGCGGCCCGAGGTCGACGTGCTTGAGGGGCTGACGACCGCGATCCTCGTCGACCAGCAGCGGATGGGCGCCGACCCGCGCTCCACGGTCGGCACCGCCACCGACGCAAACGCGATGCTGCGCATCCTCTTCAGCCGTCTCGGGCAGCCACACATCGGCTCGCCCAACGCGTTCTCATTCAACGTCCCCTCGGTCCGGGCGACCGGCGTGATCACGATCGAGCGCGGTGCCCGCGAGACGGTGAGGAAGACCTTCACCCGCGCCGGCGGCATGTGTGCGCGCTGCGAGGGCATGGGATCGGTGACCGATCTCGACCTCACCCAGCTGTATGACGCGACGAAGTCGCTCGCCGAGGGCGCGCTCACCATCCCCGGCTACAAGGCGGGCGGCTGGAACTATCGGCTCTACAGCGCGTCGGGCTTCTTCGACCCGGACAAGCCGATCCGCAGGTACACCAAGAAGGAGCTGCACGACCTCCTCCACCGCGAGCCGACGAGGATGAAGATCGCGGGAATCAACATGACCTACGAGGGGCTGATCCCGCGGGTCCAGAAGTCGATCCTCGCCAAGGACAAGGAGGCGATGCAGCCGCACGTCCGCGCGTTCGTGGATCGCGCGGTCACCTTCACCGCATGCCCCGAGTGCGGTGGCACCCGGCTCAGCGAGGCGGCTCGTTCCTCGCGGATCGAGGGCATCAACATCGCCGAGGCGTGGGCCATGCAGATCAGCGATCTGGCCGGTTGGGTCCGCGGTCTCGCCGAGCCGTCGGTGGCGCCGCTGCTCGGCGCGCTCCAGCACACGCTCGACTCGTTCGCGGAGATCGGGCTGGGATATCTGTCGCTCGACCGGCCGTCGGGAACGCTGTCGGGCGGCGAGGCGCAGCGCGTCAAGATGATCGGCCACCTCGGCTCCTCGCTGACCGACGTCACCTACGCGTTCGATGAGCCCACGATCGGCCTGCACCCCCACGACGTGCAGCGGATGAACGACCTGCTGTTGCGGCTGCGGGACAAGGGCAACACCGTGCTCGTCGTGGAGCACGAGCCGGAGACGATCGCGATCGCCGACCACGTCATCGATCTCGGCCCCGGCGCCGGTACGGGGGGCGGCACCGTTTGCTTTCAGGGCACCGTCGAGGGGCTGCGGGCCAGCGGCACCCTCACCGGCCGGCACTTTGACGACCGGGCCGCCGTCAAGGACGCGGTGCGGACGCCCACCGGCGCCCTCGAGATCCGCGGCGCAGCGGTGCACAACCTGCGCGACGTCGACGTCGACATCCCGCTCGGGGTGCTCGTCGTCGTCACCGGCGTCGCCGGCTCGGGCAAGAGCTCGCTGTTGCACGGCTCGCTCCCCGCCGGCGCGGGTGTGGTGTCGATCGACCAGGTCGCGATCCGCGGCTCGCGGCGGAGCAACCCGGCGACGTACACCGGATTGCTCGACCCGATCCGGAAGGCGTTCGCGAAGGCCAACGGCGTGAAGCCGGCGCTGTTCAGCGCCAACTCCGAGGGCGCCTGCCCCAACTGCAACGGCACCGGCGTCATCTACACCGACCTGGCGATGATGGCCGGCGTCGCCACCACCTGCGAGGAGTGCGAGGGGAAGCGGTTCGAGGCATCGGTGCTGCGCCATCGCCTCGGCGGCCGCGACATCAGCGAGGTGCTCGCGATGTCGGTGACCGAGGCCGTGGAGTTCTTCGGCGCCGGCGAGGCGCCCACGCCGGCCGCGCATGCGATCCTCGACCTCCTCGCCGACGTGGGACTTGGCTATCTCAGCCTCGGCCAGCCGCTCACCACGCTGTCCGGCGGCGAGCGGCAGCGGCTCAAGCTGGCCACCCACATGGCGGATAAACGATCCCGCCCACCCGGCGTCTACCTCCTCGACGAGCCGACCACCGGCCTGCACCTCGCCGACGTCGAGCAGCTGCTCGGACTGCTCGACCGGCTCGTCGACTCCGGCAAGTCGGTCGTCGTCATCGAGCACCACCAGGCGGTCATGGCGCACGCCGACTGGATCATCGACCTCGGTCCGGGCGCCGGCCACGACGGCGGCCGGATCGTGTTCGAGGGCACGCCCGCGGACCTCGTCGCCGCCCGCTCGACCCTCACCGGCGAGCACCTCGCGGCCTACGTAGGCGCCTGACCGGCGTCATCGGGGACCGACGTGCTTGACCTCCTGCATGTACCGCCCCGCCGAGGCAGATGCCTCGTCCGGGGTGCTGCCGGACTGGCGCGCGGACATGTAGGCGGCGTACCAGTCCCACCAGTCGTGCGGAGCGGAGCTCTTCTCGAACGGGTCGTGATGCTCGGCGGTCTCGTGCAGCAGTTGGGCCAACGCTTCGATGTCCATCGTTCAGCGCCCCGGGAGTCGAGTCGTGATCTCCTGAAGCAGCCAGCCGTTGCCGTCCGGATCGCTGAACGTCGCGAACGAGCCGTAGGTGCTGCGGTCGGGCGCCGGTCCGGTCACCCGGTCGGCCTCGTGGAATCGAGCGCCCGGCGCGCCTTCGTGGAACACCTCGCTCACGTCCACACCACGGGCGATCAGATCGTTCCGCGCAGCGTCGATGTCGGAGACGACCAGATACACGCCCTGGGCCGAGCCCGGTGTCGCCGAGGAGATGCCCGCTCCAAACTGAATCGAGCACCCGGAGCCAGGAGGCGTGAACTGGACGATGCGGAAGTCCTCACCGGCTGCGATGTCGGCGTCGAGTCGCCAGCCCAGGCCCTCGTAGAAGCGCTTGGCCCGGTCGACGTCGGATACGGGCAGGACCAAGACCTCGAGCCGCAGTTCCCCGGGCTGCACGGCGGGCGCCGGGGCCGATGACGTGCCCGTTGCGTCGGTGGTGCTCATGTCTTACCTCCGTTGATTGCGCCTACACGAATTGCTGGCCGCCGTCGATGTCGAACGTCGCGCCGGTGAGGGCGGTGTTGATCATGATGTGAACCGCGAGGGCGGCAACGTCCTCGGGGCCGACGACCCGGCCGATCGGGAGCGTCGCCCGCAGCTGGTTGCGGCGCGCCTCGAGTTGATCGCCGAGGAGCGATGCCGACAGCGGGGTGTCGACGAAGCCGGCGGCGATCAGGTTCACGCGAACCGGGGCAAGCTCGAGCGCGAGGGCCGCCACGAACGGAGGGATCACGGCCGTGGCCGCGGACACGATGCCGAGGTCACGGGAGATCCGCCGGCCGCCGGTGCCGCCCATGAGCACGAGCGTGCCCCCGGGCCGCATCTTGCTGCGGGCGTTGCGCGCGACCTCGAGCCCCAGCACGACGTGGTCGCTGAGCGCCTCCCGGACCTGATCCGAGCCCATCTCGAGCAGGGGTCCATAGGTCGGGGCGCCGGCCGTCACCAGCACATGGTCGACCGGGCCCGGCAGGTCCTCGAAGAACCGCCTCAGAGCGGCCCCATCCGTCGCGTCGAAGGCGGCCGTGCTCCGCGCGCCGACGTCGCTCGCGGCCTGCTGCAGGCGCTCGGGATTGCGGCCGGCGAGAATGACGTCGGCGCCCTCGGCGCGCGCTCTGCGGGCGGTCTCGAGGCCGATCCCGGCGCTGCCGCCGATCAGGACGACGGTCTGTCCGGCGAGCGCCGGCTCGCGGCGGGCGGGTTCAGCGGTGGTCGCGGCGCTCATGGTCGTGTGCTCACGTCGTCATGCTTGCCATTTGCGGGTTCATCGGCCTGACCGGCCGCGGCTTCTCGGCAATCTGCATGCGGAGCTCCATCACCGCCGCGTCGTAGATCCCCGAGAAGCTCGGGAAGGGCTGGATCGTGTCGCTCAGCACCTCGAGCGGCACGTGTGCCCGGATCGCGAGCGTCGCCTGCTGCATCCACTCGCCTGCCTCAGGCCCGAGCGCGTAGGCGCCGGTCAGTCGCTCGCCGTCCGAGAGCAGCGTCATGAAGCCGTTCGACTGCGCCCAGGCGTGCGTGTAGGTAGCGGTCTTCGGCACCTCCGACACCAGTGCGGTGCCGCTGAAGGGGGCCTCGACGGCGCCGACCGAGGCGGCCTGCGGATCGGTGTAGGTCACCCGCGGAACCGCTTCGTAGTTCGCCGGACGGGAATCGCCGGAGATGTTCGCCGCGACCACGTCGCCCTCGTACTCGCCGACGTGAGTCAGCGGCCAGACGCCGGTGACGTCGCCGATCGCCCACAGGCGCTCGCCGGCGCGCATGTACTCGTCGACATGGATGCCGTGGGGGTCGGCCTCGACGCCGACCGTCTCCAGGCCAATCCCCTCGACGCGCGGCCGCCGGCCGGTCGCCACCAGCAGACGGTCGCCCCGGAGCTCCTTCCCACCGTCGAACTCGAGGATGAACTCATCCCCCTCCCGCCGTGCGCCGGCGGCGTGCATCCCGAGCGTCAGCTCGATCCCGTCTCCGCGCAGCGCCTCGCTGAGCGCCTCTCCCAGCGGCGCGGGCTCGCGAGGAAGCACGCGATCGGCGCCCTCGACGAGCGCCACCTCGCCGCCGAGCCGGCGGACGACCTGTGCAAGCTCGACGCCCGCCGAACCTCCGCCGAGTACGAGCAGGCGGTTGGGGACGGCGGTCATGCTCGTCGCCTCGCGGGTGCCCCAGACACCCTCGAGCTCCCGGAGTCCGGGAACCGGAGGCACGATCGGAGCCGAGCCCGTGGCCACCACGACGTGCTCGGCGGTGTGCCGAGCACCGTCGACTTCGACCACGCCGGTGCCGGCGAGCCGGCCGGTCCCACGCAACAGGTCGATCCCGTGGCTCGCCAGCCACTGCTCCTGGCCGGCATCGGTGTGGTTGGAGACCATGTAGTCGCGCCACGCCAGCGCGGCCTGCACGTCGACCTCGGCCGTGGCCGCCGCCTCGCGCGCGCCGTGCACCGCCTCGCCGGGGCGCAGCAGCGACTTCGAAGGGATACACGCCCAGTACGAGCACTCGCCACCGACGAGCTCCCGCTCGACGACGGCCACGTGGAGTCCGCGCGCGGCCAGCGCCGCCGCGCAGTGCTCGCCCGGGGCGCCACCGCCCAGGACGATGACGTCGTAGTCGTGGCTGGAGCTCATCGTTACCTCCGTCGGTTGCTGGTCACCCGGGCTTAGCCGAGCGGCGGGTCGGTGTCGTCGTAGATGCGGGCACTGGCGAGCTTTCCGGTGGCGCCGCGGACGTAGACCGCGAGGCCGGCCTGGGGCGACAGCTCGGTCCGTCCCCACCGCACGACGTTGTACTCCAAGGCGCACGCGCGGCCGTCGTCGGTGGCGACGCAGTGCTCCAGCGGGATCCCGCCGCCGCCCGAGAAGAACCCCTCGTACAGGGCGACGAGCTCCGCGTGGCCGCGATGGACGTAGGCCCCGCCGGCGGGCTCGCGGACGAAGGCGTCGGGCTCGAACGCGGCCATTGTGGCCTCGAGGTCGCCGGCCGCGAGCGCGCGCTGGTACTCGCCGACGACGTCGGGCTCTTGGAGGTCAGGGTCCGGCTGGAGCAGCGGCGGGCGGTTGGCGTGCCTGCCGGTCAGCGGCCACGTGCTGTAGTAGAGACGCAGCTCGGTGATGCGCGCGTCGTTATCGCGGTCGGCCGCGATCGCAATCGGCAGCTCGATGCGACCGCGGTCGCCGTCGAACGTCATCACGACCTCCTCGACCCCGCGCCGCGGCGTGATGATCCGCTCGACATCGCTGAACACAGCGTTGCTTTCGGTCATCCAGGCGTTGGTGTACGCCACGAACCGCTCGAAGGCCGGGCGTCCCTTGATGCGGCCCCGGATCGGGTGGTGGAGCTCCGGCTCGCCGGCGAACGACCCTACGAGCGCGTCGGTCTCGCCGGACCTCACCCCGGCGAAGTACGGCACCGGTGCGGCCGCGCGGGCGTCGGCGGCGTGATGGAGGACCCGCTCGAGCGCAGGCGCCGAGAACAGCTCTGGCATCCACGGCATGAGGCAACCCTCTCACAGCGGAACCGACCGCGGTGTAGACGTCGGCGAGCCTGCGCCCTTCGCCGCGGACATGCGCTCGGTCGCCCCGCGGAGGCTGGCACTCGCACACCGGCTGGCGGCGGCCTACAACGGATTGACGAAAAGTTTGGCGCTCGATGTCGAACTAGCGCACCGAGATCCGGGGTAGAGAAGCCGGTGGCAGATCGGAAAGACAGGGAGAGGCGGGAGAAATGAATACGCAGCAGCTCGGATCCGGGCGGGGACGTCGTCTCGTTGCGCCCCCGAGGCCGTGGCGCCGGCGTGTGCTGTCGGTCGCGTCAGCGTTGCTGGTCGCGTCCGCGCTCGTCCCGGCGGCGGCGAGCGCACTCACCGCGCCGGCGTCCGACCCGTTCTACACGCCGCCGGCGAGCCTCTCGCAGTATCCGCACGGGACGATCCTGCGCGAGCGGCAGGTCACGCTGAGCGGTCCGACGCAAATCGAGGCCGCAGCCGCCTACCAGCTGATGTACCGGACGACGAACGCGACGGGCCAGCCCGTCGCGGCGGTCACGACCGTGATCGTGCCGACCTCGCCGGCGCTCGGGCCGCGGCGCCTGGCGTCCTACCAGACCTACTACGACAGCCTGACGCTCAACTGCGCGCCCTCCTACACGCTGCAGGGGGGCAACAACGGCGGCGGCACGAACGGTCCCATCGAGCAGACGATGATGAGCCAGCTGCTGGAGCAGGGATGGGATGTGGTGACCTCCGACTACGAGGGGCTCGACAGCGAGTGGGCGGTCGGTCCAATGCTCGGGTACGCGACGCTCGACTCGATCCGTGCCGTGGAGCGGTTCGCTCCCGCGGGCCTCGAGGGAGCCAAGACCGAGGTAACGCTCAACGGCTATTCCGGCGGCTCGGAGGCATCGACGTGGGCGGCCGCGCTCGCGCCGAAATACACCCCGAGCATCGACATCGTCGGCGTCGCCGCCGGGGGCAACTTCCCCGATCTCGACTACACCACCCAGAACCTCGACAACTCGGTCTGGTACGGCACCGAAATCGGGGTGCTGGAGAGCTTCAGCCGCGCCCTGCCGCAGGATTTCGACCTGAGCAAGCTGCTGAACGCCTCGGGCCGGGCCCTGGCGGCGAAGGACGGGCAGGACGGCAGCGGCTGTGCTGGCTCGACGCTCAACGAGCCCTACGGCAACGCCTCCCAGTACACGAACTTCCCCGACTCCGAGGCTCTGGCCGACTATCCGCCGGTGAAGAGCGGTCTCGAGGAGCTGAGCCTGAAGAACGGACCGCTGCCGAAGGCACCGCTGTTCCTCTACAACTCGGTCAACGACGACCTCGCGTTCATCCAGCCGGTCGACGCGTGGGTTGCTAGCTACTGCCGGCACGGCGTGACCGTCGACTACGACCGCGACCCGGACGGAGGCGATCACCTCAGCGGATTCGTCCCGTACTGGAAAGCCACGCTGACCTATCTCGAGGACGCCTTTGCCGGCGACGCGCCGCCTGACAACTGCTCGACGTACGACGCCGAGCCCTAGGAAGCCGACATGAGACCGAGGCTGGCCGCGCTCGCCGCCGTGGTGGTCTTCACCGGGCTCAGTAGCTGAACTCGTTGGCGTCTCCGGCGTACACGTCCACGATTCCGTCGAGATCGTTCAGCTCGGACGCGAGCTCGGCGACGGACCCCTGTCCGCGGACTTCGAGTTCGACCGTCACCTGGTGCGGCCGCTTGCCGTTGCCCGCGCCGTTCGTTTCGTGCTTGATCGCAAGGTCCGAGATCGAGAATCCGCGGCGAGCGCACTCTGCGAGCGCCTCGCGCAGGATCCCGCGGCCATCGACGTACACGAGCCGCAGCTCCGACGGTGCGAAGCGCGACCGCGGAAGTCGTTGCACCAGGTACGGAAACAGATAGGCGACGACCAGATAGATGACCGTCGTGGCGATCGCGATCAACGGCAGATTCCCGCCGCAGGCCATCCCGACCCCCGCGGTGACCCACACGCCCGCGGCGGTGGTCAGACCGCGCACGGTGTCCCGGCGGACGAAGATGATCCCGCCGCCGATGAAACCGATTCCCGACACGATCTGCGCCGCCACTCGCGAGGGGTCGAGCGCCGTGTGGCTCTGCCCGAGGACGTCACGGAACCCGTACGTGCTGACCAGCATGAACACCGCCGAACCAACGCCCACAAGCGAGTAGGTGCGAAGCCCGGCGGACTTCTGGCCGAGCTCCCGCTCCAGTCCGATAGCCGATGAGAGCACGAGCGCGAGGCCCAACCGCCACATGACGTCAAGCTCATCCATAACGATCGGCTCTTAATACCCGCAGGCCACCGATCTACTCTGCTCGCTCGGGCAACGCACGGGGCTACCGATCGACCGCGCCGCGGAGGATCGGGAGCAGGTCGCCGCCGGCGGCCGTCCGCCGGCTCGACGTTGATCCGTCAGCTTCCTCCGCGGCGCGCGAACGCCACAGCGAAGACGCCGTCGGCCTGCGCGGCTCGGTCTCGTGCGACTCGAGCCCGCTCGCGGCGGCATCCCGCGGCGTCGGTTCGGGAGCCTTCATGCGCACGTGGCCGGGATTCCCGCGGCGTCGAGTGAGAGCATCGATCTACGCAGCAGGCGGGAGACATGCATCTGCGAATAGCCGATCCGCCGGCTGATTTCGCGCTGCGTGAGGCCGTCGACGAGACGCAGTCCGAGCACTTGGCGTTCCAGCGGGGGTAGCTTGGCCCAGCTGCTCGCGAGCGCCTGGCGGTCTTCGGCGAGCTCGAACCCGTCGTCCTCGCTCCCCAGCATGTCCGCGAGCGCGCAGCCGTCCTCGTCGTCGGGCGTAGCCGGGGCGTCGAGCGACGTCAACTGGTAGTTCTCGGCAGCATCGATCGCCTCGACGGCCTGTTCAACCGTGCAGTCGAGCGCGCCGGCGAGCTCGTCAATGGTCGGAGACCGACCCAGCTCGATCGACAGCCGGTCGGCGTGACGGCCCACGGCCAGCGCCCGTTCTTGGAGATCGCGCGGGACGTGGACCGTCCACCCCTTGTCGCGAAAGTAGCGCTTGAGCTCGCCCAGGATCGTCGGAGCGGCAAACGTCGTGAACTTCTTCCCGAACGTGGGATCAAACCGGTCGAGTGCGTTCAGGAGGCCGATCGACGCGACCTGGACGAGGTCATCCAGGGGCTCGCGGCTATGAACGTAGCGGACCGCGAGCGCCCGGGCGAACGGCATGAACCGCTCCACCAGCTCCTCACGGGCGCCGGGATCTCCCTCGCGATGGTGAGTTTCGAGAAGCTCTTCGTCGGTTTGGCGCGCGAACTCGCGCGCCTCGATAATCGTTGCGGCCATCGGACCTCCAGCTAGTGGATTGCGATTGCGAGGTCCGTGCGGGGGCCGCTGCGAGCGTCCCGAGCGTCGTCCGACGCTTTTCGAGCCGAACCGGTCCGGCCGTGGCCGTACCAACAGCCCGCGGCCGTACCAGCAGCGGCTCTGTTCATAGTTTCTCCATCGATCCCGTCCCCAAAACGTGCGGAGGTACGGATGCGGACGATCGGGGGGTGGCCTGCGACGCCGCCTGCGGAGAGCTTCGTTAGCGGGCGCGAGGACCGGGTACGGGCAGGTCATGGGCGCAGGACAACGCTGAACTGCCTGCAGCGGGCGGTGCGCGCCGGCCGGACCCAGGCAGGGGACGGCCGGCCGTGCCGCCGTCGCCGGTAGCGCCGCGAGGCCGCCCCCGCAACAATTCGCGACGTGGAGATCACGACCGCACGGTGTGAGGAGCTCGAGGTGCTCGAGGCCGTGCAGGACCGCGTCCTGTGGCTGGCAACGTCGATCGTCGACCACGCGAACCGGGTCAGGAAGACGCCGTCCGGGGTGAAGGTGGGGGGCCACCAGGCGTCGTCGGCCTCGGTGGTTTCGATCATGACCGCGCTGTGGTTCGAGCATCTGCGGGCGCCGGATCGGGTCTCGGTCAAGCCGCACGCCTCGCCGGTCCTGCACGCGATCGAGTATCTCCTCGGTCGGCTGGACGCCAGGTATCTGACGACGTTGCGGGAGTTCGGTGGCTTGCAGAGCTATCCGAGCCGGCTGAAGGATCCGGTGCCGGCGGACTTCTCGACCGGATCGGTCGGGATCGGGGCGACGGCGACGGTCTGGAGCGCGATCGCCCACCGCTATGTCGCCGGCCACTTCGACGTTCCCCAGGGCGGCCGGCAGGTTGCGCTGCTGGGCGACGCCGAGCTCGATGAGGGAGCGATCTGGGAGACGCTTGTGGACCCGGTGGTTCCGCGGCTCGGCGAGGTCCTGTGGATCGTCGACCTGAACAGGCAGTCGCTCGATCGGATCGTGCCGGACATCGCGGCGGGCCGGATCGCGGCGATGTTCGACGCTGCCGGCTGGCAGACGATTCTGGTCAAGTACGGGCGGTGGCTGCGCGAGCTGTTCGACCGTCACGGTGGCGAGGCGCTCCGTCGGCGACTCGACGAGATGCCCAACGAAGAGTTCCAGCGCCTGTTGCGATCGACGGCCGGCGAGCTTCGCGAACGGCTGTCCGGCCGCGGTCGCGGCCACCGGGAGCTCGCTCAGCTGATCGCCGAGCTGAGCGACGACGAGCTGCTGCGCGCGATCCGCGACCTCGCCGGACACGACCTCGGTGATCTGCTCGACGCCTTCGCACAGGCCGATGCGGTGAGCGACCGGCCGTCGGTGATCTTCGCCTACACGATCAAGGCGTGGCGGCTCGCGACCCAGGGACATCCGGCCAACCACTCGGCGCTGCTATCCGCCGCGCAGATGGAGGAGCTCGCGCACGCGACCGGCGCCGAGCTGTCCGATCCATGGCGGCCGTTTCCAGCGGGCTCGCGCGAGGCCGAGCTGTGTGCCGCGGCGGCGCGGCGGCTCACGCGCGCCGGCGTCGACCCGACCGCCGCGCCGGCGCCTCCCGCCGATGTCGGGCGGGCGCACTCGGGACCTGTGTCCACCCAGCAGGCGTTCGGCCGGTTCTTCGTGGACCTATCGCGGGGCGCGCCCGAGGTTGCGGCGCGGGTGGTGACGGTCAGCCCGGATGTGGCGTCGTCGACCAACCTCGGCGGCTGGATCAACCATGTCGGGATCTGGCACCTGGGCGAACGGATCGACTGGTTCGCCGACGACACCGACACGCTCGTGCGCTGGCGCGAGTCCGAGCACGGCCAGCACATCGAGCTCGGGATCGCCGAGGGTAACCTCGTCGGCCTGCTCGGCGAGCTGGGTGCGACCTGGTCGCGCGATGGGCAGGCGCTGTTGCCGATCGGCACGATCTACGACCCGTTCGTGGGTCGCGCGCTGGAGCCATGGTCGTTTGGGATGTACGCGGGCGGCCAGTCGATCCTCGTCGGCACGCCGTCCGGCGTCACGCTGGCGCCCGAGGGGGGCGCACATCAATCGATCATCACGCCCTCGATCGGCCTGGAGCAGCCGCGGTGCATCGCCTGGGAGCCCGCATTCGGCCAGGACCTCGAGTGGACGTTGCTTTATGCGTTGTCGCGGCTCGGGCGACCCGACGGCACCTCGTCGTACTTCCGCCTGACGACGCGCCCGGTCGACCAGGCGCTCGCTCCCGTGCCGGAGGATCCAGCGGAGCGCGAGGCGCGCCGGCGGCAGGTGCTGGCGGGCGGGTACCGGCTGCGCACCGCGGCCTCGAGGCCCGCGCTCACGATCGTCGGAGTGGGCGCGGTCATGCCCGAAGTGGTCGCTGCCGCCGACGCCCTCGCCGGCGATGGCGTCGACAGCGACGTGATCTGCCTGAGCTCGGCCGATCTCGTGTTCCGTGCACTGCAGGCGAGACAGGGCCTCGGCGAGGGCGACGACGTGATCCTCGACGAGCTGTTCGGCGCGGACAGAATCGCGCCGATCGTCAGCGTCCTCGACGGCCACCCCCACACGCTGAGCTTCCTGTCGGCGATTCGCTGCGCGCCGATCGCCTGCCTGGGCGTCACCGACTTCGGCCAGTCCGGGGACGTCGAAGACCTGCACCGCTACTTCGGGATCGACACCGACACGATCCTCGGGGCCGCGATCGATCTCCTGGAGGCACACCACCCGTGACCGAGCTGACCATGCCGAAGCTGTCTGACTCGATGGAGCAGGGCACGATCCTCACCTGGCTCAAGGCGGACGGCGAACAGGTCGTGGAGGGCGAGGACCTCCTCGAGATCGAGACCGACAAGGCCACCGTCACGCATCCGGCCGAGGCCGGTGGGATCCTCGAGATCATCGCCCCCGAGGGCACCGCGCTCCAGGTTGGCGCGCCGATCGCCCGCCTCGGCGCCGGCGACGAAGCCGACCGCAGCTCGAACCCGGTCCGGTCCGCAGTCGAAGCGAACGGAGGTCCGAGCACCCCGACAACGCCGATCGTCAGCGCCCGTGAGTCGGACGGCACCGCGGTCCGGGCGACGCCGCTGGCGCGGCGGGTCGCAAAGGCGCACGGAATCTCGCTCGAGGGGGTCGCGGGGTCGGGACCGCTCGGCCGGGTGACCCGCGGCGACGTTCTGTCCAAGGCCGGCGTCGCCCCGAGCCCCCCGCCACCCGAACCGCCGGTTTCGAACGAGCGACCCGGGGCATCCGGCAAGGGGACGGTCGAAGTCGTCGAACCGAGTCGCCTGCAGTCCTTGATCGCCCGCCGGATGGCCGAGGCGAAGGCGATCGTCCCGCACTTCCAGGTGCAGACGGAGGTCGCGATGGACGCGGCGGCCGTGTTCAGGGAGCAGCTCAAGGACGCCGGCGCGGGCGCGCCGTCGTTCAACGACCTCGTCGTGAAGGCCGCGGCCCTGGCGCTCCGCGACCATCCGCTCGCGAACGGCGCGTATCGCGACGGCCACTTCGAGCTCCACTCGCGAGTGAACGTCGGGATCGCCGTCGCCGCCGACCATGCGCTGGTCGTCCCCACGATCTTCGACGCCGACCAGAAATCGCTGGGCACGATCGCCGCCGAGTCACGACGCCTGGCCGACCGGGTCCGGGGTGGTGAGGTGACGCCGGCGGAGCTGTCCGGCGCCACCTTCACCGTCTCGAACCTCGGGATGTACGGCATGACCTCGATCACGCCGGTCATCAACCCCCCGCAGGCGGCGATCCTGGGCGTCGGCGCCCTGCGCGAGGTCCTCGCGCGAGTCGACGGCGACATCGTCGATCGCCGGTTGATGACGCTGACGCTCAGCTGCGATCACCGCATCCTTTACGGGGCGGATGCCGCCGAGTTCCTCGCGACGATCCGAGAGCTGATGGAAAAGCCGCTGCGGCTGGCGCTGTGACGTAACCGGGGCGAGCGCGGTCCCGCCGGTTGATCGCCGTCTGTTCGTCGCTGGCGTACGGGGGTAGAAGGGGTGCTCATGACCGTAGCCGTCCTCGACATCGACGGAACGCTCGTCGACACGAACTACCACCACGCGATCGCGTGGTACCGGGCGTTCCGCGAGCACGGGATCGTGCTTCCGATCTGGCGGATCCACCGCCACATCGGCATGGGCGGGGACCAGGTGGTCGCTGCGCTCACCGACGACCGGACCGAGCGCGAGCGCGGTGACGACATCCGCTCCTCTGAGAAGACTTTGTACATCCAGCTGATCGACGAGGTGCAGCCGATGGAGGGCTCGCGGGAGCTGATCGAGCAGCTCAAGCGACGGGGCCATTCAGTGGTGCTCGCGAGCTCGGCCAAGGCCGACGAGGTCGATCACTATCTGGATCTGCTCGACGCACGCGACCTCGCCGACGATTGGACCACCTCGGACGACGTCGAGTCGACCAAGCCCGAGCCTGACCTGGTCAACGCCGCGCTCGAGCGCGTCGGGGGGTCGCCCGACGACGCCGTGATGGTCGGCGATACGCCGTGGGACGTCGAGGCGGCGCGCAGGGTCGGCGTGCCGACGCTCGCGGTCCGCACCGGCGGGTTCGGGACGGCGGAGCTCGAGGAGGCCGGAGCGGCCACGGTGTTCGAGTCGGTCATCGAGCTGTGCCGGCAGCTCGACCGGACGTCGCTGCGGTGAGCGCGTTCGCGGCGCCGCGAAGTCCGCACGCGCGCAGCATCGCGACACCGTCGCGGACGATCCTTCCGACGGTCTCCCCCTGGTAGATCCAGGCGGGGTTGCGGTGGTAGACGCCGGCCAGCTTGCGCGCGCTGGAAGTCGCCGACGCCTCGAGCGTCGCGAGGTCGGCTCGGTGGTCGCCGGGAAACGCCGTCACCTGGTAGGTCTCCCCTCATGCGGTCGCGATGTCGCTGGCCGCGGCGTTCAGCTTCCCCGCCTGGGCGAGCGGAGCCTGCGGCGGGGGGCGCCGCATCCCGCGACGGCAAGCGCCACGACGAACGCCGCCAGGAGCGACCCGAGCTTTCCCGCGAGGGTCGAGTTCACAGTCATGCGAGCAGGATCAGGGACGCGCCCCCGAGCATCGCCGCGCCGATCAGCGGCACCACGACGGGTAGCGCGGCGATGTGCATCTCGGCGCCAGAACGGACGCGAGGGTTCAGCCATGGTCCGCGGGCACCGGCATTTCGGATCGCTCGGCGAGCGGGTTCTGGTTGAGCGCGGCGATCACAGCCTCGAGAGTTCGGACGAACTCGACGTCGCTGGCCACGTCAACGCCCCTACCCAAGCGCCCGGCCGTCAAGCACGTCCGCGCCCGGCGAACCGCTTCGTCGCCACGCCGCCGGCCGACGCCAGGGTTGCCAGCGGCGGTCGCTCGGCCACGGACACGTGGGCGATCGCAAGGTCCTCCCAGGGCCGGAGGTAGTGGCCGCCGACCGCGATGCGATGGCCGCCA
>Ga0335078_10004262_pt1 | contig 21230 bp, 18 predicted proteins | sample Lox_Sample_32_FD_206711 | JGI IMG/M metagenome (GOLD analysis project Ga0335078, IMG submission 206711) | Soil microbial communities from Loxahatchee National Wildlife Refuge, Florida, United States - Lox_Sample_3.2 | ecosystem: Environmental > Terrestrial > Soil > Wetlands | place: USA...
GCGTCGCATTCTGGCCGGCTTTCCCCGCCTCGGCGCGGAGATCGACGACCACACGCTGCCGCAGGAGGTGCGTCTGGACGACCTCGGCGCCGTCTCCTTCACCAAGGGCTGCTACCTGGGTCAGGAGACGGTGGCCCGGATCCATTTCCGCGGGCACGCCAACCGGCGGCTCGCGGGCCTGCTGCTCGAGCGCGAGCCGCCCGCCCTGCCCCTCGACGTGCGCGACGCCGGCCACCCGGTCGGGCGTCTGACGAGCGCCTGCTGGCGCGCGAGCGACGGACGCTGGGTGGGCCTCGCAGTCGTGAAGCGGGCCGTGGCGGACGGTACATCCGTCGCGCTGTCTGGCGGCGGAGCCGCGACGGTGCACGCACTGCCCTGGGAGGCCCCCGCGCGCGCGGCGGCCGGGCCGCCGACGTGAACGTCTTCGTCACGGGCGGATCCGGCCTGGTAGGGCGGCATGTCATCGCGGCGCTGCGGCGCCGCGGAGACCGCGTCCGCGCGCTCGCACGCCGGGCGTCCGCCGCCGCGGAGCTGGCGGCGCTCGGCGCCGAGCCGCTGGCGGGCGATCTGTCCGACGCGGTGCGCCTCGACGCGCTGATCGCGGGCTCGGACGCCGTGGTGCACGCCGCCGCGGTCGTCCTCGGCGGCGGGCCCTGGCGGGTGTGGCACGAGACCAACGTCGCGGGCACGGAGCGGATCGCCCGCAGCGCCGCGCGGCACGGCGCCCGCCTCGTCCACATTTCCTCCGTGGCGGTGTACGGCCGCCGACCGGCCCGCGACCTCGACGGCATCGCCCTCGACGAGACTTTCGACCTCGACCACGCCACGCCGGCGCGCGACGCCTACGCCCGCTCCAAGCGCGAAGCCGAGCAGGCGGTATGGCGCACGGCGGCCGAGACCCAGCTCAGCGCGATCGCGTTGCGCCCCTGTGTGCTGTACGGCGAGGGCGACCGCCACCTTTCGCCGCGCCTCGCCCGGCTGCTGCGCCTCGGCCTCGTGCCGCGCGCGGGACGGGGCGACAACCGGTTGACCGTGGTCTACGCCGGCAGCGTCGCGGACGCGGTCACCGCCGCGCTCGATCGCCGCGGCGTGACCGGCCCATTCAACGTCGCCAACGACGGCAACCTCTCCCTGCGCGCCTTCGTCGAGCGCTTCGCCGCCGGGCTCGGCGAGCGGCCCCGGTGGCTCCCGCTCCCCGCCGGTCTCGCGCGCGCGGCCGCGCGGGCATGGGACGCCGCCCTCGACGTGCTCCCCCGACCCGCGGCCTCGCTCTCCCTCGGCAACGCCGTGCAGTTCCTCACCGCCGACAACCCGTACTCCTCCGCACGCGCCGAGCGCGAGCTCGCCTGGCGCCCGAGCGTGGACGCCGCCGAGGCCGCCGAGCGCACCGGCGCCAGCTTCCGCCGCACCGCCCCGCCTACCCACCCCTGAAAAAAACGAAGACCCGGAGCGAGCTCCGGGTCCTCGTGCTTCGAAGTGCTGAGACTGGTTACATGCCCTTCTTCTTCGCCGGAGCCTCGGCCTTCGCCGCAGGCGCGGGCGCCATCTTCGACGTGTCCATCGCAGGCTTCGTCGTGTCCGTCGGCGCGGCGGCCGGAGCGGGCGCGGCAGCTGGGGTCTGCGTTTCAGCCGGAGGCGCCGCTTCTTTCTTCGCACACGCCATCAGCCCGAGAACCGCAACTGCCAGGAACAGGCGCTTCATCGAATCTCCTTTTGAACTGTACCTTCTTCAGCGGAACACAACGCGAGGTCCGTGCGCCGCTGCCGCCGGCCTCAACCGGCGCAAAAGCTACCCAAACCCCGCACCCTGTCAAGATTTACCCCCTGCGCCATCGAGGGCCGTAATTCCGAGTGCCGCGACGGTATCACCGCTGCAACGTGTGCCTTCACAACGGGTTACGGGTCGTCACCAGTTGGCGACGAAATCCACCCACGGAACCACGCCCGTCATGTTCTCACCGAGCACGCGCAGGAGGCCGCAGTCCACCGCGATTCGCTCGCCGAGGAAGCGCACGCCGGCGATGAGGGGCACGTCGCGCGACCCGGGGAACTTCCAGCCTTCGGCGAGCAGCTTCAGGTCGCGAGCGACGCGCCACTCGCCGCCGCCCATGATCCACGGGTCGCTCGCCGCTCCGCTCGAGGCGACCGGCCATCCGACGCCCAGCGTGAGCGCGGCGTCCTCGCTCCCGAACGTCGTGACGCCGTAGCCGACGCCGCCCCACGCGTTCACGAAGTCCGACCAGCCGAGACGCAGGTACGTCGCTCCCACGGCCACGTCGAGCGACGGGCGGTGCAGCACGCGCACCTTGGGCGCGAGGTACAGCAGCTGATCCTCCAGCCGCAGTCCGGGGAAGATCGACATGCCGCCCGACAGGCTGAGCCAGTCCGTCGCACCGTAGGAGACCACGGGGAAAAACAGGAAGTAATCGCCGACGTACCCGTCGCCCTGCGGGAGCGTGCGCGCGGTCGGCGCGAGGAACAGGCGCGAGCGATTCGGATCGTCGAACGTGAAGCCGCTCCCATCGCCGCGCGCCACGGCGCGCCAGCGCAGCAGCAGGCGCCGCGGGACGGTGAGGCTGAGCCCCGCGCCCGTCACCAGCGTGCACGACGTGTCGGTCGCGGCCACGACGCGTCCGCGCGCGGTCGTGCCGTCGGCCAGCATCAGCTCGATCACGGTCGTGTCCACCGGCGGCACGGGCGGCCGCTGCGCCGCGGCGGGGCGCGCCGCGGCGATGACGAGCACTACGAGTGCGGTCCGGGGTACCATGACGTCCTCCCGAGTTCTCCCGATGTGATCTTGGCGCCGGAGCGTCAAGTGAGCGTCAGGCGCAACCGGGGCGGATGCGGGACGCGGCGGACTTGAATTGGGGAGGACATCGGTACGAATATGCCGCCTATGACCAAACCGATGACCAGGGGTGAGCTGGCGCAGTCCGAGTGGGGCGCGCCGGACCGCCGGACGCGCACGGTGAAGGACGAGTTGCGGGCCAACCTGCTCTGCCGGCTCGAGGCGGAGCAGCCGATCTTCCCGGGGATCGTCGGCTACGACGATACCGTCGTGCCGCAGCTCGTCAATGCGATTCTCTCGCGGCACAACTTCATTCTGCTGGGCCTGCGCGGGCAGGCCAAGTCGCGGATCGTGCGCGGGCTGGTCGCGCTGCTGGACGAGGAGATCCCGATCCTCGCGGGGAGCGAGGTGAACGACAACCCGTTCGCCCCGATCTCGAAGTTCGGCCGCGTGCTGGTGGAGGAGACCGGGGACCGGGCGCCGGTGTCCTGGCTGCCGCGGGAGCAGCGCTACGTGGAGAAACTGGCGACGCCGGACGTGACGATCGCGGACGTCATTGGGGACGTGGACCCGATCAAGGCGGCGCGCGGCGGCCACCTGCTGTCGGACGAGCTGACGATTCACTACGGCCTGCTGCCCCGCGCCAACCGGGGCATCTTCGCCATCAACGAGCTGCCCGACCTGGCGGCGAAGATCCAGGTGGGGTTGTTCAACATCATGCAGGAGGGCGACGTCCAGATCAAAGGCTACCCGATCCGGCTGTCCCTCGACGCCGCGCTGGTGTTCACGGCCAATCCCGAGGATTACACGGCGCGCGGCAAGATCATCACGCCGCTCAAGGACCGGATCGGCTCGGAGATCACGACGCACTACCCGCGCACGCTGGGGCTGGGGATGGCGATCACGGGCCAGGAGGCCTGGCTGCAGCGAGGCGGGCTGCCGGTGCACGTGCCGGATTTCATCGCGGAGCTGGTGGAGCGGGTGGCCTTCGAGGCCCGCGGCGACAAGCGGGTGGACAAGCGCTCGGGCGTGAGCCAGCGGCTCCCGATCTCGGTGCTGGAGAACGTGGTGTCCAACGCGGAGCGGCGGGCGACCGTCAACCGCGAGAAGACGGTGGTGCCGCGGGTCTCGGACGTGTACGCGGCGCTGCCGGCCATCACCGGCAAGTTGGAGCTGGAATACGAGGGCGAGCTGCAGGGCGCGGAGACCATCGCGCGGGAGTTGATCCGCCGCGCGGCGGGCGTGACCTTCGACGAGCGCACGGGCGGCGCCAACGTGGACGACATCGTGCACTGGTTCGACGAGGGTGGCGCGCTGAAGCTCGCGCACGACGACCGGGCGGACGCCCTGCTGAAGGGCTTCGGCGTCGTGCCCGGCCTGCTCGACCTCGTGGACACGGTCGGGCTGGCGCGACGCAAGGATCCGGCGACGATGGTGGCGGCCTGCGAGCTGGTCCTGGAGGGGCTGGCCGCGGAGCGTCGCATCACGCGGAGCGAGGAAGCCGGCTACACGCGGGTACGGCCGGACCGGCCCGGCCCGCCCTTCCCGAAGGCGGGCCCCGGGGGCGCCTTCGCCTAGCCGCCCCCGGGGGGTGCCGCGCCGCACCGTTCTGTCGCGCGGCGCGTCCCGCCCGTATGTTCGCTCCGGCCTGCACGGAGACGTTCTGCCATGGCGGTCATCACGATCACGCGTCAGTACGGCGCCGGTGGGTCGCTCGTCGCCCGCCGCGTCGCCGAGCGGCTCGGCTGGACGGTCATCGACAACGAGTTCGTGGGCGAAGTGGCCCGGCGCGCCGGCCTCCCGCCTGAAGAGGTCGCGGCGCGCGAGGAACGGGCGCCATCCCTGCTCGAGCGCCTCGGCAGCACGCTGGCGTCGTCCGCCCCGGACATCCTCGAGCCCACCGTGCTGCCCGATGCCGACACCGACGAGGAGCGGATGCTCCGCATCACCCAGCGTGTGATCAGCGAGGCGGTGGCCCACGGCCGGCTCGTCCTCGTCGGGCACGGCGCCCACGCCTTCCTCGGCGCTCCGCGGGACGCCGCCGAGTTCCTGCACGCCTACGTCGCCGCGCCGCGCGACGTCCGCATCCGGACGACCACCGAACGGGAGTCGCTCTCGCCGCACGAGGCGGCCCGGAAGGTGGACGCAGTGGACCGCAACCGCGAACGGTACCTGGAGCGCTACTACCAGCGGCACCGGGCCGACGTCGCCAACTATCACGTCGTGGTCAACACGGCGTGGCTCGGCTACGACGGCGCGGCGGAGGTGATCGCGGACCTGGCGCGCCGGCGCGGCCTCGACTGACGGCCCGGGCCGGCCCGCTAGGCCAGCTGCGGCACCTCCGGCACGCGCCGCCACATCTCCAGCGCCGCCGCGATGCAGACGACGCCGCCGGCCGCCACGGCGGCCGGCGCACCGAACCGGTCCGCTCCCCACCCGATCAGGAACGCGCCGAACGGGGACATCCCCATGAACACGAACGCGTAAAACCCCATCACCCGGCCGCGCAGCGCGTCGGGGGCGAGCGTCTGGATCAGGGTGTTGGTGAGCGCGCTGGTCAGGATCATCGCGCCCCCGGTCACCGGGAGGATCAGCAGCACCGCCGGAAGCCAGGGCACGACGGCGAAGACGGCCACCGCCAGGCCGAACAGCGGACCGGCCCATGCCAGCACCAGGCCCCGGCGCAGGCGCCGCTCGAGCACGGCGAGCGCGAGCGCGGCCACCACCGCGCCGGCGCCGGTCGCGGCCATCATGAACCCCAATCCGGCGGCGCCGACCCGCAGGACGTCGCGCGCAAACACCGGCATCATGACGAGGTACGGGAAGCCGAACACGCTGCGCACCGCCATCAGCGTCACCAGCGCCAGCACGCGCCGGTCCCCGCGCACGAAGCGCGCGCCCTCCCGGAACTGCGCCCACCCGCTCCCGGTGCGCTGCGGCCGCACGAACCGCGGGAGTCGCATCGCGATCAAGCCCCAGATCACGGCGAGGTACGACACCGCGTTGAGGAGGTAGCACCACCCGAGGCCGACCAGGCTGATCAGCACCCCGGCGATGGACGGCCCCACCACCCGCGCCGCGTTGAAGACCGACGAGTTCAGCGCGATCGCGTTGCCCAGATCCTCCTTGCCCACCAGCTCGACCATGAACGCCTGTCGCGCCGGCGTGTCCATCGCGTTGACGGACCCGAGGAACACGGCGATCACCGCCACCTGCCACAGCGCGACCGCGTGGGTCCAGATCAGGATGGCGAGCGCGAGCGCCTGGAGCGCCGACAGCGTCTGGGTGAGGATCACCACGCGGTGCTTGTTCAATCGGTCGACCAGCACGCCGGCCGGCAGGGAGCCGATCAGGATCGGCAGCGACCCCAGGCCGCTGACCACGCCGACCCAGAACGGCGAGTTGGTGAGCTCCAGCACCAGCCAGCCCTGGGCGATGTTCTGCATCCAGGTGCCGATGAGACTGGTGCCCTGGCCGAAGAAGAACAGCCGGAAGTTGCGGTGCCGCAGGGCGCGGAAGGCCGGGGTCGGCGGCGCAGGCATTGCCTCAATGTGGCGTCCCGGCGACCTTACGGGGAGTCCCCGTGCGCTACACGACGTTCTCCAAGTATCTCGCCCAGCTGGCGGACACGGTCAACCTCCAGGACCTGCTCGACCAGCTCGCCGACTTCCTGCTGCAGTCGGGGTTCGCCGGCGGCGCCGGCGCGCGCCTGTGGGACGACGAGGAGGGCGCCGGCGACGCCGACCGCTCGCTCGACGCCCTGCGTCGGGCGATCCTCGAGGCGCTCAAGCACTCCGGCCTGCTGACGCCCGAGATGCTCCGGGCCCTGCGCGGCGAGAGCACCGGCGATCCGGCCCGCGACGCGGAGCTGCAGCGCCAGCTCGCGGAGCTGCTCGATACCATCGTGCAGCGCCTCATGGAGGAAGGCTACCTCACCGCGACCGAGGCCCCGCGGATGCCCGGCGGGCAGGAGTCGGTCGAGAGCACCGACGGCCAGGCCCGCTCCGCGGCGCAGCAGGTGCACTTCAGCCTGACCGAGAAGGGGATCGACTTCCTGGGGTACCGCGCGCTGCGCAACCTGCTCGGCAGCGTGGGCCGGTCGAGCTACGGGAGCCACGAGACGCCGTACCTCGCGACGGGCGTCGAGGCCGAGGCCACGAGCAAGCCGTACGAGTACGGCGACACGATGAACCTCGACGTCATCGCCACCCTGCTCTCGGCCATCGAGCGCGAGGGACTGGGCGTGCCGCTCAACCTGGAGTACGGCGACCTGATGGTGCACCAGGCCGAGTACCGGTCCAGCGCCGCCACGGTCCTGATGCTCGACTGCTCCCACTCGATGATCCTCTACGGCGAGGACCGGTTCACGCCGGCCAAGAAGGTGGCGCTCGCCCTGACCCACCTGATCCGGACCCAGTTCCCGGGCGACACGCTCAAGGTGGTGCTGTTCCACGACACGGCCGAGGAGATCCCGCTCGCGCAGCTCGCCCGCGCGCAGGTCGGGCCGTTCCACACCAACACCGCCGAAGGCCTGAAACTGGCGCGCCGCCTGCTCCTCGCGCAGCGCAAGGACATGCGGCAGATCATCATGATCACCGACGGGAAGCCCTCGGCCCTCACGCTGCCCGACGGGCGCGTCTACGTGAACTCGATGGGACTCGATCCCCGGATCCTGCAGGCCACCTATCGCGAAGTGGCGCTGTGCAAGCGCAGCAACATCATGATCAACACGTTCATGCTGGCGCGCGACCGGATGCTGGTGGACTTCGTGAAGCGCGTGTCGGAGATCTGCCGGGGCAAGGCGTACTTCACCAACACGATGACGCTCGGGCAGTTCATCCTGATGGACTTCATGAAGCGCAAGACCATGCGCGTCAGTTGAGCCGCCGGCCGCCCGCCGCGAACCCGTCATGCTGAGCGTCTTCGCCCTGCTCCGGTACGCCGTGCTCGCCGCCGCCGCGCTCGCCATCGGCGCGGCGTTCGCCGCCATGGCCGTGCAGACCCGTCGGGTCAACCCCTTCGGCCGCGCCGCGCGCCTGGTCCGGGGTCTGACCGACCCGCTGCTGCGCCCGATCGAGCGCCGGCTCCTGCGCGGCGGTGGCAATCCGCAGTCGGCCCCCTGGTGGCTGATCGGCATCGCCGTGGTCGGCGGCATCGCCCTGGTGTCGGGGGTGGCGTGGGTCGCGGGGCAGGCGCTCCTGCTCGCCGACGCGGCCGGCGCGGGCCCCGGCGACCTGCTGCGCGTGGCGGTGGACTGGGCCTTCAGCCTGCTCATCCTCGCACTCATCGTCCGGGTGATCGGCTCGTGGGTCGGCGCCACCCGCTGGACGCCGTGGATGCGCCCCTGCTTCGTGCTGACCGAGTGGCTGCTCGCGCCGCTGCGGCGCGTGATCCCCCCGCTCGGGATGGTGGACGTCACGCCGGTCGTCGCGTGGTTCCTCCTCGAGCTGGCGCGCGGCTACGTGCTCCGGGCGCTGTGAGCGCGTTCTGGCGCGAGGTGGCGGGCGGCGTGCGCCTGGAGCTGCTGGTCACGCCGCGGGCGTCGCGCTCCGAGGTGGCGGGCCTGGCCGGCGACCGGCTGCGCGTCCGCATCGCGGCACCGCCCGTCGAGGGCGCCGCGAACGAGGAGCTGGTGCGCGTCCTCGCGCGTGCGCTGGACGTGCCCCGCGGCGCCGTGGAGCTGGTGGCCGGCGCGTCCGGCCGGCGGAAGGCGGCGCTGGTGCGCGGCGTCGCGGGCGCGGCGGTCCGGCGGCTGGCCGCGCCGTAGCGGACCCGGGCCCGCGCCCTGCGCGGCGGCGGGTGGCGTCGCCTGGCGCCGCCCCGGCGGGGGCAGTACATTGCGGACGACAACCGATCCCGTGGCGATTTGCGGCGTATTGCGGCCACGTTAAACATTCCGCTAAAAAGCCGGCCCGGTGGTGCCAGCTTCAGGCGCCGCCGGGCTTGTCCATTCGGGGGAGGCACGCGAGGTCGCGGTGAGCCGGCGAGAGGAGCTGCTGCGCGCGCTCGAGGCGCGGATCCTCGTGCTCGATGGCGCGATGGGCACGATGATCCAGGGCTACGGCCTGGGGGAGGAGGATTTCCGCGGCCGGCGCTTTGCCGCGCACCCCGTGCCCCTGAAGGGCAACGGCGAGCTCCTCACGTTGACGCGGCCCGACGTCATCGAGGCGATCCACCGGGCCTACTTCGAGGCCGGGGCCGACTTCGCCGAGACGAACACCTTCACCGCCACCCGCATCGCGCAGGCCGACTACGGGACGGCGGAGCTGGTGCGCGAGCTGAACCTGGAGGCGGCGCGGCTGGCCCGCCGGGCCGCGGACGCGTTCACCGCGCGCGACCCCGCCCGGCCGCGCTTCGTGGTGGGCGTGCTCGGCCCCACCAACCGCACCGCTTCGCTCTCTCCGGACGTGAACGATCCCGGGGCGCGCGCCGTCACCTTCGACGACCTCGCGGGCGCCTACGCGGACCAGGCCGACGCGCTCCTCGAGGGCGGCGCCGACCTGCTGATGGTCGAGACGGTCTTCGACACCCTCAACTGCAAGGCGGCCCTGTTCGCGATCGGCGACGTGCTCGAGCGCCGCGGCACGCCCGACGTCCCGGTCATGGTCTCCGGCACGATCACCGACCGGAGCGGCCGCACCCTGTCGGGCCAGACGCTCGAGGCGTTCTGGAACTCGATCCGCCACGCGCCGCTGCTGGGCGTGGGGCTCAACTGCGCGCTCGGCGCGCAGCAGCTCCGCCCCTACGTCGAGGAGCTCTCGCGCCTGGCCGACATCCGCGTCAGCTGCCACCCCAACGCCGGCCTGCCCGACGCCTTCGGGCGGTACGCGCAGGGCCCCGAAGAGATGGCCGCCGCGCTGCGGGAGTTCGCGACCAGCGGGTTCGTCAACATCGTGGGCGGCTGCTGCGGCACGACGCCGGCGCACATCGCTGCGATCGCCGCCGCGGTGGCGGGTGTCCCGCCGCGGCAGGTGCCCGAGGTGCCGCCGCACACCCGGCTGGCCGGCCTGGAGCCGTTCACGATCCGTCCCGACTCGCTGTTCGTGAACGTCGGCGAGCGCACCAACGTCACCGGCTCGGCGCAGTTCGCCGAGTTGATCAAGCGCGGCGACTACGACGCCGCGCTCGCCGTGGCGCGCGAGCAGGTCGAGAACGGCGCCCAGTTGATCGACGTCAACATGGACGAGGCGCTGCTCGACTCGGTCGCGGCGATGCGGCGCTTCCTCAACCTCGTCGCCGCGGAGCCCGACATCGCCAAGGTGCCGGTGATGCTCGACTCCTCGCGGTGGGAGGTGCTGGAGGCGGGCCTCACGTGCCTCCAGGGCAAGGGCGTCGTGAACTCGCTCAGCCTCAAGGAGGGCGAGGCGGCGTTCGTGGAGCGGGCGCGGCTGGTGCGGCGTTACGGCGCGGCCGTGGTGGTGATGGCGTTCGACGAGCAGGGGCAGGCGGACACCTACGAGCGGCGGGTCGCGATCCTCACCCGCGCCTACCGGGTGCTCACCGAGCGCGCGGGCTTCCCGCCGGAGGACATCATCCTCGACCCCAACGTCTTCCCGGTGGGGACGGGGATGGTGGAGCACGCCACCTACGCGGTCGACTACCTGCGCGCCTGCCGCACCGTCAAGGAGTCCCTGCCCCGCGCGCTCGTTTCCGGCGGCGTGAGCAACCTCTCGTTCTCCTTCCGCGGCAGCCCGCCGGTGCGCCGGGCGATGCACTCCGCGTTTCTCTACCACGCGCGTCGCGCCGGCATGGACCTGGGGATCGTCAACCCGGGCCAGCTCACGGTCTACGACGACATCCCCGCCGGGCTCCTCGAGGCGGTCGAGGACGTGCTTTTCAACCGCCGCGAGGACGCCACCGACCGCCTGATCGCGCTCGCCGCGCGCACGGCGGACGCGCCGCGGCCGGAGGCGGAGGCGCAGGCCTGGCGGGCATGGCCGGTGGAGCGCCGCCTGGCGCATGCCCTCGTCGAGGGCATCGTGGACCACATCGAGGAGGACACGGAGGAGGCGCGCCGCGCCCGGCCGAGGGCCATCGCGGTGATCGAGGGCCCGCTCATGGACGGCATGAACGTCGTCGGCGACCTGTTCGGCGCCGGCAAGATGTTCCTGCCGCAGGTGGTCAAGAGCGCGCGGGTGATGAAGCGGGCGGTGGCGCACCTCGTGCCCTTCATCGAGGCCGAGCGCGCGGCCGCGGCGGCGGCGGGCGGCGCCGCGGCCCCGGCGAGCCACGGCACGGTCGTGCTCGCCACGGTGAAGGGCGACGTGCACGACATCGGCAAGAACATCGTGGCCGTGGTGCTGCGCTGCAACGGCTACGACGTGGTCGACCTCGGCACAATGGTGCCCGCGCCCGCGATCCTGGAGACGGCGCGGCGCGTCAACGCCGACGTGGTCGGCCTCAGCGGGCTGATCACGCCCTCGCTCGAGGAGATGGTGCACGTCGCCAAGGAGATGGAGCGCGAGGGCCTCGCGCTCCCACTCCTGATCGGCGGCGCCACGACGTCGAAGATGCACACCGCCGTGCGCATCGCGCCGGCCTATTCCGGGCCGACCGTCCACGTGCTCGACGCGTCGCGCAGCGTCGGGGTGATGGCGAGCCTGCTCAGCCCGGAGCGCCGCGAGCCCTTCGCGCGCGACGTGCGCGCCGAGTACGCCGAGCTGCGCCGCGCGCACGGGGAGCGCCGCGCCGACGCGCGCCTGGTGACGCTCGCCGCGGCGCGCCGCAACCGGCTGGCCCTGCGCTGGGACGGCGTGCGGCCGCCCCGCCCCGCGCGTCCCGGCGTGCACGCGCTCCACGACTGCCCCCTCGAGGAGCTGCGCCCGCTGGTGGACTGGACGCCGTTCTTCGCCGCTTGGGAGCTGTCGGGCAGGTACCCGGACATCTTCGCGGACCCGGCGAAGGGCGCGCAGGCGCGCCACCTGTTCGACGACGCCCAGCGCCTCCTCGACACTCTTGTCGCCGGCCGCCGCCTGCGCGCCCGCGCCGTGGTCGGCCTGTTCCCCGCCAACAGCGTCGGCGACGACGACATCGAGGTGTACGCCGACGAGGAGCGCACCCGCGTGCTGACCGTCCTCCGCCACCTGCGCCAGCAGATGGAGCGCCCGCCGGGCCGGCCGAACCTGTGCCTGGCCGACTACGTCGCGCCGCGGGATTCGGGCGTCGCCGACTGGGTGGGTGCCTTCGCGGTCACCGCCGGAATCGGCGTGGACGAGGTGTGCGCCGAGTTCGAGCGGCAGCACGACGACTACTCGGCGATCCTGACCAAGGCGCTCGCCGACCGGCTCGCGGAAGCGCTGGCCGAATGGCTGCACCGCCGCGTGCGGCGCGAGCTCTGGGGCTACGCGCCCGACGAGGCGCTCGACAACGAGGCGCTGATCGCCGAGCGGTACGTGGGCATCCGGCCGGCGCCGGGGTATCCCGCGTGCCCCGACCACACCGAGAAGGCGGGGTTGTTCTCGCTGCTGGGCGCCACGGAACGCACGGGCATCACGCTCACCGACAGCTACGCGATGTGGCCCGCGGCGTCGGTGAGCGGCTGGTACTTCGCCCACCCGCAGGCGGCCTACTTCGGCCTCGGCCGCATCGGGCGTGACCAGGCGGCGGACTACGCCCGGCGCAAGGGCATGGACGTGCGCGCGATGGAGCGCTGGCTGGCGCCGGTGCTCGGGTACGACCCCGATGCCTGAGCGCGCGCTCGCCGACCTGATCGCCGACGGCCGCGTCCATCTGTTCGACGGCGCGATGGGCACGATGCTGTACGCCAAGGGCGTCTTCATCAACGTCTGCTACGACGAGCTCAACCTGAAGGCGCCGGACCTCGTGCGGGACATTCACCGGGCCTACGTGCGGGCGGGAGCCGAGATCCTCGAAACCAACACCTTCGGCGCCAATCCGGCGAAGCTCGGCCACTTCGGGCTGGCCGACGAGACGGCGGCCATCAACCGGAAGGCGGCGGAGCTGGCGCTGGATGCGGCGGGAGGCGGGGCGCGCGCCTTCGTCGTGGGCGCCATCGGCCCGCTGGGCATCCGGCTCGAGCCCTTCGGCGAGACCTCGCGCCTGGAGGCGTTCGAGCTGTTCAAGACCCAGGCGCGCGGCCTCCTCGAGGGCGGTGTCCACGGGTTCGTGCTCGAGACATTCTCCGACCTCGACGAGATCCGCGAAGCGCTCCGGGCGGTGCGGGCGGTCTGCGGCCTGCCGGTCTTCGCGCAGATGACGATCCAGGAAGACGGCGCCACGGCGTACGGCAGCGACCCGGAGGCGGTCGCGCGCGCCCTCGACGAGTTCGGGGCCGACGTGGTCGGCCTCAACTGCTCGGTCGGTCCGCAGGGCGTGCTCGAGGCGATCGAGCGGATGGCGCGGGTGACCGGCCGCCCGCTGTCGGCCCAGCCGAACGCCGGGCTGCCGCGGCAGGTGGGGGACCGGAAGATCTACCTCGCCTCGCCGGAGTACACCGGCGAGTACGCCAAGCGGCTGGTGGAGGCCGGCGCCCGGTTCGTGGGCGGGTGCTGCGGCACGACACCGGAGCACATCAAGACCATGGCGGCGTACGTGCAAAGCGTCTCGCCGCGCCACGTCGTGTCGGTGGGCTTCGAGCCGCCGGCCGCGCCGAGCGGCGTCGAGCCGGTGCCGCTCGCGCAGCGGTCGCGCTGGGGCCGGAAGCTGGACGCGGGCGAGTTCCTCACCACCGTGGAGATCGTGCCGCCGCGCGGCGTGGATCCGGCCCCGATGCTCGCCGGCGCACGCCTGCTCAGCGCGGCCGGCGTGGACGCGATCAACGTGCCGGACGGCCCACGCGCCCAGAGCCGCATGGGCGCGCTGATGAGCGCGCTGCTCATCGAGCGCGATGTGGGGATCGAGACGGTGGTCCACTACTGCTGCCGCGACCGCAACCTCCTCTCGATGCTCTCCGACCTGCTCGGCGCCGCGGCGCACCACCTGCGGAACCTGCTGATCATCACCGGCGACCCGCCGAAGATGGGGCCCTACCCGGAGGCGACCGGGGTGTTCGACATCGACTCCATCGGCCTCACGAACCTGGTGCACCGCCTCAATCACGGGCTCGACCCGGGCGGGAACGCGATCGGCGCCCCCACCGCCTTCGTGATCGGCGTGGGCGTCAACCCGGTGGCCGTGGACCCGGAGCGGGAGCTGCGGCGCCTGGCGTGGAAGGTGGACGCCGGGGCCGAGTTCGCGATCACGCAGCCGGTCTTCGACGCCGACCAGCTCGAGCGCTTCCTCGAGCGGATCGCCGTCTTCCGCCTGCCCGTGGTGGCCGGGATCTGGCCCCTGGTGTCGCTCCGCAATGCCGAGTTTCTCGCCAACGAGGTGCCCGGCGTCTCCGTCCCCCCGGAGGTGGTCGCCCGCATGCGTCGCGCCCAGGACCGCGGCAAGGATGCGGCCCTCGCCGAAGGCGTCGCCATCGCGCGCGAGCTGCTGGCGCGGATCCGGCCGATGGTCCAGGGGGCGCAAGTCAGCGCCCCGCTTGGCCGGGTCCCCGTCGCCCTCGACGTGCTCGCCTAGCGCGGGCCGCGCCGCCCCTGGTGCGCTTCCCTGCGCACCCTGTGGCGCGTTGCGCCGGCCTGTCCCCGGCTTGCTCCCGGCAGTAAGTTGTGATACAAGCACTTAGCGCGATGACAGGCCATCGGCACGTACCTTGCTCCCCATAATCTCTGACGACCGCCGCGGCGACCCGGAACCGAGCGCACGAGTCCTCATGCGACGACTCGACGGAGGGGGGCTTCACGATCTTCGAAGCCCTCCTGGTGATCATTCTCGTCTTCGTGATCGCCGCGACCCTGATCCCCAGGTTCGGCGTCGTCCTCGGCCACGCGCGGGTGAACCGCGCGGCGAACGTGATCGCCGTGGAGCTGATGCTCGCGCAGACCATGGCCGGCCGGCAGCATGCCCCGGTGATGTTCTCGGTCAGCTCCGACTCGCTGTTCGTCCGGATCAGCCAGCCCCCGCCGTCGGGCACGGTGCTGCGCACGTCCTATTTCGATCCCAACTCCGACTTCCACCTGGCGGCCCTCACGTCCACGCCGCTCTCCATCGAGGTGATGCCGAACGGCACCACCAGCGCCACCATGGTGATCACCATCGGCGCCACGACGGACTACTATCACCAGGTGACGATGACGCTCGCGGGCCAGATCCGCATCACGCACTGAGGGGCGGCCCGGGGCGCGGCCCGGCCGGCTTCACCCTGGTGGAGATCATGATGGCCGTGGTGATCTTCTCGGTGGTGATCCTGTCGCTGGTCGGCCTGTCGTTCCGCGTGTCCAAGAGCTCGAGCCGAGCCACGGACCAGGCCCTCAGCATGGCCGTGCTGCTCGGCAAGGTGGATCGCGCGACCACCACGGCGTTCGACAGCCTGCCGAACATCGCCGGTTGCGACACCACGGTCAGCGGATTGTACCGGATCGTGGGTTGCACGACGGTGACCACCCTGGCCTCGCGCCTCGACAGCGTGCGGATCATCGTCCAGACGACCCTGCCGGCCGCGCGCCCCGATACCATCGCCATGCAGCTGGGCACCGTGCGACGGCCCGTTCCGCTCCGGTGAGCGCCCGCCGGGCGGGCCCCATCGCGGGCTTCGTGCTCGCCGAGCTGCTCGTGGCGCTGGTCATCGCCGCCATCATCGGCGCGGCGTTGACGCAGCTCGTCATCTCGCAGTCGCGGCTCGCGGCCCTGCAGGGCGCGATCATGCAGGCACGCGGCGGCGCCCGGGCGGCGCTGAACGTGATGACCGCGGACCTCCGGGGCGTCGGGGACAGCGGCCTCGTCGCGGCCACCCCGGAATCGGTCACCGTCCGCGTGCCCTACGCGTACGGCGTGGCCTGCGGCCAGCTCTTCGGCCGGGTCGTGGTGAGCCTGCTGCCGTCCGACTCCGCGACGTTCGCGGGGGCCACGGCCAGCGGCTACGCGTGGCGGGACACGACGGGCAGCTTCGTATTCGTGCAGTCCGTCACGGTGCAGGCGTCCACGCCCCTCGCGTGCCAGATCCCGCTCCTGACCTACCCGTCCGTCACGACGCTGAGCGCCTCCGGGTGGCAGCCGACGGCCGTGTCCCTGCCGAACGATCACAGCCGCACCCCCCCCGGTCCGCCTCAGGGATCCGTGGTGTACCTTTACCAGCAGATCCAGTACGCCTTCGCGCCGTCCGCCCAGCTGCCCGGCCGGATCGCCCTGTGGCGCACGCAACTCACGACCGGCCAGCGCAGCGAGCTGGTGGCGCCGTTCGACAGCAGCTCGGCGATCGAGTTCCTCGTGGGCTCCGGCCTGACCGTCAGCACGACCCCGCCCGCCGACTTGACCACCGTGCGCGGGCTGCGGCTGGTGCTCGTGGCCGCGAGCGAGCAGCCGCCGGAGGGGCGCACGGCGCCGATGACCTTCAACCTGACCAGCGATGTCCTGTTCCGGAACCACCAGTAGCCGCGCACCGCGCCGCGGGTTCGTGCTGGCCACGACCCTCCTGGTGACGACGCTGCTCACCGTCATGCTGGCGGCCTCGTTCCTGCTGGTTTCCGCGGAGCAGCGCACCACGAACAACTCGTTCGGCACCGCCCAGGCGCTCGCCATCTCCCAGGCGGGAATGGAGCACTACTTCTCCCAGCAGCACGCCATCGATACCTCGAGCACCTACGATTCGGCGCGCATCACGGTGACGGGGGGGTACGCCGACGTCGTGGGACAGCGCGTGCGACCGGCCGGCGCGACGACCGGCAGCTCCCTCGCCCTGTGGGTGGTGCGGTCGCACGGCGTGGCCACCGGCCCGGTGCTGAGCGGCCAGGTCAGCGGCACGCACACCACGGTCGAGTTCGCGCAGCTCAATCCCGGCAAGCTGCCGGCCCGCGCGGCGCTCGTGGCCTTGAACGGCGTGGCCTTCATCGGTCCGCCCGCGCAGCCGTATCCGGTGAGCGGCAGCGACCTCAACTCCGGTCTGTGCAGCGGGAACCCGGGAGGGACCGCGGCGGACACGTTCGCCGTCAACGTGCCCCGCACGCTGTACCTCGCGCTCCAGGGCACGGCGCCCGCGTCCCAGCAGGGCGGCATCCCGACGGTGGACAGCCTGCCGTTTCCCGGCAGCACCAATCTTTACGACACCACGCACATCGACTGGGCGGGGCTCCTGGCGGGGAACTTCACCCCCGACTACACGATCCCGCCGGGGCCGTGGCCGGCCCCCGGCGGCTCCACCTACTCCGTCGGCTACGTCAACGGCAACGTCACGCTGCCGACCGCCGGCCCCTCGGGGATCCGCGGGATGCTGGTGGTCACGGGGAACGTCACCGTGGTGAACGGCACCCACTGGGACGGCATCATCGTCGCGGGCGGCCGCCTCATCGTGCAGCCCGCGGGCCTCACGAACTTCAACCTCCACGGGATGATCATCACGGGCCTGAACACCGCGCTGGGCCAGAGCGTGCCCCGGGACACCCTCACGTACGGGACCGGCCTGCAGGGCATCCCCCAGATCCAGTGGACGTGGTGCTACACCCAGTCGGCCGCCGCCGCCCTGTCCGCCCTGGTGCCGATGACGAACTCGTGGTCGGACACCTGGTCCACCTACTGAGCGCCGGGCGCGTGTCCCGGACGTCGTTCGGAGCGTCCACCGCATGACCACTGCTGCCGCTGCCCCCCTCACGGTGCTGAGCGACGAGGAGGCGATGTTCCAGAGCGCCGTGCGCGCGTTCGCGGACGAGCGCGTCCGGCCGCTGTCGCGCGCGATGGACGAGGCCGGCGCGCTGGACGCCTCCCTCGTCCCCCCCTGCTTCGAGCTGGGCCTGATGGGCATCGAGATCCCCGAGGCGCGGGGCGGCGCCGGCGGCTCGTTCTTTCTCGCGGCCCTGGCCGTCGAGGCGCTGTCCACGGTGGACCCGGCCGTCGCGATCCTCGTGGACGTGCAGAACACGCTGGTCAACAACTGCGTACTGCGCTGGGGCACCGAGGAGCAGCACGCCCGGTACCTCCCCAGGCTCGCGAGCGAGTGGGTGGGCGCGTACGCCCTCTCGGAGCCCGGCTCGGGCTCGGACGCGTTCGGGCTGGAGACGCGCGCGGAGCGCCACGGCGACCGCTGGGTCCTGAACGGACGCAAGCTGTGGATCACCAACGGCGCCGAGGCGTCGTTGTACGTGGTGTTCGCGAACGCCGATCCGGCGAAGGGCTACAAGGGCATCACCGCCTTCCTCGTCGAGCGGTCGTTCCCGGGCTTCGCCGTGGGGAAGAAGGAGAACAAGCTGGGGATCCGCGCCTCCAGCACCACGGAGCTGATCCTGGACGGCTGCGAGGTGCCGGCCGCGAACGTCCTCGGCGAGGTGGGGCAGGGCTACAAGGTCTCCATCGAGACGCTCAACGAGGGCCGGATCGGCATCGGCGCGCAGATGATCGGCGTGGCGGCGGGGGCGCTGGCGGCCGCCATCGCGTACGGCAGAGAGCGCCGCCAGTTCGGCAAGCCGATCGTGGACTTCCAGGGCGTGCAGTTTCAGCTCGCCCAGGCGGCCACGGAGCTCGAGGCCGCGCGCCTGATGGTCTACAACGCCGCCCGGCTCAAGGACGCCGGGCAGCCCTTCGCGCAGCCGGCGGCCATGGCCAAGCTCTTCTCCTCGCAGGTGGCCGAGCGGGTGACCTCGCTGTGTGTGGAGCTGCTGGGCGGGTACGGCTACACCAAGGAGTACCCGGTCGAGAAGCTGTATCGCGACGCCAAGATCGGCGCGATCTACGAAGGCACCAGCAACATGCAGCTGCAGACGATCGCGAAGCTGCTGCTGAAGTAGCGTCCGCTTCCCCCGGCGCCGGTTGACGGGCCGCGCTTCGGCCCTAACTTTCGTCCCGGAAGCCACCCACCCGCGCGATGGCGGTCCCGTCGGGACCGTAGCCGGGATGGGTGGCTTTTCCGTTACCGGAGGCATGTCATGGCCGAGTCCACAAAGCGCGACCTCCTCAAGAGCCCCGTCGCCCACATCGACATCAAGCAGCACGACGTCCGGCCCCTGGTGGACGCCATGGCCGACATGGCGTTCCAGGCCCGGAACCTGGGCCGCGCGGCCCGCATCTACGACCAGATGCTCGCCGACAAGGAGTGCTCGGTGATCGTGTGCCTGGCCGGCTCGCTGTGCTCGGCCGGCCTCAAGGACGTGTTCGTGGACCTGATCGAGCACCGGATGGCCGATGCCATCGTCTCCACGGGCGCCAACATCGTGGACCAGGACTTCTTCGAGGCGCTGGGCTTCCGGCACTGGCGCGGCGAGATCCGCGTGGACGACGACCAGCTGCGGCGCAACGCGATCGACCGGATCTACGACACGTACATCGACGAGGACGAGCTGCGGATCTGCGACGAGACCGTGGGGACGATCGCCGACGCGATGCTCGCCGCCGGCGGCCCGCGCGCCGTCAGCTCCCGCGAGTTCCTCCGCGAGATGGGCGCGTGGCTGGAGCGTGAGCGGCCCGGCGCCCGCTCGATCGTCGCGGCGGCCTACCGCGCCGACGTGCCGATCTTCGTGCCCGCCTTCTCCGACTGCTCTGCCGGCTTCGGGCTGGTGCATCATCAGACGCACCACCCCGACGGCTACATCGCCCTCGACTCGGCGGCCGACTTCCGCGAGCTGACGCAGCTCAAGCTCGCGGCGGGTGCGACGGGCCTGGTGATGATCGGCGGCGGCGTGCCGAAGAACTTCGCCCAGGACGTGGTGGTCGCGGCCGAGGTGCTCGGGCACGACGTGGAGATGCACCGCTACGCCGTGCAGATCACCGTGGCCGACGAGCGGGACGGCGCGCTGTCGGGCTCGACGCTGCGCGAGGCCAACTCGTGGGGGAAGGTGAAGCTCGGCGAGGAGCAGATGGTGTACGCCGAGGCGACGGTCGCGCTGCCGCTGCTGGCCGGCTACGCGTACCACAAGGGCGCCTGGCGGGCGCGCAAGCAGACGCGGTACGCGAAGCTGTTCGCGGCCGAGGCGGCGAAGTCGGGAGACTAGCCGGCGGCCTGCAGGCTACGGACGACAGTTCAGTTGCCGGACGCCAGGTCGGCAGTGGGTCCCGGGCGGGAGTGCGCCGGGCCAGGTGCCCTGTCGCTGAACTTCCGGAGCAGCCCATACACCGTCTTGGCGCACTCGTCGCGCGTCGCGTCGAGCTTCGCGAGCTCCTCCGCCCTGAAGTAGCCGAGCGCGACGGCCAGATCGAGGATCGCCTCCAGCTCGTCGAGCGAGGCGCGGGCGATGTCCAGATACCGGCGGAACTCGCGACTGCCGGGACGGCTTGCGCCTTCTGCGATGTTGAGCGCGACGCTGTAGGCGGCCCGCCGCCACTGGTCGGCGAGGGCATGCGCCTCTTCGGCGGGGAGCCTCGCGATAGCCGCCTTGCTCAGCACCGCCACGGCCTCGGCGTGCTGCCACGCCTTGAGCTGCTTGAAGTGGCCCACGCGCCGAAGATGTTCGCGCCATCGCCGCACCGACCATCGAATCCGCGCCACGCGTGGCCGTTTCCTTCGACTGGCCTCTGGGAACCCCTGGCAACCTGGCGCCTGGGAACTACTCCGAAGTCTGTTCTCTGATCTCCGCCGTATCTCCGGATCGCACGGTCAGGATCGTCACCTCCGCCGCATGTCCCAGCCGGAACGGGATCCCCCAGTAGTTCGTGCCCGGATTGATGTAGAGCGCCGAGCCGCCGCGCACGTGCGCGCCCATCGCCAGCTCGAGAAAGGGGCTGGCGAGGCACCAGCCGAGGCGCGGGAAGGCGAGCTGGCCCCAGTGGGTGTGACCGCTGAGGGTCAGCGGGACGCCGCGCTCGGCAAGCGCGGGCCAGAGGGCGGGATTGTGCGCCAGCGCCAGGACGAAGGTCCCGTCCTCGACGCCCGCCAGGGTCCGAGGGATGTCCGGCGCCAGATCGCCGCCCGTCGCCGCCGGGTCACCGGTACCGGCCACCGCGAAGGCGCCGCCGTTGCGGCGGACCACCACCGCGCGGTTGACCAGCACCGTCAGTGGCAGCGCTTCCAGCAGCGGGCGCAGCCGCGTCCACCCGGCGTAGACCTCGTGGTTCCCCGGAATCGCGAACACGCCCAGCGGCGCCTGCAGCCCGCCCAGCGCGGCCGCGTACCGCTCGGCGTCGGGCGGGAAGTCGTCCACCAGGTCCCCCGTCACGGCGATCAGATCCGGCTGCGCCGACTCCACCGCGGCCGCCACGCGGGCGAGAAAGCGGCGCGAGGTCTGCGGCCCGACGTGCAGGTCGGAGATCTGCGCCACCCGCAGGCCTTGCGCGGCGACGGGCAGACCGGGGAGCGTGACCGTCAGGCGGCGCGTCGCGAGCCGGCGGCTGCCGAGGTAGCCCGCGACGGCGACGGCCGCCAGCGCAGCCGCCGCAGCCGCGAGGGCCGCGCGCGCGGCGGACCCGGCGACGCCGAACGGCAGGCCGGCCACGGCGGCCGCGAGTCCGATGGGCGCCAGCA
>Ga0335078_10004263_pt1 | contig 21228 bp, 24 predicted proteins | sample Lox_Sample_32_FD_206711 | JGI IMG/M metagenome (GOLD analysis project Ga0335078, IMG submission 206711) | Soil microbial communities from Loxahatchee National Wildlife Refuge, Florida, United States - Lox_Sample_3.2 | ecosystem: Environmental > Terrestrial > Soil > Wetlands | place: USA...
TCGGGTGGTCGTGCGCGTGGTTCGGGCGCAAGCCCTATGACCGCGCGCGCCAGTTGTCCGATCCGACCGTGCGGATCGACGAGGACTGGATCGCGCCGGCGTCGCGCGTGGCGCCGGCAAAACCATAGGACGGGAGGAACAGGGATGCGGAATACCGCGCAAGGGCGCGTAGAAGGTGACATGCGCCATGTCGTGGCGCGGCTCGAGCGGCTCCCCTATTGCTCCTGGCACCGCACCATGCGGCTCATCATCTGCACCGCGTGGTTCTTCGACGCCTTCGATTCGGTGGCGATCGCTTACGTCCTGCCGCCGCTCATTGGCCAGTGGCACCTCGTGCCGCAGCAGATCGGCTCGCTCATCGGCATTGGCTTCGGCGGGCAGCTCATCGGCGCGATCGGCTTCGGCTGGATCGCGGAGTATTGGGGCCGGCGTCGCTCGATGCTCGTGACGCTTCTGATCTTCTCGCTCGGCGCGTTCGCCTGCGCCTTCGCGCCCAACTACAACGTGCTTTGGTGGCTGCGCCTCATCCAGGGAATCGGGCTCGGCGGCGAGGTGCCGCTGATGGCGGCCTATGTCAACGAGTTCGCGCACGCGCCGGGGCGCGGCCGGTTTTCGCTGAACGTCCAGGTCCTGTTCTCGATCGGGCTCGCGGTGGTGGCGGCGATCAGCATCTATGTCGTGCCGCATTGGGGCTGGCAGTGGATGTTCATCATCGGCGCGGTCCCGGCGCTCCTCGCGGTGCCGCTGCGCGTGGTGCTGCCGGAATCGCCGCGCTGGCTCGCAAGCCAGGGCCGGTTCGACGCGGCGGACGAGGCCTTGGCGCAGATCGAGCAGATCGCCACCGCCGAGGGCAAGGTCATTCCGCCGCTGCCCGCGGACCTGCCGATGGTGGTGGAAGTGCGGCCGCGCATCGCCGACCTGTTCAAGGGCATTTATCTGCGGCGTACGCTGACCGTGTGGCTCATGTGGATCGGCGCCTATTTCGTCTCCTACGGCATTACGGCATGGGTCCCGACGATCTTCCGCACGGTCTATCACCTCGACGTGCAGACGGCGCTCATCTACGGCTTCATCATCAGCGGCGTCGGCCTCGTCGGCGCGTTCATCACGATCTGGCTCATCGAGGCGATCGGCCGGCGGCCGATGTTCATCATCAGCATGGGCGGGTGCTGCATCCCGCTTTTGGCGTTCGCATTCCTGCCGCGGCTCTCCGCGCCCGCCACGCTGACGGTCGTCACGGTCGCGTGGATATTCCTCACCGCGTCGCTCCTGGGGCTTGCGACCTACACGGCGGAAATCTATCCGACGCAGCTTCGCGCGCTGGGCGGCGGGGTCGCCAGCGCCTGGCAGCGCGGCGCGTCGATGGTGGGAACGACCGTCGTCGGATTCGTCCTGCCGATGTGGGGCATCAACGCGGTTTTTGTCATGTTCGGATTGTTCGCGCTGATGGGCGCGACAGTCGCATTCTTGTTCGCGATCGAAACACGGGCCCAGGTGCTGGAACGCCTGTCGCCCGCCTGAATTCGAGAAGGAGGCATCCATGAAGGTCGATACCATCAATTATTCGGTCTCCGGACTGAGCTGCCAGGGTCAGCTCGTCTACGAGGAAAGCCGCACGCAGCGGCCGCTTCTCCTCATGGCGCCCAATTGGCTCGGCATCGTTCCGCCCGCGACCGAGGTGGCGCGCATGCTCGCCGGCGACCGCTACATCGTCTTCGTCGCCGACATGTATGGCGAGGGCAACAAGCCGACCGGCAAGGAAAATCCGATGGAGTTCCTCGCCCCGCTTACGAAGGACGCGGCCGAGACGCGGCGCCGCGTCGTCGCCGCCTTCGACACGATGCTGCGCGAGACGGAAAAGCGCGATTTGGGCGACCGGCGCAAGCGCGCGGCGATCGGCTACTGCTTCGGCGGCGCCAACGTGCTCGACCTCGCGCGCGCCGGGGCCGATGTCGCGGCGGTGGTGTCGATGCACGGCTCGCTCGCGACGCCGATGCCGGCCAAGAAGGGCGACGTGAAGGCCGCCGTTCTGGTGGTGCATGGCGCCGCCGACCCGATCGCGCCCAAGGCCGAGCGCGACGCGCTCGAGGCCGAGCTGGACGCGGCCGGCGCGCGCTGGGCCATGCTGAATTGGGGCGGCGTGGTGCACGCCTTCACCGATCCGCACGCCAACCGCCCCGGCGCCGCGGCCTATCACGAGCCGACGACGCGGCACGGCTATACGCTCGCGCACGCCTTCATCGCCGACGCGTTCGCCGGAAAACTGTAACGCCTAGTTCCGCGGCCGCTCCTCGCGCCAGATGCCGAGCTTCTGCTGCGCGGTGCGGTCCGAGAAGCTGAAGAGGATCGCGTCCTCGGACGATTCGAGCCGGTGCGGGACCCAGCACGGGATGGCGAAGATGTCGCGCGGCTTCCAGTCCATCGTGCGCGCGGCAGCGCCCTCGCCGACGATGACGCGGCCGCGGCCCTCGACCGGCGAATAGACCGTGTTCTCGGTGCTGCGGTATGTGGCGCCCGAAAATCCCTTGGGCAAAAGCTGCAGGAAGGTCGAGATCGTCGGCATCGCACTGCCGCCGCGGGTAGGATCAATATATTCGAGCTTGAGGCCCGCGGCCGGGTCCCATTCGGCAGTGCGGCGCAGCTCCTCGAGCGCTTCGCGCGAGCGCGCGTAGGGGTAGGAGAAGATCGGCGATTCGGGCTTCTCCCAGGTCTCGTTGACGGGCCGCATGTTGGCGCCATAGCGCGCGCGGCTGTCGCCTGCGGGACGCCGCTCGGGATGGCGGTCGCCGCCGTAATTGTCGAAGAACATCGGGCCATAAAGGCCGAGCATCGGGATGTCGAGCCCGTCCATCCACACCACCGGCCCGGTCCCCTCGTGGCCATGATCGTGCCAGGTCATCGACGGCGTGATGATGAAGTCGCCGCGATGCATCATTGATTTCTCGCCGCTCACCGCGGTATAGGCGCCCTCGCCCTCGATGATGAAGCGCAGCGCCGAGGGCGAATGGCGGTGCGCGGGCGCGATCTCGCCGGGCAGGATGAGCTGCAAGCCGGCATAGAGCGATTCGAGAATGCGGTGGCTGCCGCCGAGGCCGGGATTCTCAAGCGTCAGCACGCGCCGGTTCGCCTCCTTGGCGGTGATGAGCGGGCCCGCCTCCATCAGGATCGGGCGGACGACAGTGTCGTAGTCCCAGAGGTACGGCTTTGCCTTCACATGGTCCTTGGGCTCGGGCGGCACGAGACGCGTCGTCCAGAGCGGCGACAGGGGCAGCGCGCCGACGCGCCGGTAATAATCCTCGCGGGCGGGATCCGTGCTGCTCATGGCGTGCCTCGGGGTGGCGGCGTGAAGACTTCGTCGCTGAAGGGCGACGAAGTCGGCACCTTGATGACGATGAAGCCGTAACCTTGCGAGCGGTGGCAGGCGTTGCACGCGGCGGTCATCTCGTCGAAGGCACGCACGAATTTGTCGCGGTCCTTCGCCTTGATCGCGGCGTCGACCGCGGCGGCGGGCTTGGCCATGATCGTCATGTCCGCCTTGGCAAGCCCCGGATAGAGCACCATGGCGTCCTGGAAACTGTCCTTGATCTGCTCGAGCTCGTAGCCGGCGAGCGCCCAGTTGCGCTCACTGCCGGCGTACCAAAGCTTGAAATGGCGCAACTGCGTTGCTTCCATGATGTCACCGAGCCGCGGCACGTAGGTCTGCTGCGGCCCGGTGAGCGGCGGATCGGCCGCGCTGACGCCACCCGCAGCGGCAAGGGCGATGGCGGCCAGGACGGCGAGGCCGCGGCGTGTGATCTTCGAGCCAGTCATCGTTACACCTTCGCGTGGCGGCGGATTTTGGCCATGGTCGATTCCGGCGCTCTGACGCCCTCTGTTCTATCATGGTCTATACTGCCGACGCCATGGACCGCCAGCCCGTGCAGCGCAATGCCCGACTTGCCGTCACCGCGGCGCTCATCGGGCTTGGCTTGTGGATCCTGTGGGACTTCATCCCGGCGCTGCTGTGGGCCACGATCTTCGCGGTCGCGACTTGGCCGCTTTACCGCGGCTTCACCCGCGTCGTGCCGACGGGACGCCACAACGTGCTGGCGCCTCTTGTCTTCACGCTCCTCGTGGGCGCGATCTTCCTCGTCCCGATCGCGCTCATGGCGATCGAGCTTGGCCGCGAGACGCTGTTCATCGCGCGGACCGTGCCGGAGCTCACGAAGAACGGCCTGCCGACGCCGCAATGGCTCGGCGAAATTCCGCGCTTCGGGCCATATGCGGCGCATTGGTGGCAGACGAATCTCGCCGATCCGCAAGCGGCGCAGGAATTGCTGGGCCGACTCGACCGCGGCGTCGTGATCGACTGGACGCGCACCCTGGGGCAGCAGCTCGCGCGCCGCTCGACCGTCCTGGTGTTCACGCTCCTGACGCTGTTCTTCCTCTATCGCGACGGCGCGCGGCTCGTGCGCGACATCGAGGCGCTGGTGATGCAGTTCGTAGGGCCCCAGGGGCGGCGCGTCGGCATGCAGATGGTGCACGCGGTCCGCGGCACGGTGAACGGCCTCGTCCTGGTCGGGCTCGGCGAGGGCGCGGTCCTCGCGGTCGCCTATCTCTTCCTCGGCGTGCCGCATCCGGCGCTGTTCGGCGGCGCCACCGCAGTGCTGGCGATCATCCCGTTCGGCGCACCGCTCATCTTCGCGTTGTGCGCGGTCATACTGCTCGTGCAGAGCGGGCTGGCGCCGGCCCTCATGCTGCTCGGCATCGGCGCCTTCGTGGTGTTTCTCGCGGACCATTTCGTGCGCCCGGTACTGATCGGCGGCTCGGCGAAGCTGCCGTTCCTGTGGGTGCTGCTCGGCATCCTGGGCGGTCTCGAAGGGTTCGGGCTCGTCGGCCTCTTTCTCGGGCCGGCCATCATGGCGGCGCTCGTCACTTTGTGGCGCGAATGGGCCGCGGCCGCGCGCGAGGCGCGGGTCGAAGCCTAGAGCTTGTCGACGAACGCGTTGGTGTAGAGCGGCGCCGGGTCCTTGACGTCGGCGAAGCCGACCTCGCGCAACGAGTCGCACCCCGCCTGCCAGCGCTCGGGCAGGTTGCGCAAAAGCGTGTCCTTGCGCCCGTCGAGCACGAAATTGTCGGCGATCGCCTGTTTCTCCTGCCGCGCCAGGAGGCCGATGTCCTTGGCGCCCGGAATCTCGAAATCCTTGGCCGCGCGTTCGAAGATCGGCTCAAGCGGCTTCGTCATGATTTCGTCAATCGAGGCCTTGAGCGCGCGCAGCACCTTGAGCGTAAGCTCGGGCCGCTGCTCGATAGTCGCGCGCGTCCCGTGCCATACCTGGCCCGGCGCCGGCACCGGCTGATCGACCCAGAGGAATTCCAGCGGCGCGCCGCTTTCCTTGAGCGCGAAGTAGACCGAATAGGTGCAGATGAAGCAGTCGATCCGGCCCTGGCGGATGAGATCGACCTCGCCCGGGCTGTTGCCGGTGACGAGCAGCTTCGCGTCGTCCTTGGCGAGGCCTGATTTCGCCATCAGGAGCTCGATCATCGTTTCGGTCGTGCCGCCATAGGACAGGATGCCGACCTGCTTGCCCTTCAGATCGGCGCCCGATGTCACCGGCTTGTCCTTGAGGCTCACGACATGGAAGCCGGAATTCTGCCGCATCGTCGCAACCGCGCGGAGCGGCGCGTCCTTGGTCGCGACGACGCGGATGAAGTCGATACCGGAAAAACGGCCGAAATCGGCTTTTCCCGCGATTACCTGCTGGATGTGCTGGACCGTGCCAGGCGCACCCAGCACCTGCGCATCCAACCCCTCGCGCGCGAAATGCCCGCCCGAATAGGCGTTCATCATGTCGATGAAATCGGCATCGAACCCAAAGGGCGTGATGAGCGTGACCTTGTCCGCCGCGCGCGCCGTGCACAGCACCGCAGGCGCCGCCAGCGCGGCGAGCGCCCCCGCCAGAACCCGGCGCCGCGTCGCCATGCTATTGCGCCGCGGCGCGGCCGGCCTTGCGCTGAAGCTTCTGCTCGGAGAGCAGCGGGTCGAGCTTGAAGAGCCGCCGCGCGTTCTCGCCGAGGATGTTGCGCTTGCCCTCAGCTGACAGGAACGGCAGGTCGTAGATCACGCTCGGCAGATCCATGTCCCAGTGCGGATAGTCCGAGGAATAGAGGAGCTGCGACTCGGCCTTCATCATCTTGAAGGTGAGCTCGAGCGATTCGCGGTTATCGACCGCCTCCATCGGCTGGGTCGTGAAGAACATGTCGCGGATATAGTCGGACGGCTTCTTCTTGAGGCCGGGCGCTTCCGACGTGCGCATCATGTATTCGTTGTCGAGCCGCTGCATCAGGAACGGGATCCAGGCGAGCCCGCTCTCGATCCACACCGTCTTGAGCTTGGGGAAGCGCTCGGGCAGCGCGTTCATCACCCAGTTCGAGAGATGCAGCATGTTGAAGAAGGTGAAGCCCAGCGCGTGCACGACGATGAAGCGGTTGGCGAGCTTGAACGACTGCTCGGCCCAGGAGAAGCCGCCGTGGAAGGCGAGCGGCAGCCCGCGCTCCTCGAGCATCGCGTAAAGCCGCATATAGGCGTTGTCGAACACGCCGCGCTCGCGCGGCGCCGTCACCATGAAGCCGATGACGCCGGGCTTGTCTGCGAAATCCTCGACCATCTTGATGCTGCCCTCGGGATGGTTGAAGGGCAGATAGAGCATCGAGCGGATACGCGGCTCGGACACGATCACCTTGTCGCAAAGCCAGCGGTTATAGGCGCGCGCGAGCTGCACCTCGGCGTCGGGCCGCGGGTTCATGCCGAGCGTCAGCATCGGCGTCGGAAAGAGGCAGATGACATCAACGCCCATCGCGTCCATCCAGCGCTTGGTCAGCGTGATGTCGCGGTGCGGCCCGCCCGGCACCTTCTCGGCGCCGCGCTGGAAGATGCGGGTGATGCGGCCGCCCATATTCTGGTAATTGGCCTCGGGCTGGGCCACCCCGGTGCGGCCAAAGCCCTGCATCCGTGCCTCGTTGCGGAATACCGGATCCTCGATGAAATCCGTGATCTCGGCGTAGGATTCGTTCTCGTAGTGATGCGCATCGACATCGATGATCATGAAGTCTTCGTAGCGGCGCTTGGCCGCCTGCTCGCGCGCATTGGCGAGGAGCCGGCTCGTGTCGAACGTCTCGAGCGCGGGATCGCGGACCAACGAATCCATGGCTGTCTCCGAGGAATTTTCCTGAGATAATTCTAATGCATCGCCGAGCCGCCGTCGACGAGCATGGTCTGGCCGGTCATGAAGTCGCTGTCGCGGGACGCGAGGAAGATGACCGTGCCGACGAGGTCCTCGGGCTCTTCCTCGCGCTTGATGCAGCGGCTCTGGATGTTGACGGTGCGGAGCGCGCCGTAATCGTTCCGGCCCTTCACCACCTCGCTCAAGGTGAGACCGGGCGCGATCGCGTTGACGCGGATGCCGTGGTCGCCGAGCTCGCGCGCCAGCGCCCGCGTCATGGCGACGACCGCGCCCTTCGAGGTCACGTAATGCAGCATGTTGGGCGTGCCCTTGAAGACCGTGCCGGACGCGATGTTGATGATCTTGCCGTAGCCCTGACGCTTCATCACCGGGAAGACGGCTTTGACGCACTCGAACGGCCCGCGCGTGTTGACCGCCATGACGCGGTCCCATTCCTCGGACGGAATCTCGAGGAACGGCTTCTGCGAGATCTTGCCGAAGAGCGCGGCGTTGTTGACGAGCACCTGCACGCCGCCGAACGCCTCGTCGCTCGCGCGCACCAGCGCCGCCACCGATTTCGCATCGGTAACATCGCAGAGACGCCCGATCGCGGTGCCGCCCGCGTCCTTGATCGCCTTGACGGTCGCATCGACGGGATCGACGTCGCAGAGACTCAGCTTCGCGCCCTCGGCGGCAAGCGCCTTGGCATAGACGGCGCCGATGCCGCCGGGCGCGGCGCCGGTGACGATTGCGGAAACGCCAGACAGTCGTGCCATGTCGTCCTCCCAGCTAGAACGGCTCGAAATCGCGCAAGCGCGGCATCACCTCGGTGCCGAAGAGGCGGATCGAGCGCATCAGATCGGCCTCGGACAGGTTGCCGAAATTGAACTCGGCAAAGAACGTGTCGAACATGCCCTCGGTCGCGATCGTCTTGAGCTTCTTCGCCACCGTGTCGGGCGAGCCGATCAGCAGCAGGTCGCGCTCGAGCTGCCACTCGCCGTCGAGCAGATGGCGCGCGACTTCGCCCGCGCCCGGCTCGCCGCGCGCCTCGAAACGCTTGCCGTTCGCTTCGAGCGCCGCGTCGAGCTCGGCCTGGTTCCGGGTCGGCGGCAGGAAGCCGCGATAGGCCGCGCCCGCCGATTTCAGCTTCTGCATCGCCTTTGCGTCGGTCTCATCGACGTAGCAAATACAGGAATAGGCGATGCGCGGCTTCTGCTTCCATCCCTTGGCGCGCCATTTCGCGAGGAACTGGCGATAGCGCGGGGCCGCGTCCTCGCGCGGATAAAGGAAGAAATATCCGGTGTTGATGCCGTTCTCGGCGCAGAAATCGAGGCTCGCCGGATCGCGCGTCTCGAGCCAGAGCGGCGGGTGCGGATGCTGCGCCGGCATCACGGCAAGGCGGGCGTGATCGACCTTGTGGAATTTGCCGGCGAAGTCGAAGAATTCCGGGGCGGCGTAGGCGGTCTTGAGGAAGCCCACGAATTCGTGCGTCGCCTCGCGCCGCGTGTCGTAGGGGACGCCGAACGGGCGGAAATTCTCGGGCGTGATGCCCGGCACGAGGCCCACCTCGAGCCGCCCGCCGATCATCTGGTCGGCGAGCGCTATCTCCTCGGTCAGGCGCAGCGCGTTGTGCAGCGGCACGATATGGCCCATGCCGCCCAAGCGGATGCGCTTGGTGCGCGCACCGGCGGCGACGCTGTAGAGGCCGGGCGCCGACATCCAGCTTTCGTCGGGCCGGAAATGATGCTCGACGCAGAAGCCGTAATCGAAGCCGAGCTCGTCGCACAGCATGAGCTCGCGCCAGAGCTGCTGATAGCGCTCGGCGGGCGTCATGCCCTCCTTGCCCCACACATGGGCAAAATGCGCGAATTTCATCGCATGCTTTCCTTCACGCTCGGGTGGTGGCCTGGCCGCCGGCGGCCGTGGCATAGGTCTCGGCCCTTCGCTTCACCGTCTGGCGCAGCGCGACGATGGCGACGGCGGCGATCGCCGCTGGAATGATATTGGCGAGGATTACGCTGTGCACGGCGAAGTGCATGCCGACCAGAATGCCGCCCACCATCGGCCCCACGACCGCGCCGATCCGGCCGACGCCCAGCGCCCAGCCGATGCCGGTGGCGCGGATCGCGGTCGGATAATAGATGCCCGAGATGGTATTGAGCGACGGCTGCCCGCCATTGATGCTGAAGCCGGTCATGAACATCGCCGGGATCAGGACCGTCGTGTCATGCACCGAGAAGGCCGCGACGGCGATGAACACCGCCGCACCGACATAGGCCAACGCCAGTACGCCATAGAGCGAGCCGACACGATCGGCGATATAACCCACGGTCAGCCCGCCGAAGATGCCGCCGATGCCGTAGAAGATGGTCGCGCGGATCGCGACGTCGAGCGGCTGTCCCGCCTGGCGCAGCAAGGTCGGCATCCAGAAGATGACATAGACCAAGACGAACAGGTTCATGATGAAGGCGATCCAGATCAGCACCGTGCCGAGCGCCCGCCCCTCGGTGAAGAGGTGCTTCACGGTGATGCCTTGGAGCTGCGGCTCGAGCGAGAAGCGCGCCGAGAGCGGGAATTTCCGGTCCGGCACGAGCTTCTGCATGATCGCCGCCGCGCGCTCCATCGCCTTGCCCGAGAGCAGCAGGAAGCGCACCGATTCCGGCAGGTAAGGCACGATCACGAGAAGGAACAGGAGCGGCACCACGCCGCCCACGTAGAAGGTCGATTGCCAACCCCAGGTCGGGATGAGCGCGTTCGCGAGCACGCCGCCGACGATCGAGCCGAAGGCAAAAAACGCGCCGGTGCTGTTGACGAGGAGCGCGCGCATGCGGTGCGGCGAATATTCCAGCACGTAGGCGGTGACGCTCGGCAGCGTGCCGCCGAGGCCGAAGCCGGCGAGAAGGCGCAGCACGATGATGCTTTGCAGCGTGTGCCCCATCGGCGTGAGGATCGAGAACACGCCGAACACGACGACCGGCCAGATGATCGCCTGCCGCCGGCCGATCTTGTCGGCCATCATGCCGAAGACGATGGCGCCGAGCGTGAGGCCGAGGAGGCCCGCGCTGAACACCGGCCCGAGCTGCGCCGGGCTGATGCCGAGATCCTTCGCCATCACTGGCGCGACATAGGCGATGCCTTGCGTGTCGTAGCCGTCGAACATCGCCGTCACGAGGCTGATCGCCAGCACCATCCACTGATAGGGGCTGACGCGTGACTGATCGATGACCGCGGTGACGTTATAGCTTTCGTCTTGCCGCATGACCGGTTCCTCCCGGGAAATGACGTTACCGTGCCCGGCCGCCCGCGGCGAGGGAGTTTAGAGCATCTCGAGCGGGCGCGGCGCTCTGGGCGGCGGGAAGGCGCGGTCGAGCGCGCCGAGCTCCTCGGCCGAAAGCGCGATGTCGGCGGCCGCGCGGTTCTCCGCGACATGGGCCAGCGACGTCGCCTTCGGGATAACGGCCACGTTCTGCGCCAGCGCCCAGGCGAGCGCCAGTTGCGCCGCCGCGACGCCGCGCGCGGCGGCGAGCTTGCGCAGCGCGGGATTACCGAGAATGCGCGCCTGTTCGAGCGGCGAGTAGGCCATCACCATCATGCCCTGCGCGCGGCAGCGCGGCAGGACCTGCGACTCGATGCCGCGCCGCGAAAGGTTGTAGAGAACCTGGTTCGCCGCGCACGCGGTGCCGCCCGCGGCGGCGAGATCGTCGAGATCGCCCATGTCGAAATTGCTGACGCCCCAGTGGCGGATCTTGCCGGCGCGCACGAGATCGGCAAAACCCGCGAGTGTCTCGGCGAGCGGCACCGAGCCGCGCCAGTGCAGCAGGTAAAGGTCGATCCGGTCGGTGTCGAGGCGCCTCAGGCTGCGCTCGCACGCGGCGATGGCGCCGGCGCGCGTCGCATTCTCGGGCAGCACTTTGCTGACGATGAAGACCTGCTCGCGCCGGCCGGCGACCGCCTTGGCGACGCGCCGCTCGGCCTCGCCGCCGCCATACATCTCGGCCGTGTCGATGAGCGTCATGCCGAGTTCGACGCCGCGCGCGATCGCCTTCACTTCGGCCGCCTCGGTGCCGCGCGCCTCGCCCATCCGCCAGGTGCCGAGACCGAGCGCCGGAACGGTCTCGCCGCCCGGCAGCTTCAGGCGCCGCATCAGCCCGGCGCCGGCGCGCCTCCGGCCGGCGCCGCCGCGCCGCCTTGCGCTTCGCCCTCGCGCGCCGCGGCCTCGGCCGCAAGCCGCAGGGGATCGAGCCCCTTCGCCTGCATCTCGGCCTCTTCGGCCGATTGCGCGACGTTGACGGTGACGTGGACCGCGACCTCGGGGTGGAGCACGACGCGCTGCTTGTAAAGGCCGAGCGTCTTGATCGCCTTGTCGAGCACGACCTGGCTGCGGCCGATGGTGAAGCCCGCCTCGGTCACCGCGTCGGCGATGTCGCGCGCCGTGACCGAACCGTAGAGCTGGCCGCTTTCGCCGGCCTGGCGGATCACGACGACCGCGACACCGTCGAGCTTCTTCGCGACCTGCTCGGCCTCGCCCTTGCGGTGCAGATTCTGCGCCTCGAGCTGAGCGCGCTGCTTCTCGAAGAAGGCGAGGTTCTCCTTGGTCGCGCGCAGGGCCTTTTTCTGCGGCAGAAGGAAATTCCGCGCGAAGCCCGGACGCACCTTCACCACCTGGCCCATCTGGCCCAGTTTCTCGACGCGCTCGAGCAGGATGACTTCGACCGGCATGATCGTCTCCTAGCGCAGGCTGAACGGCAGGAGGCCCAGGAAGCGCGCGCGCTTGATCGCCTGGGCGAGTTCGCGCTGGCGCTTGGTCGAGACGGCGGTGATGCGGCTCGGCACGATCTTGCCGCGCTCGCTGAGGAAGCGCTGCAGGAGCTTGATGTCCTTGTAGTCGATCTTGGGCGCGTTTGGGCCCGAGAAGGGACAGGATTTGCGCCGGCGGAAGAACGGACGCCGTCCGCCGCCGCCACCGCCGCGCGCCCCGCGCTCGCCGCGGTCGCCGCGGTCGCCGCGCTCGCCGCCCGAAGGTCCGAGATCGCTCATTCCTCAACTCCCGGGACGACGAGTCCTTCCTCGCGGTCGCGATAAGGATCGCGCCGCCGGTCGTCGCCGCGATTGCGCGCCTGCATGATCGCCGAGGGCCCGGCCTCGAGCTCCTCGACCCGGACCGAGAGATAGCGCAGCACGTCCTCGTTGAGGCGCATGTTGCGCTCAAGCTCGCTGAGCGCGGCGGGCGGCGCCTCGACATTGAATAGGACGTAGTGGCCCTTGCGATTTTTCTTCATGCGGTACGCGAGATTGCGCAGACCCCAATATTCGCGCTTCGTCACCTGCCCGCCATGCTCGCCGAGGATCGTGGTGAACTGGTCGGCCAAGGCATCGACCTGGGCGGACGAAATGTCCTGGCGGGCAATGAAAACGGTTTCGTAAAGCGGCATCGGTTCTCCCTATGGCTGTTCGCGGCCCGGCGCTCGTAAGGAGCCGCCCGGGCCTAGCCGGGCGATCCGGCAAGGAGTGGCGCGGTTGTAGCGCCCGCCCCGCCGCTTCACAAGACCCCGCGCTGTACGTAGGACGCGGGCGGACCGCGGCTGGACAGGGTGCGCGCGCGGGTGCTATCGGAAGGAATTGTCGGAGGGGCCTTCTAATGAAACGATGGCTTGCGGCCGCTTGCGCGCTGGCATTGACCTCGTGCGGTTCGTTCATGGGGACGGTCCCGGGCGTCCCGAGCCGCGAGACCGTGAGCGTCGGCGTGCACGATCCGGCCGGCGCCGCGGCCGACAAGCCGGGCGCCGACGTGGCCGAGAAACTCGACTGGAAGACGAACCAGTTGTGCACGCGCGGCTACACGATCAGCAAAGAGGAAGCGGTCCCGGCCGAGAATGGCGGCAAGATCGCCGACCGGCTGGTCACGTGCCAGCCTTATGGGTTCAGTGTGCTCGGCGTCTCCTTCGCCGGACTGGTCCCGTTCTGAGGACATGCCCGTGATCAGGGCCTTGGTGTTCCCAGGCCAGGGATCGCACGAGGTCGGGATGGGCCGCGAGCTTGCGGCCGCGTTCGCGACCGCGCGCGACACCTTCGCCGAGATCGACGAGGCGCTGAAGCAGCATTTGTCGCGCCTCATGTTCGAGGGTCCGGAAAGCGAGCTGATGCTGACCGCGAACGCGCAGCCGGCGCTGATGGCGGCGAGCCTTGCCGTGCTGCGCATCCTGATAAAGGACGGCGGCTTCGAGGTCAGGCGCCACGCCCGCTTCGTCGCCGGCCACTCGCTCGGCGAATATTCGGCGCTCGCCGCGGCCGATGCGGTGTCGCTGCCCGATGCGGCGCGGCTCCTGAAGCGCCGCGGCCTCGCCATGCAGCGCGCGGTGCCGGTCGGCGAAGGCGCGATGGCGGCGCTGCTCGGCCTCGAGCTCGAAGAGGCGCGCACGGTGGCGGAGGAGGCGGCGCAAGGGCAGGTCTGCCAGTGCGCCAACGACAACGGCCCGGGCCAGGTGGTTGTGAGCGGCCACAAGGAAGCGGTCGAGCGCGCGATCGCGATTGCCGCCGGCCATGGAGCGCGGCGCGCGATCCTCCTGCCGGTGAGCGCGCCCTTCCACTGCGCGCTGATGGCGCCCGCCGCGCGCGAGATGGAGGACGCGCTAGCGCAGGTCGAGATGCGCGAGCCGGTCGTGCCGCTCGTCGCCAATGTCACCGCGGCGGCGGTGCAGGATCCGGACGAGATCCGGCGCCTCCTGGTCGCGCAAGTGACCGGGCTCGTGCGCTGGCGCGAATGCGTGCTGGCGATGCGCGAAGCCGGGGTTGAGGAGATCGTCGAATTGGGCGCGGGGCGCGTGCTCGCGGGGCTCGCCAAGCGCATCGACCGTTCGCTGGCCGCCGTCTCGCTCGGCGCGCCGGCCGAGATCGAAGCATTTCTGAAGCGGCTCTGATGTTTTCTCTCGACGGCAAATCCGCCCTCGTCACCGGCGCCTCGGGCGCGATCGGCGGCGCGATCGCCCGCGCGCTCCACGGCGCCGGCGCCAAGGTGATGCTGAGCGGGACGCGGCGCGACGCGCTTGATGCGATGGCCGCCGATCTCGGCTCCGGCGCCTTCGTCGAAACCGGCGATCTGGCCGACCCAGCGGCCGCCGACGCGCTCGTCAAGGCGGCCGAGGGCGCGATGGGCCAGCTCGACATTCTCGTCAACAATGCCGGTATGACGAAGGACGGGCTGCTGCTGCGCATGAAGGACGAGGACTGGCTCACGGTGATCGCGGTCGATCTCACCGCCGCCTTCCGGCTGACGCGCGCGGCGCTGCGCGGCATGATGCGGCGGCGCTGGGGCCGGATCGTCTCGATCGGCTCGGTCGTGGGCACGACCGGCAATCCTGGGCAGGCCAACTATGCCGCCGCCAAGGCCGGGCTCGTCGGATTCTCGAAGGCGATCGCCGCCGAGGTCGCCTCGCGCGGCATCACCGCGAACTGCATCGCCCCGGGCTTCATCGCGAGCGCGATGACCGATGTACTTCCCCCCGAGCAGCGCGAACGGCTCGCCGGCGCCATTCCGATGGGCCGCATCGGCACGCCCGAGGAGGTCGCCGCCTGCGCGCTCTTCCTGGCGAGCGAGGAGGCGCGTTACATCACCGGGCAAACGCTGCACGTCAATGGCGGACTTGCCATGATCTAGGATACTGGCAAAGGCGGGCAAAACGTGTTATCTGACGCGCGCTTTGACCTGGCCGCCTGCGCCCGACAGGGGGTGCCCCGCGCGGCCCTCGAGCGGTATCCCAAGTCCTTGGTCAACCAGCGCGTTCAACTGTGTCGAGGTACGTAATGAGCGATGTCGCCGAGCGGGTAAAGAAGATCGTCGTCGAACATTTGGGCGTCGACGAATCGAAGGTCACGGACAACGCCAGCTTCATCGACGATCTGGGCGCCGACAGCCTCGATACGGTCGAGCTCGTGATGGCGTTCGAGGAGGAGTTCGGCTGCGAAATCCCGGACGATGCCGCCGAGAAGATCGTCACCGTCAAGGACGCGGTGAATTTCATCGAGGCGCATAAATAGGCTGCGGCCACGCATGAGGCGGGTTGTCATCACGGGGGTGGGGCTCGTTACGCCATTGGGCGTCGGCGCCGAACACGTGTGGCGGCGCCTCGTCGCGGGTGAATCCGGCATCGGCGCGATCCAGAGCTTCGACGTCTCGGACCTGCCCGCGCGCATCGCCGGACAGGTGCCGCGTGGCGAGACCTCGAGCGGCCTGTTCAACGCCGACGATTGGGTCCCGCCGAAAGACCAGCGCAAGATGGACCCGTTCATCGTGTTCGCCATGGGCGCGGCGGTGCAGGCGGTAAAGGATTCCGGCTGGGAGCCCGAGGACGAAGAGAACCGCAACCGGACCGGCGTGATGATCGGATCGGGCATCGGCGGGCTTCCCGGCATCACCGAGGCGGCGCTCACGCTTGCCGAAAAAGGGCCGCGGCGCATCTCGCCCTTCTTCATTCCCTCGAACCTCATCAACCTTGCCTCGGGCAACGTGTCGATCCGCTTCCATTTCAGCGGCCCCAATCACGCCGTCGTCACCGCCTGCTCGAGCGGCGCGCACGCGATCGGCGACGCCGCGCGGCTGATCCAGTGGGAGGATGCCGACGTCATGGTGGCGGGCGGCGCCGAGGCCGCGATCTGCCGCCTGGGCGTCGCGGGCTTCGCCGCCGCGCGCGCGCTGTCCACCGCCTTCAACGACGAGCCGCAGCGCGCCTCGCGCCCATGGGACAAGGCACGCGACGGCTTTGTCATGGGCGAAGGCGCCGGCATCGTCGTGCTCGAGGAGCTCGAGCATGCGAAGGCGCGCGGCGCCAAGATCTATGCCGAGGTGCTGGGCTACGGCATGTCGGGCGATGCGCACCACATCACGGCGCCAGCCGAGGATGGCAACGGCGCCTTCCGCTCGATGAAGAACGCGCTGCGGCGCAGCGGGCTTGCCGCCGACTGCATCGACTATGTCAACGCGCACGGCACCTCGACGCCGTTGGGCGATGAGATCGAATTGGGCGCGGTCAAGCGCGTGTTCGGCGCGCACGCTTACAAGCTTTCGATGTCGTCCACCAAATCCGCGATCGGGCATCTCCTGGGCGCGGCCGGGAGCGTCGAGGCGATCTTCTCGATCCTCGCGATGCGCGACGGCATCGTGCCGCCGACGCTCAATCTCGAGAACCCGTCCGAAGGCTGCGACATCGACCTCGTGCCGTTGAAGGCGAAGGAGCGCCGCGTGCGCTATGCGCTCTCGAACTCGTTCGGCTTCGGCGGCACCAATGCATCGCTGATCTTCGGCCCGGCGCCCTAGATGCGGCGCCTCGGCGCCGGTTTCCTCGTTGTTCTCGCGGCGCTCGCCGCTGCGGCCGTCTGGGCCTGGCGCTCCTACGAGGCGCCAGGACCGCTCGCCGCGCCGACGGTTGCCGTGATCGCGAAGAGCGCGCATTTGCGCGCGATCGCCGGCGCGCTGACCACTGCCGGCATCATCAGACATCCGTGGGTTTTCGCGCTTGGTGCAATCGTGAGCGGCGAGGCCGGCCGCCTCAAGGCCGGCGAATACGAATTCGCCGCGGCGATCAGCCCGGACGCTGCCGCGCGCCTCATCGCCTCGGGCCGCGTCGTGCAGCATCGCTTCACGCTGCCCGAGGGCCTCACGAGCGCCGAGGCGGCGGCGCTCATCAACGCGGCGCCCGCGCTCGACGGCACGCTCGACCAGCCGCCACCCGAAGGGAGCCTTCTGCCCGACACGTATTTCTATGTGCTCGGCACCAAGCGGGCGGAGCTCGTGGCGCGGATGCAGCGCGCGCTCGACCGGACGCTCGCCAAGGCGTGGTGGCATCGCGCCCCCGGCCTGCCCTACGCCAACCCGCACGAGGCGCTCGTCCTCGCCTCGATCGTCGAGAAGGAGACGGCGATCCCCGACGAGCGCGCGCGGATCGCCGGCGTCTATGCCGACCGGCTGCGCATCGGCATGCGGCTCCAGGCGGACCCGACCGTGATCTATGCCCTGACGGACCGCGGCCGCACGTTGCTTTCCCATCCGCTCGACCACGCCGATCTCGCCATCGAGTCGCCGTACAACACCTATCTCGAGAAAGGGCTGCCGCCGACGCCGATCGATAATCCCGGCCTTGCCTCGATCGAGGCGGTGCTCGCGCCCGACGACAATGGCGAGCTTTATTTCGTCGCCGACGGCACCGGGCGGCACAGTTTCGCCAAGACGCTCGAGGAGCAGAACCGCCATGTCGCCGAGCTGCGCCGGCAGCATGGCGCCGAATAGCCGGCCTCCCCGACGCCGCACCGGCTAGGGTATAAAGGACCATGGCGATTTCCAGCATGACCGGATTCGCGCGCACCGAGGGCCATGCCGACGGCTTGTCGTGGGCATGGGAGGTGAAGAGCGTCAACGGCCGCGCGCTCGACACGCGCTTCCGCCTGCCGCCCGGATTTGACGGGCTCGAGCTCGCCTTGCGCGCGAGCCTCGCGCGGCACCTAAAGCGCGGCTCGATCTCGGCCGCGCTGGCGGTGACGCACGGCGCGGGTGCGGCCGGCGTCCGGATCAACCGCGCGGTGCTTGAGGCGATCCTTGCCACGGCGCGCGAGCTTCAAGCCGAATTCGAGTCGGCGCCGCCGCGGCTCGACGGGCTCCTGGCGCTGCGCGGCGTGCTCGAAACCGGCGAAGAACCGCAGGACGAGGAAACGCGCGAGCGGCGCGACGCGGTACTTCTCAAAAGCTGGGACGAAACGCTGACGCGGCTCGCCGCGGCGCGGAGCGAGGAAGGCGCCCGGCTTGAAACCGTGCTCGACGGGCACTTGCACCTGATCTCCGGGCTCGTCGCCGAGGCGGCCGCGAGCGCGGCAGCCCAGCCGGCAGCGCTCCGCGCGCGGCTCAAGGCGCTCGTCGCGGAACTGCTCGACGCGTCGTCCGCGCTGAACGAGGACCGACTTGCGCAGGAGGCGGCGCTCCTCGCCGCCAAGGCCGACGTGCGCGAGGAGATCGACCGGCTCCATGCCCATATCGACGCCGCGCGCGCGCTCCTCGCCGAGGGCGGCGCGATCGGCCGGAAATTCGATTTCCTGTGCCAGGAATTCAACCGCGAGGCCAACACGCTGTGCTCGAAATCGAGCGACGTCGGCCTCACGCGCATCGGCCTCGCGCTCAAGGCCGCGATCGAGCAGCTGCGCGAGCAGGTGCAGAACATCGAGTAACGGCGATGAGCGAGATCAAGCGGCGCGGCATCCTGTTGGTCCTGAGCTCGCCCTCGGGCGCGGGCAAGACCACGATCACCCGCGCGCTCGCCACTGCCGAGCCGTCGGTTGCGATCTCGATCTCGGTCACGACGCGCCCGCCGCGCGAAGGCGAGGTGGACGGGCGGCATTATCATTTCATCACCCAGATGCGGTTCGACGAGATGGTGGCGGCAGGCGAGCTTTTGGAGCACGCGAGCGTGTTCGGCCATTCCTATGGCACGCCGCGCGCGCCGGTGATGGCGGCGCTCGCCGCCGGCGCCGACATCGTTTCCGACGTCGATTGGCAGGGCACGCAGCAGCTCGCGGAAAAAGTGCGGCAGGACCTTGTCGCCGTTTTCATCCTGCCGCCCACCCTCGGCGCGCTCGAGGAGCGCCTGCGCCGGCGCGCCCAGGACAGCGACGCCGTGGTCGCGAGCCGCATGGCGAAATCCGCCGACGAGATGAGCCACTGGCCCGAATACGACTACGTCATCCTCAACCGCGATCTCGACGAGAGCGTGCGCCAGGTGCGCTCGATCCTGACCGCCGAGCGAGCCCGGCGCGAGCGCCAGATCGGGCTTGCGGAGTTCGTCAATCGGCTCCGTTCGGGCGCATAGCCGACGCGAGCGCGGCAAATTCTTCGACCGACAATTCTTCCGCGCGCGCCGTGGGCGGCACATCTGCCGCCGCGATGAGCCGCGCCGGCACCGCGCCGAGCGTGCGCAGGCTCTGGCGCAGCATCTTGCGGCGCTGACCGAAGGCGGCGGCGGTGACGCGCTCGAGCGCCGCGATGCTGCACGCCCCGCGCGGGCGCGGCAACGGTACGAGCCGCACCACGCTCGAGGTGACGGCGGGCGGCGGGATGAAGGATTTAGGCGAAACGTCGAACAGAATCTCGACCGAAGCGAGAAACTGCGTCAGCACCGAGAGCCGCCCATAAGCGTGCGTGCGCGGACGCGCGGCGAGCCGCTCGGCCACCTCCCTTTGGAACATGAGGGTCAGGCTTTCGTACCGATCGATCTGGCGCAGCCAGCCGATGAGAAGCGGCGTCGCGATGTTGTAGGGAAGGTTCGCCGCGATCTTGCGCGGCGGGGACGCAAGCGCCGCCGCGTCAATCGCGAGCGCGTCGCCTTCGACCAGCTCGAGCCGGCCGGGATAGGCCGCCGCGAGCTCGGCGAGCGCCGCGATGCAGCGCCGGTCGCGCTCGATCGCAACCACCCGCCGCGCCCCTTCGGCGAGAAGCGCGCGCGTGAGGCCGCCCGGCCCGGGCCCGATCTCGATGACGTCGGCCTCGGCGAGCGGGCCCGCGGCCCGCGCGATGCGGCGGGTGAGATTGGGATCGAGCAGGAAATTCTGGCCGAGCGATTTCCTGGGCTCGAGCCCGAAGCGGCGGATGACGTCGCGGAGCGGCGGCAGCGACGGCTCGGCCACTCAACCGCGTACCGCTTGCCGACGCTCGCTCATCTCCGCCGCGAGTTGCAAGGCCGCTATGAGGCTTGCTTCGCTGGCCACGCCCTTGCCGGCGATGTCGGTCGCGGTGCCGTGGTCGGGCGAGGTGCGGATGAAGGGCAGGCCGAGCGTGACGTTGACGCCGCGCTCGAAGTCGAGCGTTTTGAGCGGAATCAGCGCCTGGTCGTGATACATGCAGAGCGCCGCGTCATAGCGCCGCCGCGCCGCCGCATGGAACATCGTGTCGGGCGCGAGCGGCCCGAATGCATCGATGCCATCGGCGCAAAGGAGCCGGACGGCGGGCGCGATCATATCGATTTCCTCGCGCCCCATGGCGCCGCCTTCGCCGGCATGGGGATTGAGGCCGGCGACAGCGAGGCGCGGCTTCGCGATACCGAAATCGCGCCGTAGCGCATCGGCGGCGATGCGGCCGACCGCCGCGATCCCGGACGTGTCGAGCGCGGCGAGCGCTTCTCTCAGCGCCACATGGATCGTCACCGGCACGACGCGCAGCTCGGGCGAGACCAGCATCATCACCGGCCGCGCGCCCTGGGCGAGCGCGCCCAGATACTCGGTGTGGCCGGGATAGGCGAAGCCCGCTTCGTAGAGCGTCTCTTTCTGGATCGGATTGGTGACGAGCGCCGCGGCTTCATGCGCCGCAACGAGCCGCACCGCCGCTTCGATCGCGGCGATCACGGCCGGCGCGTTCTTCGCGTCGAGCCGCCCGGGCATGACCGGGGCCGGGAAGGCGAGCGGCAGGACCGGGAGAGCGGCCGCGAACCGCGCCGCCGCGTCGGCCGGCCGCGCGATTGCGGCGATCGGCACGGCGAGGCCGAGTTTTTCCGCGAGACGCGCGAGCCGCGCCGGATCGTCGAGGGTGAAGAACGGCCGCAGGCGAGCGCGCTCGCGCGCGAGCCACGCCTTGAGCGTGATCTCGCCGCCGATCCCGGCAGGCTCTCCGGCGGTCAGCGCGAGCGGACCTGTCATTCGCGAATGTCTACGAACGAGCCGCGGCGCAGATCGCTCATATAGCGGCGCGCCAGAGTGTCGAGCCGCTCGCGCCCGATCGTGTCGGCGACCTCGTCGCGCGTGGGCAGGCCGGGCGGGTCCTTGCGCTCGCACACCATGACGACGCCGATGCCGTTGTCGAACGCCATCGGCTTGCTCGCCTCGGCGACCTTGAGCGCCAGAATCTTGTCGCGCAGCCCGGACGGCAAATCGCTTGCCTGCACCTGCGGGATCTGGCGCGAGAGTTGCGGCGCGCGCTGCGCGCCGAGCTTCGCCATTTCGCCACAGCTTTTCGCCTGGGCGGAAACCTGCGCCGCCTGCGCCTCGACGTTCTTACGCT
>Ga0335078_10004264_pt1 | contig 21222 bp, 15 predicted proteins | sample Lox_Sample_32_FD_206711 | JGI IMG/M metagenome (GOLD analysis project Ga0335078, IMG submission 206711) | Soil microbial communities from Loxahatchee National Wildlife Refuge, Florida, United States - Lox_Sample_3.2 | ecosystem: Environmental > Terrestrial > Soil > Wetlands | place: USA...
GGTCGTCTGTACGCGCCACACTGGCCACGGCCGGACGCGATGCGGCGCTGCCCGGCGTCATCTCCGGCTATGGCGCGCTGCTCTTTCTGGGACCGTCGCCGGCCGTGATGCTGCCCATCTTCGCCGTCCGTGTATTGCATCTTTCGGCCCCCCAGATGGGCTTTCTGTTCTCGGCAGTGGGAGTCGGGACCGTTCTCGGAGGCCTGGTAGTGGCTTCGCTCGGCGATTTCCCGTTCAAGGGGCGGCTGTTCTTATCCGCCCTGTTGGTGTGGAGCGCGGCTCTGGGCGCCTTCGCCGCCAGCACCATCCTGTGGCTGTCGATGGCGGCGCTGCTGATCCTGGGCGGAGCGCAGAACGCCGTCGGCGCCACTGCCGTGACGCTCATGCAAACGCGAGTCCCCCCCCACATGCGCGGCCGCATCATGAGCGTGAATACTCTGCTGGTGATGGGCTTCCGGCCGCTGGGCGATTTCCCAGCCGGCGCCCTGATCGGAGCCATCGGCGGACCTTTCACCGCCGGCTTAAGCGCCCTGCTGGCCGGCGGCTATGGCATCTTCCTGGCGCTGAAACGGCCGGGCCTGCGCGGGGCGTGACGTTGCGCGCTCTATTTCAGTGGCTGTAGATCACGTACTTCGTATAAGCTCTCACCACCGCGGGATCTTCCGCGCGCCGCTCTGTGAGAATCCACAGGCCCTGCGGGTTGGCCAGGAAGACCAGGCCGCGCTGGCGATCGCGGCCAATGGCGGTGACTCCGGTGAACGTGCGGATGACGGCAGGATGCGCCGGGTCGGCGAAGCTCACAATACGCACGGACTGCGAAGCGGACGGCTCCGAAGCACCTGCCGGATGGGCGATCAGGGTCGCCGTGCCCGCGGCAGCCAGTAGTTCGTTCGGTTTGCGATTCACCGGGTACGATGCATTCGCCAGCAGAAACGGAGCCTTGGCATTGGTAACATCGATCACACTTACAGTCCTGCCATTTACATCTTGCGCGTAGAGATAGTAACGGCTGTAGTGTTGGGTTGCGAGCAGGCGGCTTACCGGACCCTGGGGCAAGGGGAAGTGGCTGAGCACTTCGATACGGTCCTGAGGCCCGTTTTGCGCGGCCTTCTTGGCCGCAGCCGGACGCGTAGCGGCTGCCAGACTAACTGACATCACCCCGGCAAGAAATGGAACAACCAGCATTCTCATGTTTGTATCTCCAGTTTCACGCTACGCCCAGCCGGTATGTGACGCTATCGCTAAACCGAAGTAGATTCCGGACAAAAAGACAAGGAAGTACCTGGAGCAAAGGAAGCCTGTGTGATCTTTTGGACAGGTGGCGACGCCAGGCCCCCCAAGACCGACGGGAGGCGATTATTCCGTCACCGCTTCTCCCCTACCTCGGAGCCGGCCGCCGTGAGGGAATTGAGGATTCCCACTAGTCCTGACGGTCGTAGCTCAGAATCAGTGCTTCAGAGCCGCGCGCGTTAATCCAAAACGCTTAAATCGGATGCCGGCAAGGGGGGTATGCAAACCGTTAGGCGACCCCTTACGATCGATCCTGCGGCCTCTGGCGCCATTCTCGAAGCCGTTTTTCGTAGCTTTCGCGAATCGGGATCTTTTCACAGACCCGTTAAGCAAGCAGTACGCGGGACGGTACTAGCGTGTGGAAATCGGAGTTTCAGGTTTGATGGAATTGAAACACCGGTGGAATCCGATTACGCTGTAGCGTATGGATCGCCGTAGGTTCTTCGTGGCGGGGCTGGCGGGCGCGGCGGCCGGCTGCGCGCGGTATGAGAAGCGGCCGCCCGGCGCCTGGCGGTTTCTGACCGCGGAGGAGGCGCGCATCTTGGAGGCGGCCTGCGCACACATCATCCCCGAGGACCGCGACCCAGGCGCGAAGACCGCCGGCGTGGCCATTTACATCGACCGGCAGCTTACCTGCTTCTACAAACCTTTGCAGAAGACTTACCGGCAGGGCATCGCCGCCCTGGGGCGGGACTTCGCGGATCTGCCTACCGCGGCGCAATTGGCCCGGCTGCGGCGCCTCGAGCAGGATCCCGCGACCAAGGCGTTCTTCGAGATGCTGGTCGCGCATACCATGCAAGGGTTCTATGGCGATCCCCGGCACGGCGGCAACCGCGGGCGGGTGAGCTGGAAGATGCTGGGCGTGGCGTCTCCGCCGGTGCGGGGGCGGGCGTGAAGCGCGTCAACGCGGTGGTCATCGGCGCGGGCGCGGGCGGTGGCGTGGTGGCCAAGGAACTGGCCGAGGCGGGACTCAGCGTCGTGCTGCTGGAGCGCGGCAAATGGTACACGCCCTTCGACGGCCGCAAAGACGATCTGCGCAATCAACGCACGACCGTGCTGGGCAACGCTTTCGGGCCGGATGACGCGCGCAATCCGCGAGTGGCGGTGGATCTCCAAGGCCGCGCCCACCTGGTGCGGGCCAGCGGTCCGGGTTACAGCAACAACGCGGCCTGCGTAGGCGGCGGAACGCTCAGCTACGGCGCCATGGCGTGGCGCTACATGGAGCGGGACTTCCGCATGCGCTCCACCTACGGGCAGGTCGCGGGAAGCACGCTGGCGGATTGGCCGATTTCCTACGACGATCTGGAGCCGTATTACGAGAAGGCCGAATGGGAGATCGGCGTTTCCGGCGACGATTCCGGCAACCCGTTCCGCGGGCCGCGCCGCAAGCCGCTGCCCATGCCGCCGCTGGCGCCCAACCGCGAATTCGAGATCCTGTATCCTGCGGCGAAGCGGCTGGGCCTGCATCCTTTCCACATTCCGATGCTGCGCAACAGCGTGCCCTATAACGGCCGCGGCCCTTGCATGCGATGCCGGTGGTGCGTGGGTTTCGCCTGCGAGGTGAACGCCAAGTGTGGCACGCAGAACACCGTGATCCCCAAAGCCCTGGCCACGGGGAATTGCGAGCTGCGCACCGAGTGCATGACGCGGCTGATCCTGACCGACGCGCGCGGGCGGACGGCGGGCATCGAATACTTCGACGCGCGCGGGAGGCTGCAGCGCCAGGATGCCGACCTGGTGGTGGTCGCCTGCGGCGCGGTGGAGTCCGCGCGCCTGCTGCTCAATTCCCGCAGCGCACTGTTCCCCCACGGCCTGGGCAACCGTTATGACTGGGTGGGCCGCAACCTGCAAGGGCATTGCTACACGGGCGCGTTCGGCATCCTGCCGGAGGATGTCTACGACGACTTGGGTCCGGGGGCCTCGATCGCGATATGCGACTACAATCACGGCAATCCCGGCCTGGCGGGCGGAGCCATGCTGGCCAACGAGTTCATCCGCCTGCCGTACCAGTTCGTGGGCATGCTGCCGCCGGAGGTGCCGCAGTGGGGTCCGGAGCACAAGGATTTCATGCGCCGCTATTTCCGGCGGACCGTCGCGGTGCAGGGTCCCACGCAGGAAATGCCCATGTTCAGCGCGCGCGCCGATGTGGATCCCACGGTGCGCGACTACTGGGGCATTCCGGTGGCCCGGCTTTCAGGCGACAAGCATCCGCACACGATCGAGATCGGCACGTTCACGGCAGGCAAGGCGGAAGAGTGGCTCAGAGAAGCCGGCGCCGTGCGCACCTGGAAGAAGTTGCCTGGTCCCGGATTCACGGGCGGCCAGCATCAGGCAGGCACTTGCCGCATGGGCGACGATCCGAAAACGTCGGTGGTCAACCGCAATTGCCAGGTGCACGAAATCGATAATCTGTTCGTGATCGACGCGAGTGTGCATGTTACCAACGGCGGGTTCAATCCGGTGCTGACCATCATGGCGAATGCCTATCGCGCTTCAGACTTCCTGATCAAAGGGTGGAAGGGGACACGGTACCGGTGAAGCGCAAACGCTGGTGGTGGGCCGCGGCCGTTGTGCTCTGCCTGCTGCTGATGCCGGAGGCATCCAGTGTCTATTACCAATCCACGGCGGGCGAGGGCTGCGCGCGGTGCCACGAGATTGCCCCGGACTGGAGCGTGTGGCGCGCGTCCACACACCGCGGCGTGGCGTGTTCCAGGTGTCATGGCGATTCGTTCACCGGCGGCGTGAGCTTTCAACTCGCCAATTTTCGAAGGCTGATCAAACATGTCACCGGCGACGTGCCGGAACAGATTCGCATCCGGGGGCTCGACACGGTGGCCGTAATGGAACGCTGCAAGAGCTGCCATCGCCAGGAATTCGCGGCGTGGCAGGCGGGACCGCACGGCGTCACTTTCGCCAAGATCTTCCTGGACCAGGAGGAGAATCACCGGCGCCTGCTGATGGACGATTGCCTGCGGTGTCACGGCATGCAATACGAAGGCAGTATCCGCGACCTGGTGACGCCCGTCGACACGAAGGGGCCATGGCATCTGAAGGATGCGCGCTGGACGAACCTGCCGGCGATTCCGTGCCTGACATGCCATCAGATCCACCGGCACGGCGATCCGCTGGCCAAACAGCCGGAGCGGATGGCGCGCTCGTCGGCGCACGAAGCGATTTACCTGCCCTCTCTGGCGCTGTTCGACCGGCGCGAGATGGGGCATGTGGCGGAGGCCAACCTGGCGCTGCCACAGGTCCTGGATGGCACGCGGCCGGTACGCATGAGTCCCGATCCGCGCCAGGGCCTCTGTTACCAGTGCCACGCGCCACTGGCCACGCGGCAGGCGGAATCGGGCGACGACCGCACCGGCATGGGTATCCACGAAGGCATCAGTTGCCTGGCGTGTCATGCGCGGCATGGCCAGCAGACGCGTGCGTCCTGCGCCACGTGCCATCCGCGCCTGTCCAACTGCGGGCGGGACGTGGAGAAGATGGACACCACGTTTCTGTCGCCTAAGAGCAAGCACAATATCCACTCGACGAAGTGCATCGATTGCCACACCAAAGGCGTGCCGAAGAAGCGCGCCAGGCAGGTGTGACATAATCGTGCACATGGGCGCCGTATCCAGTTTGGTTTCGGTGGAAGAGTTGTGCGTATCGCAAACCCCGTATGCAGCAGAATCTGCGCCGCCGGAAGCGGTCGCGGTTTCGAAGGCATGTAGCAAGTCGGCTACGAGTTTGCAGCGGCCAGTTTTGCTCGCTCCTGGCGCACCGGTTCAGCCGCTGGCGAATGCACCGCGGCTCGGTAATCATCAGGCACACGTCAGGGCTCGCTCGTCCCTGGAGGGGCTCGGAGGGAGTCTTACGAGATTCAGGCTGCGCGCCGCTCGTACCGGTGGTGAAGAACCAAGCCGGCGACCTTCGGGTCGTTGCCCGCTTGTGTGATCACCAACCCACCATACGAGTGACCAACGAGGATCACGAAGCCGCTTTGCGCGGCGGCCGCCCGCTTGGTGACCGCCACATCATCTGCCAACGAAATGATCGGATTTTGAACGATTGTGGCGGTGTACCCGTCCTTCTTGAGGACTTTATAGACGCCCTTTCACCCAGTTCTACGCCGGTCTGCAGCCGACAATGAAAGATGAGAATTGCTGTTCCGCCGCTGCTTCAGAATCAGCAGGTTGGGAGGATTTTCAAGAGAGAGGCCAAAGTCACGCACGCTTGCCGAAATCTCACCCGAACAATCATTGCCATGATCGGCAGGTCTGTGAAAATGAGTCGCGGTGTCCTGAGTTCCATCGCTATCGTCCGATGTTTCCTCAACGGGATATCCGTCATCAATTCATAGCCTTGATTGCATGCGCTCCCTTAGTCGCTGCTGGACTATCCATTCCAGACTAAGCAGGCAATTCGCGCGCATTTTACGCAATCAGCGGTCCAATAAGTTCGGAGGAAAGGAAAAGCATGTGCCGTTTGAAATCGTACCAGATATATGTTAGCGCTGTTCTTACTAGTCACCAGACTGGGACGCGGTATCGGCATCGCGTCGCACGTACGCGACACTCCAGAGAGCTGCAGCCGTCGAAAACCTACTAATGGCGGAAGCAATTTCGGCCTTACGTTAGAATCGATCGAGACCAAAGAGATCGTCCAACGCCATCATGTCCGCTTTAGGACAGTCTGTGGATGTTTCAACCTAAAGCGGCCGAGCCCGCTGGTCAGTTCCTTGGCGGATGGGAAACACCGACCGGGTGTATCAGAATGGTCAACGCACTTGAGTGCGTAGAGTAGAGATCATTGATGCGCTTAGCAAGAGCAGACCGATTGCAGGCTACTGGCCTGGAAAGCTTGAAACGAACCTGAAAAGTACGTTGATCATTATCGGAGCGGCTGTGGGCCCAAACCGAGGTTCTCCGTGCCAAGCCGGGGCCCGTCATGCTCGAGTTCGATTCGTTTAGGGACGTCGCCATGATGCGGGTCGTCCCGGACTTGATCGCGGTGATTCCAGTCGACGGTTGCGAATTCCGCTGCGCACTTGAGGAAACGTTCGTTCACAGCGGCCCGGTCTATATCCGCGTCTGGGCCCGAAGCCAACCACTGCAGCAAGAACCGTCTCCCGAGTTCAAGATCGGCAAGCCACGGAAACAGCGCGAAGGTTTTCATCTCACAATCGCGGTATGCGGCGCCGCCTGGCCGGGAATTCCCACCATCAAGCCGATGGGTGCCAACTCGCTCATCTGTTCGGCCTGGAAAACGCGAGAGCGCCCTCGTGATGGAGGAACACTCGGCTTTGTATCACAGAGGCCTCGGCAGTGCTGTGGCAGAAAGGCTGTGCCGCTTCTTTCCCGCCGGCATGCAGATGATCGCTGCCGAGCACGGACCCGTTTCCGTGGAGAAGATCACGTCAGGGCGTTCGAATCGGCTTAGAAACTGGATTGAAACGCATCGACCGCCCTTTGCCTGTGTGTCCTCCGGCGCGTTCGAGTGCCGTGCTGGCGGCCCGATTATGTTACGATACCGACTTGTGGAAGCGCCGTGAGTTCCTAGCCGCGATTGCCGGAACCGGTTACTTCGTTTCCAGGGGACACGCCAGCGCGCCCTTTCACGTGAAGTTCCGGCAACAACCTCCGTACACCTCATTGCTTAAGTTTGCCGAGCCTGGGCTCGACGAATTCCCCGGCGAGAAGATTGCCATGGAGATCGAGGCGCGCCTCGGCGAGGCTGTGCGGCAAGGTCATGCTCCGTTCACCCCTGGTTGCCGCGGCTTGTCACCAGCGGCGCGCGACTACCGCGATGTCGCGCCGGGCGTGGCGCGGGCCGTTTTCGGCGAGGGCGAGGTGGCAGCGGGATGGGAGGAGTGGCGCGAATCGCTCGGCAAAATCGACCGCGCGCGCTTCTATTCCCTGCCAGGCGATTTGGTGCGATACGAGGTGCGCAGCCGGAATGCGAACCGTCTTGAGTATCGCGTAGGCTACTGGAAATTGGGCTGGAAGGATGGAGCGATAACCCGGCTCGATCCGGTCGAGGAGATCCTGACCTATGCCGCCAAGCCATGGTTCCGGGATATCACCGGATCGGTCTTCGCCCGCGAACCTTCCTTTCGCGAGCAACTCGCACGCGGCATTCCCTGCTGGCGATCGAACCTGGATCCGGCGTGCGGCATCGATCTTTATGGAGAGATCGGCATCACGGCGGCGGATATCGATGGCGATGGCTGGGACGAAATCTACGTCTTACAGCCAGGCGGCTTGCCCAACCGTCTGTATAAGAATGATGGGCACGGCCGTTTTCGAGACATAGCGAAGGAAGCTGGCCTCGACGTCCTGGACAACACGCCCGCCGCGCTGTTTGTGGACCTGCGTAATTCGGGAAATCAGGACTTGGTGTTGGTCCGCAATACCCGGCCGGAGTTGCTTCTCAACGATGGCAAAGGCCGTTTCTCTCCGGTCGCGGATGCCTTCCGTTTCGCATCGCCGATCGAAGGGACATTCACCAGCGTGGCCGCTGCGGATTACGACCGGGATGGCCGGCTGGACCTGTACTTCTGCAGCTACGTCTTTTTCCAGAGCGAGGCGCAATACCGCTATCCCGTGCCTTATCATGATGCCCGCAATGGACCGCCGAACTTTCTGTTCCGCAATCGCCTGGATCACGATCCGCCGCACTTTGAAGACGTGACGGCAGCCACAGGGATGGACCACAACAATAACCACTTCAGCTTCGCGGCCACCTGGTGCGACTATAACGGCGACGGCTGGCCGGATCTATACGTCACCAACGATTTTGGCCGCAAGAATTTGTACCGCAACGATCATGGGCACTTCCGGGATGTAGCCGAAGAAGCCGGGGTGGTGGACCTGGGACCGGGCATGAGCGCTGCCTGGCTGGATTATGATGGCGACGGCTGGCCCGATTTGCTGGTCTCCAACATGTGGAGTTCGTGCGGTCAGCGCATCATCAACGATCCGGCGTTTGGACCCGCCAGGCAGGATCCGGTGCTGAGGGAGATCTATCGCCACCACGTGAAAGGCAATTCGCTTTACCACAACGACGGCGACGGGACGTTCACGTATACCGGCGATTCGCAGGGCATCGAGATTTGCCCGTGGTCGTGGTCCTGCGACGGATTTGACTTCGATAACGATGGCAGCCCGGAACTTCTGATTGCGTGCGGGATGCTCACCAACAACGGCACAGCCGATCTGATGAGTTATTTCTACCGGCAGGTGGTGTCTAAATCGCCCGTGAGATTCATGGCGGCGCCCGCTTATGAAAACGGGTGGAACGCTATCAACCAACTAATCCGGCAGGATTACAGTTGGGCTGCGCCCGAGCCGAATCTGTTCTTCGTGCGGCGTGCCGGACGATATTACAATTTCACGGGTGTAAGTGGGCTCGATCGGGGCGAAGACAGCCGCTCGTTTGCGTTCACCGATGTAGATGGCGACGGCAATCTCGATATCGTGCTGAAGAGCCGCCTGGCGCCGCAGGTGCGCGTTTTCCAAAACGCTTGTGGGATGGGCCGTAAAGCGCTGGTGCTGGGGCTGCGCGGCACCAAATCCAATCGTGATGCTATCGGCGCACGCGTGGAATGCGATGGGCAAGTAAAGTGGTTGACAGCGGGCTCCGCTTATCTCTCGCAGCACACCAAACGCATGCACTTCGGCTTGGGTGAGCGCGTGCGCGCCGGGAAGGTGCGGATCCAGTGGCCCTCAGGCGATGTGCAGGAACTGCCGCCACTGGCCGCCGGATTCCTGCATGAAGTCACCGAAGGCAGCCCGGAAATTCGCTCCCGGCCCCTTCGGCCCCAGGTCGAATTCCCGGCGGATGTGCCGTTCCCGGTGGACAATCGCAGCCGCCTGCAGACCACATGGCTGTGGGAACCCGTGCCGTTGCCGGAAAAACGGCGGGGGCCGATGCTGCTGGCCGTGCATGCCGGCGAGCCGCTGCCGCGCTTTTCCGTGCCGCAGGAGGAGTTGGATCTCAGGCAGGCGCCAGCGGATCTGGCTGCGGCGTATGCCATCTTCTACCGGTACCTGTTCGACTATCGCGAAGAACTGGAAACGCCGTTCTGGCTCCTGGTCGACGCGGAGAGCCGCGTGCGCAAGATCTATGCGGAAGCCCCCTCGGCTTCGATTGCGCAGGCCGACGTGCGATCCCTTGACCGGCCTTTGCCAGATTCGCGCGGTCTGCCGTTCGCAGGGTTTTTCATCGGACGTCCCACGCGCGACTATTTCAAAATCGGAGGCGCTCTGTTGCAGGCGGGCTATAGCGAGCAGGCGCTTCCTTATTTGGAAGAAATGCTGCGGCGCACGCCGGGCAATGCCAAGCTGTTGCTGGCCATCGGCCGCGTGCATTTTCGTGCGCATCGTCTGGACTTGGCCCGCGAAGCATTGGAGCGTGCGGTGACGCTCGACCCCGGCCTGCCGGAAGCCTGGAACGAACTTGGGGGCGTCGAAGCTGAAGCCGGCGATTTGAGGAAGGCCTTGAGCCTTTATAGCAAGGCGCTGGCCGTGAATCCCGATCTGCCCTACGCTCTGGTGAACGTCGCGCAGGTTTACAGCAAGCTGGGGGACGCCGCGGAAGCCGAGAGGTCGTACCGCCGAGCGCTCGAGGTGGATCCGAAAAATCCGGACGCCGCCGGCGGCCTGGGGCTGCTGCTCGCCAAACAGGGCCACAACGACGAAGCCCGCAAGCTATTCGAAATGGCCATTTCCGTGCGGCATGACGATGCTTTCGCCATCAACAACCTGGGCGTACTTTATATAAACATGGGCCAGGTGAATGACGCGGTTGCGGCTTTCCAGTACGGCATCCGGATGGCGCCCGATGACGATACACTGTATTTGAACTTGGCGAGAGTGTGGGTCCGGATGGGCGACATGGACAAAGCCCGCGAAACGATGCGCGCGTTGCTGGCGCGCAAGCCGGACGACCGCGTCGCCACCAAAGCTCTACAGCAGTTGGGGGAACGATGATACCTTTGTTTTTGTTCTTTCTCGCGGCCAATAACAATGCCGCGACGCTCACGCGAGCGGTCGCCGAATCCGGCCGCGTGCTCGAAATCGGTGTGACACCGTCAGACCGTGCGACCCCGCCTCCGCTGATCGCGCCCGGCGCGCCGCCGCTGGTGCTCTTCCGTTACTTCGAGGGCCAGACGCGGCACCGTTTTGGAAATCTCGACCTGGTGATGGACGATGCCGGGCACTAACGGTGTGACATACTCTCCCAGCCAGCACCACAGGCTGTGCATGCTTGTGATGCTCTTAGCCGTTCCGCTAGCCATGGCTCAGGAGAACGAGCAGGTGACCGCGGGCATCGCCGCGTTCCAGCGCGGCCAATACGCGCAAGCGCGGAACATTCTCGAGAAAGCGCCCGTTACCCCGCACAGCCGCGTTTTCCTGGCGCTCTCTCGCGCCGCTCTGGGCGATTGCGCAGCGATCACTCCCGATCTGAAGACCCAGTTCGATCAAACCACGGATGATCCCAATCTTCGCCGGCTTGCCGGGCTGGCGCTGGTGCAGTGCCAGGCTGCGCAGAACCACCTGGACGAAGCCTTGCCCGTCGCCGCCAAGCTCGAACGGCTTTACCCCAAAGACGCCGATGTGCTCTACCAGGCCGCGCGCCTGTATATGAAGGGCTGGAACGACACCATCTTCCGTATGTTCCAGCAGACGCCCGCGTCCTTCCGCGTGAATCAGATCTCGGCTGAAATCTTCGAGACTCAGAATCGCTATGCCGAAGCCATTGCCGAGTACCGCAAGGCCATCCAGAAGAACAGCACGGCGCTCAATCTGCATTTCCGGCTGGGACGGGCGCTGCTGATGGAGTCTCATTCGCCCGAGTCACTGGATGCGGCGCAGAAGGAATTTGAGGCCGAGCTGGCGCTCAATCCCACCGATGCGGTGGCCGAACAGCAAATCGGTCTCATCCTTCTGGCGAAGCAACGGCCGGCGGGAGCCGTTACCGCTTTCGAGAAAGCGCTGGCGCTCAGCCCCGATTTTCCGGAGGCCTTGCAGGCGCTGGCCAAATGCCGGATCGAGGCCAGGCAGTACGATGCGGCGATCGCCTTGCTCGAACATCTCGTGCGTCTCCAGCCGGCTAATGAAGGCGCGCACTACAGTCTCATGATGGCGTATCGGAACGCCGGCAGGACACAAGACGCGCTGCGCGAGAAGAACGAACTTGAAAAGCTGCGCAAACCGCCAGAAGGGGAGTTCACGGAGTTCCTGAAAAAACTAGGCGAGAAGGCTCCCGAGAAATGAGATGGCTGGCCGGCTTCGTCTTCCTGGGCGTGGCTTGGGCGCAGCAGGTGGAATTCGATTTCCGCGATATCGCCCGCGAGGCCGGCTTGACGGATGTCTTCCCCAATGGCGGTGACGCTTCCAAAAAGTACATTATCGAAACGACCGGCAGCGGCGTGGCTTTTATCGACTACGATAACGACGGATTCCTGGATATCTTCGTAGTCTCTGGCCAGGGCGGCACCAACCGCATGTATCACAACGACGGTCACGGTCACTTCACAGATGTCACCAAGCAACTGGGCCTGGAACATGGCGGCTGGGGCCAGGGCGTTTGCGCGGGCGACTATGACAACGACGGCTACACCGACTTATTTGTGACTTACTGGGGCCAGAATGTGCTATATCGCAACGTGGGAGGCACTCACTTTGAGGATGTCACGGCCAAGGCGCACCTGACCCAGGACCGTGTCCGTTACAACTTGGGTTGCGCGTTTCTCGATTACAATAACGACGGACACCTGGATTTGTTCGTCAGTAATTATCTGAAATTCGATTTCGACAGCGTTCCCAAACCCGGCGCTAACCCTTATTGCTTCTATATGCAGATGCCCGTCAATTGCGGTCCGCGGGGACTGCGCTTCGACCGCAATATCCTCTATCGCAACAATGGTGATGGAACGTTCAGCGACGTATCCGAGGCATCCGGAATCGCCGCGCCGGACGGCAATTATTCGCTCGGCGTGCTGGTGGGTGACTTCAACCACGATGGCCGCCCGGATATCTTTGTGTCATGCGACGTCACACCTTCGCTGCTGTATATGAACCGCGGCGATGGAACGTTTTCCGAAGAGGCGTTGATGCGCGGCGTGGCATTGGACGAAGACGGCAAGGCCGCTTCGGGTATGGGTGTGGCAGTAGGCGATTACGATAACGACGGCCAGTTGGATATCTTCCGCAACAACTTCTCCGACGAACGCGAAACGCTGTATCATAATCTGCACAACGGCGAGTTCGAGGACGCCACCACGCGCGCGGGCCTATCGCACAACACCAGTTATGTGGGCTGGGGCGCGGGATTCGCGGACTTCGATAATGACGGTTGGCAAGACCTGTTGCTGGTGAACGGCCACGTATTTCCTGAAATCGATCACCTCAGGCTCGACATCCATTATAAAGAGCGGCGGATCTTCTATCACAATTTAGGCAACGGCACCTTCGCCGATCTCTCCGAACACGCCGGTCCGGGTATCCTGGCGCGGCACTCCTCGCGCGGGGCCGCCTTTGGCGATTTCGATAATGACGGCTCTATCGAAGTCCTGGTGAATAATCAGAACGAAGCTCCTTCGTTGCTGAAGCTGGCGCACAATCCGCCGGGCAATTGGGTGCTCTTGAAACTGGAGGGCGTGCGCTCGAACCGCAGCGCCATCGGTGCGCGCGTGCGTCTCACTGCCGGCGGCTTGACACAAACCCGCGAGGTCCGCAGCGGCGGCAGCTATATTTCGCAGAGCGACTTGCGGCTGCACTTCGGCCTGGGCAAGGCGACCCGGATCGATCGCATCGCAATCGAATGGCCCAGCGGCTGCCGGCAGGTGGAGACCGGCCTCGCAGTAAACCGGATCATCAACCTTCGTGAGCAGAAACCATGACGCGCAGCTTAATCGCAGCAGCCGTACTACTGCTCGCGGGTACGGGTTTCCTCTTCGACCGCGCCCGCGCCGGTTCGAAGCGTCCGCATTTCACCGATATCGCACCGAAATCGCAATTCAATTATCGCAGCAACAATAACTACACCGGCCGGAAATACTTCCCCCAACCGATGTGCGGCGGCATCGGCATCCTGGATTACGACCAGGACGGTAAGATGGACATCTTCCTCACGAATGGCGCGAAGTTTCCGGAGATGAAGAAGGTCGATTCATCGTACTACAACTGCCTGCTGCGCAACCGGGGTGACGGCACCTTCGAGGATGTCACTCGCGAAGCAGGTTTGACCGGAGAGAACCTGGGTTATAGCTTCGGCGTGGCAGTGGGCGACTACGACAACGATGGTTACCCTGATTTATTCATCTGCAACGCGGGGCGTAATACTCTCTATCACAACAACGGTGATGGTACGTTTAGCGATGTGACGGAGAGTTCGGGCATCGGGAGCAAGCCGCCGAACACGCTAAGCATTCAAGCCGCCTGGTTCGATTACGATAATGACGGCCTGCTTGATCTGATCGTATCCAATTATACTTTGTGGACGCCGGATACCGACATTCGCTGCGGCCGCCCGGGCCTGGAAAGCTATTGCAATCCGCGGCGGTATGTCAGCGTGCCGCACCGGCTGTACCACAACCTGGGCAATGGCAAGTTCGCCGATGTGACAGACCAATCCGGTATCGGCAAGATACCCGGCAAGGGAATGGGAGTGAGCATCGCTGATTTCAACCAGGATGGCTGGCAAGATATCTTTGTGGCCAACGACACCGAACGCAATTTCCTGTTCCTGAACCAGGGTAACGGAACGTTCAAGGAAGTGGGTTTGCAGTATGGCGTGGCGTACAACGATGACGGTCTTACGGTCTCCGCCATGGGCTGTGACGCCAAAGACTACAATAACGATGGCTGGGTGGACATTTTCTACAACAACCTGATTGGTCAAATCTGGGCCTTGTTCAGGAATCAGCAGGGCCGCTCCTTCCATTACGTCTCGACCCGCGCGCAGATTGCGCAGTTGAGCGAATCGATGGCCGGCTGGAGCAACGGATTCATCGACTATAACAACGACGGCTGGAAGGACCTGTACTCGGCCAACGGAGATATCGACAACCTGCTGCCCAACGCCCGCCAGCACGACACCCTGTACGAGAACCTGGATGGCAAGACCTTCGTGGACGTGTCGCGGGAAATGGGCGAAGATTTCCTGCACAAGGGCTTTCAACGCGGCTCGGCGTTCGTCGATCTGAACAATGACGGTTTCCAGGACATCGTGGTAACTTCGCTCAACGAGCGCCCGCGCATCCTGATCAATTCCGCCGATAATGGCAACCACTGGCTGCTCCTCGATCTGCGCGGAACGGCGAGTGCCCGCGATGCGATCGGAGCGCGGGTAAAGGTGACCACCCCTGCGGGACGGACGCTGTACAACCACGTCAGCGTGAGTACCGGCTTCATGTCTTCAAGCGACCGGCGGGTGCACTTCGGACTGGGTTCGGAGACCTCTGCCGAATCGATAGAGATTCACTGGCCGCGCGGGACTGTACAGACGTTAAGGAACGTTGCCGCGGATACGATTCTACGGGTCGCAGAGCCGCGTTAGATTGCGGTGTATGACTCGTGGCGCCTTCCGGCTGCGATTCAGCGCGAGCGCACTAGCACCGTTGCGCGTCATCCGCAGTATACTGGACCTATAAAGGTCCGAAATACCGTTATGCGCCGGCGAACACTCCTCGAGATGGCTGGCCTGGCTGCCATATCGCATCTGGCCGGCCGCGGCGCGCCGCGCGGCCCGAAACCGCCAGCCAGGATCGTCCTCATCACCCTCGGTGGCATTCGCCGGCAGGAGAGCTTCTCGCCTGAGGGAGTGGTGAACATCCCGCACCTTTATGGCGACCTGCTACCCCAATCTCTGTTCTATGCGCAAACGTGGAATGAAGGCGTCACCTCGCACTTCAACACCATCTCCAGCATCCTCACCGGCGTCTGGGAGCACGTTGACGACTGGGGCAGCCAGCCGGCTGCGCACCCTACGCTATTCCGGTACCTGCAGGATCAAATCGGGGTGAGCCCCTCGGAAACCTGGGTGGTGACCAGCAACAAGGCGCTCACCGCCAACATCGGCCCCGGCGCCAATGTGATCCTCTCGAAGCAACTGTTGGTCGAGGCTGTCGAGCGCATCATCAAGGGTTATAGCAACCGCCATCGCCTCGATCGCGACATGCTTCTCGAAGAGCTGACCACCGTGATGCAGGATGATTACGAGCGCATCGGCTGGAACGTAGCCTCGCCCTCCGCTATCCTGAATCCGGAAACCAAGCAGGCATTTCTGAGCGCGCTGGCCGATTTCATCCACGGTCCGGAGGGTCCCACCAGCGGCGATGAGCTGACCTGCTTCGTGGCCCAGGAAGTTCTGCGGCGTGTTTCGCCAAGCCTGTTGATGGTCAACTTCTCGGATATGGAGGTGGCGCACTCGGGCGTTTATTCGTTGCACCTCCTGGGAGTCCGGAAGGCTGACCGGCTGGTCTACCGGCTGTGGCAGTTCCTGCAGACACTGCCGGAGTACAAGGACCACACCACCATGGTCATCATGAATGAGTTCGGCCGCGACCCGGATGGCTCGACGACCAACGGCTTTTTCAATCATCGCAGCAACACGGAGACCAACCGCTGCACTTGGATGATGGTGGTGGGACAGGCAGCGCGGCGCCCGGGGATGATCGATCGCTCGGTCCGGCAGATCGATGTGGCGCCGACGCTAGGTGTGCTGCTGGGAGTGACTTGTCACCAGTCGGCCGGCAGCCTCCTGAGCGAATTCACGGTGTAACCATGGTACAGGTGCCCAAAGAACTGCTTGCCAAGCTACCTCGGACATTCGTGCCGGCGCTCAACGAGCAGTTACGCAATTGGGATCTGTTATTTCCTGCCGAGCAGCGCTCGCTCAGCGCCCAACTCGACTGGCTGGGCCGCCTGCCGGATGCCAGATTGCGGGAGCTGTTCGAGCCACTCAAGCAGATTGAAGGCCGCATGGAACTGCCCGCCTGGGGCCTTGACGCTGAACGGCTCAGCATCAGGGACACGGGGATTCTGGTGCGATCACCCTACTATCCGCGATGGCGTAGGGAAGTGGCGCGAGTCTTCGATCTGATTGACACCGGGATTGCAGCGGAGCGCAAGAGAGTTAATGTCAACCGGCTGGTCGTGTGCGTGCTGCCGGCCGGGCTTCCGCTGTCCGGCACTCCGTTGTCGCCACGCCTCGAAAAGCAGGGACGCTGGGTTACACTAGCAGTGCCGTTTCGCGCGATGCTGGAGTCGCTGGCTGATCAAGTGGCGTTGCGTCCCGCGCACCCCGGATTCGAGCCGATCGAGCGGACTTGGGCCCTCGAATACGAGACCCGAATCACGAGCATGGCCCCGTATGCGCGGGCGTGTGTGCTCTCGTTCGAAGCCCTGGGTCCGATCCGCCGCGAATTTCTCGTGCGTCTGAACGCCATCCACAAGGATCTGCGCTCGGCCGACGCCGCGTTCGAAGATCTGCGCCGCATGGACTTCCACAAACTGGCCTCGGACAGCATGGCCAAAGAGGCGCGCATTCTGGAGTTCATTCGCAACTTGTTTCTCACTGGAAACGGCTCCATGCTGTTCGGCAATTCTTTTGTACAGTGGGGGACCGCGGAGGTGATCCGGCGCGTCGAGCCGCAGGCGTTGTGGTGCTGCTTCGGAATCCGGCCGAAGCTGAAACCGTTCAGCAGTGTGGTGCTGTTCGAAGATCAGAACCGCGCCAACCCGGTGGAGGACCGGCCGGATCCGGAAGGCTCGCTGATTGACGTCCGCCTGCTGGCCGACTACGTGTACCTTAGTGCCAGCCAGCATACGGCCTATGCCGGGCGCACAGTGTGCCTATTCGCCGTGCCGGAATCGGACAGGCTGCTGGTGGCGGCGCCGGCTGAGTTTACCTTCCCTGCGGCGCCGCGGCTGCCTGCGAACGATCTCTGCGCCGCTGCCGTCCAGTGGCTGGCATAAATCAGCTCTGTGACTAGCTCTACTCACTTGCGAAAGAAAAGAAGTTGCGGGTTTTGTCCCTGAATTGAACCTTGGCAATTCGATCAACGATTTAAGCTCGCCGGCGCTCAGGTCCGGGTCGATTGCGAGGCTAATGATGTGTTCAGTGACAACCGCTCCGTTGGTCCGTTCTCTTCGTCGAACTTCCTTTCCGCCCTCAAAACATCCTCTGCAATTGGCCGGGGCAGAGTGTTCGTTGCAATAACAGACCTCTCTTGCTCACGGCCGTGCCCGCTCCATCCCCTTCGTCATCCGCTGCTGCCGGAACGGTCCGGATTCTTCCTCGTCGATCAGCCCTTTTTGGATGGCATATTCCGCGTTCGCCTCAGCCGGTTTGCCGAGACGGTCGTACAGCCGTCCCAAACGGTAATGCGCGGTTGCATCTTTGGGATTCAGCGCGATAGTTCTCCGAAATTCGGCGAGCGCCGCATTCAGGTCGCCTGTTTCTTCTAGCGCCTCGGCCAGGTCCAGGCGCGACTCCCAGTAGCCGCCATTCAAGCTGACTGACTTTCGCAGCAACTTTTCGGCCTGCTCATCGTCACCGTTGAACAGGAGCGCCTTGCCATAAAAGTAAGTGCTCAGATAGTCGTTGGGCGCCTTGGCGGCGCGGGCCTTGAAGACATCGAGGATTTCCGGCAGCCGGCTCGGAGCATGTTCCAGAGTGCGCGCAATGAATGCGTAGGGTTGCTCCATGGCCGGGTCCATCCGCGCGGCGTTCAGGAAAGTGTCCACGGCTTTGGTGTATTCCTCCAACGAGTAAAACGCAATCCCCAGCAGTAGCTCGAGCTGCGGGCTTTTGGCGAAGACCTTTTTCCCGGCGCCCACGATACCGATCGCCAGGATCGGATTTCGGTCCATCAGGCTCTCGCGCGCCGCTTGGATGTAGTAGTCTTCATCGTAAGGATTGAGCGTGATGGCGCGGCGCATTTCCTCCGCGGCCTTCGCGTGGTTGTTCTCCAGTGAGTAGGCCTGGGCCAGAAGATTGCGCAGGTCGGCACGATCCTCTTTGGCCAAGGCATGTGCGAGCAGTTGCATAGCCGGCTCAGGCTTGCCGGCCCGCAGATAGAGTTCCGCCGCACGAGGCGCGGCTTCTTGGTCCTGCGGCGCCAAGCCTGCATAGCGCGCTTCGTAGGAAGCAGCCGCCGCATAATTGCCCACCTCGGAATAGACAAACGCCAGCCCGTGCAGCGCCACCGGATCGCTGCCGGCCAACGCTTCGGCCTTGGCGACGGCAGCCTCAAAAGGCTCGTCCTTCTTGAGCCTTTGATAGGTCTGTGCCAGAGCCAGCCAAACTCTTGGGTCGCCAGGCTTGAGTCTGGATGCAGTCTCCAACTGAGCCTGAGCCGCGGGAAGTTGGTTGTGCTCGAGCGCGTTCAACCCGGCCCGATAAACGGCTTCGAATGAAGTCGGATCCGCCCACAAAAAGAATAACAAAACCAGCATACCGAACCGCGACTGTAAGCTAATTTAGAGTGTATCATCGGCGATAAGCAACCGGGTTTAGCTTGCTTGCAGCCATGTCGCCGGGCCGCAGTCCAGGCAGCCAGCGCTCCAGATCGCGCTTCCGGTTTCCGTTATCCGGCACCCTCACTTTGGCGCCATTCTCAAACCAGATCACGGTCATCACCTCACGCACGCGAGCCGTCGAATTACCTGGCGCGCCATGCAGCGTCCACCCGTAGTGGAACGTCGCGTCTCCCGCCCGCATCGCCACACCCGAAGCGATCCGGAATTTCTGCGACCGGATGAACGCCTCAAATTCCCGTTGCGATTCGTCGCTGATGGGCCGATCCCCCAGGTATCCCCGCCGATGCGAGCCGGAGGCGAAATGCATGGTTCCCATCTCCGGTGTCAAATCCACCAGTGGCATCCACATGGTGATCGTGTTGTCGGTGTCCAGGGGCCAGTAGTGCTGATCCTGATGCCAGGGCGTCAGCCCGCCTCCGGCCTCTTTCAACAGCGCCTGATCGTGATACACGCGCACTCCGTCGACGCCGAGCAGATCTGCCGCGATCTTCCCGAAGCGGCGCGCGAGCACAAACCGGCGCACGCCTTCGTGTTTCTCCCACAGGTTCACGCCCTTCAGAAACGCCTTGCCGTACGTATCGCGCCTGGCGAGCGGCGTAGGCTCGCTGCCGAACTCATCCCGCGCGGCCAGGATCACGCTTCGGTAGGGCGCGATCTCTTCCGCGCTCGCGGCGCCGCGCAGCAACACATGGCCATCACTGCGGAAACGTTCGATTTGTTCCTGCGAAATCCGGTAGTCCGAGGAAAGTTCCGGCAACGATTCTGGAGTGGCCATTCTTTTACTCCGGGGCCAGCAGCCCCGCTCCGGGCGCCGCCGCTACAGCATACACTTCAGGAACGGTCCCCGTAGCTTGCCGGTAGCTCTCCAGGACCGCTGTGCGGAACTTCTCCGTACGCTCTTGTTCCACGAGGGCGACTATGCAACCGCCGAAGCCCGCACCCGCCTGTCGCGCGCCGATAACGCCCGGGGCCGCCGGCATCGCCTGCACCATCGCGATCATCGGCGGAGAGCATATCTCGAACAGATCCCTGGCGCCCGCAAACGATTCCGCATACAGCCGTCCCAGCGACGCCCGGTCGCCAGAACCGAGCGCGGCTGCCGTATCCAGAACGCGCTGGTTCTCCGCCACGATGAAAAGGCACCGCTTCCGCACCTCCGGCAGCAGTTGCCCCGCCCTAGCGGTCAACTCCCCTACGGTGATGTCGCGCAGGGCAGCGACCCCTAACTGCGCTGCGCCATCCTCGCAGTCCCGGCGGCGTAAAGCGTACTCCACGCCAGCCAGTTGCCGCCGGGCGCGCGTATCACAGATCATCACCTGGATTCCGGGAGCAATCTGGACGGGACGCGTGGACAGGTCGCGGCAATCGAGCAACAAAGCGCACTGGGGCTGGCCCAGGCAAGACGAGAACTGATCGAGGATGCCGCAGCGCACGCCGACAAACTCGTGTTCGGCGCGCTGGCACAAGCGCGCCATGGTTGCCGGCTGGAGGCTCCATCCGCCCAGCGCCTGGAACACGACCGCGGCCGCACACTCCAACGCGGCGGACGAGCTGAGCCCGCTCTCGAGTGGGACCGTGCTGTCGATTACGCCATCGAACCCATCAACCCGCAACCCTTCGGATCGAAGCACGGCAGCAACTCCCCGCAGGTAATTGCTCCAGTTGTGCGACGAAGCCCGCTCGATCCGGTCGAGCGAAAAGCAGTCGCTTTCCTCCAGGTTCGCGCTGTACAGCCGTACTTCGCGGCAGCCGTTGCCGCGCACCGCGATCCATGTATCGCGGCTGATAGGCAGAGTCAGGACGTACCCGAGATTGTAGTCGGTGTGGCTGCCCATCAGGTCGACGCGCCCCGGCGCACGCGCGCACAATTCGGGTGCCCTGCCAAACCGGCTTCGGAACAACTCCGCCACATGCTTCCATCGTTCGGTCTGCATCTAGGGATCGAGACCCTCCAGTTCGCGAAATGCGGCGAGCATGGCTTCCACATTCTCCATCGGAATATCAGACTGCATGCGGTGCGAGGGACCCAGGACCAGCCCGGTTCCACGTGGCGCGAGCACTCGTGCGCAATCGAGCGTGGCGTTGCGGACCAGTTGTGCGTCGCCCTGTGGCATTACGGATTGCGTCGAGATGCCTCCGTAGAAACTCAGTTTGCCGCCGTATTCGTCTGCCAGCCACGCGTGATTCAGGACTTCCGGTTGAACCGGATTCAATGTGGTGACTCCGATCTCGGCAAGGTCCGGCAGGATCGCCTTGATATCGCCATCCGAATGCAGTATAACCGGCAGTCCCCGATCCGTGAAAACGGCGAACATGCGCGCCAGCCGGGGTTTCATCAACCGGCGCCACATGCGCGGAGAGAAGAGCATGGAGTGCTGGGCGCCGTAATCGTCGC